>Ga0209172_10000842_pt1 | contig 76947 bp, 69 predicted proteins | sample LarsenN4metaG_FD_184113 | JGI IMG/M metagenome (GOLD analysis project Ga0209172, IMG submission 184113) | Hot spring sediment bacterial and archeal communities from British Columbia, Canada, to study Microbial Dark Matter (Phase II) - Larsen... ... | reverse complement strand
CTTGCGGCGCTCTTCAGGGGTGTAGTAGTTCAACTGGTCCACCTGGTCTGGCCGCGGGCCAACCAGGCTCATCTCGCCCCGCAGCACGTTGATCAACTGGGGCAGCTCGTCCAGGCTGGCCTGGCGTAAGATGCGACCTACCCTGGTCAGCCGGGGGTCATCTGCCGGCTGCTGGGTGGAGCCATCCGGATTGCGCAGATCCGGCGCCCCGACCAGCATGGTGCGGAACTTGTAGATTTCGAATGACGCGCCGCCTTTACCCAGCCGCTTCTGGCGGAAGAGCGCCGGCCCGGGTGAATCAAGGCGGATAGCCAGGGCGATCAGGAGCAGGATGGGACCGAGGAGAAACAGAGCTACGCCCGAGACTATGATATCCAGGCCTCTCTTTAAGATGGATTGCCACATCATTGCACGCCCGATCTCCCGCCTAGGATTCTATTAATTGTTGATACAACTCCCAGGTCTCATCTAACATCCTTCCCAGGGTGTATTGGCTAAGCATTTTCTGTTGGGCGGAGTGTGCGCACTGCTGGGCGAAATCCGGATCGTGGATGAAGCGGCAGATGGCTGAAGCCATATCCTGCGGGGCCCTGGGAGGCACCAGCAATCCATGCCTCTCATGCTCGATCAATTCAGCATTGGGCTCGATCGAAGTGGCGACAATCGGTTTTGCCGCCGCCATAGCCTCCAGCAAAGATATCGACAATCCCTCCCACAGGGACGAGCTGGCAAAGATGTCCACGCCTGCCAGGAAGCGTGGGATGTTTTCGTAGAAGCCAAGAAAACGAACCCGATCGCACAGGTCTAGCCGGGAGGTCAACTTTTCCATCTCGTCTCGGTCCGGCCCGTCGCCGGCGATCAGGAGCATAACCTCGCGCCCGCCGAGCCTGGGTTCCAGGTACTGCAGCGCCTGGATCAACGTCGCAGGGTCCTTCTGAGTATACAATCGCCCAGCAGCGCCGATCAATATGCATTTTTCCCCGGCGCCGACCTCCTCCCTGAATGCCTTGCGTAAGTCGGGATTGATTCCGTTCATGAAAGGACGTGGGTCAATCCCGTTTCGGATCGTAATCCATCGATTCGTCGGGACCAGGCGATAGCGACGCGCCTGGCGAGCGACAGCCTCGCCCACGCATATGCTCTTCGTGGAGGTCAGGATCGCGAGGATTTCCAATGATGGAAATATTATTTTCTCCCAAGATGATGACGAAGGAGTTACCGACCATCCCGCCTGGTGGTGCAGTATGACCGGAACACCCGCCAGGCGAGCCGCAACCCGGCCCAGGAAACCAGGGGTCGCAGTATATGTATGTACGACATCGTACCTTTCCCGTCGAATCAGGTTTACCAGGCGATAAAAAGCTCGCATATCTGCCCCTGGCGAGATAGCGCGCGGAATATAGATCTGGTCGATGGTGTGCACCCCCTGGATCCTCGAGAGCCGGTCAATCGTTTGCCCGTCAGTGCTCAATACATCTACCCATGCACCCTGCGTGACTAAATACTTGCACCATTCAAGGATCAGGTAGGTGGCACCTCCGTAGGATGAATCGCCTACGATCTGCAGCGTCTTAATTTGCGGTTGATTCATGTCGCTGGTGTTCCATGACCTGGCCGTATAAATCGAGCAACATTGCCGCGCCCTGATCTGCAGAGTACGCTTGAACAGTACGCCATGCATTTTTCGCCAGTCCAGCGCGCAGAGCGGGCTCCTCGATCATCTGAGCGATCCCTGCTGCCAGCAGATTTACGTCTCCAGGTGGAACAAGCAATGCCGTTTCCCCATCCTGGAGCACATCGCCAATTCCGCCTGCCGAACTGGCGACGATCGGACACTTGGCTGCCATACCTTCCAGGATGATGAGAGGCATGCCTTCCCAGCGCGAGGGGACTACCAGGATATCTGCGCAGCTCAACAATGCACGCACGTCAGAACGAGCTCCCAAGAAGCGGACTCTTTTCTCCAGGTGAAAGGCCTTCACAAGCGATTCGAGTTTCTCCAGGTCAGGTCCCTCTCCTGCGATCAGGCAATCATAGTCGCAGTCCGGAATCTGTGCCAAAGCCTTGATCAACAGATCACAGCCTTTTGCATGGGATAGCCGCCCGGCGAACAGCAAGACCGTTGGTTTTTGAGTGGCATCTATCCCCACCCCCTCCAGCACCCGGCTTCGAGATAAATTTCCCCCCTTATTAAACTCTTCTAACCGGATGGAATTTGTAATCAGGTGCACTTTGCCGGAAAGGGAAGGCTGCCAGGCCAACAGGCTTTGATAAGTCGTGGCACTGACAGCGATCACCCGCTCGTATTGTCGATAGAATTGGCTCTCCAAAGGGGAAAATAACCAGGGATATCTTCTCCGGCGATTTGAAATCGAATGCTCTGTATAAATTAAGTGGATATCTGTGCGTCTGGATAACCGCGCCGCCAGCGGCACGAAATAGATTTCGGGAAACAGGTGGGCGTGGACGATGTGGTAGCTTCCCGTGGAAATCTTATTGGCTATGCCTTGGATAATTGCAGGATTATATTTCCCCTTGATGTTCAAGCAATCGACTCGCGCCCCTTCGGAGATCAACTTCTCGCCAAAATGACCGGCCTCATGGATGGTGAGATATTCAAATTGGTAATCAGACGCCCTGGATAATGGCGCCCACAGGTAATAGAGGGAGGATTGGGCTCCGCCCGTAGACAAATGACCGATGATATGGAGGACGCTAATATTCATCGCCTACAGTCATAAACTAACTGTTGGTAAAGCCCCTCATAATCCTGGATCATCTTCTCGATGCTGAATTGCGCCTCAACTTTCTGCTGCGCTCGTTTCCCATATATATCTATCAATGCTGGATGTTGTATATACCTCAGGATGCCTTCAATCAATGCTTCAGGGTCATCCGGTGGAATCAGCAGCGCGCAGTCATCGTCTAGAATCTCGGGCACACCACCGACCCTGGTTGCGACGATAGCCTTGCCAGATGCCATCGCTTCGAGCAGACTCACCGGAATGCCCTCCCAATGAGAGCTGGAAATTACGCAGTGAATCCTGGCTAACAGGCCTGGAATATCCAATCGTTCGCCCAAGAACTTCGTTCGTTCCTCGATTCCCAAGTGCTTGGCCAGCCCGATTAATTCCTCCCGCCTCGGTCCATCTCCAATGATCCAAAGCTGCGTGTTTGGATGTAGAATCTGGATCTTCTGAAAGGCTTTGAATGCGACCTCATGTCCCTTGGCCTTGTCCAATCTGCCTATCATTCCCAGGATTATTGGGCTCTCTCCTGGAGACCCACCATTGTTTCGAAATATCGTAAGCGGGATGCCATTTCGGACAACCGTAGTATTCACCCGAGGAAACTTATACACTTGATTAAAATTATCGCGTGCGCTTTCACTGACGAAAACAACGTGATTGGCGAAAGGCAGGATGAAATGGCGCTCAAGAAGATGAACCGATCTGGGGCTGCGATCTGAAACACTCCTAATACCATATATCCTCACCGGCACCCTGCGAACATAAGCCACCGGCAACATCCAGAATCCAGCGGTGAAGAGGAAGGCGTGAACAATATCTGGTTCGACTTCGAGTAAAAGACGGTTAAGACGAGCAAAGGTCTGGATATCGAACCTACCGCGTTTCGACATTACCCGTAAGGTGATTTCATTTGTCTCCAGCTCGGCCGCCAAAACTCCAGCTTCGCTGATACAACATACAAGCACATCGAATTTTGCAGGAGATATATGGGTTGCGATGTGCGTGAGGATACGCTCGGACCCGCCAACATTCAAGGTTGGAACGCAAAGCAGGAGCTTAAGCTTGGAGCCTGCCATGCTCCGCGCATGGAAATCCATTTATCTCACCTGGGCGAACTTGGCTTCCTATAATATCGATTGGAATAATCATGCCATAACCATAGGGTTGAATAAACCACCCAGGTTGGACCATCCAGGGTGAATATCGAGCTGTTGTGAAACAGCGCATTCACCAGCACAGCCATCATGCTCGCAAACAATCCAATATGCACGAAAAACAGCGTTCTTCCTGACGCCATTTTTTGGGCCATGACAACACGCCAATTTCGTGTGATCGTCACCGCCAGCAATGCAATAATGCCAATTCCGGCAATCCAGCCCAAGTTTAGAATATGAACCAGATAGGCATTGTGCGAGGTCAAGGGATCGCCGCCCCCAATCAAGTCCGAAGCAATTACGTTCCAGCTTTTTCCAGATAGGTATAGCCCCAAGGGAGTATGTACAATCGTATCCAGGGCCCTCCATTGAAGGGCGGCCCTCCAGGAATAATCCTGAGTTTCTTGAATCTTTATATATAGAGACTCCGTGCCTCCGGGGACCAAATATTCCCCAAATTGGACGGTCATGATCAACAGGAGGACGAGTAACAATTTCGTCCGGAACGGAACGAAAAGACCGAGGAGTGCAACTCCGATAATCCCTCCGACAGCCGCCGAGCGTTGGCCAGATAGTATCAACGACCAAATCGATAATCCGAAAACCAGGCAGGCGATGAATTTATTCTTGAGCCTCTCAGAACCCATCAGGAGAGCGAAACTCAAAGGAATCAACGCAGCAATCTGATATCCGAATTTATGTAATCTACTGGCGAGGCCTTCAACGAGGTAAGAGAATTCGTCCCTTTCATAGATAGTGAAATAAATAGAATCTGCAATAGGATTCCCATAAACTCTCAATACAAACAACAAACATGATAAACCCAGCAGAATTGCAAATGTCCACGAAATTGTAACAAAACGTTCTTGCCTGTTATCGATAAAAAGGACCAATGCGACAACATATACGGCGGAAGAGAGGATAAATACCCCTTGAGTCGTGGTCCTTGTCATGAAGATGCTGATGGCGAAAAACAAGATCACAACCCATAACCAAGGCCTGAACATCACCCGAAATGCCTGATGAAACTTCTCGGGAATCGATAGATGCCTCAACGCAGGCATAGCCAACATGAGAGGCCAGGGTGCTTTATAATGACTTGGAATAAAGATCCCACCGAACACAGCCAGCATCGTCAAGGATACGCTTAACAGATCGATGACATACCCCGGTCCGAATGTATTTTTCGGCTGAGAATGGGATGGCAATGCCGGTGTAACTACGGGGTCAATATATCTTCTGGTCCTACTCTGAGCATCCATGATAAATCCGATAAACCTCGTCAATCACGTCAGCGTCCATTTCCAGCACGTGATGGATATCAAAATTATTTTTTACGTATTCTCGTGCATGTTCCCCTAACTTTTGGCGTAGATCTTGGTTGTCACGTAACAAGCATATGGCAGCCGCAATCGCTTTGGGGTCAGGCTCCACAAGGAGGCCATTTATGCCATCTTTCACCAGATTTCTTATGCCCGGTGCATCAACGCACACACACGCCCTGCCACAGGACATCGCTTCGATGAGCGCCTTCGGGTGACCCTCTCGCAATGAGCAGATCACGAACACTTGAGCAGAGGCATAATACTCTGGAAGTTTTTGATTATCTATCTGTCCGACCAGTTCCAGGGGAACGCGCAGCTCTCTGGCCAGATTTAATAGATTGACCATCTCGGGACCTTCACCAGCTATCCTCACACTTACTCCAGCGATCTGGCAAGCCTTGATCAGCAAATCAAATCGTTTAATGGCGTGCAGACGCCCAACCGAGATCACTGTGCCCGATTGGGAGGCAACTCCAACTCTAGAAATAAAGAGGCTGGTATCTACAAAATTGGGCACTATCCTGATATTTTCAGCTCTCGTTTGATAGCGGTTAACGACCCACTCAGCAAGTTCCTGGGTTGGCACAACACAGAGAGTGGAATTGCGGAAAGCCCAGGCTTCTTTCTTCTGGTAATTGTCGATCTCAGGGGTCAGTCCAAATTCGCTTTCTACCCTCTCTCCATATACCATGCCGCATCTCAATAGAATCGGCTTATGCCAGCGTCTCGCCATTCGTACGAATATATCCGCCCGATAACTCTGGTTGGTTTTAATCAAGTCTACGGTTCGCATAAAAAATGGGTGGATGTATTCCCATAAGGGTAATAACCTCCAATGAGGAACCTTTTGCACTCCCATTCCAGAGAAAAGATTTAGGGTCTGACCAGGCCTGCACTCCAAAAAAGTGACCTTGCCTCCCCGTATAACATGATAGCGATAAGGTTGAAGCTCGCGCTTCAAGAATTTCATCTTCTGCCAATCCATAAGACGCATACCAGGCGTCAAGGCGCAGAGCAGGTGGAGACTAGAGGGTACTGGCATCTATTACCCGGAACCTTCGAGTTCAGGAGGTTTGTTCACCTCTCTCCAGAATTCTTCGAAATGAGTACGTTGCTCACTGGATAAGACATCGTCCAATCGCCGGAAATACTCCGGCAGTGGACCATAGCGCCGCTTTCGCAAATAATTAATCGCCAACAATCGATCTGATAATTGATCGGGCAGGAAGGTCAGCAGGTAGCGCAGTATAGCCTTGGGGAACAAGGTGCGCTCTCGAACAGCCCTGCGGAAATAACTCCTGGTCACTTCTCGATCCACGTTGTTCATTTGAGATGCCAGGCCTGCTAAGTAATGCCTGGTTGCTGTTTTTTTATCTTCGGAGGTCGTGGGTGAAGCTCTCGCCAGTAACTCCTGCTCAACTTCATACCAGCCATCATCGTTCAGCCCCCTGCACCTGCGCCGATGCAGCTCCATGATGAAGTCGTGAAGCCGAAGTCTATTCTTCGTATTGGTGCTCGACAGGCTCCCTGGATGCTGCCTGGAAGCTATTAAAAGCTCAGGCACGATACCAAATTTCGTGACCGGCAACAATCTCAGCCATAAATCTAAATCCTGCAGGTATCTGGTGCGATATGGACCTTCCATGTTTCTCAATACATCTATTCGCAGCATGACTGAGGAATGGATGATCGGGTTACGGCCTGTTTCTAATTGCCTGTGGATCCACTGCGAGTCGTCCGGGTAGCATAAGCAGGTAATGCTGGCTCCGTCCTCTGTAACTTGATGAGTCCAGCAAGAAACGACCCCCACTTCTGACTTGCGGCCCAGGTACTCGACCTGCGACCGCAACCGCTCTGGGTAGGCGATATCATCCGCATCAAGCCTGGCAATAAATTCCCCCTGGGCCTGGCTTATCAGCTCATTCAATGAGGGAGTGATACCCAATCTTGGACGAAGGCTGACTTTCACCCGTGAGTCGAGGCATGCTGCATCACGTACCAGCTCGGATGTGCCATCCGTAGAGCCGTCATCCAATAAAAGCAGCTCAAAATTGTCATAGGACTGCAGCAGAATGCTTCGAACCGCCGCCATAACATATTCACCGGCGTTGAAAACGGGGACCAGGACCGAGACCAGTGGGTGAGGGTAATTCACGCCCGCTTCATTTCCAACCGGAAACGGCTTGTCGTTAAAAATGCCATCACAGGATTGTCCATGAAGACCTCGCCGATGCGCCCCAGACGGCCAAATCCGATCCAATGTACCGACGGACGGATAAAACCATGAGAACGAAGCATCTTTACCCATACCCCCGGAGGCTGGTGCTTATGCCATTCAATCGTCGGTGAGAACGGATTCTTCAGCCTTACTGACGAGAATAAATTGTATGGTGAACAATCCACGATGATAAGCGTTCCCCCCGATCGTGTCATAACCTGTAGTCTATCGAATATACGTTCATACTTAATCCTGGCTCCCCTGCTGCGCCGTAATTGGATGCAGGCTGATTCCTCGAGGTGATTGATTGAATCGTGCAGCAGAACAATATCGAATTGATCGCCATGCGGATCATATTCCTGGATGGGGATCGCCAATAATTCGATGTTGTTCAATCCCAGGGAAGATATCACCCGCGGATAATCTCTGATCACATTTGAAGTGCTGCCTGCCGCTTCAGGCTCCAATGAAACGACAGCGGCCGCTCCCATCCAGGCAGCAAAGTAGCTAAACAAGCCGGATCCAGAGCCCACATCTAAGACAGTACTACCCTGAATATCGACATTCCGGAAGAGCCAGGAAAGATAATAAGCAAGATTGCCGGCGCCAATGTTGAGGCCCGTCTCCGAAAGCCTGTTTGAGAATTGGGTTACCTTATCCATTTAAACCATTGATATTTGTTTTACTTATTATTGCTCTCTCGCCTTTAATGCTTCAGGGTTGTCCGGATCCAACCGAAGCACTTCTTGCCAGGTATTCAACGCCAGGTCCTCCATTCCGATCTGGTCGTAGGTACGCGCCAGTTCCACCAGCGTTTCTACATCAGGAGCCTCATACCCTGGACTGCTCAACGCCTGATTAAACGAGTCGATCGCTTGTTCGAACTTGCCTGCCTTTCGACAAGCGATTCCAAGCCACCGCCACCAGGATCGCATCTCAGGTTCCAGCTCGACGGCAACGGTCAAATGCTCAATTGCCACGCTCGGATTGCCGGTCTCCACTTCCAATATTCCCAAGGAGGCCTCACCCGCTCCGGAATGCGGGTCGATTTCACGTACTTTTTGATACCAGGATCTGGCCCGTTCCAAATCTCCCTGAATTTGATATAACTCCCCCATGGCAATAATGCCAGTAATAAATTCAGGTTCTGCGTCAAGTATATTGCCCCCCAATTTCTCGGCTTCATTGTACATCTGATTGTAGATATACAATCGCAACAAACTGATGGCGCTATCCATGTTGGCGGGATCAAGTCCCATAGCAAGCTGATAAGCGGCAATAGCCTTATCGAGCTCACCCCTGCGTTTGTAGAGATCCCCAAGATTGCGATATCCATTCGCCAGCATGGCTCGATCCTGCTCGTGGATAGTGAAGCGAATATAGGCAGAAATGGCGGCTTCATCCTGACCAATGGAAGCATACACCTTGCCAGCTTGATAGAGTGCTGGCGCATAATCTGGGGCGACCGCAATGGCTAGCTCAGACAGGGTGCGTGCATTTTCCATGTCGCCCATTGCAAGTTCTTCCGAGGCAGTATGGGAAAGTAGCTGGGCAATATTGATCGGGTCAGCACGACGCCAGGTTTCGATTGCCTTTTCGTAGTCCCCCATACCAAAATAAAGCTCTCCCAAATAATAATTGCTTACCACGTCGTTGGGTTGATCAACCACGACATCTTTGAAATAATCCAGGGCCTTACTTTGATCTCCGCTGAAGGCGGCGAGATGGGCTAATCCCCTTCGGTCATTGGACCTTTCGAATGCCCTCTGGATTCTCGCCTGTGGAATGGCCGAATTGGGATCGAGAATAGTCCTGATCAAGTAGATATACCCGTAATTACGCCAAAGTATAGGCGTTATAAATCCCCCCGAGATCGCAGCTCCGACCACCATGATAATGATAACAAGGCCAAGCCATTTCCGGTTTGTCATGCTATCTCTCACAAGCTGCTGCCAAAATCGCATGGGCACTCCTGGGCGCAATAATCGGTCATTGAAACAACACACTCAGCCTGCGCAGAAGCAATCCGCGGTCCGATTTCTGATACCCAACAACCCACATAATCGTAGCGCTTAAACAAGCAATGAAAACACCCCAGGAAATAAACGAAAACCAATTATTTGCCTGGATCAAAGATGAGGTGAAATATCCCAAGGATAAAATCAATCCAGCGGTCAGTAGAGGCCGGAGAATTATTCTTAAAAAATCGAGGAGAGACCTTCCCGTATGTTTTGATACAAATGCCGGGAAGAATGCTAAAAAGCCCAACCTCCCGATAAAGACACCGAATGCCACGCCAAGCATTCCATATTTGACTGCGAGGATCCCACCAATTACGAGCGCGGTAATTCCGGTTACAAGGAGTGTAATCGATTTACTCTTGAATTGAAGCAAGCCATCGATGATCAGGATATCGGTATTAACAAGTACAATCTCAAACCCAATAAGGACAAGAAATAGATTCGTGAGATTTCCCGCAAAGAACCCCTCGCCTACCCATAGTCCGAGAAATGATTGATTTAATGCCAATATTCCAGCACCGATTATAGCGAACAATCCGATCGTGACGAGAGTCAGCTCATTACGAATGTTCTCCAACCTCGGAAATTCTTTTCGCCCGCACAAATCGCCTATCCCAGGAGATATCGAAGCCAACAATTCCTGCATATATGTGGTGACCATCCGAACGACGGCTCCCGTGGTGGCGTACACCGCCGCAGCGGTAGGATTGATCACAATTCCCACCAGCAGCAGGTCCGAAGAAGTGATCAGCGCCATGCCCAGGCTGGCAAGGAGAATCCAACCGCTGATCATCGTGAAACCAGACAATTCATCTCTCTCTGGTTTGCTCACACCAAACCACGGTAGTGCCCGCTTCGCCACCAGATAACGAGCCCCACCGATAATAAGATTTCCAAGCATGATGGACAACGCTACTCCAGGAAGTCCCCATCCGATCCAGATTGCTATTGCGCTGAATGATCCGGCCAATAAAATCATCAAGGCATTCAAGCCCATTGCTTTGTAGGCCATGTTCATCCCACCCAGCACATTCGATGGCAATGAGAACAGGCGGCCGAGGGCAATATTGATCGCAGCGATTGCCATCGATAATTGCACAACCCAGCGATTTTCAGGGCTTGCCCGGATGAAGATCGGCGCGGCCCATACCAGCACAAAGCCAATAACGATGATGATCGGTAGCATCGCCATCCACAGGAGCAAGGCCGCGCCGATCAATCGCTTCTTCTCCTCGATATCGTCGCTGTACTGATGAGCGGCTAATAAATATTTCAGCGTACCCATAGGTCGTAAATCGGCCCGCCCCAGGTAACCCACACTCTGTTGAATCATCGTCCAGGCACCATAAAGCTCTCTCCCCAACCCGAGGATAACGATGGGCGTGACCACAAGATTCACAACCAATTGAGCAGCCAGTTGGATGAGATTACCGATGGAGCTCAAACCGGCTCTTCTAGTCAGATTATTCGTACGGAATAAAACGCTATCTCTCATTGCACAGAAGACTTGACGATTTTGATAATATCCATCAAGTATTACTTGACGGCCTCTCCTAGCACGTCCATCCATCTTAACAAATAATAGAAAGGCCACAACCATTCCCTTCTCGGCCTATAACGCCAGCGCAGGTAGGCCGGGCTGGGGAAGAGCAGGGCCAGCAGCAGCAGCAGGCGGGCGAGAGGGCGCAGTGTTTCCAACTCAACGCGCTCAGCCTGCCAGCGGCTGCGGCGGGCTGCCCTGCGCTGCAAGTACAGGCGCTCGTGCAGCGGCGCCTCGGCTTCCAGCCGCTCGATCACTCCATCCGGCAGCGCCCAACCAAAGCGCTCCACGCAACCCAGCAGGGCTGCCCGCAAGGCAGCGCTCCAACGAAACCCCCGCGCTTTATCAAGGATTGTCGGCCAGTCAACCGCCTCGCCAGGGGCTGTGGCCAGGCGATAGAGGTCATAGTACCATACCAGGCGCTCCTGCTCGCCGGCATGCTTGAGCGCCAGGTGAGCGGCCAGGTAGAGCAGGTGGGCACCGGGCGCCAGGCACAAGGCGACCGATCGGTTGCCTGAAGCGCCGCGCACAGTGGAATTCACCCAGGGGCGTGCCTGCCCCCAGAACCAGGCCATTTCCGGCCGATAACGGCTGGCCTGCCCGCCCACCAGACTCCAATGCAGCTCCACGTGCATGGGTACCATTCTCCCGCCATCGAAGTTGGTCTCGCATGCCACCCACTTGCTCAGCCCAGGCCATAATTCTGGGCCCTCAGGGCGATAGCCCAGGAGATTTATAGCCGAGATGGCCGAGGGCAGCCCGTCTATCGGAACCAGCAGGTCCAGATCGCCCATTGGGCGCAGTGCAGGGTCTGGATAGAGAGAGGCCGCCAAAGCGGCGCCCTTGAGCACTATTACCGGCACCTGAGCCGCATCCAGCACTTGCAAGATGCGCACCAATTCGCGTGAGATGAGCTGGTTATGGGCGGCGCTGTTATAGAACTCACCCTTCAGGCAGTCCTGGAACGCCTGCGGAGCGCCTGCCGGCCAATCTCGCCTCAATTCCCAGTATAAAAGTGGCCCCACCCCCTCCTGCAGAGCCAGGTACACCAGCCTTTCCCAGTCTGCGACCTCAAGGCGTGCCCATTCCACCTCGCTCGCCTTGTCTCCAAGCACACGACACAGGATGCGGTAGAGATTGGGGGCGGGAGTTGAATCGACTATGCCGCGATCAGATCCAAAATGATCAGGCATCCTGGACTGATTCTCACTAATACACAACAATAATTGCATATTTCAATATTTTTCAATAATTGTTAGTTATATTACAATTATATTTACATTATAAATATGTTAAGCAATCTATTTTTAGTACTTATGTACCATACCCTTGTTCACCCCAGCTTCTGATAATGGTACCAGAGATGGAGGTGCCAGCATGTCTGAAATTCAACCCCTAAGCACGCTCAAGGGGGTGAACAGCACAATATTCTTGCGTGCCATAGCGCTTACCCTGGCATTTGCCACCTTGTTGGGGGGCGCTGCCCTCCCCGCGACAAGCCGCCCGGCCTTAGCCGCACCCGACGCCCCGCAGCCGGTCTTCCTCCCACTGGTCAACAGGATCAACCCCCTCAAAACCGTCTTCGGCATCGAAATGTACGACATCGTGCCAGGCTCAAAACTGGAGGCAGTATCTGAAGCCGGCGTCAGTTGGGTACGCCGCAATGCCTTGTTCTGGTCAACCGCCGAGCCCCGTGAAGGGGCCTACGATTGGGCGGCACTGGCCACCCTGGAGCAGGAGCTAATCAATGCCCAGCAGAACGGCATGGACGTGATTCTGGTAGTGCGGCGCACTCCCGAGTGGGCCCAGAAGTACCCCGGCAGCTTCTGCGGCCCGATACGGGATGACAAGATACCCGCCTTTGCCGACTTCCTCTACCAGGCCGTCAGGCGCTACAGCTTCCCCCCCTACAACGTCAAGTACTGGCAAATCTGGAATGAGCCCGATGTCGACCATAATTACGTCCCGGCGGACCATATGTACGGCTGCTGGGGCAATTCGAGCGATCCATATTACGGCGGCAGCTATTACGCCGACGTCCTTGCGATGGTCTACCCGCGGGTCAAACAGGCCAACCCACAGGCTCAGGTGTTGGTGGGGGGCTTGCTGCTGGGCTGCAACATGGCCTACACACAGACCTGCCACTACCAGGGGATGAACTACCTGGAGGGCGTGCTGCGCCACGATGGGAAGTACGACGGCGGCCGGTTCTTCGACGGCGTCGCCTTCCACACCTACGACGACTACTACGGCAGCCTGGGCGAGTATGGCAACGCCGGCTGGCAGAGCACCTGGTTCGGCGACGGACCCTCGGTGGTGGTCAAGGCGCGCTTCATCCGGGAGGTCCTGGCCCGATACGGCGTCTCCGGCAAGTACCTGATGAACACCGAAACCGCCCTGCGAGCCTGCCAGGACAGCGCCGATCAACACTTCGAAGAGACCAAGGCCTATTATGTGGCACAACTGTACGCCGCCTCCATCGGAGAAGGCATGCGAGCCACAGTGTGGTACGCCTTGAATGAACCCTGGTGTAATGTAAGATTGTTGGGAGATAATAATGCTCCCACTCCAGCTTTTAATGCCTATCGCTTTGCCCGCAACGAGCTGCTGAACTCTACCCCGATGGGCTATCTCAACAGCTACCCCAACCTAAAGGGCTACCAGTTCAACCGCGGCGATCGACATATCTGGGTCATCTGGTCGGTAGACGGCGCCAGCCACTCCATCAGCCTGCCGCAGACGCCCCTGGCGGTGTGGGACGTGTTCGGCAACCCGGCTCCCTTCAGCGGAACAAGCCTGCAGGTAGGGGTCAAACCGCTGTACGTCGAATGGTATCCGTGACATGAGCGCAACCGTCGATTCGGACCTGCCTGCCGGCGCGCTCCGCCCTTCCGACATCCGGCTGTAGGATTAAATAAACCATTCTAAGGGCTGTTCCAATCCCCACCAGGATCTAACCCAGGTCCATGGTGGGGATTTTTTTATTTGACTTCCCATCCTTATCAGCCACTCACAATCTACATCCTCTCTCACTGCCCAGCAGGCACACACCGAAATTATTGTTGCAAATTACAAAATATTACAATTTAAATATTGCAATTTGCAATATTCATTACATTTCAATAATGTTAGACAATAAAATTTAGTACTTGCGTACCATTCACTTGCCGGCCTCCATCTCTAATAATAATATTTGCAGAAATGGAGAGTTCCGCATGATTTATTTTCTGGGAATAAGAGCCAAAAGATGTGACATCACGAGCGGTTTCTTGCGTGCCATAGCGCTTACCCTGGCATTTGCCACCTTGTTGGGGGGCGCTGCCCTCCCCGCGACAAGCCGCCTGGCCTTAGCCGCACCCGACGCCCCGCAGCCGGTCTTCCTCCCACTGGTCAACAGGATCAACCCCCTCAAAACCGTCTTCGGCATAGAGATGTACAGCATGCAAGCCGGAAATTATCTCCAGAAATTCTCTGAGACAGGCGCCAATTGGGTACGCCGCAATGCCTTGTTCTGGTCAACCGCCGAGCCCCGTGAAGGGGCCTACGATTGGGCGGCACTGGCCACCCTGGAGCAGGAGCTAATCAATGCCCAGCAGAACGGCATGGACGTGATTCTGGTAGTGCGGCGCACTCCCGAGTGGGCCCAGAAGTACCCCGGCAGCTTCTGCGGCCCGATACGGGATGACAAGATACCCGCCTTTGCCGACTTCCTCTACCAGGCCGTCAGGCGCTACAGCTTCCCCCCCTACAACGTCAAGTACTGGCAAATCTGGAATGAGCCCGATGTCGACCATAATTACGTCCCGGCGGACCATATGTACGGCTGCTGGGGCAATTCGAGCGATCCATATTACGGCGGCAGCTATTACGCCGACGTCCTTGCGATGGTCTACCCGCGGGTCAAACAGGCCAACCCACAGGCTCAGGTGTTGGTGGGGGGCTTGCTGCTGGGCTGCAACATGGCCTACACACAGACCTGCCACTACCAGGGGATGAACTACCTGGAGGGCGTGCTGCGCCACGATGGGAAGTACGACGGCGGCCGGTTCTTCGACGGCGTCGCCTTCCACACCTACGACGACTACTACGGCAGCCTGGGCGAGTATGGCAACGCCGGCTGGCAGAGCACCTGGTTCGGCGACGGACCCTCGGTGGTGGTCAAGGCGCGCTTCATCCGGGAGGTCCTGGCCCGATACGGCGTCTCCGGCAAGTACCTGATGAACACCGAAACCGCCCTGCGAGCCTGCCAGGACAGCGCCGATCAACACTTCGAAGAGACCAAGGCCTATTATGTGGCACAACTGTACGCCGCCTCCATCGGAGAAGGCATGCGAGCCACAGTGTGGTACGCCTTGAATGAACCCTGGTGTAATGTAAGATTGTTGGGAGATAATAATGCTCCCACTCCAGCTTTTAATGCCTATCGCTTTGCCCGCAACGAGCTGCTGAACTCTACCCCGATGGGCTATCTCAACAGCTACCCCAACCTAAAGGGCTACCAGTTCAACCGCGGCGATCGACATATCTGGGTCATCTGGTCGGTAGACGGCGCCAGCCACTCCATCAGCCTGCCGCAGACGCCCCTGGCGGTGTGGGACGTGTTCGGCAACCCGGCTCCCTTCAGCGGAACAAGCCTGCAGGTAGGGGTCAAACCGCTGTACGTCGAATGGTATCCGTGACATGAGCGCAACCGTCGATTCGGACCTGCCTGCCGGCGCGCTCCGCCCTTCCGACATCCGGCCACACAAATCGAACCCGCCATTGGCGGGTTTTTCATCCCACTTTCTTTTTATTTCTTGCGCCGTATCTGCCCGGCGTACAGCTCAACCGGTATCTGGCGCTGGTCGTTCAATAACTTCAATAACACGCGCACCCGTTCACTGCCTGGCAGGCGCGCATCGAAGATAGCTTCGTAGCCAGCAAAGGGTCCTTCGCTGATCAAGATCTGGTCTCCGCTGCTTAGACCGTCATACACCTCGCCCCCGGCTGCGGAGATCTGCTCTACCCTCCGACGGATGGCGTGGACCAGGTTTTCGGGAACACTGGCAGGCTCATCCCCAAAACACACCAGCCCCAACGTATGCGGCATCCATTGGAAAGCGGAAAGGCCCACCTGTTCCAGGTCGACCTGAACGAACATATATCCAGGGAAATACGGCTTATGCTTGCGAGCGCGGGGATTTACGGGCTGCACCTTTAAACGAGGATAAAAGACCTCATAGCCTTGAGTGCGGATCTGCCGCCAGACGACCTCCTCTTTGCGAGGCTTACTGCGCAGTGCATACCAATGGATCGCCATTCATGGACCTCAACCTGTATCTAACGATCGCCGTGGGAGATAGCGACCTGCACCAAATTCATTCTAAGTGTGTCGCCCAGGAACGTATCCCCCAGATAAAATACTTTATTTTAATTTTACCAGCCTCTTCAGACTCGCCTGGTAACAAAGTTGTAAGCCACCTGGGTATTGCATTTAAACGAGCCGAAAGCCGCGCATCTTGGACAGCAACCAGCGAGCCAGCCATATAGGCACGAGCAATATCACATGCAGCGCCAGGCTGATCCCAAAAACCAGGGCAATAATTCTGATAGCCCGGTCGAGCGGCTGAGAAAAATGGGCTGCCAACCAGGGACCGGCACCGGCCAGGATGACTGCACCGAGTAAGGAGAGCAACACCAATCCCAATGGCAGCCATGCACGCCGATCGGTACTCGAAGGCAACATGGTGCTGCTTACCGTGAAGGTCAGGTAGAACCACAACCAGAAGTCCGGCTGGCAATAAATCCGTTCCATCCCCTCTCGCCACAGGTGCTGAACAGGGGTAGCAAGGTGAACAGGCAGGTCCGAGAGCCCCAGGCCAACCAGGCCAGCGTATGCCACCACGGTGCCCCCGCTCAGCAGTGGGGCAACGCCGATCAGAGAATCACGCACCAGGTCTGTCTGACCGGTTTCAACGTAACCCAACCTCAACCTGCCATCCTTCATCGGCCGAGGGACCAGGGATAGGCGTCCGGTATGTACTCCAAGCAGTCGGGCCGCTACATAATGGCTTAGCTCGTGAAGTAACACTCCCGGAAAGAAGAGCAGTGAAAACAACGCCAGGGCGACCTCACCCCGGCGCGTGATCACATAGAACAACAACTGGATCTCCTGGTGGAGTCGGCGCTGCACCAACAGAAGAGGGATGCCAAGCACCAGGAGCCAACAAACGCCGTTCATTACCTCCCAACCGGCAAGGCTCCCCCCAGGTATATCGATCCCAGGTACCTCAGCGAGCAGCCGCCTGGGCGATAGACACAAACTCGTCCACCTTCAGGCTGGCTCCCCCCACCAACGCTCCATCGATCTCCGGCTGGCTGAAAAACTCTGCAGCGTTGCCTGCATTCACCGAGCCGCCGTACAGCACCCGTACCTGCTGAGCGAGCTGCTCACCATACATCTCAGCCAGGGTGGGTCGGATTATTTCTGCAATCACTTCATTTGCGCCCTCGCCGGTAGCAGGCTGTCCGGTCCCGATGGCCCAGACCGGCTCGTAGGCAATCACCAGGGAATTGCCCTCCCCCTGCGCCAGGGCTTCATCCTCCAAGGATGGCGCGCCCAATCCCAGTTCAGCCAGGCCGACCTTCAACTGCCGTGTGACTACCTCTGAAGTCCGGCCCGTTTCATGCTCCATTAGGGTCTCGCCTACACATACGATTGGAATCAAGCCATGGTGTAAAGCCGCTCGAACTTTACGATTCACGATCTCATCCGTCTCCCAAAAGTACGTGCGCCTCTCGGAATGACCGATGATCACGTGGCTGCACAATTCCAATACCATGAGCGGTGAGACTTCTCCGGTATATGCGCCGCTGGCTTCCCAATGCACATCCTGTGCTCCCAGTTCAATGCTGGTGCCCTCCAGCAGTGCACGCACAGCCATCAACGCTGTAAAGGGTGGGCACAGCACCCTCTCGACGGTCGAGATTGCCTCCAGCCCCGGCACTAATTCCGACACGAAATGCCTGCCTTCGGCAACCGTCATAAACATCTTCCAATTGCCGGCTACAAGTGGGATGCGCATGTTGGTCTCAACCATGATAATAGAGCTGAATTCCCTGGCTAAGGCTTGTCTTGCAAGGCGGCTACACCCGGGAGGGTGAGCCCTTCGAGCATCTCCAGTGAGGCGCCGCCGCCGGTGGAGATGTGGGTAATCCTCTCGCTCACCCCGGCCTGTCTGACTGCAGCGATCGAATCCCCACCGCCGATGATTGAAGTAGCCTTGCTTTCTGCCACGGCTCGAGCGATGCCGGTGGTGCCTTCAGCGAAGGGGGGATATTCAAATACACCCAACGGCCCGTTCCAGACGATAGTCTTGGCCACAATGATCAACCTGCGAAAAGCGGCAACGGTTTCGGGACCGATATCCATGATCCGCCAACCCTCCGGTACAGGACCCATACCCATCACCTGCTTCTGGGCTTCGGCTGAGAAACCATCGGCGATGACCACGTCTACCGGCAGGCGCAGACGGGTACTGCCCACCTGGAGCAGCTCCCGAGCCGTATCCAGGGTGCCGTCCTCAACCAGCGAGTCGCCCACTGGGTAGCCCTGGGCTTTAAAGAACGTATTCGCCATCCCGCCGCCAATCAATATCTGGTCGGCTTTGGTGAGGAGATTGCGGATCACGCCAATCTTATCACTGATCTTGGCGCCGCCCAGGATGGCTATGAATGGTTTTTCTGGATTGGCGATTGCCTGGCCAAGATATTGGATCTCTTTCTCCATCAAGAAGCCAGAAACCGCGGGCAAGAAATGGGCCACGCCCTCGGTGGAGGCGTGAGCGCGGTGAGCAGAGCCGAAGGCATCATTGACATAGATATCCGCCAGGTCAGCCAAGCGGCGGGCCATCTCAGGATCGTTTTCTTCCTCGCCCGGGTGGAAGCGGGTGTTCTCCAGGAGCAGCACATCCCCGGGTTCCAATCGCCTGGCAGCCTTCTCGGCTACAGGCCCGATGCAATCTTCCGCAAAGGTAACCGGCCTGCCCAGTAGCTCAGCCAGTTTATCAGCCACCGGTCGCAAGGAGAATTCGGGATTGGGTTTGCCCTTTGGTCGTCCAAGGTGGGAGCATAGCACCAGGCTGGCACCCTTCCCGAGCAGATACTCGAGCGTTGGCAATGCGGCACGGATGCGGGTATCATCGCCAACCATGCCTCCTTTAATCGGTACGTTGAAATCCACTCGTACCAGGGCGCGCTTCCCACGGAACTCCACCTCTCTGACTGTTTGTTTATTGAACATGCTCACCTCCGTGCCCGGGCAGAGCGCACGCCTGGTTCCGAAAGGCTGCACGCTCTACGCGGATTAGGTCACCCTCTAGAGAACTTTTGCGATTAATGCAGCCAGGTCGGCTGTACGAACCGAGTAGCCCCACTCGTTATCGTACCAGGCTACCACTTTAGCCAGGGTGCTCTCCGCCTTGCCCAAGACCATGGTGAATGGCAAGTCTACCAATGAACTATGCGAGTCCCCTTTGAAATCACTGCTGACCAGAGGTTCATCCACAGCAGCCAGGATGCCTTTGAGGCGGCCCTTTGCCGCTTCACGGAAAGCCTGGTGGAGGTCTTGTGTCGTGGCAGGCTTCTCCATTTCAACGGTCAGGTCGATTATCGAGACGGTGGAGGTAGGTACACGCAGGGCGTACCCATCCAGCTTCCCGTCCAGCTCGGGGATGACCAATTTGAGGGCACGCGCCGCCCCGGTAGTAGTGGGGATTATGTTCAGGGCAGCCGCCCTGGCGCGGCGCAGGTCGCTATGAGGCAGGTCGAGGATGCGCTGGTCGTTTGTGTAGGCGTGGATGGTGGTCATGAAACCACGCCTCACGCCAAAGTTGTCGAAAATCACCTTAACTGCCGGCGCAAGCCCGTTCGTTGTGCAGGATGCATTCGAAACCACGTGATGTATGGCAGGATCATATTTATCATCATTCACACCCAGCACTATGGTGAGGTCTTCTCCTTCTGCCGGAGCGGAGATGATGACCTTCTTCGCACCACCCTTTGTGATGTGATTCTCGGCCCCCTTGACTTCCTTACCCTTCTTATTGATGCCGTCTTTCTTGACCGTGAAGAGGCCGGTGCTTTCAATCACAATGTCTATGCCCAGCTCACCCCACGGTATCCTGGATGGGTCAGTTTCTTTAAAGGCCCGGATGGGATCGCCATCAACAATGAGCTGCGATTCGCCCACTTCCACTATCCCATCGAATCTGCCATAGTTTGAATCGTACTTCAGCAGGTGGGCCATTGTCTTCAAGTCGCCGATGTCGTTGAATGCCGTAACTTCGAGCGAATCGGCATGATAGTCTCGGATTGCTTTTAGAACCTGACGGCCAATTCTTCCGAAACCATTAATCCCAACTCGTACTTTCATGACAAGCCTCCGTGACAAGATGATTTATTGCATAGGAACGAAGTACTTCAACATGGAATGGCAGCGTTTGAGGTCATTCCACGCGGATTTGCAATCCCATTATTCTACCAGAGGCCCGGTGCGGTCCTGGAAGAGGTCCATGATTGACTGTGCCAGTTTGCTCGAATCGTGCCGCCAGGGTTTCTCCTCGTCCACCAGGTCAGCGCCATAGACAGCAAATTCTTCATTCAGTCCTTCATCGGCCAGCACCCAGTTAATATCCTTGGGCAACTTCTCGTCGCACCGTTCGTTAATCACTACCAGGTCAAACACATTCTTGCCGATGTGGTCTTCGATGGCCCGGATGTGGTCGCCACAGGAGTAGTTATCGGTCTCACCAGGCTGGGTCGCCACGTTGCAGACATAGATCTTCAATGCCCGGCTAGCACGCAGCGCCTCTGCCAGGTCTGGCACCAACAGGTTGGGTAAGATGCTGGTGTAGAGGCTGCCCGGTCCAACTACGATCAATTCGGCATTGAGTAGAGCGCGAATGGTCTCCGGAAAAGCTGGTGGGTTATCGGGGTCAAGCCACACCCGGCGGACTCGACCCTGGTACTCTGGGATCTGGCTCTCGCCGCGAATACGCACCTCGCCTACCAGGTGCGGCAGGCTGACATCGGCAACCAGCTTTACGTCATGCAGTGTGGAGGGCAGCACCCGTCCGGAGACAGCCAGCACGCGCCCGGATTCGGCCACCGCCTCCTCGAAACTCCCGGTTAATTCGGCCAGTGCGCTGATGAAAAGATTGCCAAACGAGTGTCCTTCGAGGCTTTGCTCCCCATCCGGGAAGCGATACTGGAAGAGTTGCGAGAGCAGGGCCTCGTCGTTAGAAAGAGCAGCCAGGCAATTGCGAATGTCGCCGGGGGGCAGGATGCCTCTCTCTCTCCGTAGACGTCCAGAAGATCCACCGTCGTCGGCTACTGTGACGACCGCGGTGATGTTGTAGGTATAGGCCTTCAAGCCGCGCAGCAGGGTTGCAAGCCCATGTCCGCCCCCAATGGCAACGATTCTGGGTCCACGTTCTCGCCGGCGGTGCTGGGTCAGGGCATCTACGACCGGTTTTCCGGAACGCAAGAAGGGTGTCATGAGAGAGCGGTGCATGCCATAAATGCCGATCAGGATAACACCCAGCCCAATCCCGCCAAAGATCACGGCGCGCAGGGGGCGAGCCAGAAATCTGAGCGAAGCAGCCGAGAGAAAAGGCAGCCACCAGGTTTCAGGAGCTGTGCGGTAAACATCCAAAATCAAGATCGCCAGGCCGACTCCGATGAGGGTCGTACCGGCGAGAGTCAGTAAAAACCAGCGTTTAACCCCCAGGCCAGGCACCAGCCAACGCAAGGAGCGGATCATTACACCCCACAGGCGCCTTTGCCATGGCAGCTTCGTCTTTGGCATATGGGAAGGATCATAGCAGCGATTGCGTGAGTCGTCAACAGGAAAATCACGTTGTGCTATACTTTTATCCATGGATGTGCACATCGCGGTGGACATCGGCGGCACACAGATCAGGGCGGCGACGTATCCCTTAAACAGTCTCCACCCTCTCAATATCCGACGCCTTTCAACCAATCATCCTACACGGTCTCCGCTCGAAAGGCTCATCGAAGTGATTGCCTCGGTCTGGAGCCGCGAGGAGCGTGTGGCCGCCATCGGTGTTGCCGCACCAGGGCCGCTCGACCCCTACCAGGGGATTATGATCGACGCGCCGAATATCCCCGATTGGGAAAACCTGCCCCTGGCCCGCATCTTGGAAGAACAATTCCAGGTTCCAGTCGCTTTGGGCAACGATGCCAACCTGGCAGCCCTGGGTGAATGGCAATTCGGTGTGGGACAAGGGCATCACCACCTGATTTACCTGACGGTGAGCACGGGCATAGGCGGTGGGATCATCGTCGATGACCAGCTGGTACTCGGCCATCGCGGCCTGGCGGCAGAGCTCGGTCACGTTACCGTGCTTCCCGATGGGCCGCTTTGCGGGTGTGGGCGGCGCGGCCACCTGGAGGCCGTGGCCTCAGGCACTGCGATCACCAACTGGGTGCAGCAAGAACTGGCCAGCGGGGTATCCTCCATCCTGATCGGAACGCCTGCGCCCAGCGCCAAAGATATTGCCCAAGCAGCTAAGGCGGGCGATAGCCTGGCAATAAATGCCCTGGCCCGAGCAGGGGCCTTTATCGGTCAGGCCCTGGCTGATTTCCTACATATCATTAACCCCTCCCTGGTTATCTTCGGTGGTGGAGTTTCGCAAAGTGGTGATTTGCTGCTGAATCCGGTCAGGGAATCATTGATGGAACACGTGATGAATCCCTATTTCCTGAACGGGCTAAGCATCACTGCTGCAGCCTTGGGTGATGAAGCCGGTCTGATGGGCTCCCTGGCACTGGCCCGCCAACTCACAGGAGCAGGGAGATGATGGAACCATGCTGAAAAAAAACTGGCAGATAGCGCTTGCGCTTACACCGGAAGCCGATCGATCTTTACAAGCCTATCCGCCGGTCCTGCGCCAGATTCTTTATAATCGCGGCTATGCCACCCCAGAAGCGGCAGCCACCTTTTTAGAAGCGCGCACCCCACCCGGCGCTCGGACCAGCACCATCTTAGGTATCTCAGAGGCAGTGGAGCGTATCCGTTTCGCCATCCAGCATGGGGAACCAATCGCCGTTTACGGGGATTACGACGCCGATGGTGTAACCGCCACGGCGCTCTTAGGTCAGACGCTGCGCGCAATGGGCGGGCAGGTGCTGGATTATATCCCCAACCGTTTCGATGAAGGATATGGCTTGAATCTGGAGGCCTTGAAAACCCTACGAGGCATGGACATCCGCCTGGTCATCACGGTAGACTGCGGGATTCGCTCGCTGCTGGAAGCGGATTACTCACACCAACTCGGGATGGACCTGATCATCACAGACCATCACCATCCCGGCCCTGAATTGCCGATCATAAAGGCCATAATCAATCCCAAACAGCCTGCCGATACCTACCCGGAAAAGGACCTGGCCGGGGTAGGATTGGCGTACAAGCTGGCCGCTGCATTGACGACAAGCATGGGGAACTACCCCCTCTCCATCGAGAGACAATTGGACCTGGTGACCCTAGGGACAGTCGCCGACCTGGCGCCATTGGTAGGCGAGAACCGGGCACTGGTGCGCGCTGGTTTGGAACAGATTCGCAATCCGTCTCGCCAGGGTCTGATGGCACTGATCGGTGTTTCCCGGCTTACCCCAGGCCGCATCACCGCCGGTGATATAGGCTTCGTTCTTGGACCCCGGCTTAATGCTGCCGGAAGGCTGGATTCTGCCCTGGCTGCACTAAACTTGCTGACAACCTCAGACGTGTACGAGGCAGCCCGGCTGGCCCAGCAGCTTGAGAATCAAAACCGGGATCGACAGCAAATCACCCGCACAATCCAGGTACACGCCGAGCAACTCGCCCTGGCCGAAAACCCAGATGCACTGCTCCTGTTCGCTGCCCACCCGGACTATAACCCGGGGGTAGTCGGCTTGGCGGCTTCCCGATTGGCCGAACAATATTACCGCCCGGCGATCGTGGCTCAGGTAGGAGAGGAATTTACCCGTGGATCTTGCCGAAGCATCCCGGAATTTCACATCACCCAGGCCCTGGATCAATGTGCCGATCTGCTCGAACACCATGGAGGCCATGCTGCGGCCGCCGGCTTCACTATTCGCAACGACCTCCTACCGGAGCTGGTAGGCCGCCTTCAGGCCATCGCACAGCAGCATCTCGCTAACCTGGATCTTCGACCCAGGCTCTATGCCGATTTGGAGCTGCCTCTCTCCCAACTAACACCAGACCTGCTGGTCTACCTGGATTGGCTCCAACCCACCGGTTACGGGAACCGCCCGGCATATTTCGTATCCCGAGACTTGCGAGTGACCAACAGCCGGATAATTGGAAAAGACAACGCCCACCTCAAGCTGGTCGTGTCCGACGGCCGGATCACTTATGATGCCATCGCCTTCCGCCAGGCACACTGGATCGACCGATTACCAGCTCACATCGACTTGTTATACTCGTTCGAATTGAATGAATATAATGGCCGCAAACAGCTTCAGCTTAACGTGCGTGACCTGAAGCCGGCAGGCACAATCGACTGACTCCCCTTCAATCTACAAAACGATACTTCACCAGCGTCCACAGCGCTGTGATGGCGTCTTTGGCCTTGATCTTTTTTCCCTCGCTGTAGTCTCGTGGATTGAAGGTGATTGGCACTTCAAAGATACGCGCCTTGCGCTTGAGGACCTTGGCAGTGAACTCCGGCTCAAAATCAAAGCGGCGGGCGCGCAAGCGCATCCCCGAGATCACCTGGCGCCGAAAGACCTTATATCCGGTCTCCATATCAGTCAGGATGTTGTTATAGAGCACATTCGTCACCAGGGTCAGGATCTTATTTGCCACCATATTCCAGAAAAGGATCGGGCGCCGTGCACCCCCCAGGAAACGCGATCCATATACCACGTCGGCTATTCCCTCCTCGAGGGGCCGCAGCAAGTTAGGATACTCACGCGGATCATATTCCAGGTCAGCATCCTGAATGAGGATCACATCCCCCGTCGCCTCCTGCAACCCTGTCCTCACTGCCGTGCCTTTACCCTGGTTGTGCTCCTGGAAGATCACCCGCACCGGGCCCTTGTGGTCCATCTCCTGGAGGGTCTCGCTTGTGCCATCAGTCGATCCATCGTCGACCACGATGATCTCGTGCGCCAGGTCCATCGCCTGGACCCTGCGAAGGATCTCGCCAATCGTCTTAATTTCATTATAGACCGGTATGATCACAGATAATTCCATGAACTCATTATACATGGACTCTTTTTTCCAAGGGTATTTATTGACCTTGCGGTTCCATTAGGCGATGATGGAAAACACACGTTGGTGTGGGACAAGGTGCTATAATCCCTCAGGTATTTTTTATATCCTAGGGAGCCCGCGAATATGACACTGACTCGCACCAGAACCGGTGGACTCAGCCCACAAATCTCAACCGGAGGCATATTTACGCCACCCGCCATCATCCAGGTGGAGGACACCGGGCTGTCCTCCCTTTGGCTACAAGACCTGGTCTTGAAGATCATGTACTTTCAGGGCTACATGTCGGGTTTTAAGGTGGCAGAGGAAATCGCCCTGCCTTTCAATGGCGTGATCGACCAGATCCTGGAATCGCTCAAGCGCGAGAAATTTCTCGAGGTCAAATCCACACAACAAATGGGTCTGGGCGAGGGTTCGTATCAATATGCCATCACCGGGGCTGGCATCCACCGTGCCCGGGAGGCTTTAGAGCGCAGCCAGTACGCCGGGCCGGCGCCTGTTCCGCTCAAGGTGTATAACGAAGCAATATTGCGCCAGAGCAGGGGACGCAAGACCATCACCGATAAAAGCATTCGCCAGGCACTTTCAAGCCTGGTGTTAAGTGTCAAGGCGATCGAACGCATCGGCCCGGCGGTCAATTCAGGCACCTCCATCTTCCTTTACGGGCCTCCGGGCAATGGAAAAACCAGCATCGCTCAGGCGATCGGTGGGATGATGCTCCGCGAAATGATGTATATTCCCTACGCTATATACATCGACGGGCAGGTGGTGAAACTTTACGATACAGTCAACCACCTGCAAACCCAAGAGGAGCAGGGCGCCCCACCGGGAACAGGACTGCAGCGTACGGGGGCGCGCCGGGACCCGCGCTGGATTCGAATCCGGCGCCCTTTCATCGTCGTCGGCGGTGAGCTGAATATGGCCGGTTTAGACCTGGTCTTCGATGATGTGAACAAATATTATGAGGCACCCTTTCAGGTGAAAGCCAACGGCGGCATCCTGCTCATCGACGACTTCGGTCGCCAGCAGGTTCGACCGCGCGACCTGCTAAACCGCTGGATCGTTCCACTGGAAAACCGGATCGACTATCTGACATTACACACCGGTCGTAAGGTAGAGGTTCCGTTTGACGTGATGGTGGTCTTCTCCACCAACCTGCCTCCAAAAGACCTGGTGGATGAAGCCTTTTTAAGGCGCCTCAGGCATAAGATCGAAGTTGCTGACCCAAGCTACGATGATTACCGGGAGATATTCAAGCGGGTATCAGCAGCTAAAGGAGTGACCTATAGCGACCAGGGACTGGCTTATTTGCTCCAGGAATGGTACATTAAGAAAGGCAGAAAGCTGCGCGCCTCCCATCCTCGCGACCTCTGCGACCAGCTCCTGGATATTGCCCGTTTTTTCTCCATCGAACCGGTCATGTCACCGGAGTTGCTGGATCGGGCAGCCGAATCATATTTCGTCGAACTCTAGTTAGCGAGTCGCCCACCTTTCATACCTTTCGTTCGGTGTTTGCCAATCTTCCGCGGCCCACAATCTTCGCCCATCGTGGAGCCAGTGCTCACGCGCCAGAAAACACCTTGGCTGCCTTCAGGCTTGCCGTTCAGCACGCAGCCGATGGCATCGAATTGGACGCCAAACTGACCTCCGACAGGCAGGTCGTGGTGATCCACGACCCAACCGTGGACCGGACAACCGGGCAACGCGGCAGCGTGGCGAAACTGACACTTGGCGAGATACGCCGGCTTGACGCCGGCAGCCACTACGATCCTTCCTTTCGCGGTGAGCTGATCCCAACCTTAGGCGAGGTATTCGAATCGATTGGCAACAAAATATGGGTCAACATTGAATTGACCAATTACACCACCCCCTTCGATGACCTTCCCTGGCTGGTAGCGGAACAGGTGCGCCTGCACCATATGTCTGGACGGGTGATATTTTCTTCTTTCAGTCCGATTGCATTGTGGCGTATCCACCGCCTGTTGCCCGGTGAACCGATTGCCTTGTTAGCATATCCTGGATGGCGCGGAGCGTGGGCGCGCGCTCGCCTGGGTAGTTTGCTACGAACACATGCCTTGCACATTGAACGCAGCGAGGCCACACCTTCACTTCTGGAGGCGCTTCACCGTCGCGGCTGCCGAGTGCACGTATATACGGTGAATCAGGCGGAAGACATGCGTTCACTGTTCTTGTACGGGGTGGATGGAATCTTTACCGATGACCCTGCCCTGGCACGTCAGGTCTTGCTTGAGCAGCATCCAACAGGACAGTATCCCTAAATCAGCTTTTTATTGAACCAAGAACAGCGCAATGATACCCTATGAATGGCTGGAAGATGCTTCCTTACGGATTGCTCCCCATATCATCGAAACTCCATTGGTCTTCGATACCCATCCAGACCTGGGTCAGGTTTACCTGAAATGGGAGAATCACCAGGTCACCGGGTCGTTCAAGGCGCGCGGCGCTCTGAATAAAATCCTGACTCTTCAGCCTTGGGAACGCCAGCTCGGGCTGGTTACTGCCTCGGCCGGCAACCACGGCCTGGGAGTGGCGATGGCAGGCAAGCTGGTCGGGGCTGCTGTGACCGTATTCGTCTCAGAGCACGCGGTCCCACGCAAAGTTCAAGCAATCAGGGAGCTGGGAGCCAGCATCCAGGAAGTGCCTGGTGGTTACCCGGAGGCCGAACGAGCCGGAATTGAAGCTGCCAGGAGGCGCCATTTAACCTGGATTTCCCCGTATAATGACGAGCAGATCATCGCCGGGCAGGGGACAATCGGGCTTGAAATCCTTGCCCAACAGCCCGAGGCCAGCCTGGCGACGTGGATCGTACCAGCAGGCGGTGGTGGTTTGATCTCCGGGATTGGTCTGGCGATAAAGAATCACCCCTCAAGCCAGCTATCTGGCTCAGGCAGGCCTCGGTTGATCGGAGTCCAGCCGGAGGCTTCACCATTCTTACACTCGCTGTATCACCACGGCACCCAGGATGGCATTATAGAGCAGGAGACCCTCGCCGATGGCCTAGCAGGCCAGGTTGAGGATCATTCGTTGACCATCCCTCTGGCGCGCGAACTGGTCGACGACATGATTTTGGTGAGCGAGATGGAGATCATCCAGGCAATCCGCTTTGCCTGGCAGCGCTATGGAGAACCAATCGAAGGCTCAGCAGCCGTGTCCCTGGCCGCCATCCTGTCTGGGAAGGTTCGCAGCAGACCGGCTATGCTGATCATCTCGGGAGGCAATATCCAACCAGAGGTTCACGCCCGGATCGTAGGGATTTGAGGATGGAAATTACCCCAGACGAATGGATGGTAGTCTGCATCGCGCGGCAGGTGCAGGACGGCGAGATAGTCGTACAAGGCCTGGCAACTCCCCTGGTAGCAGCAGCTTACCTACTCGCCCGTCATACCCATGCCCCCCGCCTGTACTTTGCCTCGGCTATTGGCCAGAGCGTGTGCCGCCAACCGGCTCCCCTCGGCCTATCACGGATTGAGAGCCTGTGGCTAGACCGGTCACTAACCAATGTGGGATTTGTGCGCGTGGTAGCCGATGTGCTGCCCAGGTTACATCCTAAAGAATTCTTCCGACCGGCCCAGGTGGATTCCGCCGGGAACTTCAATAACATCGCCTTGGGTAGGGATTACATGGGAGCAGGAAGAAGCCACCCACGCCTGCGCCTGCCCGGAAGTGGCGGCATTCCGGATGTGACTGCTTTCAGCAGCGAAGTCTATCTCTACGTGCCCCGCCATTCGCGCCTGACATTTGTGTCAGAATTGGATGTCCGTTCCGGCCTGGGCCATTCCCCACAGCGCACCCGAGGCAGTGGTCCGCGTTATCTGGTTTCGCCGTTCGGCCAGTTCGATTTTGTTGAGGTTGATGCAGACCTGGCATCCGGTAGACCCGGCGGGGGCTACCGGATGCGACTGATCTCTTACCATCCAGGGGTGAACGTCGAGACGATCCAGGCTCACACAGGTTTTTCGCTGGAATTAGCCCCCAAATTGTCCCCAACCCCTTACCCTACGCCTCAGGAAATCCGTCTCCTGCGGGAAGAGATTGACCCCCTTGGCATCCGTCGCCTGGAGCTGCTGGGTGGAGCCACCCGACGCCAGCTCCTGCACGAGATATTGGCCGCCGAGAGTAAACTCCGCTAACCGGGATTCTGGCACTGGAGGATCATACCTTTACGTGGCAATTATCACAGCGTACAATTAGCCAGACCAACTCGTAGCAAATCGGCGAAGAATGGTTCGAAAATCGACCCCAAGTTCCCTTCGGTGTGCCGCCCGCCGAGGAATATCCCACCGGCTCGTTATGGTTAAAACGCGCTCGGTCCCCCTGATCCTGGTTCTCCTGTTCATCTTCCAACTGATAAACACTGCCTGGGCAGCGCCAGCCTACCAGGATACCACACAAACCGATAAAGCCCGCGCCCTTTTAGAGACGCTTTCCCCGGAAGAGCGGGTAGGCCAGTTGTTTCTGGTTACCTTCACCGGGATGAAGGTGGAGTCGGATACCCAGATCTATGACTTGATTGTCAACCACCACGTCGGTGGGGTAATTTTGTTGTCCGACAACGATAATTTCACCTTCGGAGAAGATGCTATCGACCAAATCCTGCTGATGAACCGTCAGCTCCAGCTTACGCGCTGGTCATCCTCTCAGGCCCAGCAGGTAAATTCGGCTACAGGCGAAGTTATTACCCCCAAGTTCATCCCGCTCTTTGTGGGGGCCTCCCAGGAAGGCGATGGCTACCCCTACGACCATATTATTAATGGAGTGACCGTTTTACCAAATGAAATGGCGCTGGGTGCAACCTGGAATTCTGGTCTGGCGGAACAGACCGGCAGCATACTGGGTAAGGAACTGGCTGCCCTGGGAATCAACCTGCTCCTGGGGCCTTCGCTTGACGTTTTGGAAACCCCTCAGCCCGAAGGATCTATCGACCTCGGAACGCGGACTTTCGGTGGCGATCCATTTTGGGTTGGCGAGATGGGCAGTGCATTCGTAAGCGGGGTGCACGAAGGGAGCCGGGGAAAGATGGCTGTAATTGCCAAACATTTCCCCGGGAATGGCGGCTCCGACCGCCCACCAGAAGAAGAAGTGGCTACGGTTCGCAAGTCGCTCGAACAGCTAAAGAATTTCGACCTGGCGCCATTCTTCGCCGTTACTGGAAACGCGGCTTCCCCGCAGGCCACTGTAGACGGCCTCCTGGCCTCGCATATCCGCTACCAGGGTTTTCAGGAAAACATCCGGGCAACTACACGACCGGTAAGCTTCGATCAACAAGCATTCAGCCTTTTATTGAGCCTGCCAGCGCTCTCTACCTGGCGGGAAAATGGCGGCGTTATGGTCAGCGATAGCCTGGGCAGCAAGGCAGTACGCCGCTTTTATGAGCTGACCAACCCAACCCAGCCATTCGATCCCCGCCGGGTCGCCCTGAATGCCTTCCTGGCCGGGAATGACCAGCTCTACCTGGGCAATATACAGGCCGGGGATGATCCGGATTCCTACACATCCACAGTACGGACCTTGGAGTTCTTTGCCCAGAAATATCGTGAAGACTCGGCCTTTGCGGCACGGGTAGACGAATCGGTGCTGCGCGTCCTCACCTTGAAGTATCGCCTCTATCCGACATTCAACCTCGCCCAGGTCTTACCTTTGCTCGACGGTGCCGAAGAAGTCGGCCAACCCAGCCAGGTCACCTTCGAGGTAGCCCAGCAGGCAGCGACATTGATCAGCCCAACCCTGGCAGAATTGAACGACGCGATGCCAGATCCCCCTGATCGAACGGATCGGATAGTCTTCATCACCGATGTTCGCACGGCAGCGCAATGCAGCCAATGTCCACAACAAGAGGTACTGGCTGTCGATGCTATGCAACAGGCGGTCATTCGCCTGTATGGCCCGCAGGCCAGCAGCCAGGTGAATCCAGCCAGTCTGTCCTCGTACTCCTTCGAAAACCTGAACCAGATGCTGGACGATCCGCAGGAAGAAACCGAGGTGGAAAAAGATCTCACGCGCGCCCATTGGATAATATTCGGAATGCTGAACGAAACCAACGAGATTCCCGCCTCGCAAGCCCTGCGGCGCTTCTTGTCCGAGCGACCCGATCTTTTCCGTCAAAAACGCTTGATCGCATTCGCCTTTAATGCCCCATATTACCTGGATGCGACCAACATCTCCAAAATCACTGCATATTATGGATTGTACTCAAAAGCCCCACCATTCATCGACGTGGCGGCTCGCTTACTCTTTCGAGAACTCAGCCCCACAGGCGACCTACCTGTCTCGGTCCCGGGAATTGGCTACGACCTGATCTCTGCCACCTCTCCGGATTCTACTCAGATCATTCCACTCTTTCTCGATCTACCCGTCGAAGGACAACCCAACGCGACAACCCCACAACCCACGCCCACCCAACAATTCCGCATAGGCAATCTGATCCCGGTTAAAACGGGGGTGATCCTTGACCATAATGGTCATCCGGTGCCCGATGGTACTCCCGTTCAATTCATCATCTCGGTCGGTGGAGTGCAAACTGCTGCCTCACAATTGGAGACAACCAGCGACGGAGTGGCTCATACCACCGTCCAGGTGACCAGCCCCGGAACCTGGGAAGTAAGAGCGGAAAGCGAACCCGCAAAGCAATCTGACCTGCTGCGCTTCGATATCCCACCCGAGGATGGCGGCACCCAAACGGTGACCGCCTCTCCATCGCCCACCGAAACCCTGCAGCCGACGCTATCACCCACCCCGGTACCAGTTGTCACGGAAGTGAGCGAGCCGCCTCGAGACACCCGACCGAATCTGGTCGACTGGTTCGTGGCGATTTTTGTGGCAGTCATCCTAGGAATGTCATCGTACCGCCTTTCTGCTTTAGTCGGCCAGGTCCGTTGGGGCGTACGAGGCGGCTTTTTAGCGTTGATCGGCGGCTTGCTGTTCTATAGTTATCTGGCCCTGGGACTACCTGGAAGCGAATTTCTTATCGAAAAGTTAGCTGGCTGGGGTGTAATTTTGGTCACGCTGATCGGATCGGGGCTGGGTATCCTGGCAGCCTGGGGATGGCGAATGGCTTACCTGAATCACAAGGCTGCGAATTAGGTGGATAAAACCGCTCTTTGGAGAATATGGAATGAGACTCTCAGCGGGTGAGGGTCAGGACCAGGCTCAAAAGCACCAGACCGGCACTGATCCAGATCAACGTGCGATCAGCCGGGGAAGAAACCAGATCTACCAGGGAAGGGGAAGGCAGGGGCGCCCTTGGTCGGGTGATGGGGTTCCAGTCTCCCAACAAAGCCTGGCGGAAGGTCTCTACATCGGGAGGCCGATCTTCGGGATGTACACTCATCGCCCAGATGATTGCACGTTCGGTGCGCTGGCCGATGTCAGGATTGAGTACCCGCGGCGGGACCAGGCTATCCGGATGGAGAAATAGCTCACGTGCTTCAACCGGAGGATGATTGGTCAATAAGTGGTACAGGGTAGCGCCGAAAGCGTATATATCACTGCGGATGTCAGTATGGCCCGTATCCCCTCCATATTGTTCCAAAGGGGTATAAAGCGCCGTGCCGCGTCCCTGCAGGATTGTGATCGTCATCTCGTCGGACGCCAAGATCTTTACCAGCCCAAAATCCACCAGCTTAAGCAGGCCGGATGGTGTCAGCTTCAAGTTGCTCGGCTTGATATCACGATGTAAGACGGGTGGTTTCAATTCATGGAGGTAAATGAGCGCATCACATAACTGGTTCGCCCAACCCAGGACCTCCCTCTCAGGAAGGAAAGTCCCTTTTTGGCGCGCCTCAGTCATGAGGGTGCGAAGGTCCTTCCCGGGGACGTAATCCATTATCAGGTAATCGCGTCCACCTATGGAAAAGAAATCAGATACCTTTGGTAGATTAGGATGATCAAGCCGGGCCAGGATGGTGGCTTCGCGCAGGAATTGTTCCCGAACCTGTTTAAGCACTTCGAGGGGCATGGTGCGGTCGTGTTCCACCTCTTTAAGTGCGCACTGACGACCTTCCAACCGCAGGTCATCGGCCAGGTATATGCTCCCCATCCCACCCTGTCCAATGATCCGGCGGATCTTGTAGCGACCTCTCAGGACTTCTCCTGCTTTTAAGGGCGTTGGCATGTGCTTTTTTTGGCGGGTTATGACACAGTATTCGGCCTAAAAGGTACCCCCCAATCCGGCGCTGATTGAGAGGCGTGCATGTTATGCTTGCATCTTACAAAGGTTGAAGCTGTTTACCCGCAATCACTCTAGGTTATTATACACGGGGAGTGTGAATCATGGAGAATACGGGCGAGGAAGTTCCAATCCTGGTAGCTCAGGCAGGGCCGTTGAGCGGGCAAAGATGGACGTTACACGCTACACTCCTGATAGGTCGGGAAACCAGTTGCGATATCGTGATAACAGACCGGCAAGTATCGCGCCAGCATGCCCGCCTCACCTTGACCGGGAAAGGAATTCTGCTGGAAGACCTGGGTAGCAAGAACGGCACCCATCACAATGGGAAGATTTTAGAAAATCCCACCCTGCTCCAGGATGGTGACACGATCCAGATCGCCCTGGCTCAACAATTCGTCTATCTGAGTTCCGACGCCACCCTTCCACTTGAAAGCGAGGATACCGATCTCCAGCCATTGGTCATTGGCAGATTGCGTTTGGAAAAACGTTCGCGACGGGTGTGGATCGGTGAAAACGAGATCGTCCCCCCTCTTTCTGCATCGCAGTTCAAGCTCCTGGAGATGCTCTACGATCGTCAGGGGCGAGTGGTCTCACGTCCGGCCCTGATCGAACATGTCTGGGAGGGAAAACAGGCTGTGGTCGTTTCAGAGCAAGCGCTAGACGCTTTGGTGCGGCGGCTGCGCGATCGCCTGGCCGGCATCGACCCGACCCACGACTATATTGTGACGGTGCGAGGCCATGGACTCAGGTTGGAGAATCCGCTAGGAAAATAGACTGGCACATTAATTGCCCCGGAAAGAGACTTCCATAGACATACGCAAGGCCATCCTGTGAAGCTCTCGCAATCGCTCGGCCAGTTCTTTATCTTCGCCTCCTTCAACCTGGGCTACTATATTGGCGAGCACATTTAAAAAGTCGTGCGTGATCTTATCACGATTGCTTTCAAGCAACTGGCGGCGAGATAGCTCATCTGGGGCAGCGAGCAGCTCCTCGATCAGGGCTAACTCTGGGGGCGGCGCGCTTGCCTTATTCAAGACATCGGTAACTGTTTGAAGCTTGGCCAATATCTCCAAGTTGCCTTCCTTCTTTGCAGCGTTCATGGCAGCTTCCAGCTCATGAAGGAATAGCTCGTCGATGGCGGGCAGCATTTTCAGGGTGGCTTCCCCAGAATCTTCGCTCTGGATGATCTTTTCAAGCAGTTGCCTGGCTGCCTTCAAGCGAATTTCGGTCTGCTGGTCGATTTCACGGGTCAGCTCCAGCAGGCGTTCCCGCAACTCGATCATGCGCGCCCTTCCATCCCCCCTAGCCCGGTCGATCCGTTCGCTGAGCATTTGAAAAAAAACATAGTCTAAACCAGGTCGCGCCAGACTCACCAGTGCGCTCAACCGGGTATCATTCGGTGCATGGAGGATCAGATCGAGTAATTTTTCTCGAGTAAGCGCATCGCCCGCTTCACGTAGCGATCGGATGGCAGCCTCGATCTCGGCAGTCTGCTCTTGCAGCTTCTTTCCAAAGCTGCTGGATTGAAGCAAAGCGCCACGCAAATCACGCAACCTGCCGGCTGATTCCTGGTCGCCTCCGGCAGCGGAAGCTTCAATCAGGTGATTCAGCACATTGAAGAAATCCGCATCGATAAGGTTATCTTCCTTGAAAATGATCTCATTGCGCACATCCTCAGAGGCGTTAGCCAGGCGCTGCAGGAGACTGATGCGTTGTTCCTGGGCCTGGATCATCTCGCGGGTGATGCCATCAGCCTCGAGCACCCGTTCGATCATGCCCTGCAGGGTGAGGGCGGTTTGGGGCTGCAGCAAGTAGGCCTTGCGATTCTCCTGAGGAAGATTATTGACCACCTGGTTGATCATCGAACCGATCACCCGCTCCTGGTCGTTCCTCTGGAGACCGACCTCTGGGGGGATGAAGGTGATCAACAATTGCTTGGAAGGATCGTGGTAGACAAGAGGCGTAGCCAGATTCCCTTGAAACCCACAATGCGGGCAGCGTGCCAGGTTGAACGATCCAGACAGGAAGATCTGTTTCGCAGTTGGGTCCGCACCGACATCAAAGAGCTGGCGTATCTCTGCCTGGATCGGTTGGCGGCAATTTGGGCAATTAATGATCGTACGTGGCATGTCACACTCCAAAACAATAAAATTGGTGATATTATTTCTTGCCTTCTCGAGGGAGAGAGAAGCAGATCCTCGCCCCATCGCCCGGCCTGGGATCCACCCAGATGCGCCCCCCGTGGGCCTCAACCACCGCCCGGGCCAGGAACAAACCCAGACCGGCCCCTTTGGTGGTGCGTGCCGCGCGCGATGATCGGTAAAATCGATCAAATACATGTGGGATATCGTCCGGTGCTATTCCTGGTCCCTGGTCGCTGACGCAAACAATCACCTGCTGAGGACGCACCTGACCGCTGATGCGGATTTCACCGCCTTCTTCGGAATATTTAATCGCATTGGAAAGCAGGTTCGAAAGCACCTGCTCAATTCGATCCTCGTCCGCCAGAATCACGGGGAAGTTAGATGGAAAGTCGACGACGATATGATGTCGGACGCTCTGGGTTCGGAAACGTTCAGCAATTCTCTCTACCAGTGCACTGAGGATCACATCCGTGAGATTAATTGATAGCGCGCCCGCTTGTAATCGGGAGGCGTCTAATAGGTTATCGATCAATTCGGTTAACCTGTCGGCTTCTTCCTCGATGACTTCCAGGCTGTCTTTTACGATAGCCGGGTCCCAGGTCGCATCTTCCCTCCGTAAGGTGCCCACGTAGCCCTTGATCAGGGCCACCGGCGTCTTTAATTCATGGCTGATGACCGAGATAAAAGTGCTCTTGAGCTCCTCTGCTTCGCGGAAACGGGTGATATCGCGCACCGTGGCAATGATATTAACCAGCTTACCTTCGGGACCCAGCAATGGGGCATAGGTGATGCCCACCGGCAGGGGTATGCCATTTGGCCGATCCAGGTCGCCCTCCACATACAAGGTGGCATTCGGCGTCAGCGGCCAGCCTCCCATCTCGGCTTGCTCCAGGGTCATTCCATCCTCGTGGTGCAACCAACGGATGATCTCCTCATGTTTTCTACCGCGCATCGTGTCGACTTGCTTGCCGATCAACCGTGAGAAGGCAGGATTGCATCGTTCGATAGTGTGATCGGGAGCCAGGATGAGGATACCATCGGCGGCAGAATCCAGCAGGGCATCCATGCGCTGTTTCTCACGGCTCACCTGGGTGTAGAGTTGGGCATTCTGAACTGCAATGGCTGCCTGGTCGGCAAAGCTTTGCAGCAGGGCGGTATCGTTAGCAGAGAAGATGCCCGGGTAATTCCGAAAGATGAATATAACCCCGATGACCTGTTTCCGCACAATGAGCGGCAGGCCTACCCCGGTCAGGAGTCCCAGACTCGCCGAGCGAGTCAACTTCTGCAGCAGGCGGTTGATCTCAGGCAGCTCGAAGCGGGCCGGGTCCCTATGGTCCGGAACGGCTGCCAGCAGTGGATCCAGATAACGCAGGAAGGCTGGTGGGATGCCATGCGATGCCGCCACGGTCCAGCCTCCCTGATCTGAGCGCAATGCTATTAATCCCGCCTGGCCGGCGAGCATCTCCGCCGAGACGGTGAGTATCCGCGCCAGGAGTTTATCCAGGTTGAGTTCCTGGGTAATGGCACGCGATATTTCCAGCAGGTAATCGCGCTGGCGTACACGGAAATCAGGCAGCAACCGTTTGGACCTCTTTCTCGCATGTAGTGATCGCCTGTTCGAAGATTGCCATTCCCTCATCGATCTGGGTGCGGGTAATCATCAAAGGCGGAGCGACCCGGATAATACTCTTACCACATCCTAAAAGTAACAGTCCAAGGTCAAACGCCGTGTCAACAATCCGATCGCGGAGCTTCTCGGCGGGTTCTTTGGTCTGGCGGTCCTTGACAAATTCCACACCTATCATCAACCCTTTACCGCGCACCTCACCAATAGAGGGGTGTCTTTCCATCATTCCCCGCAGTGCAGCCAAAGCATACTCTCCCACCTCGGCTGCGTTCTGCATGTATTCTCTCTCGATCAGGTCAATGGTAGCCAGGGCAGCTGCGCACGCCAGGGGATTGCCGCCGAATGTATTGCCATGTGTGGCGCGGCCCCAGGTCATCAGATGTTCCCGGGCGAACATTACCCCGAGAGGCATCCCCGAGGCAATCCCTTTTGCTGCGCATACGATATCCGGCTCTGTATCGAAATATTCGATCGCCCACCACTTACCCGTGCGCCCTACCCCCGATTGGACTTCATCCGCGATCAACAAGATGCCGTACCGGTCACATAACTTGCGCAAGGCTGGGAAGAAACCAGGCGTGGGAACAATGTAACCGCCTTCCCCCTGAATCGGTTCCACCAGGATTCCAGCCACTTCTTCCGGGGGTACCAGGTGGCCAAAAATCTGTTCATCGATATATCGGACGACTGCCTCGCCATAGTCCTCCCCGGATTCAACGTTCAACAGGGGTCGATAGGGATCCGGATAGGGAACATGAATCACACCATTCAAAAGCGGATAGAAATCCCGATGATAGATGGGTTTGCTGGCAGTGAAGGATACTGCCCCCATGGTCCGCCCATGAAACGCGCCCAGGAATCCGATGAACTGGCTGCGCCCCGTGTAGTGACGAGCCAGCTTGATGGCAGCCTCGACGCTTTCCGTGCCAGAATTGGTCATAAAGGAGACAGCGTTATCCATAAAAGGCGCAATCTGATTAATTTTCTCCGCCAACTCGATCCATTTGTCGTGATAAAAATCCGAGGAGATATGAATAAACCTCTCTGCTTGTTCTTGAATTGCTTTGACAACTTCTGGATGGCTGTGACCCGTGGAGAGGACAGCAATGCCTGCGGCAAAGTCTAAAAAATGGTTGCCATCCACGTCCCAGACTTCGACTCCCAATCCATGGTCGATTACGAGGGGATAGCCGCGCGCATAAGATGGAGAAATGACGGATCTATCGCGTTTAATCAGGGCCCGGCCCTTTGGACCGGGTAGATTTAATTGGGGCATAGGCTGATCTCCTGAAAATGGAATGTCTTCTTTAATTAACCCTACTCTTGTTGTGAGTGCGGAGAAATTATATCACCCCTCATACGCCGCCGATAGTGAGGGCAATTTACGAGTCTCGGTACTCTTATATTACTAAGGAAGGTTATGCCGATAGGAGCAGCCTCTTCTTGCGACCTCCAGGCAGGCACCATATCTGCAACCATTTATACCGGGTATAATCGTGGCTTGGTGAGGAAAGACCAGATATTTACGGTTTCGAACTTTGTCATCTTCATCCCCTCTCATCTTCTCATTTGAAATCCACGCCCAAGAAGGCCGGAGTCGTGCGGGGGTATTCCACACTCCACATGGTCCGATCCTTACCCCAGTCTTCGCACCGGTCGGGACCCAGGCCACGGTCAAGGCGGTCTCTCCCGATCAATTAGAGGCGCTGGGGGCAAGCCTGATCCTGGCAAACACATACCATCTGTACCTGAGACCGGGAGATGGTCTGATTGCAGAATTGGGGGGGATTCACACTTTCATGAACTGGCATGGCCCTATTCTTACCGATTCGGGCGGCTTCCAGGTATTTTCGCAGGCAACCAGCCGCCGGGTCGACATCGATGGTGTGACGATTAAAAGCCATATCGATGGCACAATGCACCGTCTCACCCCTGAGAAAGCGATCGCAATCCAGGAGAACTTGGGAGCCGATATCATCATGGCGCTCGACGAATGCGCTCCTCCACACGGACGTGAATATATCGAGCAGGCGCTCCTGCGCACGCACACCTGGGCAGAACGCTGCCTGGCTGCCAGGACACGCCAGGACCAGGCCTTGTTTGGCATTGTCCAGGGAGGAGTCTATCCAGATTTAAGGGCCAGCTCGGCGGAATATATCGCCTCACTCGGTTTCCCCGGAATTGCTATTGGTGGGTTATCGGTTGGCGAAAGCAAGGCGGAAATGCAAGTCGTATTGGAGGTAGTCGATCGGATTTTACCCCGGGACAAGCCGCGCTATCTGATGGGCGTTGGCACTCCAGAGGACCTGATCAATGCGGTGAAACATGGCATTGACATATTCGACTGCGTGCTTCCCACCCGTCTGGCCCGGCACAATGCCGCAATGACCTGGCAGGGCCGTATAAATCTAACCAACGCTGCATTCACACGTGATGCTTCTCCTCTCGATCCAACATGTGACTGCTATACCTGCCGAAACTTTTCTCGAGCCTACCTGCGCCACCTGGTCCTGGCGAAAGAGATGCTCTCGGCGACCTTGCTTTCAATCCACAATCTGCATATCCTCATACGGCTGGTAAGAAAAATCAGGCAATCTATCCTGGCGGGAAAATTCGAGGAGTTCGCTGCGAAATTCTTTACCGAAAGCCAGGTGAGACGCAAAACGTAATCATGACCATCTTTCAATCTATCATTCTCGGAATCGTCCAGGGGATTACCGAGTTCCTGCCGATTTCAAGCTCGGCGCATCTGGTCATCGTGCCACGCTTGCTGGGCTGGACGAATATACCCGCCAAAGAGGCCTTCGTCTTTGACGTATTGGTGCAGGTCGCTACGCTGCCTGGGGTATTTGCCTTCTTTTGGTCCGATGTCCTGTGTATCGCCAGGGCATTCATCAAGGCAATCAGGTCTGGAAAACCGTTTGGCGATGGGGATGCCAGGCTGGGTTGGTACCTGATCCTGGCGACGATACCCGCCGGGGTTACAGGCCTGGTTATCCGCAGGTCGATCGAGCGATCCTTTGCCAGCCCGCAGGTTGCCTCTTTCTTCTTGCTCTTCACGGCTGCGCTCCTGGTTTTGGGAGAGCGAGCAGGCAAACGCGCCCGCACACTCGACACGCTCACCTGGGTCGATGCATTGTGGATTGGCCTTTTCCAATCGTTCGCTGTCTTTCCGGGTGTCTCCCGGTCGGGGTCCACCATCACAGCAGGTATGACTCGCAATCTGGAGCGACCAGCAGCCGCCAGATTCGCTTTCTTGATGGCGATACCGATCATGCTGGCAGCCGGGTTGCTGGCCGGGATGGAAATTGTTGATATGGGCAATAGATCACTGATCTTGCCTGTGTTCATCCCGGGTTTCATCGCCTCGGCGATCACGGGCTATCTGTCCATTCGCTGGCTGCTTGCTTATCTAAACCACCGCTCGCTCTATCTGTTCTCCATCTATTGCGCGGTGCTCAGCCTCATCACACTGATCGTCATTCTAATATAGGACTGCCTAACCCATTTCTGCCATCAATGGGCGAATGCGGGTGATGCCATCCGGTACAATCACCCCCCGTAAAGTCCAGCAAATAGAGTTCTCCCCGTTCGTCTTCCCCAAACGAGCTGATCTGATAGGCAGTGTTCAGCATCTCTACTCCCCGCCATAAATCTGACCCCACCAGGCGTAGCGCCCAGAGGCGCCCCGAGTAGAAATCCCCATAAAAATAAATACCGTTCAACCAGGGAAAATCCAGGCCGCGATATACACATCCGCCGGTGATGGCGTAACCCAGAGGATGCCTATATTCCTCGAGTGGCAACGTGACCTCCCCTGGGCGAACCTTTGGTTGATTGCATTCACCGGACTCCTGGGGGTTAAGAGTGGAAGCCTTCCATAAGCCGCCAGCCATAGTTGCGTCCCCCCGGGGCTCCTGCCGGTTCAAAGTTGATTTCTTCGTAACATATTGCGCCTACATTGCCAATGGCCAGATCGCCCGTTGCTCGGTCGAACGAAAAACGCCATGGGTTACGCAGTCCATAGGCCCATATCTCTGGTCGGGTATTCATAGTCTGTGTGAACGGGTTGGGGGATGGAATTGTGTATGTAGATGTCTGGCGTACATCGATGCGCAGCAGCTTGCCGAGCAGAGTATCCAGGGATTGGCCGCGATTATACGGGTCGCCTGGACCGCTTCCGTCGCCCATGCCAATGTAGAGATAGCCATCTTGCGGTCCGAACTGCAATTGGCCTCCATTGTGGTTGAAATACGGCTGCTCGACGGTCAGAATGGTGGTTATTTCAATCACAATCCAAGAGCCCCTGCCACCAGTAGGTAGAGCAACATGCGCAGTAAGACAATCAAGATGCTCGCCAATCCGCTCCCCGAATCAGGCTGAGCGAGGGCAAGGAATATCGAGACCCCCAGTACCACCAGGATATCGTCAAACACGGCTGCCCCCAGCAAACCAACCCCCACCCGGCTACGCAGGACCTTCAGTTCCAACAATGTCTGGGCCGATATGCTCACACTGGTAGCCGATAGGATCAATTCGATGAACAGGGCTGCGCTGGTGCCCAATCGAAAAACCAATGACAACCCTGCCCCTAATCCGAATGGAACAATCACTCCCAAGGAACCCGCCAATATGGAAACTTTGCCCGATTGCGGCATGTCCGAGATGTGCAGGTCGAGGCCGGCGACAGACATAAGGAGCATCACACCCCATTCAGCAAAGATATGGATGGTCTCTTCCAGGTGCCCGCCAGTGGTGAAATCCGGCCTGTCAAGAAGATGAAAGACCGATGGCCCAAGGAATATCCCAATTAACAATTCACCCAGTACGGAAGGCTGGCCCAGGCGATAACTGAAATAGCCTGCCAGTTTTGCAGCGGGGATGATGATGCTTAGGGCCAGGGCAAATTGTACGAATGGGGTCCCTACTCTATTTCCTTACCGGGACCTTCGATGGTTCTAAAGCGGGAAGCTCCTTGTCAGTGGGTTTGTTGGCAGCCTGTTCCACCTCGGGCCAAGGCGGCATGCCCAGCAGTTTTCGGTAGGTGTAGCGGCCAACAACCTTAATCGTTGCCATCCCCGGGACGACGACGAGCGCCATCACTACCCCACCCAGGGCAAGCCCACCAATTAATCCGACGATCACCAACCCGGGATGCAGCCTGAGCTGGTGCCCCAGGAGCTGCGGGCGCAGCCACAGGTTATCGACCTGCTGCACCAGGGCGTAGACAAGCAACAACATCAATCCCAGGCCAATGGGAGATAGCGGCAACAAGCCTGCCTGGTACAGCCATAGTACGATGAAGGACCCGGCAAGCATCAGCAAGGCCAGGATGACAAAGATCAATATTTGAATGCGCAGGAAAATGCGCCACACATCATCGATCTCGTCAAGCAAACGGCCGATCTCCCCGCGATAGGTTTGGGGGGCGAGGGTGCAGATCCAGGGCTTGATCTGAGGGCCATCCTTCAGAAAATAGTACAGGCTTACCAGGATGACCATGCCCCATAAGAGGTTGGTCGTCAGGTTGGCCAGAATTCCAAGCGAGCCGCGGGGGATAGTAGCCAGGGCACTCCCCGTGGCCTGGCCGAGGTTCTGTAGCAAAGTCCGCGGAGAAATATCGAACCCGAAGATCACCAGGGGCCGAGATAGCCACCTCTGCAGCTCGACAACAGCAGCTCTCAGGTCTGTCCCCCATTTGCTGAGATGTCCAAGCGCCAGGGTCCCGAGGGCAGCCGGAATTGATAAAACAAATACCAGTAAAATGGCATAGACAATTATCACCGCCATACGGCGTGTCATGCGGAAACGTCGCGTTAGCCAGCCTGCGGCAGGATCCAACAGATAGGCCAGAAGCGCTGCGATCACTACCGACTCGACGAGCGGCATGGCTGCGAACACCAACCAGACGATCCCGGCCAGCAGGAGCAGAAACACCAGGATACGCGTCGTGCGCGACCATTGTGGGCTTTCGATCGGGTTCTCAACAGGATTCGTCATGACTGTATAGCATGTCCGGCCACTGGATGAAGCCAAATTGGATCAAGATGTTGATCAAAGCCGAAAGTTGGCTAGACAATTATACTCGAACCCTGCTAGCTAACCGGTGAGGCGTTGACTACTGGCAGTTACCTGCCGCGCCAGCCTGCGAACAGGGCAAAACCAGTCAGACGCATGGCTGCGCTCACAAACAACGCACCGCTCAGGCCAATATAGCCTGCTAACAGGGTGCCCAGAAGCGGGGAAACCACCATCGATAGGTACTGGAGGCTCTGCGCCAGCGAAACGAAAGTGGCGCTGTATTCAACGGGGACGGTCTTCATGAGTTCATCGAAAAATACCAGGTCTACTCCTGCCTGGAAGATGCCAGCCAGGCCGGCATATAAGGCGATCAATTCCACCCTAAGGGTCATGGCGGTCAATGCTGGATACAGGGCCAGGCCCAGCGTGGTCCATAGAAGCACGAAACGTGACCCGCGCAATTGGGACCCACGCGTCCACAAGAAATAACCAACCAGCAGTATCGCCGTTTGGGAGGTGTTGATGATGCCAATCCAGGCATCGGAGGCCTGCACTTCGCGCACAAAGTACAGCGGGAAAATCGGTAATGAAAGGGAGGTCCCAGAAATGAACACGAAGCGCTGGATGGCAAAGCGTACGAAATCACGTTGGCCAAGCACCAATTGTCGGTAGTTGCCGAACCTCTCACTAAACGAGAGGCCTGGCTGGCGCTCAGGCACATAAGAATCTGGCAGAACGATACGGTTGGAAAAGATAAAGCTGATCAATCCGCCCAAAGACAGGCTGAGAAACACAACCTGGTAATTAAACGGGAAATTCATCCTATCCAACACCAATCCGGCTATCACCACCGTCAGGGCAGTAGTCAATCCCAGGATAGACCAGCGGCGACTCATCAGTTCATAACGGTGGGATGGCCCGGCGACAGCGTTCATCACCACCGAGAAGGCCACCGCCACGACGGTTTGGGGCAGGGTGGCGATGGCCCAGATAATGAGAATGAACCCCACCAGATATTCGCGCGGCACCAGGAATACAATCAACCCGGTCAGCGCGTAACAGGAGATTACCGCCAGACGAGCCGCGCTGAACCAGGGAACAACCTGGCGGCGGGATTGTAAGAAACGCCCTACCAGGATGGCAAAGAACAGGCCGGTGAGTGCCGGCATAGCCGTTAATAATCCCACCTGGAAGTTGCTTGCCCCCAGCCGCGTCAGAAAGACCGGCAAGAATGGCGCGGCGGCATTTGCCAGGCCAATGCCAACCGCGTCGATTTGGACGTTGATGAAGTTCCGTTTTTGGATCGATGAGACACCAACTGGTGCCACCGACCATGATAATCTGGTCACAAGTTATTCCTCTATACTTAGCCGCGTTGAAACCCCCGCACCGGGCAGTTAGCCATCATTGTCTTGCTATTATAATCAGTCAATTTTCTCCGGATGGCCCCACAGGTACCAGTAGACACCAGTGGGGAAGCCCCGAGCCAGATCCATCTCCCATACAAACGCCCCTGGGACGAAGACCGCATGCAAGCGTCGGTCGAGGCTGGCCATCAACTCAGCATCAGACCTTGGAACACGATCAGCCTCGGCTGCCAGCAAATGCACCTGTACTCTACGGTTCACCTCGTAGGGATAACGATCAATGTTCGCATCGGGTTGTTCAAAATATTCTTCCAGGTACATGCGCCATAACCCAAGGCGAGCTCGGTGCTCACGGCCAGCCTTCCGACTCCAGGCGACGCGCCAATGTCCACGGCAAGCGTCGATCAGGTGGTTCAAGCGCTCGAGTTCATCTTGCTGAGCCGCTGTCAGATGCCGGGCTGCTGCCTTGGCGCGCAGCAGCAAGACACCTCCCAGGGTAAAACTCGGAAATGGTGCTGCGCCTGTGGGTGGGCCGGCACCCAATTGCCAATAAATCTCCTCGGAAAGCAGGTAATTCTCCAACAAAGGGACACAATTGCGCAGGTAAGCCAGCTCGTACTCCGCCAAGGGTGCCCACCTATAGCAGCATGCGGATTGGCTCTTCCAGAAAATTCGCCAGGGCTTGAAGGAAACGAGCCCCTTCCGCCCCATCGCTTATGCGATGGTCCACCGTCAGGGTCGCTTTCATCCGCACCCCGGGAATAAGCTGCCCATCCTGTACTACCGGGACTTCCATGACCGAACCCACCGCCAGGATAGCAGCCTCCGGCGGATTAATGATAGCCGTGAATTGGTCCACGTCGAACATTCCCATGTTGCTGAGGGAGAACGTGGACCCCTCGATATCCTCCGGGCGCACCTTTCCCTGTCTGGCCCGGCTGACCATTGCGCGCAGCTCGGCTGAGATCAACTGAACAGGCTTGCGATCGGCGTTATGGCACACGACCGTCAGCAGCCCATTTTCAACCGCTACCGCCACGCCAATATTGATCTGCCCGTAGTGGACCACTTCTTTCCCATCTTCCTGCAGCCTGGCGTTTAAATTGGGGAACTCGCGCAGAGCCAGGGCAACCGCTTTGACAATGAAATCGTTAATCGAGGTCTTGTCCTCCTCCGGAAGCAGTGCGTTAATCCGCCTGCGCAGCTCCAACAAGGCCGCTACATCGTACTGGTGGGTGACGTAAAATTGTGGCACTCTTTGGGTAGATTCAAGCATCCGCCTGCCAATAATAGTCCTCAGGCGGCTGAGCGGTACATGGCGGTCCTGGCGGGGTTCACCTTCTACTAAAGGCATTTCCAGCGTGACCCTCGCCCCTATCCCTACGGCAAGTGTAGATGTAGAGAGATACGCCTCCACATCTGCTTTCGAAATACGACCACCTGGACCTGAGCCTTTAACCTGGCGTATATCGATACCCTGCTCCTCCGCCAACCTGCGCGCCAGGGGAGAGGCGCGTACGCCTTCTGGCAATCGACCTTCGCTGGAGGGCTCTTCCATTGCGACAGGTGCGGTCGCTTCTGCGCCGGGTATGGGGGCGACCTCCCGATGAATAGGCCGGACGCCTTCGACGGAGGCAGGTAGGCCCAATAAAGCCTGGTAATCGATTTCCTCCCCCTTTTCACCGATCACCGCGATCGGCGTATTGACCGGGACTACCTCCCCTTCAGGCACCAGTTGGCGTGCCATAACACCACTAAAATTTGATTCCACTTCGACAGTGGCCTTGTCGGTCTCGATTTCCGCCAGGACGCTGCCTTTGTTGACTTCCTCTCCCTCCTGGGTTATCCACCGCACCAGGGTACCTTCTGCCATGTCAAAGCCGAGCTTAGGCATGATGACGATTTCTGCCATTACAGCACCTCCTTCACCGCCTTGATCACGTCATCCACCTGAGGCAGTGCCATCTGTTCGAGGGTACGGTTGTAAGGAAGGGGCACCTCTTTTTGGGCCACGCGCTGGATAGGGGTATCCACGTAATCAAAAGCCTGCTCGTAGAGACGCGCCACCACCTCTGCACCCACACCGTATGAACGCCAGCCTTCTTCCACCACAACCGCCCGGTTGGTCTTCTTGAATGAAGACAATACAGGGGCCATGTCCAGCGGTCGCAGCGAACGCAAGTCTACAATTTCGACCTCAATCCCTTCCTGGGCGAGCTGCTCGGCAGCCTTGAAAGATACTTCCAGCATCTTGCTATACGTGATCAGGGTGACATCACTTCCCGCTCGTTGGACCCTGGAACTACCAATCGGGCATGTGTAATCCCCATCGGGTACCTCTCCACGCGTCTGGTAGAGAGTGGCGTGCTCGATGAATAGCACAGGGTCATTTGAGCGGATAGCCGTTTTCAACAAGCCCTTGGCGTCTTCCGGTGTGCCGGGTGCCACCACTTTCAACCCGGGAAAGTGAGCGAAGATCACGTCCGGCGTCTGTGAATGTGTGGCGGCCAACTGGCGCCCTCCACCGCTTACCGTTCTGATCACCAAGGGCAGGATGAATTGTCCGCCGAACATATAGTGTAGCTTGGCAGCCTCATTGACAATGTGTTCCATCGCAGAAAAAGCAAAGTTGATGGTCATCAGCTCAGCCACCGGGCGCAGGCCGGTCAGCGCTGCGCCGATAGATGCGCCGACAATCGTCGCTTCGGAGATCGGTGTATCACGGACTCTTTGCGCTCCGAAGTGATCATAGAAACCGCGTGTGACGGCATAAGTGCCGCCCCAGACACCCACCTCTTCCCCCAGGATGAACACGTTTGGATCGCGTTCCATCTCCTCCCATAGTGCCTGCGAGATCGCTTCACGCATCGTAATCCGGGCCATCGCTTGCTTATTCTCCTCCCGTGTAATCCACATCCACGTATACATTTTCGAAAAGGGATTCTGGCGCTGGTTCGGGGCTTGACTCCGCGTATTGGACCGCCTCTTGAACCTCCTCCCTGACGCGGGCTTCGAGCGCATTCAGCTCATCCGCACCGGCAATTTGCTGGTCGATCAGATAATCCCGATAGATCCCAATGGGGTCGTTCTCTTCCCACTGCCGAACTTCTTCGGACTTGCGGTAGCGTTCCGGGTCGCCCATCGAATGCCCTCGGTACCGATAGGTAACCACTTCCAGAAAGAAGGGGCCATTGCCACTACGGATGGCCTCCAACGCTTCCTGGGCGGCTTGGCGCACTGTGAGCACATTCATCCCATCTATTCGATCGTTTGGAATACCATAGCCCTCTGCTTTTTGGCGAATTTCGATGACCGCTGAAGCCCTTTCCACCGAGGTGCCCATGCCGTATTGATTGTTCTCACACACCCACAGCACCGGTAGGTTCCAGACCTTGGATAGATTGAGGGCTTCATGGAAATAACCGATATTGGTTGCCCCATCCCCGAACATGCATATAGTCACGCTGTCCCTTGCGTGGTAGACATCTCCCAGCGCCAATCCCGCGGCGATCGGCAGGTGGGCGCCCACGATTGCATGACCTCCCCAATAGTTACGCGTGACATCCGCCATGTGCATTGAACCGCCTTTGCCCTTCGAAACGCCAGTGGCTTTGCCAAGCAGCTCGGCCAGTACCTGGCGGGCAGGAATCCCACAGTTTATCGCCACCCCATGGTCTCGATAAGCAGTAATCACCCGGTCTTCTGGCCGACGGGCAGAGATGAGGCCGGTACTCACCGCCTCCTGACCAATGTATAAGTGCAGAAACCCGCCAATCTTACCTTGCTGATATAACTGGGCTGCCTCTTCCTCAACCAGGCGGATGAGCACCATCTGGTAATAAAGGTCCAGGAACTGTTCTCTATCCATTCAGTAAACCTACTCCCTTCTAAGACTCGAGCCAGCGAGGCGTGCCACCAGGCTGCGCCATTGCTCTATTACTGAGCCGATGATATTCATCTGCCTTGGCCCGGCTCTGGTTCCGGATGATTATACTCCAGATATCCTGGTGATATTCAATTTCTATTGCATCGGATTCGCCGATAAGGGCTTATTTTCTCCCTGCCTGAATTCAGGATATACTAGGAGGGGTGAATCGTTTGCTCTATCTTACGCATCTACTGAATGGGACGCTGATGTTGGCTATCCCCATCGCCCTGGGGATCTATCTGACCCGCCGGATGCGATTGGGCTGGAGACTGTGGTGGATAGGTGGAGCTACTTTCATCCTATCACAGGTCGGACACCTGCCATTTAACGCCCTCTTGAATGTCCTCTTCAGGAGAAGTGTCTTGCCAATGCCTCCGGTAGGGTGGCAGCCGGTAGTCTTCTCCTTGATCGGCGGGTTGAGCGCAGCGCTATGGGAGGAGCCAGCCCGCTGTGCCGTGTATCGCTGGTGGGCAAAGGACGCTCGCTCCTGGGGCCGGGCATTGCTGCTTGGCGCAGGTCATGGCGGAATGGAGGCCATTTTGCTCGGCGGCCTGGTGCTGCTGACCTTCCTCCAGATGTTGGCGCTGAAAGACGCTGACCTGAACCGCATATTACCCCCAGAACGGGTTAGGGAGGTCGAATACCAGGTCAGGCAATATTGGTCCCTACCCTGGACGATGACGTTGCTCGGCGCATATGAACGTCTCCAGGCGATACCCCTGCACCTGGCAAATGCGGTCCTGGTGTTGCAGGTATTCACTCGCCGACAAAGCCGCTGGCTGCTGGCTGCTATCGTCTGGCACGCTCTGGTGAACACGGCAGCCGCCCTCGCCGTGCAAGCCTGGGGCGCGTACGTAACCGAAGGCCTGATGACCATCGAGGCGGTCATCAGCCTGGCGATCCTCTGGTCCCTCCGCCAGCCGGAGCCGCCGCCAGGAGAGGAGGATTCGCCTCTCCTCCCACAAGGGTTGCAGCCTGGCCTTCGAAATGATTCGCTGAGCCAGGAAGAACTAGAGGCCTCGAAATATTGTTGAGGTAACATGATCCGGACAGAAAATTTAACCAAGAAGTTTGCCGAGACCCTGGCGGTCGACAGGTTGAACCTTGAAGTCCGCGAAGGCGAGGTGTTTGGCTTCCTGGGACCCAACGGGGCAGGCAAGACCACCACCGTGCGAATGCTCACCTGCCTGATCCGCCCCAGTGGCGGCGCCGCCTGGGTTAACGGGTTCCGGGTGGGTGCTGAAGATATGAATATCCGGCGGACAACCGGCATCCTCACCGAGACCCCCGGGCTCTACGATAACCTGAGCGCCGAACGGAACCTGCAAATCTACGCCAACCTGTACGAGGTGAAAGATGTCGTCGGCCAGGTGGAAAAGTACCTGCGGATGTTGGGCCTGTGGGAACGGAGGCAAGACGAGGTCGGCACTTTCTCGAAAGGGATGAAACAGAAACTAGCGATCGCCCGTGCCTTGCTGCACGAACCGCGCGTCTTGTTCCTGGACGAACCCACCGCAGCATTGGACCCCGAAGCGGCTCACCTGGTGCGTGAATTCATCGCCGAGCTACGGGAAGAGGGCCGTACGATCTTTCTCTGCACACACAACCTGGACGAAGCCGACCGGCTGTGCGATCGCATCGCTGTCTTCAAGACCCATCTCTTGGTTGTCGATACTCCTGCCCAGTTGCGCTCCAAGATTTTCGGTCGCAAGGTCGTCTTTCACCTACGCACCGCAGAACAGGCGATGGCGCAATCGCTGCAGAAGTATGCCTGGGTAAAAGACGTTCAAATGGTGGACAACAAGCTTGTGGTTACCCTGGACGATCCAGAAGCCCATAACCCGGAGATTGTGCGGACGCTGGTGGGGATGGCCGCAGACATCCAATTCGTAGGGGAACTCCGCCATTCCCTGGAAGACGTCTATCTTCGCCTGGTTCAAGGTAATTGAGTGAAGACAATGAAGAAAATTTCCACGATCATTAAAAAAGAATGGGCGCAGGTATTCAAAAACCGCATGGTCTTGTTCACGGTGATCTTCCTGCCTTTGCTGTTCACTGCAATGCCATTGATCATCCTTTCATTAATGCGCAACTCGGGCGCAGGTGACCTGACCAGCGACATGCCTGCTCAATTTTCCAATTTGTGTCCCCAGGATATGAGTGGGGGCGAATGCTTTCAGGTCTATCTGCTCACCCAATTCGTGCTGCTATTCATGTTGATGCCCCTGATCATACCGGTCAATATCGCCGCCTATTCGATTGTCGGAGAGAAGACCACCCATAGCCTGGAACCGCTCCTGGCTACCCCCATTACAACTGCAGAATTGCTCACCGGGAAAAATCTGGCGGCGGCCACACCAGCCATACTGGCGACCTGGACCGGTTTTTTGATTTTTATTTCCGGCGCAAGTTTGATCGTGTCCTCCCCGCAGGTGATAAGAACCTTGCTGGAACCAATGTGGCTGCTGGCTATTGGGCTGGTAGGCCCGCTGCTATCCGTGCTTGCCGTAAATTTCAGCATCATGGTATCGTCGCGCGTCAATGACCCGCGCGTAGCCGAACAACTTTCTGCACTGGTCATCCTCCCCATCCTGGCACTTTTCTTCGGCCAGATCTCCGGCCTTTTTTTCATCAATCGCAGGATTATCCTGTTAATCGCGGTCGCGTTGGCAGTGTTAGATGGGATCATGATTTACCTTGCTGTGCGATTATTCCAGCGTGAGACGATACTCACCCGTTGGAAATAAGGGCATGAAGCGCCGGCTGTTATCACTCTCGTGGATTGCATTTGCCGTCTTGTTCTTTGGTCGTTATCCAGTCCTGGCACAGGAAACATCGGGTCTGGATCTGTCGCTCTCCCGCGATTTTGGCTACTCTTCCGGAACCGGGGAGATCCAGGGCAGCTTTACCCTCAAAGCAACCGGTCCAGAGGACCTGGTGCAAGTGTCGTTTTACCTGGACGGGCAAGTCCTGGGAGAGGACCAGGAAGCGCCGTTTACCTGGAAATTCGATACCGATGATTTCCCCCTGGGGGTACACACGCTCTACGCAGTCGGTATAACCGCAGATGGGCAAGAACTGCACAGTCTTGAACAACGCCGCCAGTTCGTGTCTTCGGATGTTGGCTGGCAGGCAGCATTAAGAATAGCACTGTCCATCCTGGCTTTGGTTTTGGCGGTGATGACGCTCTCTTTCTTGGTGCCCAGCCTGATTGGATCGAGGAGAATAAAAGACCTGCCCCCTGGCGCAGCGCGCAATTACGGGATGATCGGGGGAACGATCTGCCCGAAATGCAGGCGCCCATTTGGCATGCACATCTGGGGGATGAACCTGGTGGTCGGTAAGCTAGATCGATGCCCATACTGTGGACGATGGAGCCTGGTCCGAAAGGCCTCGCCAGCAGAACTGCGGGCTGCGGAACTGGCCGAACTGAGTACGGGTCGACCTAAACCTTCTCCAGACTTATCCGAAGAGGACCAACTCCGCAAGGCGTTGGAGGATTCCCGCTACATCGATCTATAAAACCTTCTGTCTCACCCCAAGGATAAACTGGATGGTCACTCGTTGCCGGTGGCTACCGGCCGGCCTGGGTCGGTGATCCATTCGCTCCACGAGCCGACGTATAGCCTGCCTTCGCCCATGCCGGCATGTGCCAGGGCCAGCAGGTTGGCGGCCGCGGTTACACCGGAACCACAATAGAACACGGCTCTCTCAGCCGGGATATTCCCAAAGATTTGATGAAAGCGTGCCTGGATTGAGTCCCGTGGTAAGAATCGTCCATCAGAACCGAGGTTGTCCATGTAAGGCGCATTCACCGCACACGGGATATGCCCAGCCACCGGGTCAAAAGTCTCGTTTTCCCCCCGGAAACGATCCGGGCTGCGGGAATCCAGCAGCATATAGTTCGGATCGAGTCGTAACCTCTCGACGTCTTCGCCGGCGACGATCAGCTCTGGCCTGGGAACCGGGATGAATTCCCGCCGCAGGCGAGTCTCAGCCCCTGATTGGGAAGGTCGTTTCTCCCGCTTCCACAGCACCCAACCTCCGTCCAGTACCGCAACCTGGCTGTGACCAAGCCAACGCAGCATCCACCACAGGCGCGGGGCAACCGCCGCACTCCCCCCTGCCCAATCATCGTAAGCCACTACCTGCACACCATCAGAGATTCCCCAATTAGAGAATGTCTCGACCACAGCCTCCAAGGAAGGTAGTGGGTGCCGACCTGTCTTGCCGGGGAGGATTTGGCCCGAAAGGTCCTGTTCCAGGTGGGCATATACTGCACCCGGGATGTGAGCTTCCAGATATTCTCCACGCCCTCTATCGGGTTCGGTGAAGGTAAAGCGACAGTCTACGATTACCCAGTGAGCATCTCCCAGGTGGGCAGCCAGATCCGTGTTCGAGATCAAGGTCGTATAAGGCATTATCTTCGCTCCATTGCAATGTAGTAGCTCTTACATCCCGATAAGTATAACAGCGGGCACTCAAGGGTTATGAACGGATTTTCAGCAGGTATAATTTGCCTCATGGAATTTCACATCTCCCGCACTGCCCGCGATTACTACCAATTCGACCAATCCCTGTTTTCTCTATCCGGCAACGCGCTCTTCGCAAATTTTCATGCCTCGCGCACCTTTGCCCAAAAGATAAATCAGAAACGCGATCTGGTTGCCTTTCCAGAACAGGCAGTGCGCGCCGGGAACATTAATGCCATGGGGCTGATCGATGAGATCCTGCACTTTATTACCGGCATGTACAAACGGCAAGAAAACAGCCTGGTCTGGGAGCAGGCGCTGAATTGGCTATACGAAAAAAGCGGCGAGGAAGCGGTCGATCTGACACTAAAGGCATTTGCCCTCGAGTTTCCACCCCTGGCTGTATATCGTCGAGAGATTTCCCTGGATGAATTCCTGGCAGGGTCGACGGATGACGTCCCCAACCGCCAGATCCTGCTCGAGGAAATGTTGCTGCTTTGGCTGGCAAATACCAACCTGGCCTTCTCCCCCTTCCTGGAATTGTTCGCTGACGATCGCCTGCAGAAAGAGACTGCCTATCACCAGATCATCTCCAGCCTGCACGACTTCTTCGAGACTCAGGCTCCATTCGGCCCCGACCAGCAGAACCTGATGGACATGCTGCACAGCCCGGCAGTGGCCGTGCCCTATTCACTGCCGGGCCAGCTTGAATACATCCGCGCTCGCTGGGGATACTTACTCGGCAAATATCTTTTCCGTCTGCTCAGCAGCCTGGACCTTGTCAAAGAGGAGGAAAAGGTCAGATTCCTCACTCCTGGCCCGGCCCGGGCATACGACTTCGGCGGTTTAGAACTGGAGCTGGAGCGCTTCAGCCCAGATCGAGACTGGATGCCAAACCTGGTGCTCATTGCAAAAAATACCTACGTCTGGCTAGATCAACTGGCGAAAAAATATCAGCGGCCGGTCAGCCACCTCGACGATATCCCTGAAGAAGAATTGGCCCAGCTTGCCCGCTGGGGTTTCAGCGGGTTGTGGTTGATCGGACTTTGGGAGCGTAGCATAGCTTCCAAGAGGATAAAACAATTGCGCGGCAATCCCGAAGCCGAGGCTTCGGCCTATTCGATTTTCAACTACGATATTGCCGGAGACCTGGGCGGTGACGAGTCATTCCATGTGTTGCGCGAGCGGTGCCGGCGATACGGCATCCGCCTGGCATCCGACATGGTCCCCAACCACATGGGGATCGATTCGCGCTGGGTGATCGAGCACCCCGATTGGTTCATTGGACTGGAGTACAGCCCCTTCCCCACCTATACCTTCAGTGGTTCAAACATCTCCTGGGATAGCCGGGTGGGCATCTTCCTGGAAGACCATTACTACGATAACACCGATGCTGCCGTGGTCTTCAAACGGGTGGATTTCTGGACTGGGGACCAGAAATATATCTATCACGGCAACGATGGCACCTCCATGCCCTGGAATGACACAGCCCAATTGAATTACCTCAAACCCGAGGTGCGCGAAGCAGTCATCCAGACTATCCTGCATGTGGCCCGCATGTTTCCCATCATCCGCTTTGATGCGGCAATGACCCTGACAAGGAAGCATTATCAGCGCCTGTGGTTTCCGGAACCTGGGACTGGTGGGGCGATCCCCAGCCGGGCCGAATTCGGCCTGACACGCGATCAATTCGAGGCTGCCTTCCCGCAGGAGTTCTGGCGCGAGGTGGTCGACCGGGTAGCCCAGGAGGTGCCAGATACCCTGCTCCTGGCGGAAGCCTTCTGGTTGATGGAAGGATATTTCGTGCGCACCCTGGGAATGCACCGGGTGTACAACAGCGCGTTCATGAACATGCTGCGCGACGAGAAGAACCAGGAATACCGTCTGGTAATCAAAAACACCCTGGAATTCGATCCTGAAATAATGAAGCGTTATGTGAACTTCATGAACAACCCTGACGAACGCACTGCAGTAGAGCAGTTCGGCAAGGAGGACAAATACTTCGGTATCTGCACGCTGATGGTGACAATGCCGGGGCTGCCAATGTTTGGCCACGGGCAGGTGGAAGGCTTCAACGAAAAATACGGCATGGAATACCGCAAGGCCTACTGGGATGAGCAGCCTGACGCGTGGTTAGTCGAACGCCACGAGCGTGAGATTTTCCCCCTGTTGCATCGCCGCTACCTGTTCGCAGAAGCCAGAGAGTTCCTGCTCTATGATTACTACACCGACCAGGGCCTGGTCAACGAAGACGTGTTCGCCTACTCCAATCGATCCGGGCAAGAGCGCGCCCTGGTCATTTATCATAATCGCTACGCCAGCACGGCAGGTTGGATTCGTACGTCGGCGGCGGTCCTATCCAAAGACGGCTCGGGAGAGAATCGCTCCCTGGTACGAAAATCCCTGGTCGAAGGTCTGGGACTCGAGACCGATCCAACGGTCTATACCATATTTCGCGACCATGTCAGCGGCCTGGAATACATCCGCAGCAACCAGGAACTATTTCAGAAAGGGCTGTACGCTGAGCTTGGCGCCTACCAGTATCACGTATTCCTGGATTTTCGACAGGTGAAAGACGATGAGACCCATCCCTATGCCTACCTGGCGGAATATCTCGGTGGCCGGGGAGTACCCGACGTCCAGGCTGCTCTCAAAGAGATCATCTTACAACCCATCTACCAACCCTACCGGGAATTGGTCAACCCGGCCAATATACGCTGGCTAATTGACAGTACCCTGCAAGATGCTGCCCAGGCAGACCAGCTTAAGGCCATCCTGGACGAGCTTGAAAGTCATGCGTTGCATTTATTCGGCGAGTTGAAGCGCTTCATGTCTGGTTCAGGAGACCCCCCTCGCCTGGCCCGCGAGGTGCGCAATGAAGCTGAAGCTCTATTGCGACTCCCGACCCTGCGCAACCACCCCCCCCAAAGCAGCTATAAGAAATATAAGGAAGCAGTGGAGTTCCTGCTAAGCAGGCTCCCTAGGCCAGGTCACATACCCGAGAATCCCCCTGTCGCCACTATAGAGCTCAACCAATGGGCCGTGTTATGGTGCTGGTTGTTCACCTACAAGCTGGGAAAAATCCAGGGGGAAAGCGATTACTGGGAACTCAGCCGCTCCTGGATCGACGAATGGCTGTTGGGCAAGATTCTCGCCAACACTTACCAGGACCTGGGATTGGAAGAGTCGGCTGCCTGGAAGCTAGTGTCTTTAACGAAGCTGCTGGTCAGCCATCCGCTGTTTATTAATACCCAGGTCCCTCAGAAAAAGCGGGCTGCGCAGGTTGTACATGCCTGGCTGTTGGATGGGGAATTGGCGCAATTCCTGGGTGTAAATCGTTATCAGGGGATCCTGTGGTTCAACCAGGAGGCCTTTGAGGATTTCTTGTGGTGGGCCTTCACAGTCAACGCGATCCAACTCAGCGCCTGGAGCGGAGGGGATCAGAAACAGTTGGCTGACAGGCTGCTGGGCTGCTTCGAACCGGTCCGCCAGCTTCAAAAAGCCATGCGCCAGTCCGATTTCCGGGTAGACCGGCTGCTGGAGGCGTTATAGGCTCAGCCATGGGCGGCCTTAAGGTCTTGTTCCTGGCAGCGGAAGCCGACCCGTTCGTGAAGGTTGGCGGATTGGGAGAGGTAGCTGGAGCACTCCCCAGGGCCATGCGAACAATAACCAACCCCGGCTCGGCTGCCTCACCGCGTGTGGATATCCGCCTGGTGATCCCCCTGCACAGTGCAATTGACCACAAGTCATTCACGTTTACTCATGTAGCCAGCCTGGAGGTACCCAGCCGCAACGGTCCCGTTCAAGGGGAGATCCTGGCCACCGAATATGAAGGCCTGCCTGTTTATCTGATTGCGGGCACACCATTCCAACCCGATACGCCGGTATATTCATCAAGCGCTGCAGTCGATGGAAAAAAATATGTTTTTTTCTCGCTTGCTGTTCTTCAGCTTGGGCAGGCGATCAACTGGTATCCGGATGTGGTACAGGCTAACGACTGGCACACTGCAGCCATCCTGTACGCAATGCTGATCAGAGACAGGGGAATCGAAAAAATTGTGCGCCTGCAAGCCATTCACAATCTCCCCTTTCTTGGAAATGGTACCGAGCCGGCCTTGAATGCCTTCAATCTGCCGCCTGCAACGGATTCGGACTTGCCAGCCTGGGCGCAGCAACTGCCTCTTCCTCTTGGATTGCTGGCAGCCGACCATATCGTTACCGTCTCACCCACCTATGCACAGGAGATACTCACCCCCGAGTTCGGCTCAGGGTTAGAGGCCTTCCTGCAGAAACGGTCTTCAAAGATCTCGGGAATCCTCAACGGAATCGATATCCAAACGTGGGACCCCGCCAGTGACCCTGAAATTCAACACAACTATACTGCTGACCAATTGGAGGCCAGGCAGGCCAATAAGATTTCACTGGCGCGTGAATTCGGACTCAACCCCGACCCGCACGTGCCGCTCCTGGCGATGGTTTCCCGCCTGGATCCACAAAAGGGAATCGACCTGGTTCCCCCGGCACTGCACCAGCTCCGCAGCCTTTCCTGGCAAGCTATTTTTCTAGGGTCTGGCTCACCCGAGCTGGAATCCGCCTTGCAAACGCTCGAACAATCTTTCCCAGGCCGAGTGCGACTCGTTATCGGGTACGATGCTGCCCTCAGCCACCGCATCTACGCCTCAGCAGACGCACTGCTGATCCCATCACGTTACGAGCCCTGCGGCCTGACGCAGATGATCGCCATGCGCTATGGCTGCGTGCCGGTGGGGCGTGCTACCGGGGGTCTGCGAGATACCATCATAGACTACGACCAGGACCCGGATAGCACCGGATTTTTATTCACAACCCCAAAGGCAGAAGATCTGGCAGGCGCATTGAAGCGCATGTTCTCCCTCTTTACCAACCAGGGCGCCTGGCGTGAATTGCAGGCACGCGACATGGGCAGAGATTTCTCTTGGAATCGATCGGCACGACAATACCTGGACCTCTATCAGACCCTGGTCGAACGAAAGTGGAGGCATGCTAATTGACCGGTTGCAGACCCATGCGAAAGTTATCCAAAGGAGGCAGTGATGAAAATTCGGGCCGTTATTCTTGCCGGTGGGGAAGGCTCTCGCCTGGGGGTTCTCACCGCCAAACGCACCAAGCCAGCCGTCCCCTTCGCCGGAAAGTACCGCATCATCGATTTCACCCTATCGAATTGCGTGAACTCTGGCATATTCGACGTCATGATCCTGGCCCAATACCGCCCTCACTCGCTGATCGAGCATATTGGGGCAGGTGGGCCCTGGGATCTCAATCGAGATTTCACCGGCGGGATTCGCATCTATAGTCCATACAAAGCGCGCGGCGCCTCCGACTGGTACCTCGGCACGGCCGACGCGGTCCAACAAAATTTTCGTTTTATTAAAAGCGGCAATCCTGATCTGGTATTGATCCTTTCAGGCGACCATATATACGAGATGAACTACGATGCCATGATCGCCTTCCACAGGGACCATGAGGCAGACTTGACCATGGCAACTATCAGGGTCTCACTCGAGGAGGCTTCCCGGTTTGGCGTGGTAGACGTCGACGATTCATATCGAGTGATCTCGTTCCTGGAAAAGCCAGACGCTCCCCTCAGCAACATGGCCAACATGGGGGTATATGTATTCAACCTGGATATGCTCGACCGCATCTTGTGGGAAGACCATAAGCGCCCCGGCTCGACGCATGACTTCGGCAAAGACATCCTTCCGCACATGATCGCCGAGGGTTATCGGGTCCATTCCTATCCCTTTACTGGCTATTGGGTGGACGTAGGTACGATTAACTCGTACTGGCAGGCCCACATGGACTTGCTGGCAGAAAAGCCTTCTATCGACCTGAACGATCGCTCCTGGATAATCCATACCCGCAGCGAGGAGCGCCCGCCTGTGCGCATCGCCGGCGGGTCAACCGTATTGGACAGCATGATCACTGACGGATGTGTGATCTCCCCGGGAGCGCTGATCGAGCGAAGCGTGCTTTCCCCGGGTGTGCAAGTACGCCAGGATGCCGTCATTCGGGAATCTATCATCTTGACCGATACGGTGGTTGAGCCAGGCGCAGTGGTCGAACACGCCATTATCGACAAACGAGCATGGATTGGAGGCGGCGTCCGGTTGGGTGGCATCACACCCACCCGCGAACCCATGATCGCCATGGTTGGTAAAAACAGCCAGGTGCCGGTTGGAGAGGTCGTCGAACCTGGGGCGATCATCGCCACCGACGTAATCCTCAGCGACTATAATTCCCCCATTGTGCGCACCAACGACTACATCCAGACCAAGAGGCTGCCGTATGAAGTTTGAGCGCGCCTCCGGGATCCTGCTCCATCCGACCAGCCTGCCAGGACCCTACGGGATTGGAGATATCGGGCCCCAGGCTTTTCATTGGCTGGACTTCCTGGCGCAAGCCGGATGTCGGCTATGGCAAATCTTGCCGTTAGGGCCTACCGGCTACGGAGATTCGCCTTACCAGTGTTTCTCGGCAATGGCGGGCAATCCATACTTGATCAGCCCGGAGGCCCTGGTGGCAGATGGAATGTTGAAACCAGGTGACCTGGATGATCGTCCCGCCTTTCCTGCCGGGGAGGTAGACTACGACCTGGTAATCCCCTGGAAGTTGGAGCTGCTCGACCAGGCCTTCCAGAATTTTCAAAAGCGAGCCGGGACTGCCCTCCAACAAGAGTTCATCGATTTCCGTGACCAGCAGCGCGCCTGGCTGGAAGATTTCGCCTTGTTCATGGCTTTGAAAGAAGCCCACGATGGCGCTCCCTGGTCAAGATGGGATGCCGCTCTGAAAAGGAGAGAAGAAAGGGCTCTCGAACAATCCCGCCGCTCCTTCGCCGAGGCAATCCAGCGCCAGATGTTCCGCCAATTTATTTTTACTCGCCAGTGGAGCTCCCTGCATCGTTATGCTGCCAAGTTAGGCATTCGCATCATCGGTGATATCCCGATCTTCGTCGCACACGACAGCAGCGAGGTCTGGACTCACCCCGAGCTGTTTCAGTTAGACGAAGATGGGCATCCCTTATTTGTCGCCGGAGTGCCACCGGATTATTTCACCAAGACCGGGCAGTTATGGGGCAACCCGCTCTACCAATGGGAAATCCACGCCGCCGACGGTTATTCCTGGTGGATAGGCCGTTTTCGAAGCGTCCTGAAGATGGTCGATATCGTACGGCTGGACCATTTCCGTGGCTTCGTCGGATATTGGGAAGTCCCCGGAGATGCCAAGACCGCTGAAATCGGTCGCTGGGTGCCAGGGCCGGGCGCAGCATTCTTCGAGCGATTGCAAAACGAGCTGGGCGACCTGCCAATCATCGCTGAGGATCTGGGAGTGATCACCCCCGACGTGGTCGAGCTGCGAAAACGCTTTGACCTACCCGGAATGAAGATCCTCCAATTTGCCTTCTCAGATGGGCCGCAGGACCCATTCTTACCCCATAACTACCCCACTCACTGCGTGGTCTATACCGGAACCCACGACAATGATACTGTACGCGGCTGGTACGAACGCGTGCCTAATGAGGAGGTCGACTTCTATCGCCGCTATCTGGACCGGGATGGGAGTAATGTGGCTTGGGACATGATCCGCGCCTGTTGGGCTTCGATAGCGGTCTACTCCATCGCTCCTCTGCAAGATTTTCTAGACCTGGGCAATGAGGCCCGGATGAACTTCCCGGGTAAGCCGCAGGGCAATTGGCGCTGGCGCGTGCCAGAAGGTGCGCCGGATGCTCAGCTTGCCTTGCGCATCAAGGAATTAAACTACCTTTATGGGCGACTGCCATCAACTTCGCAGTTCCCTGAGGTTCTCCCAGATCAGAAACACCCCCAAAGCCAGCACCGAGACCACGACGACCTGCCAAAAGAATTCGAATAGGAGCACCAGCGAGGAGATGATCGCCAGCCCTACCGAAAGGCTGTTGATCAGGCGGGCCAACTGGCGCCTGAAACCCGCCTCCACGAACAGGATAAAACCAACCATCGCTGCCAGGCCAATCAGCAAGTATTGCCTGGCAAACATGATCAGCAGCACGATCCCGATCATCAGGCTGCCGATGCTGATTGCAGAAAAGGCCTCGGCCAGCCCACCTAATCGCAGATCCAGTTCAGGCGAGGGCGCATGGGCACGATGAAGGTGTGCCCGGGGTGAAGGCAATTCGCCTCGCCTCAACCGTTCTTCGTGCCAGTCAAAGGCTTCCAGCTTGGCCTGCTCTACGGTCAGCTTCTGGCGTATGCCTGCCAGTTCCTTCGAAAGTGCATCGATCTGTCCGACGATCTCATTGTAAGTCTTTGCCAGGTGAGGCCGGCCCTCGATGGCAGCCGCCTCGATTCCGAGGCGGTGCAGCCGCTCGCTCTTTTGTGCAACCTGGCGCTTCAGGCTGGAACAATTAGCCCGCGCTTCTTCACGTTGCCGGCTCAACAGGTGAAGTTCCAGGTCCGGAGGTGGGACCTTATCCAGCCCAGCCCAACCAAGCGGGTCGTACCAACGGCGCCGCACGCTTCCATCACGATTGTAGACCGGGCCGGCGGGCGCATTCTCTCCAGCAATCGGATCCTGGGCGTAGAGCCCCCACAATCCCCGGTAACAGATTGCCCACGCGGTCTGCTCGTCCAGCAAACAGGCCTGCCAGGGTTCATCCTGCCCCGGCCCGATGGATAATCCATCCCCGCGGGCATAGTCTACGAAGGGTATGCGAAAGACGTTGAATGCCGGCTTGTTTGTCTGCGCCCCGGCCTGGCGCAAGGTGGTGACCCACCTGTCTTGCAGCCGGTCGACCAACCTGACCAGCGGTGTCAGGAATGGAAGCTCCAATTCTGCCAGGTATTCGCCTGCGGTGAAGTAACTGGCATGGCTGCCAGCTCCGGCAAAGATCACCGGGTGCTCCCCTACTTTCACCAACTCAGGATCATCCCATCGTCGGCGCAGATCGTCCCCCGAGAATTCATGCGAGGCAAAAGCCACCCAACACGGTGCGAGGCGCCGCTCCGCTGGCTGTGGATCATCAACCGCCTGATCCTCTGTGCAATAAATACAGGCCATTTCCCAATCGCCTTCGTGGTCGTTGGCTCCAAAGAAGCCCGTGCGCCAGTTGTTGAAAGGGTAGAAATACCAATACTGGAGTGCCACCCAGCCATCCTGGCGCACGACCCGCCCGTAATAACTGGACCTTGCCCCTGCTGAACGCATCCGCTGGTAAGCCAGGGCAGCCGCCGCGGCGGTGTCACCTGGAACTCGGCCGCGCACCAACAAGGAGACCGAGAACAACGCATCTACCAGCCTGGACCCATAACCAACGCGCGCCAGCCGTCCCAGGCCAGATCGGAATACGTCCTTTGATCCAGGCTGGGTGATCGATTTCCAGGCTTCATTGAACGAATAGCGTGCCAGCTCAATCAAATCCAGCGGTTCGATAAATTTCAAGTAGTACACCGCGCCGACCCCATGGGAGCGGGATTCAATCAGCCGGTCTACTGTCAACTCTCCCTGAGAGACAAGGCGAATAGGCACCTGGTTCGGGGTCTGCACCCACAGGCTGCAAGCGTTGATGTAGGGCCCGACTTCGATGGGAAAGAATCGTTCGCCGCGCGTATATCGCACGACCGGCTCGAATCGACGCAGCATTGCCAGGCGCTCGGCTTCCGAAAGCTCTTCGTTCACCCGTTACCTAGGCCTCCCGGAAAGCTGACCGGACTTCCTGTTGGTTAAGATAAAACACCAGCACGATCCCATAGATCATGCCGGCGTAGTTGGGTCGGGCCTGGATGTAGTTCACCAGTCCTACCAGCAGGCCCAGACCCTGGAGGGAGATGGCTATTAACCAGGCTAAGCGTTGCATGCGAAAGATCGCCAGGGCCAAAATTAGAGTGAAAATGCCCAAGGTGATCCACACTACCCAGCCGGTCAGCCAATCCACCACTACATAAGGGGTTACTCGTGAGATCAGTAATTCGGCCCCGCCAAGCCAGGTAAGTAAGTAGCCCCGGTAGATCCCCAGGGCCAACAGCCCCAGGCCTTGAAGCGCTTGCAGGACCGCTAAAATGGTCACGCTGCGTGGTCTGCGTGGCACCGGCTCCTTAGACTGGGAAACTTTATCCCCCATCTCAGTGCATGCCCAGTAGCCGATCCACAGCAGAAGCCAGCTCAACCAGGTTGCTCACCTGTAAAACGATATCACATTTAGGGGCATATTTCAACATGTCGCTGTCGCCACTTCCCCACATCGCAACCGGCTCAGGGGTGAGCCAGATCGTCCTTCGGCTGCGTCTGGCCACCGCAGTAAAAAGGTCCATGCGCGGATCATTGTAATTATTGCGTCCATCACCTACCACGATAAATGTTGTACGGCTGTCGATCGTATCCAGGTAATCGTGGGTGAAATCGCTCAGGCTGTTCCCCAGGTCTGTATTGTAATAACCTGATGGCATTCGTTCTAAGACCCGCCGGACGGCCACACGAGCCTCTTTCCCAACGAACTCCGGAGAGACGAATTCCAGGTGATCGATGAAGGCAAAGGCGAAGGTCTTGCTGATCTGGTCTTGCATGGCGTGCAGCAGACTCATCATCAGCTCTGAGCAGAAACGCATGGAGGTGCTGATGTCGCATAAGACCACCAGGCGCGGCTTGAGACTGCGCTGGCGGTGGCGGATGACAATGGGTACGTTGCCATGTTTTAGATTTGTCCGAATGGTCGCCTTGGCATCGAGCTGGCCGTTCTTGGCGCGCTTCAAGCGCAAGGCTACCCTGGTGCGGAGCGCGGCAGCCAGGCGCTGAACTTCTCGACGTAGCCGTTCCATGTCCCTTTCCGAGAGGCTGCTGAAGGGTCGATTTTCCAGGCCATCCAATGCCTCGGGCGAGGGGTAATCCTGGATATTTTCTACGATGCGCTGTCCGGCATACTGGCGGAGCTGATCCTCGAGAGATTTCTGGTTGGATAGCAGCAATTGCCTCATCTGCTCAATGCGCTGTTTATCCATTCCCATCTGCGCCAGCAGTTCCGCCAGCTCCTCCAGGGCCTGGCGCACCTCCCGGAAGCCCAGCGCTCTCTTCATCCGCTGGACCATCCATTCCCGGTAGCGCAAATCGCCGGCATTGTTCAATCCGACTAATCGAGCCAGTCGATCCAGTTCTTCCTGGCTGAGAGGTTCGCCACGCATCAGACGCTCCAGCATTTTCCGCAGGTGATCATTGAACTGGCGCAGTGCTTCCGCCAGCTTGTGGGCCTCTTCGGTGGTCAGATCGTCGGAGATATTCATCAGCGGAGGGCTGCCGGAGCCGCCGAAGAATATTGGAAATAGCTCTTCGAAAATCGGGATACTGCGCGCTTCTTTTACAAGGGAGGCGCGCAGGCTGAGGCGAAAAACTTCCCGGTCGTGAACCCCCATCTTTTCCACCGCGTCGAAGGCATCAGCGCTTTCAGCCAAGCTGATCCGTACTCCAGCCGCTCGCAATGCACCGATGAACTTGATGATACGGTCTTCCATTGGCTGGCTCCCAGATGAATCACGCTAAAACAGGGCTCCAGAGAGATCTGTCATCCGAAGATTCAATTTCGATAGCGCGCAAGCCGCGGAATGTCGTCCTCGCCTGGGTGTTGTCCACCGGGACGCTGCATCCAGTGTCTGGCCCGCTGGAGATCACTCTCGTGCTTGAGAAGCACGCTCATCGTCGTCTCCAGAGTACGAGTATCTAGCTGTTTGGCGTTTAATGCCACCAGCGCCTTAGCCCAGTCCAGAGTCTCGCTAATGCTGGGCGCCTTACGCAGGTCCATCGTACGCAGGGATTGCACCAGTTCTACCGCCTGGCGGGCCAGCCTGGGAGACAGGTCGGGGACTTTCAACCTAACGACTGCCAGCTCCTGCTCCACCGAAGGATAGTTGATGAACAGATACAGGCATCGCCGTTTCAATGCTTCGCTGAGCTCACGCGTGTTATTGCTGGTCAGCACGACGACAGGCCGGTGATTGGCGGTCAGGGTGCCCAGCTCCGGCACGCTCACCTGGAAATCGCTCAACACCTCCAGTAAGAATGCTTCAAACTCGGCATCGGCGCGATCGATCTCGTCGATCAACAGCACGCATGGCTGGTTATTGAGGATGGCTTTGAGCAGAGGACGCTGCAGCAAGAAGCGCATCGAGAAGAAGACATCTTCCTCGCCTGCCAGGCGATCGGCGGCTTCCGTCAGGCTGGTCGCCCCAGATAGAGTCTCCTGAAGCTTATCTCGCAATAATTGGGTATACAGCAGTTGTTTGGCGTATTCCCATTCGTACAGGGCCTTGGTTTCGTCCAATCCTTCGTAGCATTGCAAGCGGATCAATTCCCGGCGGGTGGCACCAGCGATCGCTTTGGCCAGCTCGGTCTTCCCAACCCCGGCAGGGCCTTCAGTCAAAAGGGGTTTCCCCAGTTCCTGGCTAAGGAACATGATGGTAGAGATTTCATCGCTGGCAATGTATTGTTGCTCCCCCAGGGCAGCCTTTAACTCCTGTGAAGAACTGAAACTTCGAGTAGGGATCATTCGGCCTGGAGGTCCTCCTTGGTCCTGTCTTTCACCCAATCCGGAGCGGCGCGATGTAATTCATCGCGTGAGAGGCGGTTAACCCGCCGGCAGTGTGGGCATGGCACATTGTAATGGCTCAGACCTTCAGCGGTGATGGTGTCCAACGCAGCATGTACAGCTTCTTTGCCCAGGGCGAATGGTCTATGACAATGGTAGCATCGTATTTGCATGTCAAACTCCTGAGAAACAGCTCACGGATGAGTTTCGGCAGCAGCGCACAATCCATCCATGACAGCAATAGTATACAACAACAGTCCAATTCGGAATAGACTCGAACAATCAGGGGCACTAATCTTGGATATTTTCGGCTTTTTGGGGCGTGAGCGGCGGATGCCGCTCACGCCCCAAAAAGCCGAATACAACATTTGAGTGCTCACAATAATCCCGGTTATAATCTCCGAATGATGAAACCATACACCTCCAGCGGAGACGATGGATACACAGGCCTGCTGGGTGAAGGGCGAGTCCCAAAGTGGCACATCCGCCTGGAAGCCCTTGGTAATCTAGATGAATCCAGCGCTATGCTGGGCATGGCGAGGGCGAGCTGCGGGTCGCCTGAGAGAGGCGCGCTGCTGCTAGCTATCCAGCGAGACCTGTACCACATGATGGCGGAGGTCGCCGCCACACCGGAAAATGCAGGCCGATTCCGCACGATCGATGCTGCCCGCGTGAATTGGTTAGAGGGGCAGGCTGAGGCCCTGGCTACGGGGATTGAAATCCCAACCGGTTTCATCCTACCGGGCGACTCCCTCGGCGGAGCCACCCTGGCCCTGGCGCGCAGCGTGGTGCGCCGCGCGGAGCGCTGTGTCACCCGGCTGTTGCATGAAGGCCAGATCGAGAATGGCGAGCTGGTGCGCTACCTGAACCGGCTCTCATCGCTCTGCTTCTTACTGGAATTAATCGAAAACCAGGCCGCCGGCGTCCAAAAACCCAGCATGGCTGAAAGTTGATAAAACGTGACCGGGACCATTATCAATATTGCTACCGTGCTGATCGGCGGAAGCCTGGGATTGTTGATCGGAGTGAGACTGCCCGATCGACTGAGACAGACCGTGGTGGCCGGACTGGGATTGTTCACCGCGGCCATCGGGCTGAAGATGACCTTCGACACCCAGAATGCAATTATCGTCCTGGTCAGCCTGCTGATCGGGGGAGTGCTTGGCGAATGGTGGCGGATAGAAGATGCCTTGCGGCGGTTTGGCGCTTATCTTGAGAGCCGCTTCATTCCCGGCGCTGGCCAGGCACACAGCCCTGCCGGAACTCAGCAGGTCACTCCCACCACACCGGGAAACACGCTCCCAGACGGCCTCCCCGCAGCCGGGACCTCGCATCCAGATCACACGAACCTTTTCGTGAAAGGATTTCTCACCGCATCGCTGGTCTTCTGTGTTGGGCCAATGACCATCTTGGGTTCGATCCAGGACGGCCTAAGCGGAGATTACAGTCTGCTGGCGATCAAGTCCGTCCTGGACGGTTTTGCCTCCCTGGCGTTTGCCTCTTCGCTTGGTGTGGGGGTATTGTTTTCGACCCTGGTAATCCTGTTCTACCAGGGTGGACTGAGCTTGCTGGCTGCTCAGGCGCAGGCGGTCATCTCGGCTGAGATGATGGCCGAGATGACCGCCGTAGGAGGCGTGCTGTTGATTGGGATTGCTTTCAGCAGCCTGCTGGAGATTAAACCCATCCGGGTGGGCAATTTCCTGCCCGCCTTGCTGATTGCGCCGTTGCTGGTGGTCTTTTTAAGGGCAACAGGAATCTCTTATTGAGTGCCGGCGGCGGCAAGGGCGGCTTCGATCTCCTGCTGAAATGCGCTGAAAGGCAGCGCCCCTTCGATAATCTTCCCATTGATCAAGAAAGACGGGGTTGGGCCGATACCGGCCTGCCGGCCGTGGATGATCCCCTCATTCAATCTGTCGACATACTTGTTGCTGTCGAAGCACACCCCGAATTGATCCATATCCATGTTCAGGCTGCTGGCAAATGCTAACAGCCGCTTGTCGGTGAAATCACCCACGTTCTCACCGGTGTGATTGGCGAACAAGATATCGTGGTATTCCCAGAACATGTCCTGGTCGCCGGCGCAGAAAGCCGCCCTGGCTGAAGATTCGGACTCGGGCCCAATCCAGTTCCCTCCCGGCCCGTAGGGGTAATAGACAAAATATACCTTTCCGGTCGCCACGTAGGCCTCTACGATCTGCAACTGGGTCTCATCTGCAAAACGCTTACAGAACGGGCATTGGAAATCCGAGAATTCTTCAATCTTCACCGGGGCGTTTGGATCACCCATGGCATTGAAATCCGCCATTGGCCTTGGGACCGGGGTAATGCGGGCAATCTCTCCGACCGGAGCCAGAGCGGCCTGCAACGAAGGGAAGGCGAGCAATCCCGCTACCACAAGGGCAATTGCACTGACAATCATGATCATTGTCTTGCGCTGCTGTTGCTGGCGTCTGACACGCTGCGCCTTGATCGCCTGGCGTTTACTCATGGATACCTGTTTCTTAGCCAATAATCATTCCTCCTGTTGAGAAATCGGTCAGAATTTTGCCATGAGCGGCGTGATTTGTCCAGTAAATTGTCATCCAATCGGGGGTAACCTTGTTTGCTATTGCTGATCTTCCATTCCCCAGCTTCTGTATTTCTCCTCGAGCCAGGCAACCAGGTAGGCGAGCACCGCTTCTTTTTCAGGCTCATTGTGGATCTCGTGGTACAGGCCATCCCAGAGTTTCAGGGTGCAATCTGTGCTTACTAATTTGGTGAACTCCACACTACCCTGGGGGTATACAAGTTTATCCTCTTTTCCTTGCATGATCAACAAGGGTAATGAGAACTCGCTGGCATGTGAAAATACCCAGGGGATCGAACCCAGGCAATGGTTGCTCATCGCCAAGGTAGCACGATCATGCACGAGTGGGTCATCTCGGTAGAGTTTGACCACCTGCCGGTCTCGAGAGAGGTGCTCCTGAATCAATCCGCTGGACATGCTCAATGTGGGGAAAAACGCTCCCAACAGTCGGGCAGCGGCCAGTTTGAGCTTTTGTTCTTCCAGCGAGCTTCGCAGCCCGGGCCCGGTGACGATCACACCAGCCAGGTGTGGCTTCCGACGCAAGACATAGTTAAGTACCAGCAGTCCACCCAGGCTGTGGCCGTAAAGGAAACATGGCAAACCCGTGTATCGACGCTCTGCTTCCCCGACAAGCAGGTCGAGGTCCGCCATAAACGCTTCCATGGATGGAGTATGGCCGCGTAACCCCTGCGAAGCGCCATGGCCGCGCAAATCGATGATCAGCACTCCAAAACCGCTACGGGTCAGATATTCGGCCAGATGAGCATAGCGCCCACTATGTTCTCCTAATCCGTGGACCAGGCATACCAGGGAGGATGGTCCTTGATCGGGCAACCATCCCCTGCCGAACAGGGTCAAGCTATCCTGGGTATCGAGACTATATTCGATTGTTTTCATGGCGTCAGGGAAAATATTGATAGACAGGATATTCCTCCCCCATGGGTTTAAATCCTGCCCGTCGGTAAAGGGCTAGGGAGACTCTATTTTCCTTCTGGGTGTTCACAGTAACATTTTGAGCGCCTCGCTGATGGAACTGACGCAAGACATCGTACACCAATGCATAACCGATCCCCTGGTCCTGATAAGCCGGATTGACCGCCAAGCGAGCCAGGTGCCCGCCCATCGAGGTTGCAGTGCTGATCTGGTAACCAACCAGACCGTCAGGGCCTTCCGCAACTGTGGCTATCGCGGCCTGGTTGTAGGCGGTCTCCAGGCCAGAAAGAGAATTGTGCCAGACTCTCTCGAAGGCTGCCGAATCGATCTCCAGCACTGCTGCCAGGTCATCCTGTCTCATTGCCCGGATGACTACCGGGGGCTGTCTTCTAATCGGAGGTAAGTGCTCTTGTGACCAGGCAAGCACCACCACTTCATGGGTGCGGATGAATTTACTTCCCTCGAGCAGCACGCGGAACCAGCCCTGGAGAGGGATGGCAGCGATTTCAATCTGGTCGTGATTTACTACCAGCTCTTCCAGCACCACAGGCCACAAATGACTCCAGGCCTGACCAACCGAAAATTCCGCTGAGCTGGCAAACAACCGGATCCAGGCAATGGTGTCTGGATCGGGCGGGCAGGCCAGAGCAGCTAGAAGACGCTGGCCTCGCTCTGCAACCAGGTATGGATGGTAACCCACCCAATCCAGGGGTGGCCTCCAATCCAGATGGCGATGGACATGTGCTTCGAAATGGATTAAATTGGCAAGTTGCTGTCGGTCACGGGTCGTAGCCGATCGGATGGTGACCTTCTCCACGGCGGTGATTATCCCAATGATTACTACGTATCCGTGCGGGCAAACAGCTTAGATGGTAAGCGCAAGAGTCGCTTGATCAGACGTTGTTTGCGCGTGGGTCTTTGAACTCGTTCCAGGCCAGACTGCATGGTGGCGAGCGCTTCCAACTGGCGGCCTGTTCGCAATTGCAGGGCGGAGAGAGACTGCATGACGTGAGATCGCAGATCAAACTCGCCGGCTTCTTCCAGCAATTCAGCCGACCGTTGATAGGCCTGCATGGCTTCGCCTGGGCGGTTCAGAGACTCCAAGGCGGCAGCCAGGTTGCCCAGCGCCATTCCCTGCCGGCGGATATCGCCGGCCCGGGCAAAGATCTCGGGTGTACCCTCCACAGTCTTGAGTGCCGCGTGCGCCTGCCCGGCGCGCAGATTTGCCACACTGCTATTATTGAGCATCTCGGCTGACATCATCGCATCACCGGCTGCAGAGTACCCCCGGGCTGCCAGTTCAAAGGCCTGTGCCGCTGCTGGAAAATCTCCCTTGCGGTATGCAGCCTGTGCCTCGTTAGCCAGCTCAAGGGGTGAGAGTGTCTCGGTCATGCCATCCATCACTTATAGGGTGATCTCCAGGAGGCCTTCAGCGACAGCCCGCAATTTCTCTACAGACATCTCGCTCAACCTCCTGGCGAGCTCCAGGTATGGGAGATTGATCGGCTTTGTAATGAACTCCTGCAGCTCTACAGGCAATGCAAGGAAGTCCTGCACCGCTTCCGGCAGCGCTGCCGAAGGCTGCGTTGGCTGGAGCTGTTCGCCGCCTGGCGCCTCGTCACGAACCCGATCATAGAAATCTCTGATTGGTCTCCCGACAGCCTCGCTCAGCGTCTCAAGGATGGGCACTGGAATGGGGATATCTCCGAGCTCATAGGCCTCCAGGTCGGCACTCGAAAGGCCCGTTTTTTGGGCCAGGTCGCCGGGTTGGATCTGGGCAGCGGTGCGTGCCTGGCGCAGGAGTGTGCCGATGATACGTTGCCGTATCAGGAGACGCTGCCTGATGTTGACTCCTTCTGCAGAGGATGGGCCTCTGGTGATTGTGCGGGAGCCCCAGAAATGGTCCAGGGGCACCGCGAGAAACCGTGCCAATAGCTCTAATTCAGGCAGGGATGGCGCACTCTCGCCCAGCTCGTAGTCTTCGATGGTGGATTCGGTCATGCCGATTGCCTGGGCACACTCGCCGACGGTCTTACCGGCTGCCAGGCGGGCATCGCGCAATAGGATTCCCAGCTTTTTGGCGCGCAAGACATTTACGGTAGGGTTCGTGGTCATGATAGGGTCAAAAACCTCCCCTTCCCGTGGGGATGAGCTGTGTCTATTAGTGCGTGGTCATTATAGCAGAATTTCCACTCAATCCTGGAGAGGAGGCATGGTGTATCCCAGGCCAGAGCGGGTGACGATGTGGATGGGATTTTTGGGATCATCTTCCAGCTTCTGCCGCAGCCGCGAGATACTCACCCACAAGATTTCCTTGTCCTCCCGGTATTCCGGTCCCCACACATCGGTGAGCAGTTGTTCCGAAGTCAGCACCTGGCCCAGATTGTGGGCAAATTGCAACAAAAGGCGATATTCAGTGGCAGACAGGAATACGACCCGATCGTTGCGGAACACCTCTGCCTTGGCAAAATCGATCTTGAGGTTTCCATGAACGAAGATTGCTTTTTGGGTACTGATCGAAGACTTCGAGCGCCGCAGCACAGCCCTGACCCGGGCGAGCAGCTCGGTTGCCGAGAACGGTTTGACGATGTAATCGTCGGCCCCCAGGTCGAGGCCGCGCACGCGAGCATTCTCCTCGCCCCTGGCGGTGACGATGATGATCGGGACGCTGGAGAACTCGCGAATCCTTTCGCACGCCCCGAATCCATCCAGCACTGGCATCATGACGTCCAACAACACCAGGTCGGGCTGCTGGGAAGCAACCTTATCCACGGCTTCCTGCCCATTGGTGGATTTGATGACGTGGTAGCCCTCCGTCACCAGATTGGCCTCCATCAACCTCAGGTATCGCGGCTCATCGTCTACGAGCAGGATGCGATAATTCATGAGACACTCTCCCGAAGCGAAATTCTTTCTTCTTCATTGAGAACGGTTAAGCGGCAGCCGAATGTGGAAGGTCGTCCCCTGTCCGAGGATTGATTCGGCAGTTATCTCACCACCATGGGCACGCACAATCTGCCGGCAAATAAACAACCCCAAGCCTGTGCCGCGCACCGAAGCGGCGTTGGTTGGCACCCGAAAAAAACGATTGAAGAGCTGGTCCAGGTACTCGGGTGCAATTCCCGGCCCGAAATCGCTGACAGATATGTGAACCCAACCTGGCTCCAGGGAAGAAGCGATCAAGATCGGCGCGTTTGGAGCATACTTGACGGCGTTGCTCAACAGGTTGTCGAAGACCTGCGCCAGGCGGGTCGGGTCCACCGACAACTGCATTCCCGGGGTATTCATCTGCAGACGGATGTCAATCCCTTCATCGCGCGACCTGGCGCGCAGGATCATGTCGCGCAAGAAGGTGTCCAGCCTCAAGGGCTGGAAACTCATACGCAGTGTGCCCGCCTGCAGGCGCGAGGAATCCATAAGGTTATCGATCAGCTCATGCAGGCGATCGGATTCCTCATCGATGATGGACAGGAATTCCCGGCGGGTACCATTATCCCAGGTGGTATCTTCTCGAAGGAGGGTAGTGGCATAGCCCTTGATGAAACCCAGCGGCGAAAGCAGCTCGTGGGAAACAGTGGCGATGAAATCATCTTGCAGGAGAGCCAGGCGCCGTTCGGCTTCCAGGCTGGCGACGCGCTGGACGAGCTGGTCGTGCTCGAAGAGCTGGGCCACATGGGCCCCGATGAACTCCGCCAGGCGGATCTGATCGGGCATGAATGGAGGCCCGCCAAAGCGGATAAACACCAGGGCACCGATCATCTCGCCTCCCGAGTGCAGGGGCAGGCCCAGGGAGTAGCGCAGGTTGGTACGATCGGCCGGAAAGTCGTCCGTCTCCTCCTTCCGGATGACCACCTGAGAGGATTGCAAAGCCTCCACTGCGGTGTTCTCGCCCCAGGCAAGCTCAGCTTCGTGTGACCGCCCTCGTCCGATGGCACGTGCATAAGCCGGTTCTACGGATTCCTTGCCTCCTTGTAAATATAGCACCATGTTGTCGAAGATGAATACCGGCCTGGCGAGCTGGATGATCTCGTCGAGCGCCGAATCGACATTCACCGCCCTGGCTACCGCCCGGCTAATGGCATAGACCGCTTCCAACTCCTGTGGGGGAAGCGTGGCTGGATTGATGGGCTCCTCAAACATCAGGGGTCACTCGCGCTCCTTGGATTTCGCAGCGATGGGCAATGAGAACTCGAAGCGAGAACCTTCCCCGACAACCGACTGCACTTTCAACCGCGTCCCATGCCCCTCCAGGATGCGGCTGGAAAGCGCCAGTCCGAGGCCTGTACCTCCATAACGGCGGGTGGTTGAGCTATCGAGTTGGTGGAAAGGTTCGAACAGCTCGTTCATCCGCTCGGGGGGGATGCCGATCCCGGTGTCGGTGACCGCGATGGAGATAAATCTGTCATCAGGTAAGGCTTCAAGCTCCACCAAACCACCCTCAGAGGTGAATTTGACGGCGTTGTCCAGGAGCTGGGCAAGCACCCAGGCGATCTTATCTTTATCGCAGCGCACCGGCGGCAGGTCTTGCGGCAACGTGATCCCAATAGAGATACCGGCGGTTTCGGCCTTGTGGCTCACCTGGTTGATTGCGCTCTTGACCACCTCGCTCAGATTGGTGGTGGTCAGCTTCAGATTTAGGGCACCGCGCGCAGCAAAGGAATATTGGATCAGGTCCTCGATCAACTTCTCCAGCCGGCCTTCCGCCTTGCGGATCACGCCCAAGACTTTATTCTGCTGGGGGGTGAGTGAGCCCAGGCTGCCCTCCGCCAGGATATCCAGGTAGCCCTTAATGTGGGTCAGCGGGGTACGCAGTTCGTGCGAGATATTGGCGATGAAGTTGGCCTTCAGCTGGTTCAGTTCAGCAAGATTCTGCAAGGCTTGCTCCAACTCCTGGGTACGTTCTTGTACTCGCCGTTCGAGCTGGCGATTGATGTCTTCCAGCACATAGTGGAGTTGCAAGATTTGCACCGTTATCGCCTGGTCGAGGGTCTCTGTATCCACGAATCCCAGCTCGCGCAAAGCCTGGCCCAGCAGGATCGGATGCCCGGAATTCGCCATCTCCGCCTGATGTTGCAGGGCGCGAGATAGTTGTGCATGTGTAATATTGCCCTTCTCCAGCAAGTATTCGCCCAGGCGAGGCACGAGGATCTCCGGAACGAGCGGCAACCCCTCCGGCAGCACGGCAGGAAGGTAGAACTTCTGCTCGGCGATGACAGCCGCCATCGCCAGATCCACACCGCAGTGTGGACACGAGCGGGCCTGAGGATTGACGGGTTTGGTGCATTGAGGGCAGGCAATTTGAGCTGGCATGGTGCACTTCTTTAGTTGGATTCAGCGAGTGGAGGTGCTCAGGCGATTCCCAACCTGTACCCGATTGCCACGCGAGTGAATTAACCTGTTGTTAACCATATCATATCCCCACTTTATCCTCGTGGCAAGTCATCCTTGAGCGATTTTATTTGTAAAAATCACAATGTAAACACAATATTATGACTTGTTAAGTGACTGTAAGGTAAACCACGAGAATTTTGGTGCATAATATATCCTGATTAACAGGAAGAAACCTCTCAGCGGACTGCGATCCATAAGCCTACCCCACACTACACGTCCAGGGATTCACCCAGGTGGATAACAACGTACCGACCCGAGTGCTAGTGATCGACGATGACGACTCGATGATCGAGATGCTGCGCTTGATCCTCGAATCAAACACCTTCGAAGTCTACGAAGCCAACTCAGGTCCAGAAGGGATTGAAGCGACCCGGCGATTGAAGCCCGAGGTGGTCATCCTGGACCTGTTGATGCCCGATATGGACGGCTGGGAGGTGTGCAAGGCCATCCGGGACTTCAGCCAGGTGCCCATCCTGGTGCTTTCGGCCGTCAGTAAACCGGGCATCGTCACCCGGGCGCTTGACGAAGGGGCAGACGATTACCTGCTGAAACCGATGCCCAGCGGGGTCCTGATTGCCCACCTGAAGCGGCTCGCCCGGCGCGCCCAGGCGGAGCAATTGGCAACCCAGGCCAAGCCCCAGGTCCACGGTTATTAAAGCCATCCAAACAACAAAATTCAGCCACTCAAGCTGCAAAGGAAAAGGGCGCTCAAAGGTTGTTATCGGTTTTTCGGGGTGTGAGCGGCGTTCGCTACCCACACCCCGAAATTCCGATTAAAATGAGGGGAAATCCCACCGGAGGCGGACACGTGCAAACCTGTACCATCTGTAACGCCCTCTCGCCCGATACGGCCACCCATTGTGTGAACTGTCAATCAGATTTGAGGGAATACTCTTCGACCTCAGTGGCGCTGAAACGTTTTCGATCCAACCCGCGGGTGAAGTACGTGAGGATAACCGTGGCGCATAACTGCTGCCCGGCCTGCCGGGAGAGGGAAGGAGCCTATTCCAAGGATGATGCGCCGCGCCTGCCGGTGGAGGGCTGCTCCAGCCAGCATGGCTGTCGTTGCTTCTATCAGCCCTTCCTGGAAGATCTCTATCCCTAGTCCTCTCCCAACCAGGACTTCAGGAAGTCCAGGGCTTCCTGGCGCGTGGCGACCTGGCCTACGGCCTGAGCCTCGCGCAGGGCCTGCAGAAGCTCGCCGATGCGCCTGCCAGGTTGCAGGCCGAATTCTCGCATCAGGTCATTGCCGTTCAACAGCACAGGTGGAGACACTATCTGCTCGGCCTGATCCCACCACGCCTCCAGCAATGCGCGCACCACGTCCAGGTGATTGTTCCATAGCGCTGGTGGCAGCGCGGCGCCGCAGGTGGCGGTCACATCCGCCAGTGAGAGCAGGCACACGTCCACCCCGGCCGGGCCTGTATCGCGGAAGAACCGATAGATGGCGCGGCGACTCGGCAGCCTGATGGACCGCGCCAGCCAGATGGGCCGCATGTGATGGCGCACAATGAGCTGCAGGCGCTCGCATTCCAGGTTGCTCAGGCGCAGCGCCCGCGCCCGGCCGGCAACGATATCGGCTCCTGCCTGGTCGTGGCGCGGGAAGCGAATGCGACCTGCGGGAGCCACCTGGGCAGTTTGCGGCTTGCCGGAATCGTGATACAGTGCCGCCAGGAAGAGCAACGACCGCAGGCCACGCTCCGGCACCAGGGGAAAACTAAGATGAGCGCTGATACGCTCTCGAAAGCGTCCCAGGCGCAGTGCAGCCTGCCCATGAGTGAGATTGGCAGCCACATCCGTGTCGAAGCCGGGCAGCAGCACGGCGAGAATGCGTTCCAGGTCATCCAGGACCCTAAGGGTGTGCGCCCAGACATCCACGGTGTGCGGGAGCGATTGTGCGACGCCCTTCATCGCCGGCAGCTCCGGCAGGAGGTAGGGCATGGCCTCCAGGGCATCCAGGGCGCGCAGGGCGGCGGCCGGGCGCGCACCCTCCAGGCAACGAAACAGCTCATCCCGCAGGCGTTCCATAGACGTGCGGCCCAGGCCGGGAAGTGACTGGCGCATCCAGCGGCGCGTCTCTGGCTGGATGTGGAGCCGGTAGGCAACAGCCAGGCGCACGCCGCGCAGGATTCTGACCGGGTCGTCCTCCAACGAGGCGGCGGTACAGGCCCGCAGTTGCCTGGCTGCCAGGTCGCGGGCGCCTCCCAGGGGGTCGAGCAGCGCCTGAGGCGCATCCACTTGAACTGCCATGGAGTTCACGGTGAAGTCGCGCGCCCGCAGGTCGCTCTCCAGGTCTGGCCCGCGCTGCCTGGCGAAATCCAGGTAGCTGCGCTGGCCTCCTGCCGGTTGCAGCACCACGCGTGCCGTAGCCCGCTCCTGGTCCAAGACGTAGAAGGCGGCCTTCAAGGCGCGCGCCACCTGCCGGCCAACTTGCAGGGCGTCTC
>Ga0209172_10000839_pt1 | contig 77056 bp, 47 predicted proteins | sample LarsenN4metaG_FD_184113 | JGI IMG/M metagenome (GOLD analysis project Ga0209172, IMG submission 184113) | Hot spring sediment bacterial and archeal communities from British Columbia, Canada, to study Microbial Dark Matter (Phase II) - Larsen... ... | reverse complement strand
GGCTCTGCCTGGATCTCGTGAGCCGGCCTTACCCCAAATGCCAGCATCCCCACCAGCGCGACCACTACGCCCGCGATGTAGAACGGCACCCCGACGCCGAGCGCCTGAAACGCCGCGGTGGCCCAGATGGGCGCGATCACGCGGGCCACGGCGCCGAACGCCTGCTGCACGCCCAACACCAGTCCCAACTCTTGCGGGGGTGCGCGGTGCGTAACCAGGGCGGACGTCGCGGGAAACAGGAGCGCCGTACCGATGGGGATCAGGGCGATCACGGCCGCCAGCCCCAGCAGGTTAGGCGCCAGCGGGATGCCCGCGAGGCCCAACGCCAGCATGATGGCGCCCATCCGCATCACCCCCGTCTCGCCGAAGCGGTCCACCATTTTGCCCAGGATCAGGGCCCGCATGATGAGCGAGAGGCCGCCCGTGTACACGAAAAACAAGCCGATGGTCTTCTCGGTCACGCCGAACGCCCGCTCCAGGTAGAGTGCCAGGACGCCGGTCATGGACATGAAGCCCAGCATGCCCACGGCGTAGATCCAGATCAAGCGCGGCACGTCGGCCTTGGGGACTCTGAACACTTCCCACACCACCGCGCTCACCGGCCGGCGAGGCCCGGTGGGCCCGGCGGCCCGGTAGCCGGGCCGCTGGTGCGGCGCCGACTCCGGCAGCCAGCGCCAGGCGTACCACACGTTGCCCAGGCAGAGTGTGGCGGCGATCAGCCCCGGCGCGGCCATCCCGAGGTTGGTGGCGAGAGACCCGATGGCCGGGCCGATCATCACGCCCGCGTTGGTCGCCGCCGATAACCAGCCCAGGGCTTTGGCGCGGTCCTTGGGCTCGATCGCGTCTCCCACGTACGCCTGCGCCACGCCCGTGGTCCCGCCGCCCGCTCCCTGCACCAGCCGCGACACCACCAGCATCCACGGTGTAAGGGCAAAGGCAAACACCAGGAAGCCCAACGCGGAGGCGCCGAGACCCACCAGCAGGGCCGGCCGGCGGCCGTGGCGGTCGGACACCCGGCCCCAGAGCGGCGAGGAGGCAAGCTGGGCGATCCAGAACGCGGCGATCATCCAGCCGATCATCCACGGCGCGGCGTTGAGGTGCAGCGCGTAGAAGGGGAGCAGGGGGAAGATCATGGCGCCGCCCATCATGTCCACGAAAGCGGCGGCCATGAGGACGCTGATGCGCTTCATGCCCACACCGCGAGAAGCAGGGACCGAAGCGACGCACACCCCGCTTCCGCCACCATCACCCTGCGCGCAGGGCGAGGAGGTTAAGGAAGAGTCGGAAGGCGCCGGGCACTCCTGCGGGTAGCGCCCGAAAGAACGCCAACCCCGTGTACACGTAGGTCCCCGAGCCCACCTTCGCCACCAGCATGCCCCCCTGGAGCGGGGCCTCACCAGGGTCATGGGTTTCGAGCAGCGGCGTGTAGGCCGCGTCCCAGCTGCGGGCGAAATAGAGCCCCCGTTCCTGGGGCCACCCGTCCCAGTCCCGGGCCTCGATCCGGTTGGGCGTGGTGAAGACGGGATGGTCGGGTGCCAGCAGCTTCACCGGGGCGGTTTCGTCAGTCACCCGATCATGGGGTCGAGCGATGGTGATCGGGTAGGGAGCGAACCGACCCTGGATGAACGGATACTGCTGGTACTGCACCAGCACCAGCCCGCCTTGCCGGGCGTAGTCCAGCACCCGCTGGTTGTGGCGAACCAGTGCCGTATCCGTTTCGTAGGCGCGGCTCCCGACCACGATAGCGTCGAACCGCGAGAGGTCGCCCTCCGCCAGGTCCCGCGGCGTCAGGAGCACCACCGGCAGCCCGATCTGCTGGAGCGCCTCGGGCACCGCGTCGGACGCGCCTCGCACATACCCCACGCGGGTGACTCGCGGCAAGACCATGGGTTCGACCCGCACCGTCGCCGCGGCAGGACGGGCGTACTGCGTGGGACGGATGTGAGGGTACTCCACCGTCACGGTGTGTTCCCGGAACTCTTGGCCCGCGGCGGAGCGCGCCACCGCCGCGACCGTCACCGCGGCGCGCGTCACCCCCCGAGGTCGCGTCAGCTCCAGCCTCACCACGCGCGAGTCGCCCGCCTGGTTCAGGGCGAAGGGCACCGGCGCCGGAGACGGCCACCCGTCGACCACCAGGCGCACTTCGCCGGAGACCGCGGCGCGGGCGTGCGAGCGGAGCGTGACGGAGAACGTCCGCGTGGCGCTGCCGCCCGCCGGCCACACCAGCACCTCGGGATCCAGGCGCACGTCCACCGCCGGCACGACGCGGAGGGGCCGCCGGATCTCGCCGTACGCCTGGTCGTTGAACCGGTAGCTCACTTCCCGCGCGAGGGTGACTCGCGCTCCCAGGATCGAGGCAGCCGCCCGAGCGGTCAGCAAGGGGGGCTCGAATGGCCGGCCGCGCACCGAGGGCGGCGCACCGCTCCAATCATACAGCCCGCCCCGTCGCGGACGCTCCAGGAAGTACGGCTGCGACGACCGAGCCTCGGCTGGAACGGTCACCCGAAAGCGCAGCGCCTCCAGGGCGCCGGGGGCCAGCGTCACCGGCGCCCGGTCCAGTGGCTCGACGTCCCAGCCGGCCGGCGCTTCAATGGTTGCCGAATCCAGCCGCACCTCAAACCCGCCACCGTTGTACATCTGGAGGGTCACGTCCAGGCGATCGCCGGCCACCAACTCCTCGGCGCCGGCCAGGGCGTCGATCTCCACTGCGGCCGCGACGGCGAGCGCTCGCTGCAGCTCACCGCGGGTGACGCTATCCGCGACCTCGGGCTCGCGATTCACCCGAATGAGCGCGTTCGCCAGCGCGGGCGCCATCTGGGCCATGCGCCCGGCACTGGCTACCCCGCGAAGCGAGTCGGCCAGCGCGGTGAGCCAGGTGGTGCTCCGCTCGATGCCGGCGAAGAGGTCGTCCGGGGACCCGGCGTTGGAGCCGCCGGTCCGATCCCGGATCAGGCCCATCCGGGCCTGCGCCGGCCCCAGGCGCTGGAGCTGGCCGAAGTCTTGCGAGCGGTGCAGGCTGCGGCTGGCCATGGCGATCTGGTGATAGGAGCGTCCCGATCGCGGATCCAGGCCGCCGCTCTGAAGCCTCACGGTGGTGCGGGAGGTGTCGAAGCGGGTGGACTGGTAGAGCCGGAGCGGCTGCCAGGGCGCCAACCCTTCTTCCCGCAGCAGCTCGGGGAATCGCGCGGAGTCACCCGCCGCGTCGAATACCCGCTGGGCCGTGAGGCCCGCCGCCTGGTGCTGCCCGTGCATATCCCGCGGCGTGCCCGAGAACACCGACAGGATGATGTGCGGCCGGAACCAGCGCACCACCCGTACTGCATCCTGGAGCAAGGTGTCGGCTGGCCAGAAACGGAGCGTCTCCTCGATCGTCTTTGAGAACCCGAAATCGTACGCCCGCGCAAAGAACTGCTGGGCGCCGTCGATGGCGCGAGCGGCCAGCAGCTCGCGCGAGCGCAGCAGGCCCAACGCCTCGCCCAGCTCCTCCCCGATCAAGTTCTGCCCACCTTCGCCGCGCGAGAGGGCCAGATAGGCGGCGCGGGCTCCGTAGCCCTGGGCCGCGAGCGCCAGCAATTCTGTGTCCTCGTCGTCGGGGTGCGCGCCGATCACCAGGAGGCGCCGTGGCTCGGCGATCCGCTGGAGCAGGCGGTCGAGCTCGACGACTCCACCGGTGGACGGCGGCGCCAACTGGGCGCCGGCTGGCCGCACCGCAGCGGCCAGGGTCACCGCCGCGGCCACCGCGAGGAGCACGCTCCGGGGGTTCGACGGATCGGCGGTTCGAACCTTCGGGCGACCGGCCTCGCACCGCATCATGAACCCCCGAATCGCCGATCCGCCGATCGGCCGATCCGCCGACCCAGCTTACGCCGCTTGTCTGGCAACGACGATGCTTCGCAGCCGCTCGGTGCTGGGATCCTGGGGATCGCCGAACGGCCGGGGATGCCCGGCGGGATCGAGCAGAATGCTGGGGCAGACCAGATCGTACTTGCGGGCACGAATGCGCTCCTGCACGGCCTGGGTGCACGCGGCCGCCGCGATCCACACCTTCCGCGCACCCAGACGTTCGGCGGCGGCGGCCGCAGCTAGCGCTTTCCAGGGCGAGGTCAGGTGCCCGTCCACCACCACCACGTTGTGGTCCTCGAGCGGGCGGAGCGGGCGCTGCCCCCGGAACAGGAGCCGCTCGGTCTTCACGGCGCGCCGTGCCGCGTCCATGGCGGCGTTGAGCTGATCGATGAGCCCGAACCCGGGATTGAAATCCGGGTCGGTGACCGCGTCGGCGTCCTCGGCGATCGCCCCCACCATGCCTTTCCCTTCTACGCGCAGGTGGGCCCCGACGATGACGTCGAAGGCGCAGCTCATGGCTTGGGCGGCGTGGGCCGCGATCTCGACGCCGGTCGGGGTGATGCCCAGCAGGATCACGGGCGCCGGGCACCGCTGGTAGAGCTGCCGGCCCAGCAACGCGCCGGCCGCCGCGCGAGTGGGGTACAGGGATTCGGTGGCAGCGGGTGCGGTCATGGAGCCGGAATCTTGCGAGGACGATGCGGTCGGCGCAACCGCCGCCCCTCCGCCCTGTCACAACACCCACGCCGGCCCCATATTGCTAGCGGTTCCGAAGCTCACTGGTTCCTCGCCTCTACGCGGGATTCCGCTCTCATGACCTCAGCCACCGAACCGCAACGCGTGCCCTCCGCCCCCCCAGCCGGCCAGGTCACCGAACGTGAGGCCCGCGAAGTCGCCGAAGCAGCGCGCGAACAGGAATGGAAGGCGCCGAGCTTCGTGCGCGAGCTGTTCGAAGGTCGGTTCCGCCTCCACTTGATCCACCCCTTTCCCACGCTCGACCCGGAAGAAGAACAACGGGCCAAGGCCTGGCTGGACCAGCTGGCCCGCTTCCTCCGGGACAACGTCGATCCCGAAGCCGTTGATCGCGATGCCAAGATCCCGCCGCACGTGATCAAGGGGTTGGCCGAATTGGGGTGTTTCGGCATCAAGATCCCGCGGGAATACGGCGGCCTGGGTTTCTCGCAGACGGTCTACAACCGCGCCGTGGCGCTGGCGACCACCATCGAGAGCTCGATCGGAGTGCTGCTCTCGGCGCACCAGTCGATCGGCGTCCCGCAACCGCTCAAGCTGTTCGGCACGGCCGAGCAAAAGCAGCGCTATCTGCCCCGGCTGGCCAAGGGCGCCATCAGCGCCTTCGCGCTCACCGAGCCGGACGTGGGCAGCGATCCGGCACGGCTTGCCGCCACGGCCCAGCTCACACCGGACGGGCAGGCGTACATCCTGAACGGCGAGAAGCTGTGGTGCACCAACGGCACCATCGCCGAGCTGATGGTGGTGATGGCCAAGACCGGCCCCAAGGCGATCAGCGCGTTCATCGTGGAAGCCGGCTGGCCCGGCGTCGAGGTGGTGCATCGCCTGTCCTTCATGGGCTTGAAGGGCATCGAGAACGGTGTGGTCCGGTTCACCAACGTGCGGGTCCCCAAGGAGAACCTGCTGTGGCAGGAGGGCAAAGGCCTCAAGCTGGCGCTGGTGACACTGAACACCGGCCGGCTCACCGTCCCGGCGTCGGCCACGGCGGCGGTCAAGATGTGCCTCGACATCGCCCGGCGGTTCAGCCAGGAGCGGGTGCAGTGGGGCCAGCCGGTGGGCAAGCATGACGCGGTGGCTCAAATGCTGGGGTCGATGGCGGCGGTCACCTTCGCCATGGAATCCGTCTCCGAGCTGGCGGCCCTGATGGCGGACCAAGAGCGTTTCGACATCCGGCTCGAAGCCGCCATGGCCAAGATGTGGAACACCGAGCGCGGCTGGGAGGTGGTGGACAAGACCATGCAGATCCGGGGCGGGCGGGGCTATGAAACCGCCGCCAGCCAGCGACTCCGGGGCGAGAAGGGCGAGCCGGTGGAGCGCATGATGCGGGACTTCCGGATCAACTTGATCTTCGAAGGATCGAGCGAGATCATGCGCCTGTTCATCGCACGGGAAGCAGTGGACACCCATCTCAAGATCGCGGGCGCGCTGGTCGATCCCAAGGCGCCGCTCGGCGCCAAGATCCCGGCCCTGCTGCGCACGGCGCTGCACTACGCCACGTGGTATCCCGCCAAATGGATCGGCTGGGGCTGGTGGCCCCGATACAGCGGGTTCGGACCCCTGGCCAAGCACCTGCGGTACGTCAATCGCACCTCGCGGCGGCTGGCCCGGTCCTTGTTCCACGCCATCGTCCGGTTCGGCCCCAAGCTGGAGAAGCGGCAAGCGGTGCTGGGGCGGCTGGTGGAGATCGGGGCGGAGCTCTTCGCCATGAGCGCCGCGTGCGCGCGGGCCCAGGCGCTGCACACCAGCAAGAAGCCGGAGGAACGGGCGCAAGGCGAGTCGGCCACGTACCTGGCGGACATCTTCTGCCGGATCGCGCGCCGGCGCGTCGCCGACCGGTTCGCCCGGTTGTTCGACAACGACGACGGGGCGGTCTACCAGGCGGCGCAGCGCGTCCTGGCCAACGAATTCACCTGGCTGGAAGAGGGCACCGGCAGCAAGTGGCGATAACCCCGGAGGCGGTGGCCCGGCTGCGGGACGCGGTGCTCAAGGGGCCCGGCCTGCTGGATCCCCAGCTGCGAGCTGCGGCGTTTGGGCGTGCCACCCTGCCCCACCCGCTGGGGAGCTACGTGGCCAAAGTGAGGACGCAGGCCTACCAGATTACGGACGCCGATGTGGACGCGCTCCGGGCGGCCGGGTACTCCGAAGACCAGATCTTCGAAGCCACCGTGTGCGCCGCCGTGGGCCTCGGCCTGCGCCAGCTCGAGCGCGGCCTGAACGCTTTGCAGGGGGGGCAGGGGCGGTGAGGCTCAAGCGGCTGGAAACAGGCCACCGCTGGAAGGCGAAGTGGATGCTCGCCGTGATTCGCCTGATGCGGGGGACGGACGCGCCCGACGTGGTGAAAACCCTGCTCTATCGGCCCGAGTTCTTCGGCCGGCCGTTCAGCGACCTGGTCCACGAGGCGCTGCGGGGGCCGTCCGAATGGAGCGTGGGCCAGCGGGAGCTGTTCGCGGCCTATACGTCCAAGCTCAACCACTGCCGGTTCTGAACCGGCTCGCACGGCGCGGTCGCGTCGAGGGCCTTGGGCAGGGAGCTGACGGAGGCGGTGCTGGAAGACCCGAGCACCGCGCCCATTGATGATCGACTGCGGGCCACGTTGAAGTTCCTCCGCAAGATGACCCTCTGCCCCGATGAGCTGGGGCCGGCCGACGCGCAGCGAGTGCGCGACGCGGGCGTCAGCGATGCGGCTCTGACCGACGCCATCCAGGTGTGTGCGCTGTTCAACATGATCGACCGGATCGCCGACGCGGTGGGGTTCTTCGTCCCCACGCCAGAGCAATTCGCCCGCGACGCCCCAGGGATGCTGCGCCGGGGGTACCAGCTCTAGTGTGGTCCCCACCTGTTAGGTCGAACGTCCGAACCGAGCGAGTCTTTGGGGGAAACAAAGCTGGAACGGCACCAGGGATGCACTTGAGCTTGCGACGCATCGTCTGCGCCGCCGTGTGGGTCGCGGCCCTCGCGGCGTGCGAGCCGCGGCCCCCTGCCGGCCAGGCGACCGGTGCGTTGCTCACCGCTCAACTCCTGGGCCAGACCTACCTGGACGAGAACCGCCTGGCGGACGCGGAAGCGGAGTTCGCCAAGCTGGTCCGCCTCGCCCCGGACCACCCCGCCGGATACGCCAATCTCGCACTGGTCCAGCTCCAGCTGGGCCGGTACGACCGGGCCGAGGAGCAGGTGCGGCGGGCGTTGCGGCTCGCGGCCGAGGATCCCGAGATCCTTCTGATCCTGGCCACGACGTACCAATTGGCCGGACGCGAGAACGAGGCGCGGGAGGTCCTAGAGCAGATGGTCCGGCGCCAGCCGGCGGACCTCCGAGCCCTGTACGCGCTCGCCACGCTGTACCGGGGGCGGGCCGACGACGCCTCCCGCAGGCGAGCCGCGGCATTGCTGGAACAGCTGGTGGATGCCGCGCCGGCCAACGTCGCCGCCCGCCTCGACCTGGTGGAGGTGCTGCTGTACACCCGCGAGCCGGATCGCGCCGCCGCGCACCTGGAAGAGATCCAGCGCCAGCTCCCCGAACTCCCCAGGGAAGCAGCACGCGCTTTCGACCGCGCCCTGCTCTTCATGCGCCGCTCGGACGCTCAGGGTGCGCTGTCGCCGCTGGAGCGATTCAAGAACTTGGTCGCACTGGCTCCCTTTTATCAGACCAAGATCCGCGACCTGTGGGGCCCGCGCGGCGAGCAGGTGGGCGTACCAACGGTCACGTTGAGCCCCATCTCGATCCGCCCCCGGGATCCCAGGGCGGTGCTGGCGACGCTTCGGTTCCAGGACGCCTCCGCCGGGGTGGGGCTGTCGGCGCTCCCCCCGGCGGTAGCCGGCGCGGCGCTGGCGGTGGGCGACTACGATGGCGACGGCGACCCCGACCTCTACGCCGGTCGGGACAGCGCCGCGGAGTTGCTCCGCAACCAGTCGGGGGGATTCGAGCAGCAGTCGCCGCCGGTCCAGCCCCGTGACCTGGGCACGCCGCTGGCTGCCCTCTTCGCCGACTACGACAACGACGGCTGGCTCGATCTGTTCGCGACCGGCTCGCGGAGGAACGGCCTGCTGCGGAACGCCGGGGACGGACGTTTCGAGGACGTCACGGCGGCCGCGGGGCTACTCGGTCCGCCCCAAGCACGGCGCGCCCGCTTCCTGGACGCCGATCACGACGGCGACCTCGACCTGTTCCTGGCCGGACCGGGCGGCAACCGACTGTATCGGAACAACCTGGACGGCACCTTCACTGACCAGACCTCCGCGTCCGGGTTGACCCGCGCCGGAAGCCGGGACGCCGCCTTCGGAGATTTCGACGACGACGGCGACCTGGACCTGTTCGTGGTCAACGAGCGCGCCAGCAATGCGCTGTATACCAACCAGCGAGAAGGCCGCTTCGAGGACGTGGCCCAGCCCAGCGGGCTCGCCACGCAGGGAGGCTCAGGCGCCGTGGCCGTGGGAGACTACGACAACGACGGCGCCCTCGATCTCTTCGTCGCCGGCGTGGCAGGCGGGCAGCACACGCTCTACCGCAATCGCGGCGACGGCACGTTCGAGCCGGACTGGCGCTCACGAGGCGCCCTGCGCGCTATCGAGGGCGCGGCGGGGAACGACGCCACGTTCTTCGACTTCGACAACGACGGCTTCCTCGATCTCCTGTTCGTGGGCCAGGCGCCGGCCCCTAGCGGCAGAGGACTCGTCCTGTTCCACAACGACGGCACCGGGCGGTTCGAAGATCGGTCATCGGTGCTGCCGGCCGACATCGCGTCCGGCCGCCGCGCCGTGGTCACCGACTTCGGTGACGACGGGGACCTCGACCTCTTCCTGATGACCGCCGATGGCCAGGTGCGCCTGCTCCGCAACGATGGGGCGGACGCCAACCCGTACCTCAACCTGCGGTTGCTGGGCCTGCGCACCGGCAGCGGGAAGAACAACCACTTCGGGATCGGCGCGAAGGCCGAGCTCCGGGCCGGCGACCTGTATCAAATGCGGGTGGTCACGGACCCCACCACCCACTTCGGCTTGGGACCCCGGCTCAAGGCCGACGTGGTGCGGATTCGCTGGACCAACGGCGTCTACCAGGACCTGTTCTACCCCGGCAGCGACCAGGATTTGATGGAGCGGCAACTGCTCAAAGGCTCCTGCGCTTTCCTCTACGCCTGGGACGGAACCCGCTACGCCTTCGTCACCGACCTCATGTGGCGCAGCGCGCTGGGCATGCCCCTGGGGATCATGGCGGCGGGCGGATCCTACGGCCCTCCTGGCGCGTCACAGGAATACCTGAGGATCCCGGGGCCGGCGCTCCAGCCCAAGGATGGAGCGTACTCCGTGCAAATCACCGAGGAGCTCTGGGAGACCGCCTACGTCGACGAGGTCAAGCTCCTCACCGTAGACCATCCGGATTCGGTCGAGATCTACGTGGACGAGCGGTTCGTGCCGCCGGCCCCGCCGACGCTCCGGATCTACCAGCTCCGGCGCGCGCGGCCGCCCCGCTCCGCGGTAGACGATCAAGGCACAGACCTGCTGCCCATGCTCCGCGAGCAGGACGATGGGTATGCCGCCATGCTGAAGCCCGGCCGGTACCAGGGCACCACCGAGTTGCATGACCTGATCCTCGACCTCGGGCCGGTCCCGGCTGGCGACAGCACCTTCCTGGCGCTCACCGGCTGGGTCTTCCCCACCGACGCGAGCATCAACCTGGCGATCTCGCAGTCGAAGCGGTTCACCACGGTGCCGCCGCTGCTGCAGGTTCCCGACGGGGACGGTCAGTGGCGGACCGTGCTGCCGGATCTCGGCTTCCCCGCCGGCAAGAACAAGACCGTGGTGGCCGATCTTACGGGCAAGTTCTTGAGCCCGGACCACCGGGTTCGCATTCGCACCAACATGGAGGTGTACTGGGATCGGATTTTCGTCGCCGTCGGCGGAATGGCGGGAGCGCTGACCGTCACGACCCTCGAACCGGTTTGGGCCGACCTGCACCAGCGGGGGTTCTCGCGCATGTACCGCAAGGGGGGGCGCTACGGACCCCACTGGTTCGACTACGACCGCGTCTCACGCGAGTCCCCGTGGGGACCCATCACGGGAGCCTTCACCCGCCACGGAGACGTCCTGCCCCTGCTCCGGCAATCCGACGACATGTACGTGATCATGGCTCCGGGGGACGAGGTCACGGTGCGGTTCGACGCCGGCCGCCCTCCGGCGCTGCCGGCGGGATGGCGGCGGGACTTCCTGATCTACACCGACGGCTGGATCAAGGACGCCGACCTCAACACCGCGACCGGGGACCGCGTGGCACCGCTCCCATTCCACGCCATGTCGCGCTATCCGTACGGCACCGAGGAGTCATACCCGTCGGATCCGGTCCACCGCCGGTATCTCGCCGAGTTCAACACCCGGACCGTCGGCCCTCGCGGCCGATGATCACAGGGATGCTGGCGCAAGTCAGGCCATAGGACTCTTAGAGGGAACGTCTACTCGGATCCCTCGCGCTGCAGTTCCGCGCGCGGCGCAGACGAAGAAAGAGCCAGGGCGCGCGCTGCACTGACGCCCGCTACGGGACCTGAGCAGAGGTTCCCTAGTCTGTCCCGGGGCGAACCCGCCTGAACTGCTCGACCACCCGGTCCAGGCCCTGATACACCCCTCGCATCGCGACGGACAGGTCGGAGCCGGCCGCTTGCAGCCGCTGCGCCAGGTCGGGCGGGAAGGTGCCGCACTTCATCTCGTGCACCACCATGGGGCGGAGGCCACGCTTGGTATCGCCCTCGCCCGGAACGGCTGCCGGGGGTTCTGCCGGTCGCGCCAGGTCCACCGCCCGTGCGAACTGCGCCGCCGCTAGGCTGCGGTCTCCCGCGCGCCAGGCCAGGTAGCCCTTCAGGACCTGGGCCTCGACGCTCCCGGGATTGGCCCCGATCACGGCATCCAGGAAGTAGCCGGCGTCGGCCAGGTTCCCCCGCACCAGGGCGATTTCTCCCAGGCGGAGCAGCGGGCCGGTCTCCTCCTGGTTGATGCGGAGGGCGCGCCGGTACTCGGCTTCCGCGCGCTCGAGGTTCGCGGGGGCGCCCGGTTCCAGGCAAAAGTGGAGATCGCCCAGGCGCGCGTGGGCGCGCGAGCTCCGCGGGTTGACCGAGGCCAACTGCTCCCAGGCGGCTGCCGCGTCCCGGTAGCGACCCAGCTCCAGGAGCATGTTGCCCAGGTAGTACAGCGCATCTTCGTGCTGCGGGTCCGACGCCAACGCCCGGGTGTAGGCCTCCACCGCGCTGCCTGCGTTGCCCGCAACCCGGTATTCGGTGGCCTGCCGGTAGACCGCCCAGAAGTCGCGGATGCGCCTCTGGTGCGCCGAGGCGCTGTCGGAAGTCTCAGGACCCGCGTCGCGAGAGTCGGCCCGAGGCTGCAGCAACGTGGCGGCCGCAACGACCAGCAGCGCCACCGCAGCAAGCCAGAGCGTTCGTGACTTCACCGACCACCCTCTCCTTCCACCACGTGCAGCCGCTGGTTGGCCGGCACCTGGGTGAAGACCTGCCGCATGCCGCTGGGCCAGACGACCACCAGGGTGTCGGCCTCGGTGCGGTCCCCCAGGCCGAAGTGCTCAATCGGGGTGTTCTGGGAAAGGTAGGAGCTTTGCGCTCCCGCTTCCCTGACCTGCACCTGGTTCCCCGCCACCAGCCGGAGCTTGGCCCCCACCGCCGTGCGGTTGCTGCGGCGTCCCTCCAGCCGCACCTGGAGCCAGTGCTTGCGGTTCCCGTCCTCGTTGCGGAGCAACACCCCGGGGCCTCCGTGGTTCACCACGAAGACGTCGAGGTCCCCGTCGTTGTCGTAATCCCCGTATGCCGCCCCCCGGCCGACGTACACGCTGCGGAAGTACTCCCCGCTTACCGCCGAGACCTCGTAGAACCCGTAGGCCGCCCCGCGATTCCAGAAGAGCTGACTGTTCTGCGGCGCCAGCAGGTGCGGGGCATTCCGCTGCTGGAAGGTGTGCCCGTTGACGACGAAGAGATCGAGCCGGCCGTCGTTGTCGTAATCGAAAAAGAAGGTCCCCCAGCCCACGTAGTCGAGCGCGATCTGCCCCACCCCGAAGCGGTCGGCTTCGTCCTTGAACACCAGCGGGCCGGGTCCCAGCCGGTCGCGCTGGTTGTTGTAGAGCGCGTTCTCCTGCGCGATCCAGTGGGTAATGAAAATGTCGGTGTCCTGATCGCCGTCCCAGTCGCCCAGGGCCAGCCCCATCGCGCTCCGGTAGTCGGCCACCCGGGCCGAATGGCTGATGTCTTCGAACGTCCCATCGCCCCGATTGCGAAACAGCAGATTGTCGGAGACGTCGTTCGCGACGTACAGATCGGGCCATCCGTCCTCGTCCAAGTCCGCCCAGGCGGCTTCCAGGCTCTTGCCCCGCTCTCCCAGGACGCCCGCCCGTGCCGCCACCTCGGTGAAGGTGCCGTCCCCGTTGTTGCGGTACAGCAGGTTGCGTTCGGGCTCGAAGGTCTGGGGGTTGATGCTCGCGGGGTTTTCGGCGTCATAGAGCGCGGCACCCATGAGGTCCGCCGGGTAGGCGTACTTCACGTAGCCGGCGATGTAGAGGTCCAGGAACCCGTCGCGATTGAAGTCCCCCCACGCGGCGCCAGCCCAAAAGGCGCGCCTCCCACCGAGACCCGATTGGCGAGTTCGGTCGCTGAAGGTGCCGTCTCTGTCATTGTGATAGAGGACGTTCTCGCCATACGACGTGACCAGCAAGTCGGGCCAGCCATCGTTGTCGTAGTCACCCCACTTGGCGCTCATCCCCACGCCCCGGTAGTCCACGCCGGCCTCGACGCTCGTGTCCGTGAACGTGCCATCGCCGTTGTTGCGGTACAGGGCCGACCGGGCCGGTGACGCCGCCACCTCCTCGTTGGACTGCGTGATGGGCCCCACGATGTTGACCACGAACAGATCCAGCCAGCCGTCTCGGTTGTAGTCGCCCCACGCGACGCCCGACCCCATGTCTTCCGGAAGCTGTGAGGTGCGCCGCCCTGCGAAATGCCGGAAGGTGATGCCTGCCGCTCGGGTGACGTCGTGAAACACGACTTTGGGGTAGTCCGGCGGCAACGACCGGGCCAGGTCCGCGGTCAGCCCTTCCACTTTTTCGCCGGGCCGATACGTCGGCTCTGGCTTCAGAGCCACCAGCGTCACCGCGGCCGTGACCACCAGGAAGATCGCGGCGAGGCTCCCGGTCAGGAGGAGCCGGCGTTTGCGGCGAGGAAGCGTGGATAGCAAGGGGCGCTACGGCAATCCCGACGAGGTGACCTGGATGGTCTTCTGATCTTCCGACATCACCGTGACCGAGGCCGTAAGCCCCGCGTCCTCACCAAAGAGGAAGTTCAGGAGGAACTGGTCGATCTTGCGGTACATCAACCGCGCCGACACCTGGAGCGACGCCTCCGTCCCGTTTCCAGCCGGCATCCGAGGAACCCGAAACGCGAACTCGGCCTTGTCGGAGTACCCGGGGAAGATGGCCCGGCGGTACCGCACGCCCACCATCTCCCAGAGGTTGTGCCGGTCGATCAGCTTGCCGTACTGGTCTACCGGCTCCGCCTTGAACATGAACGAGCCGGGCTCGATGAAGTGGCGCTCGTCCCTCTGACCCGACTCGAAGACCACGTTCCCGTGCTGGTCGGTGACGCTCAACTCCACCCAGGACTGGATGATGTCCAGCGGGCCCGTGGGAAAGTCATGGCCCACCTTGTTGTTGGTGATCAGCACCTGGACCCTGACGTCCCCGCCCGGTCTCACCCTCTTTGGCACCACCAACTCGATCGGCACGGCCGGGCCGGTGCGCCACTTCTCGGCGATCTCCGGGATCTCGATCTTCCCTTGCAGCCACCTCTCCGTCAGCGCCGCCTGCTCCTCGGCGCCGGGGAGCTTCAAGACCAGGGGCATGAACTGGTTCGCCGCCAGGAAGCGGTGGCTGCGGTGCTTCCCGTCGCTGGCGGAGCGGTTGTAATCGAGGTCGTCCCCCCGCGCCGCGTCGCGCGAATCCATGAGCGGCATATGGCACTCGCGGCACTCGATCGTCTTCCGGGCGTCGGTGGAATCGTTCCAGCGGCTCTTCCGCCAATTGTCGTACTGGTTCTGGAGCTGCACCCAGCCCACCTGGTTGATCTCTTCGTCAATGAACTGCTTGTGGCAGGCCGCGCAGAACTCCGGACTCTTGAACAGCCGGTGTTGCAGGGATCGAACGTGCTGCCGCGGGTACGCCCTGATCAGGAAATCGCGGGCCAGTCGCCGGCCACCAACGGTGTCCCCGAGCTCGAACAGGTAGCGCTGGGGTTGGGTGATCACATAGCTGGCGTTTCCCTTGACGTCCGTCTCTTTGATCGAGTGACAGACGATGCAGGAGACCCCTTCGTCCCGGCCGATCGGGTTGGTCAGGTCATCCCGAAAGAGATTCTTGGTCCCGGCGAACAGCGAGATGGGGTCATGGCACCCGGCGCAGTAGCGCGTCGATTCCGGGCCGTTCTGCTTGCCCATGGTGGCCTGGATGGCGCGGAACCCCTGGTCCAGGGCCGAATACCGATGCGCGCTCGTGGCCCACTCCTGATAGATCTGCTCGTGGCAGCCGGCGGTCCCGCAGCTCCGCGAGCCGCCCATGGACCTCGCGTCGAAGGCCTGCCCGGTGCTGGTGCGGGCCAGGCTCGGCGCGAAGGGCCGATCCGGACCGAACACGTAGCTGTAGTCGTCGGGAAGCCGGTTCACCAACCGCGGCGACGGGTAGGCGTAGGCAGCAAGGCCGAGCACCGCGAAGAGCGCAGCCGTCACCCCCAAGGTGTTCCAGCCCAGCCGCGCCTGCGCGGCGCGCACCCGCACCAGTTCTTCCGTGCGCCCGCGGAGGCTCAAGTACACCGGCGCCAGCACGTGCGGCAGCGCGGAGGCGATCAGGGCGAAGGTGGCGACGATGTGGACCAGGTCCCACGCGTAACTGATCCTCGACCCCAGCGCCGCCTGGGCGGTGAGGACCAGGCCCGACACGGTGATGGCGACCGCGGCCACCATGGAGAAGTACCCGGTCAGTTTCACGTGCGTCATCGGCAACGAGCGGTACAGTCGCCAATGGCGGACCTGATACCAACCGTAGGGCACCACGAACGCCACGCCCACCACCGTGTGCAGCAACACGGCCATCTGGTTGGGGATGCTGAACGGGAGGAAGTAGATGGAGAGACCGGTGAGCGTCTCGAAGACCAGGAGGCCCGAGACGCACAGCAGCAGGCGGTGCTGCCATTCGGCGGCGCTGAAGCGTGGCGGTTGCAAGGGTAGCAACTAATTTGCTTTAAACTGCCGCCCCTCGCGGTATGGTTTTCATGAAATCAGTCTGAATTCTGTCTCAAGCTCCCGCGGCCGAGCCCATGGACGCGCCCTGGCCCGCTCGGTTGAGGTCGGCGACACCGACCTCCCCGGCCACATCACGGAAGGTGCCGTCGGCCCGCAGTGGACGAAGTTGATCCCGTTGGCCCGCGCCACTTCCTGAAACTGGAAGCCAAGCTCCCCGTCGGCGAGGTGCGCCCCGCTCCGCGAGGACGCTCGACGTTCCCCGTGAGGGTGACCGTGGGCGCGGTGATCGGGTGGGCGAGGAGATCTCCCTCGCGTATCCGGTAGGCCCGGTTGAAGGGGAGGCCTGGGTAGTTGTCGGCGTCCCGCCGGCCAGGCCAGGTGATCCTCACCTCGCGAACGGCGCGAGCTTTCCCCAGCCCGATCTCCTGTTGCAGGCTGCTGGCGCCGAAGCTGCCGCCGCTCGAGACCATGGCGTGGATCGCCCGTAGTCCGCTGTCGGTCTCGACGATGACTTCGATGCGGGCTCCGATAGCGGCGCGATTGGACTTCACCCCCTCCAGCTTGAGCGTCAGCCAGTGGTTGCCCATCCCCGGGTTCTCGAACAGCACATTGGAGGCGACGTCGGCCTCGTAGTGGCCTCCCATGACGGCATAGAGGTCCTGGTCGCCGTCGTTATCGAGGTCGCCGAACGAGACCGCGTGCCCCTTGGCGATCAGGCCAAAGCCCCCGGCCGTGGTCACTTCCTGGAACCTCTTGCCGCCGTCGTTCCGGAACATCCGGTTGGGGATCAGCGAGCGGAAATCGGGGTCTCCGGTGCCGACGTAGAAATCCAGGAATCCGTCGTTGTCCAGGTCCCCGTAGTTGGCCCCCATCGCGTAGAGGACCCGGTCCAGACCTACCTCGCGGGTGACGTCCGTGAACCTCCCGTCGCCGCGGTTCCGATAGAGACGCGGTAGCTCCGCTCGGTGAGCGAGCCCCAGGTATTCCGCCGCCACATCAGAGGCGCAGTCCCTGGGGTTCACGAAACGGAAGCCCGAGACGAAGATGTCGAGCCAGCCGTCATTGTCGTAGTCCCAGAACCAGGTGGGAAAGCTCTCGATCGGCAGCGCCACGCCGGCCCGCTCGGTGATGTCGCGGAATCGCCACCGGCCCAGGCGGTGGGGGCCCTGGTTGTGGAGCAGCACGTTGCGGCCGTCCAGCCGAGAGATGTAAAGGTCGAGTCTGCCGTCGTTGTCGATGTCGCCCCATGCTACAGCCTTGTTGAATCCCACCACCGCGGTCCCGGTTTCCGCCGCCACGTCGGTAAAGGTCCCGTCGCCGTTGTTTCGGAACAGCTGGTTGGGGCTGGCCCGGTCGGCAGATTCGCTCCCCATGTACAGGTCGATCCATCCATCGTTGTCGTAGTCTCCCCAGCTCGCCGTCTGCGTGGAGCGATAGGGGAGGAGTAGGCCGGCCGCTTCGGTAACGTCCTCGAACCGGCCGTCGCCGCGGTTGCGCAGCAGGGAGCTCGGTTGCCCGCCCCGATCCCAACCGCCGCGCAACACCAGCACGTCGAGGCCGCCGTCATTGTCGTAGTCGGCGGGAACCAGGTTCAGACCGCCCACCAACCCCAACAGGCCCGCCTCCGACGTCCGCTCGGAGAAGGTGCCATCCCCGTTGTTGAGGAAGAGCCTTAGCTGGTCGCGCAGGTCCTCGGAGGAGGCCATGATATCCAGGTCCCCGTCCCCATCGAGATCGTCCATCACACTCCCGCCGGCGTGGCTCCGCACGTCAAGCCCCAAGGCTCCGGCGATCTCCCGGAAGCGCGGCAGCTGGTATTCCGAGGCGAACGCCTCAGGCGGAATCAGCCACTGGGCCGGCACTTCGGCGGGGTACCCGCCCCAGGTCATGTACGCCACATTGAGCAGCCAGCGCGCCGCCAGGTTGGAGGGATCGGACTGCACCAGCCACTGGTACCCGCGTGCCGCCACCGTGGCGCGGCGTCGAGCATCGGGCGTACCGGTCTCCATTGGCGGGATCGCGCAGGGCTGGCCGGACGAAGCGGAAGCGCGGCACCAATCCGATACCGCCTCGGTCACATGGGTCAGCGCCAGCCAGTCGAGCAGGACCCGTCCGACCTCGGCGGGCACGTCGCTGCCGTATCCTTGGACCTCGCGGAACAAGCGCTGGAAAATCGCGGTCGCTTCGCCGGTCCGGCCGGCGTAGAGCAGCTCCTGGCCCAATTTGCTCTCGAACCGGACCCGGCCGGCCGTATCGCTCGGCACCGGAGCGGCCTTAAGGACGCGGACTCGCGCCGCGTTGGCGGCGGGGGTGGTCTCCAGATCAACGCTGGCTGCTAACTCCTCGAGGCGCCGAACCATCCGCAGCGTCGCTGGGGCTCGCGGGTCAACTGCGGCGCCACACCCGACGAATGCCAGGACCAACAGGGCGCTTCGCCACTGGCTGCACATGGCCCAACGCTCCGCGCTGCGAGGAGGTTCGCTGTGCAGCCGATGCTTCACCCCAGCGACTAAAGCACCGGTGATTTGCTGATGAACGTCCCGATAGGCCGGGCTCTGTGGTCAGTGACTACCTGCCGGCGCGCGCGGCCGACCGCTCCCCACGGTGACCTCCCGGCTCCCTGGCGGAGTCGGCGTCGTGGATTCAGATCCATCCGGCCACCGAACCCAGAGGGCTTTGGGCGCATCCCGCATTCCAAGCACCTGCACCGCCCCGTCTACCGACCAGTACCCAGAGCCGGCCTTGACCTCTCGACTCGGGCCGCGACCGTGGGCGTACACCAGGCGGACGGTGGCACCGAAGGCGTCGGGGTTCGCGGCCGGGCCCACGAGTCTCACCCGCAATCCCGGTTTCCCGGCGCGGTTTCGGTAGAGTTTGGTCTGGTTGGCGTTCTGGGAGACCACGAGGTCCACCCGGCCATCCTGGTCAAAGTCGGCCAGGGCAGCTCCCCGCTGGTCGCCGTAGACCTTGACGCCGGTCACCTCGGCCGGCACCGGAGTCAACCGGCCGGTCCCGTCTCCCTCGAGCCACAGCCCTCGGCCGGCGTCGTAGCGGGGTGCCGGTGGCTCGCCCCCCAGGAAGTTCTGCGCCAGGAACAGGTCATCGTGGCCGTCGCCGTCGAAGTCGGCCACGCCCGCGTAAAATGCCGGCGCGAGCTGAGCCTCCGCCGGAAGCGGGACCGCTTCGAACCGACCTGCGCGGTTCAAGAACAAGAGGTGGTCGAAACCGGTCGCTTCCAGCCGTCCGGCTCGGCCGAACTCGGGGCCGAGCACGTCCTGCACTGCGGCATCGGCATAGGCGCCAAAGCTGCCCAGCCGACGCCCGAGGGCGGGCATGCCCCGCACCAGCGCCAGGAACCCGCTGGTCGGAGCCATGGCCCTGAGTCGCGGGTCGTACTGCGCCGGCACGAGGTCGAGTCGCCCATTCAGGTCGAAATCGCCGAAGTAGACCACGAGGGGATGCGCGCTGTCAGCCCGGGCGCTCCCGTTGCGCCCCCAACTGGTCGCCACCAGGTCCGGCAGGCCGTCTTCGTTGAAGTCGCCCGTGGTGATTCCGTTCCAGCGGCTGGAGAATCGGTCGAGCCCGTAGGCGCGCGTCGCGTCCGAGAACCGGCCGCCGTCGTTGAGGAGGAGCTTGATCGGTCCCCACTCCAGCGCCAGCAGCAGGTCCGGGTCGCGGTCGCCGTCCACGTCGGAGAACAGAGCCGCGGACACCAGCCCCACCCGTTCGAGCAGGCGAGCGTTGGCAGAATCCGGCGAGAACCGGCCTCCCTCGTTGTGCAACAGCCGCGAAGTCGCCGGCGCCGGATACCGAGCGGGCAGCACTCTTCCTCCGACGAAGAGGTCCAGGTCCCCGTCTCCGTCGTAGTCCGCCAGCGCCAATGGACCCGTGGCGGTTTCCGCTCCCTGGACCGCCGTCGCCGCTGGTGGGGCGCTCTCGCGCGGGTCGAGGCGGAGCACCGCGGCGGCTGCCAGCGCGGCGGCCGGGCTCTCGGCCTCGTAGTTCATCTGACCGACCAGCAACGACACGCCCCCGGCTGCATCCGGCAGGGGCAGGATCGCGGTTTGGTCGAAGGCCGCCGGGTTCAGCCGGAGCGGCATGCTCACCAGCCTCCCCCGGTCGTTCCGGTAGTAGGCCAGTCGTCCTCCACGCCCGGTGCCGATCAAGAGGTCCTCGTCGCCGTCCCGGTCCACGTCGCTCGAGGTGACGCCGGGACCGAGCTCGCTCAGGCGATTGAGCAAGAGCGGCTGGCGACCGAAGTCGTCGTAGGACTCCTCATGGTGTCGGTGGCTGAGCATCCCGGAGGCATCCACGAAGATCGGCTCAGGCCGGCGGACCGAATCCGGCACGGGGCTTGAGGATTCAAGCGGCTCCTCGATTTCGTACAGACGGTTGGGTTGGATGCCCCGCACAGTGGTACGCGTGCCGTTCCGCCACTGGACGGTGATGGCCAGATCTTGGCCGGCGCCGGCGGCGAAGGTGTAGAGCGGCTCTGCGCTCGACAGGTACATCCCGCCCGCGGTCACCTCCTTCTCCTGCTGCGCCACCGGGCCTCCGCGCAGGCGGATCTTGGCCCCCACTCCCCGCGTGTTCGGAGGTCGCCCTTTGAGCCGCACCGCCACGCGCGGCCGCCGGCTCTCGTTTCGGAGCACCGCCGCGGGAAGTCCCAGGCGATTGATGACGAGATCGAGATCCCCGTCGCCATCCAGATCTCCGGGGGCCATGCCGTGCGAGACATCGGCTTGGAGGCCGAAGCCCCATCGCTCGCCCGCCGCCTCGAAGGTGAAATCGCCGCGGTTCCGGAAGGCCAGGTTGGGGAGCTGAAGGGGAGGAAACAGCAGCCGGGTCCTGCGCCAGCCGGTGTCCAACTGTGCCGCCTGCACTCGTCGCTGGGTGTCGGAATCCAGGAAGTCGTAGGCGTGCCCGGTGCCGAGGAGGAGGTCCTCATAGCCGTCCAGGTCCACGTCCAGAAACAGGGCCGAGAAGGTCCAGCCGGAAGCCGCGACGCCGGCTGCGTACGCCGTTTCCGCGAAGGTCCCGTCGCCGCGGCTCATGAACAGCGTGTTCCGGGGCTGCTGCACGCGAGTCTCGACGTCTCCCACCTCGAGCTGCTCCGGCGCGGTGGGCGGCATCTGCGTTTTCTGGCGCCGGGTATTGGGATCCAGCATGTCGGCCACGAAGAAGTCCACGTCCCCGTCGCGATCGATATCGGAGAAATCCACCGTCATGCTGGATTGGCTGGTGGTGCGGAGACTCACGCCGTCCGCCAGGCGAAACCGGCCGGCGCCGTCGTTGATCCAGAACCGGTCGGGGCTCTCGAAGTCGTTACAGACGTAGAGGTCTGGGTCCCCGTCGCCGTCCGCGTCGTGGAAGCGGGCGGTGAGGCCCCAGTCGACGGGCGCCGCCGTGAGCGGCCGTCCTGCCGCGTCCAGGAACCGGCCGCCCGTGAACGGCACCTCGGTAAACCGCCCCGCGCCGTCGTTGAGGTAGAGGTGGTCGGGCTCCCCGAGCTCGAACCGCGCCAATCGATCGCGCTGCAGGACCACGCCGTAGTGCTCCCGGAACTCCGGCCGCACCAGGTAGCGACCGCCTACCGGCTGAACCACTGCGTCGAACGCGATTTGCGCGGGCGGATACAGGTCGCGCACCGACTTGAGCTTGTAGTTGGCAACGTAGAGATCGAGGTCCCCATCGCCATCCACGTCCGCCAGGGTCATGGTGGTGCTGCCGAGGTGAGAGACTAACCCGGCGTCGGGCCGTTCCTGGAACCGTCCGGCGCCGTGGTTGACGAAGAGGGAATTGGGACCGCCCAGGGATGTGACCAGCAGATCGAGGTCGCCATCCCCGTCCACGTCGGCGAAGGCGGCCCCGGTGGAGAGCCGGTCTGCCGCCGCCACACCGGCGCGCTCGGCTACCTCCTCGAACCGCCAGCCGCCCCGATTGAGGTAGAGCGCATTCGGGCCCTCAAGGCGCGCCAGGTACACGTCGGCCAGCCCGTCTCCGTCCACATCCCCGATGGCCACCCCGGACCCGTTGAGGACGTGCTCGTTCTCGAGAACCTGGGCCTCGGTCACGCGATTGGTGAACCTTATTCCGGTCCTCCAAGCCGCCATGTCGCGGAAGCCGTCCTGGCCGCGCCGGGGCAGTGCCAGTTCGCGCCAGCGGTAGCCGGTCTCCTGGTGCCATGGCGGCGGGAGGGAGGTGCAGCTCAGAACGCACGCTGCTCCCAGCAGCGAGAGGGAACGAGGTAATCTCACGGCTTCGTCGCGCTCCACCGGACGGTCACCTCGCGCTCACCCGGCTTTACTGGCGCCTCGAACACGGTACCGTCGGGCCAGCGCACCCACACGGCGACCGGCGGCTCCCGTTGGCCCAATACCTGGACCGCACCGTCCTGCGACCAGTAACCGGACCCCGCGTGAATCTCACGCGCCGGACCTGGACCGGCGGCGTACACCAATCGGAGCACGGAGCCGATCCCATGAGGGTTCTCCTGGGGTCCCACCACACGGACCCGCAGCCCGGGGCGCCCGCGGTGGTTGCGGTACAGCTTGGTCTCCGCACCGTTTTGCGAGACCACCAGGTCTACCCGCCCGTCCGCGTTGTAGTCGGCCAGGGCCGCACCGCGCTGGTCGCCGTACACCAGAACGCCCGACTCCTGTCCCGGGACCGGCCGCAACGCGCCCGAGCCATTTCCCCTGAGCCACAGGCCCCGCCCCGCGTCGTAGCGACGCGTACCCATCTCGGTGGGGAAGAAGTTCTGGCTCAGAAACACGTCCTCGTGGCCGTCGCCGTCGAAGTCCGCCACGCCGGCGTAGAAGGCGGGCGCGAACTGGGCTTCCGCCGGAAGGGGGACCGCCTCGAAACGGTGTCCACGGTTGAAGAACACCACGTGGTCGAGCGTGTTGACCTCCAGCCGCTCCGCGCGGCGGAGGTCCGAGCCCGTCACTTCCTCCAGCGTCGCCCGGGCGTAGCTGGCATGGCTGGGCGTACGCCGCCGGGTGGAAGGGATGGCGAGGGCCATGCGTGAGAGGGGCTCCAGCGGATACACACCGCGTCGCTCCACGTCATACTGCGCTTCCAGCACGTCCACCCAGCCGTTGCGGTCGAAGTCGCCGTAGTAGACTTGTAGCGGCGCGCGAGCGCTGGGATGATACCGGGTATTCCGCCCCCAGCTGGTGGCAACGATGTCCAGTCGGCCATCTCCGTCCAGGTCCCCGGTGGTGATCCCGTTCCAGCGACTGGAGTAAGCCTTCAGCCCGTAGCGGGTGGTCGCGTCGGAGAACCGCCCCCCGTCATTCGTCAGGAGCCTTAGGGGCCCGAGGTCGAGCGCCAGCACCAGGTCCGGATCGCCGTCGCCATCCACGTCCGAAAAGACCGCCGCGGAGACCAACCCGATCTGCCGAAGGGGTGGGTCATTGGCGGCGTCAAGCTCGAACCTGCCGTTCTGGTTCTTGAACAGGCGCGAGCGGGCGGCGTAGGGATACGCCGTCGGGATCACTCGCCCGCCCACAAAGAGATCGAGGTCTCCGTCACCATCGTAGTCGGCGAGCGCCAGGGGGCCGGTCGTACTGGTATCTCCAGCCACAGCGGGCGACGGCGTCCCCCACTGATTCCTTGGCCCCAGACGCAGCTGAACCACTGACGGCACGGCCACCGCGTCATGCAGCGTCCCCGCTTCGTAGTTCGCCTGTCCCACCAGGATCACGGAGCCCCCGCGCCGGTCCGGCAGGCCCAGCACGGTGGTTTGGTCCAGAGGACTGGAGGCGATGGCCGAGGGGCGAGGGCCGATGGCCGAGAGGCGACCGCCGTCGTTTCGAAAGTAGGCGACGCGGCCGCCCCGTCCCGTCGCCACGATCAGGTCTTCGTCGCCGTCGGCATCCAGATCATACCACGCGACCCCGGGGCCCAACTGACTGAAGCTGTGCGGCAACAGGGGCTGGCGGCGGAAATCGTCGAACGGGGTCTCTACGTGGACGTGGCGCAGCTCCTCCGACACGTCGGTGAAGTAGGGTTCCCTTCCCTCCGATGGGGCGGCGCTCTGTGGTGGCGCCGAGACGTCGGAGTCCTCCCGAATCTCATAGAGGCGGTTGGCCCGAACCTCCGGCACCACCGACCGGCGGCCGTTTCGCCAGACCACCTCGAGATGCATCGTTTCTTGCTCGCTCGCCGCGAACACGTAGGTGGGCTCCGAGCTGGAGAGGTAGAGTCCCCCTAAGGTCACTTCCTTCTCCTGCTCCGGCACCGGGCCCCCCGACAGACGGATCTTGGCCCCCACGCCTTGGGTGTTGGGGCTTCTCCCCACCAGCCGCACCGCCACTCGTGGGGCCGCCGCGCGATTGCGGAACACCGCGGCCGGCGTCCCTAGGCGGTTGACTACCAGATCGAGATCGCCGTCGTGGTCGAGATCGCCGGCCGCCATCCCATGCGAGACATCCTCCTCGCCGGCCCAACCCCACTCCGCGCTCGCGTCCCGGAAGGTGAGGTCTCCATTGTTCCGGAACGCCACGTTTCGGGTCTCGAGCGCCGGGAATAGGAACCGCTCGTCCCGCCAATCCATCCTGCCCCGGACCACCCCTAGGCGCTCCTCGGTATCGGCATCCATGACATCCCAGACGTGACCCGTGGCCACCAGGATGTCCTCATAGCCGTCGAGGTCCACGTCCAGGAACAGCGTGCTCCACGACCAGTCCGAGGCTTCGACCCCGGCGAAGCTCGCGACCTCGGCGAAGGTCCCGTCGCCCCGGTTCAACTGGAGGGTGTTGCGCTGCAGCTGCGGCCGATCCTGAATCCGGCCGATGAGCTTGGGCAGCGGAGTGTGGGTGGGGGTCTGGGTCTTCCGCCGCACCGGATCCCGGCTCAGCATGTCGGCCACGAAAATGTCCAGGTCCCCATTCCGATCCACGTCCGAGAAATCCGCGGCCATCGAGGAATTGCTGGTGTTCCGCAGCGCCAGGGCCGGCGCCGCGCGGAAGCGGCCCGTGCCGTCGTTGATCCACAGCTCGTCCGGGTCCTCGAAGTCGTTGCACACGTAGAGGTCCGGATCGCCGTCGCCGTCCACGTCGCGAAAGGCCGCCACCAGGCTGAACAGCTCCGGCTCCTCGGCCAGTGCCCGTCCGTCTTGCGTGAGAAACCGCCCGGAAGTGAGCGGGATGCGCTCAAAGCGACCGCGCCCATCGTTGAGGTAGAACCAGTCCGGGTCCGCCCGCTGCATGCGCACCACGATTCCCAGGTCTTCCCGGACCTGGACGCGGTAATCCCGCTGGAATCTGGCAGCCACGCGGTATCGGCCACCTACGCGCTCCACTACCCGGTCGAACGAGCGGTCCCTGGGAGCGAACACATCCAGCGCTGTCAGGACCTTGTAGTTGGCGACGTAGAGGTCGAGATCGCCGTCCCCGTCCACGTCGGCCAGCGTCATGGTGGTGCTGCCGCGATCCGACGTGAGGCCCGCCTCCGCCCCTCGCTCGGTGAAGTAGCCCAAGCCGTCGTTCACGAACAGTGCGTTAGGCCCGCCCAGTGCGGTCACCAGCAGGTCGAGATCGCGGTCTCCATCCACGTCGGCGAAGGCGGCGCCGGTGGAGAAGCGCTCGGGGGCGGCGACGCCGCGCTCGGTCGCCACGTCCAGGAACCGCCAGTTGCCCAGGTTGCGGTACAGGGCGTTGGGCCCTTCGATTCGGGCCAGGTAGATGTCCACCAGCCCGTCACCATCAAAGTCGCCCAGCGCCACGCCTGATCCGTGAGCCAGATGCCGGTTCTGGCGCATGAGCGCCTGACTGACCGAGTTGGAGAACTCGATCCCGGTGACTGAGGGAGGGAGCTGGGTGAAGCCCGCGCGGCCACGGCCTGGCGGGGCGAGGTCGCGCCATCGGTACGTTTCTGCGTCGTGCCACGGACCGGGTGGGGCGGACCGTAACATGCAAGACCACGTTACCAGCCCCAGGATGGCAGGTCGCCAGAACGTCCGCGACAGTCCCGCGCAGGGCGAGCCCATGATTCGGGGTTTCTTCGCCATTCCCCCAAAAGGAGCGGGCCAACCTACAGGCCCGGGTCTGGACCGGTCAATGGAGCGTGGGGGTTTCCCCGTAACGGCGGCAGGGCTGGGTTCGCTAGGTCCTGATGACGGTATCTCCTTGACACAACCTGACGAGGGTTTCTCCTTGACACAATTAGAGACAGGCCATACCATAGCGCCGGTATACCCCGTTGGGATACACACGGGCGGCGTCGCGCGTCTGTGCGGTGGCCGGCTTTCCCGTCATGGCCGAGCCCATATTAATGAACAAGGACGCGAGGTAACCACAACGACACTCCATCCTCTCAGGAGGTTCGTCATGGTCTATTCCTTCTTGTCTGGTCTCAGCAGGAGGGTGGCACCAGCCACGTTCGGCCTGCTGCTGTGGGCCGGCGCGGCGGCGGCCCAAACCGGCCGCGTCGAGGGCGCGGTCCGATCTACGGAAGGCGGCACGCCCGTCGGCGGCGCGCGCGTTTCGATCGTGGGCACGGCGCTGAATGCCACGAGCGACGAGCGTGGGATGTACAGCATCGGCGCGGTACCGGTCGGGACCTACAGCCTGCGCGTCCAGGCCGTGGGCTACCAGCAGGTGATCATCACCAACCAGTCCGTGGCCCCCGGGGTGGCGACCACCGTCAACTTCGAGCTCCAGCGGAGCATCTTCCGCATGGACGACATCGTGGTGACGGGCGTGGCGGAGCAGACCCGCGCGGTGAAGCTGCCGTTCGTGGTGGAGAAGGTGTCCATGGAGGATATCCCGGTCCCCAACCGCAACGCGGTGGAATCGCTCCAGGGCAAGATGGCGGGCGTCCGCATAGTCCGGGGGAACGGCACGCCGGGCGCTGGCTTCAGCGTGCAGCTGCGCGGGGCTTCCAGCATCAACACGGAAGGCCGCTCCACCGAGCCGCTCTACGTGGTGGACGGCGTCATTCTGGGTTCGTCCACGATCGACGTCGACGCGCTGGACATCGCCAGCATCGAGGTGGTGAAGGGGGCCGCCGGGGCCGCTCTCTACGGCGCCCGTGCCGGCAACGGTGTCATCGTCATTCAGACCAACCGCGGGCGCCAGGAGCCCGAAGGCCAGACCCGGGTCACGTTCCGCAGCGAGTTCGGGATCAACAACCTCGAAAAGACCATCCCGCAGGCTCAAAGCCACTGGTACCGGCTCGACGCCAACGGCAACTGGATCATGCAGAAGCCCGGTTTCCCAGACACCATCGTGTCGCCCAACGATCGCGCTAAGGCGACGCGGAAGGGGTGGAAGGCCAAAGAGGATACCGTCCGCGGCCCGGCCGGGAATTACTACTTCGTCGCCGACAAGCCGTTCCCGGGCATCACGTACGACAACCTGGATCGCTTCTTTGATCCGGGTTCGTTCTACACCAACTCGGCGACCATCGCCCACCGCACCGGGAACACCAACTTCCTGGCCAGCTTCAGCGAAACCCGGGAACAGGGCGTGGTGGAGGGGCTGGATGGCTACAAGCGGCGGGGCGGCCGGGTCAACGTGGATCACCGCATCGCCGGACAGCTGGACTTCTCGGCCAGCGCGTTCTACTCCCAGTCCATAGCGGACGACCCCCAGGGCGGCGAGAACGCGTTCTACGGGTTGAACTTCTACCCGATTGACGTCGACCTGCTGGAACTCAACCCCAACCCTCGGGACGAGAACGACTTTCTGATCAATCCCGACGCCCAGGTAGTGGAATCCAACCCCGTCTACTCGGCGCGCAACAACGACGAGCAGGCGCGCCGGAGCCGCTTCCTGGGGAACATGCGGGTGCGCTGGCGGCCCACCACGATCTTCGACGTGGAGGCCGACTTCAGCTTCGACCGGTCGGACCGGAACAACACGGTGTACCGCTTCAAGGGCTTCCGGTTGACCGATGCGCCGTTCGAAGACCCGGGTTTGCTGGTGAAGAACAACACACTCGACCAGGCGATCAACGCCAGCATCACGGCGGCGCTCACCAAGTCGTTCGGCTCGTTCAACTCGGTTACCAAGGCCCGCGCCTTGCTGGAACGGGCGGACGAAGAGTTCTTCAGCGCCGAGGCGAACGAGTTCGTGGTGGGCGACGTCAAGGACCTCGACGCCGGCAACCCGGCGCTGAACCAGATTTCATCGTCCACCGAGCACATCCGCTCGCTGGGGTACTTCTTCAGCACCCAGGTGGACTTCAAGGACCGCTACATCGTGGACGCGCTGATTCGGCGCGACGGCAGCTCACTGTTCGGCTCGGACCAACGGTGGCAGTGGTACTACCGGCTGAGCGGCGCCTACCGGCTCTCGGAAGAGCCCTGGTGGCCCTTCGGGGGTTTCCTGAACGAGTTCAAGCTGCGCGCCTCGCAGGGGACGGCCGGTGGCCGTCCGCAGTTCTCGGCCCAATACGAAACCTACAACGTCAGCGGGGGCACGGTCAGCAAGGCCACCCTGGGCAACAAGGAGCTCAAGCCCGAGTTCTCCACCGAGACCGAGCTCGGCGTGGACTTGATGGCGTGGGGCCGCCTGTCGCTGGGCCTCACCTATGCCAGGTCGGTGGTGGAAGACCAGCTCCTGCAGGTTCCGCTGCCCGGGTACACCGGGTTCGGCACCCAGTGGCGGAACGCGGGCACGTTGGAGAGCAAGACCTGGGAAGGGAGCCTCGAGGCCTCCGTGATCCAGGGCCGCAACTTCAACTGGAACCTGACCCTGGTGGCGGACCGGACCCGACAGGTGATCACCGAATTCAACCTCCCGGCTCAGCTCCAGGACGGCATCTATTACATCAGGAAGGGCGAGAAGCTGGGCACCATGTACGGCCACCGTTGGGCCAAGACCTGCGCCGAAATCTTCGACCCCACGCTCGGCTTCGGCCAGAACTGCGACCAATTTCAGCTCAACGACGACGGCTACTTGGTACCGGTGGGCACCGGAAACGTTTGGACCGATGGCATCGACAAGAATCTCTACGGTAGCACCATCACCATCGGCGGCGTTACCTACGCCTGGGGCCTCCCGTTCCGAGCCCAGGAGATCGTCACTGACCCGCAGACCGGGCAGCTGGATACGACGGACTTCTTGCCGATCGGGAATACCTTCCCGGACGTCAATCTGGGATTCACCAACACATTCAGCCTGAAGGGCTTCTCCCTTCACGTGCTGTTCGACGGCTCTCTGGGTGGCCAGATCTACAACAATACCCGCCAGTGGCCACACCGGGAGCACAACGCGTGGGAGACCGACCAGTCCGCCAAGCCCGCCAACCAGCGGAAGTCGATCGATTACTACACCCGGCTGTACGATGTCAACGCAGACAACAGCCACTTCGTGGAACCCGGCTGGTTCGTGAAGTTCCGCGAGCTGCAGTTGCGGTACTCGTTCGATCTCCGAGGACGCAGCTTCCTCGGCGGGTTAGTCCAGGGCGTACGGCTGTCGCTCATTGGGCGCAACCTCAAGACCTGGACTGACTTCAGCGGGTACGACCCCGAAGTGACCATCGGCGCGGGATCGTCGGTGTGGAAGCGGTACGACGCGTTCGACTACCCGCCGTTCCGCACCGTCACTGGCAGCATCGAACTCGAGTTCTAGGAGGGCTCTGCTCATGAAGCGGTTCCGAATTGCGGCCCACGCGCTGCTCCTGGTCGGGCTCGCGGCGTGCAGCACCCTCGACGAGCTGACCGATCTTCAGGTACCGAATGAGAACAACCCCGACCGCGAGCGGGTCCTGGCCCAGGCCACGGACATCGAGGGCGTGATCGGGGGGGCCCTGCTGATCTGGTGGGGAGGCTCGCAATACAGCAGCCCGTCCTGGGCCCTCTCCACGGCGGCGGACGAAGGCACCATGTCCTGGGGGAACTTCGGGATGCAGCAGCTATCCTCGGAGCCCCGGGTCGCCTGGCCCAACGATCCGGCGTGGACCTACCGGGCAATGACCCAGACGCCGTGGTACGGGAACTACGGGGCGCTCTCGGCGGTCTACGACGGGCTCACGTCCATCGCGACCAACCCTACCGCAGCCAGCGATATCGACGTCAACCGCGCCAAGGCCTTTGCCAAGCTGGTCCAGGGGATGTCCCATGGCTACCTGGCGCTGTTCTACGACTCGGCGTTCGTGTTCGATGAGAACGTGAACCTGGAGACCGACGTCCTGACGCTCAAGCCCTATCCCGACGTGGCGGCGGCGGCGTACGCCGAGCTCCAGGAAGCGATCACCATCGCGAACGCCAACAGCTTCACCATCCCCAACGAGTGGTTTGACGGCAACCCGATGACCAACACCCAGTTGGCCCGGTTCGCCCACTCGCTGCTGGCCCGGTTCATGAGCCAGATGCCGCGCTCGCCCGGCGAGCGAGCGGCGCTCAACTGGAACACGATCATCGGTCACGTGGACGCCGGGATTACCAGCGACATCGAAATCGTCAGTAACACCGACCGGTTCTGGAAGTCCCTCCAGTGGTACGGCTACCAGGTTACCAACACCACCTGGGCCCGGGCCGACTACAAGACCATCGGCTGGCTGGACACCTCGGGCCGGTTCGCCACCTGGCTGGCGACTCCGGTGGCCAACCGCAACGAGTTCTTGCTGGATACGCCGGACCGGAGGATCATCGGAGCCGGCGGAAACAAGACCGATGGGACGGACTTCAAGTACATGGGGCCCTCCCGCTTCCCGTCGGCCCGGGGCACGTACCACTATTCGTTCTACGGCGGGAGCCGGTACGCCAACTACCCAGCCAGCAACGGCACGGCGCCGGCCCGGTGGATGACCACGGTCGAGATGCAGCACATCAAGGCCGAGGGCCTGCTCCGCACCGGCGGCCCCACGCAGGCCGTGGCCGACATCATCAATGCCACGCGGGTGACACGGGGCCAGCTGCCGCCAGCCCTGGCTACGGACGCGGACCTGATGGACAAGCTCATTTACGAGAAGCGGATCGAGGGCTACCTGCTGTGCAGCGGGTGCGCCTACTTCGACCGCCGAGGGTTTGGGCCCCCGGCCCCGACCGGCCCGGCATTCCATCAGGGCCCGGTGGAAGGCACACCGGCGCACTTCGCGCCCCCTGGCCTGGAGTTGAATGTCCTTCAGAAGCCGCTCTACACTTATGGCGGCGTGGGCAACGAAGGCGGCACGCTGCAGCCGAGTGGCGCGCCGGCGCTGCACCTGAGTTCCGCCGGCACCAAGGCACCAGCGTCGGCGGTGTACGTCCCGGCGGCCCGGCGCTTCGGCGGGGAGTTCTCACCCGGCGCCGCCGCGCTCGCTGAGCGGCGGTACTGGTAACGCGGTAGGCGGTTAGCGCAGGAACAGGCCACCACGTAACGTTCGTGGTGGCCTTTCTTGTGTGTGGCTTGCGACTGACATCCGAAGGTGGTGCGTTATGCGACTCCCGATCCGTGGCCTCCCACTCGCCGTCGCGGTGGCATTGGTGGGCTGCGCCGCGTCAGGGTCCGGAGGCGCCGGTGACGCCGGCCCGACCAGCTACAAGCAATCCGTGGGAACGGCGGGGCTGATCGACATCCAGAACAAGGTCCCCAAGATACTCTCCCGTTACCAGTATGAGGTCGAGCGGCAGGATGAGTCTCCGGCGCTGCTGGCCATCTACACCCGCTGGAACGGGCGATACCCGCTCGAAGATGAGATCGCCCAGGGCGTGACCGAAGCCATGACCCGGCTGATTCTCACGGCCCGGGCCAGGGCGCGGACCGGCGGTACGGCCGACGTCCGGGTCGTCGAGCTCACGGCGGAAAACCGGGTGCGCCAGCGCGATTCGACCGAGTGGCGCGGGCTCATGACGCCGATGTTCAAGGACTACGTGGACAAGCTGGTGGACGAGCTCAAGACCGAGCTCCTCACGGGCATCCGTGTCTACTAGACCTCTGCGCCGCTGGTGCGGCGGGTCCGCACGCGGCGCTACATCGAGAGCGACCCTGGCGACGCTGGCGCTCGTTGCCGTGGTCGTTTCCGCCGCCGCGGCACAGCAGTCCGACCGGCGTCGGGGATTATGGGCCGGGGCGGGGCTGGGATACGCCTGGGGAGAGGCTACGTGCAGTATTTGCCTGACCCAAGAATCGGGCCCCGCGGCGCAGGTGCGGCTGGGGGGAACCATGTCGCCCCGGCTCCTGGCCGGGGTCGAGGCGACCGGCTGGGTCAAGGGAAGCGGCCAGACCGACCGTTCCCTGGTCATGATCACGGCGCTCGGCACCTTTTACCCGGCGCCGACCCCGGGCCTGCACCTCCGCTCAGGCGTGGGGGGTTACTGGTATGTCGAAGAGGATGCTGTGGCCGAGGTGAGCACGCAGGGACTCGCGTTTCATGTCGGCGCCGGCTACGATATTCCGTTGAGCGCCTCGCTCTCGCTGGAGCCGTTCGCGCTCTGGGCTACCTCGGGGTTCAGCAACCCGACGCGAGTGGACAAGGCCACCCGCTTCAAGCTGCCCCTGCTCAGCGACATGAAAGTGACGTTCGTGCAGGTGGGTCTGGCGGTAACGCTTCACTAGACGCCGCAGGCGGCGTAGGGAGCGGGCGAAGGGGCTTGTCGCCCGCTCCCCGCCGCGCCGCTATCGCACTTCCCCAGTGCACTCCCTGGGCTGCGGCTCGAGGCTGCCTCGGGTCCAGATCAAGATCACGCCGCTGTAAAGCTGACCGCTGATGCTGGGCCGGAACTCCTGCGCGGCGCGATACCCCCGCCGCACCTCGACGCATTGCACGTCCTGCGTGTCGATGTAAAAGGTGAGCGGAGGCCTGACCACGGTGCCGTCAATGACATACAGCACGTCGGCATGGGAACCGCGGATCGTGAGCCGCGTGTCCTCGCGTCGGCCGGTGGTCTGCACCCCCGCCACCACGCCCTGGAGGGCGTCCAGCAGGTTGCCCCGGCCGGGCAGGTGGTCCCGCCGCAGGATCCGGGCTCCGATGGCGGCTCTGGGCTCCGGAGCCTTGCCCCGGACTTCCACGCGTTCCAAGTTGACGGGCTGAGGCGTGAGCTCGAATTGCACCAGGAGCACCGAATCTGGAAGCAGCGTGTAGGGGGGAGAGGTAGCCGGCTGAAAGCCGATGCGCCTGGCGTTAACCAACACGGAACCAGCAGGAACGCCCCGGATCTGATAGCGGCCTGCGGCGTCGGTCGTGTCGTACAGCCCCCGGCCCACGATCGACACGATCGCCAGCGGGACCGCCTCGCCCGTGGCGGCATCCAGCACCACGCCCCGCACGCTGCCTCGGTGCTGGGCGTCCAGCCGATGCTGGCCCGCACCGACCAGCACCAGAAGGAGCACCGCACTCTGCCAGACACGCCGCTCAGTCATCCGGGCCACCACGTTCCGGGCCCGCCGGTGGTCTGAACGCCGACCACTACGGTCCGGATGTGTACAATGTAGGTACGCTCACCCAGGCAAGCAAACGGTCGCGTTGTTCATGGTCCAAGACCGATTCCCTAGCCGCCTTGGGGGTCGCACCGGATCGGACAGCGGATTACTGTTACCTCGGCTCCATGACCCTCCACGAACCCCATGACACCCCGTAGCCACCGGGTCGCCCGCGCGTTGGGCGTGGCGCTGCTAGCCGGATCCCTGGGCGCATGCCCGCCGGGCGGCGGTATGGCGGCGCGCGCGGGCGAGCGAGTGCTCACCGCCGAGCGCCTGGCCGAGATCCTCGGCAGGTGGCGCGACGCCGATGCGGACACCAGCCTGGCGCGGCAGGTGGCCAATTGGTGGGTCGAGTATCAACTCTTCGCACAACGAACCGCGTCCGGCGATTCCCTGCTCGACTCCGCCACCGTGCGGGAAGTGCTCTGGCCAGCGGCCCGGGCGTACGTCCTGGCTCGCTGGCGCTCGCAGCTCTTCGCGTCCCGGCTCCCGCTGGATTCCGCCTCGCTCGACAGCGTCTACCACGCGGGCAACTTGCGGCTGATTCAACACGTTCTGTTCCAGGCTCCCGTCCGCGGGCCGGCGGAAGCGCGCGAGCGAGCACGACGGCGAGCCGAGGCCCTGAGACGGCGTTTGGCCCGCGGTCTGTCGTGGGAGGCCGGCCAACGAGAGAACGAGGATGCGACCTCCCGACCGCGAAGCGGCAGCGTGGGCGTGATCACCCGCGGTCAGACCGAGCCGGAGTTCGAGCAGGCGGCGTTTGCCCTGGCACCGGGGGAGATCTCCCCGGTCGTCACGTCGTCGTACGGGTTCCACATCGCGCGCCGCCCACCGCTCGGCGAGGTCCGCGAGGAGTTCCGCACCGAGGTGGAGCCTCTGGTAGCGGAGCGCCTCGACTCGCTCCATATGCGAGAGCTGGCCGAACGGCGCCGCTTGACGCTCACCTCGACCGGCCTGGAACGAGCTCAAGCGGCAGTGCGCTATCCGATCCGCTTCAGGACCTCCGGCACCGTCATCGCCACCTTCGAAGGGGGCCGATTCACCCTGGCCGACGTGGTGCGTTGGCTGGAGGCGGCTCCGGACTGGATGCACATCCGGGTAGAACGCGAAACGGAGCAAGGCTCGGAGCGGCAGCTGGCGGCGTTCCTGAACATGATGATGGGCTACGAGCTGCTCTATCGCGAAGCGCTCGACAACCACGTGGATCTCTCCCCCGAGGAATTCGCCGACCTCAAGGCAGAGCTGACCGAACGGCTCGACCAGCTCGAGGCCGCTCTGGGCGTCTATCCACCGGCGCCGGGCGACTCCGCCGGTGCCGAAGAGCTACAGCGGCGTGCGGCCGAGAGGGTGGAGCAATACTTGAACGCGCTCCCAGGCGACTGGCAGCGTTTCGCGCGCGTGCCGCCCTTATTGGCGGACAAGCTCAAGGAAGAGAGCCGCTGGGCCGTATACCCCAGAGGCATCAGGCGCAGCGTCGTGTGGCGTCGCTAGCTCGTCTTCGCCGGGGCGGGCGTTCCTGAGGCAGCGGGACGACGGGAGGCAACTTTCTTTGTGCCCGAGACGTCCACCACCTCCAGCGCCTGCGCCAGGTCCGCGATGATGTCCTGGTAGTGTTCTACGCCCACCGACAGCCGCACCAACCCCGGCGTGATCCCCATCCGCTCCCGCTCCTCCGGCGGCAGGTCCGCGTGCGTCATGGTCGCCGGATGCTCGGCCAGCGATTCGGTGCCGCCCAGGCTCACCGCCAGATGAACCAGCTGAAGAGAATTGAGGAACTTGAACGCCGCCGGCTCGCCCCCGCGAATCTCGAACGACACCAGGGAGCCCGCCCCCAAACACTGGCGGCGATAGGTGGCGTACATCGGGTGGTCCTTCTCGATGTGCCCCAGGTAATGCACCGCGGCCACCTTGGGGTGACCGGCCAGGAAGTCGGCCACGTACCGCGCGTTCTTGAGCTGCGCCGTCATGCGCATCTTCAACGTCTCCAGGCTCCGGAGCAGCAGCCATCCGCTCCACGGGCTCGCCAACGTCCCCAGGAAGGCCCGCAGCTTGCGAACCCGCTCCACCACGTCACGGCGGCCCAACGCCGCCCCGGCGATCACGTCGCTGTGTCCCCCGATGAACTTGGTGGCCGAGTAGAGCACCAGATCGGCACCGTGCTTCAGCGGATGCTGCCACAGGGGCCCCAAGAAGGTGTTGTCCACCATCACCACCGGACGGCGGTCGCCGGATGCCAGGGAGCCGGCGAAGCGCGCCACGTCCTCGATGTCCACCAGGGCGTTGGTGGGATTGGCCGGGGTCTCGATGAACACGGCCCCCACGCGCCGGCCGCCGATGCGCGCGCGCAGGTCCTCCTCCAGCCGGGCCAGCGGGACCCCGGCCGGGAAGCGGATCGGCACCACCCCGAAGTCCGCCAGGACATGCTCGAGGAAGAACTCGGTGCCGCCGTAGAGCGGATCGCTGTGCACCAGCACCTCGCCCGGCCGCACAAAGGCGAACAGGCTGGTGGCGATGGCCGCCATCCCGCTGTCGAACACCGCCGCCGCCTCGGCCTCGTCCCACAACGTCAGCCGGTCTTCCAGAATCTCGGTGTCGGGGTTGTTGAGCCGGCTGTAGATCAACCCGGGTGTTTCCCCGGGACCCGGCTCCCGCAGGCCGTAGGCCAGCTCGAAGAACCGCTTCCCGGCCTCCGCGCTCTCGAAGACGAAGGTGGACGTCTGGAAGATGGGGCACTTGATCGCGCCCTCCGACAGCATCGGGTCGTAGCCGTAGCCCATCATCTGGCTTTCCGGCTTGAGCACGTGCTGGCCGATGCGCCGTTGCTTGTATCTCGGATGGAGCTTGCGTCGGGTCACGGCCTGCCTCCGGGAAAGAGAGTGAGGACTACGCCGCGCAGGCTTGCGCTCCAACACACTAAGCGTTTGGGCGCGTCGCGCGGTGGCCTTTAAGAAGGATTCATCGCCATCTTAGAAACCCGGGAAACCACAACGCGGGAGCCCCGGTTATATTGCCGGCCCGAAAAGCGTGGTCCGTTTCCCGTCGTCCGTTGTCCGTGGGAACACGGACCGCTGACGGCGGAGGTCAGGACAGCGCATCGGAGACTACGGATAACGGACAACGGACAACGCCTCCATGCCCCACGTCACTCTCGCCTGCCAATTCTGCGCCGCGCTCAACAAGGTGGACCTCGACCGCGTAAACCAGCGCCCCAAGTGCGCCGAGTGCGGCAAGCCCTTCTTGCTGGATCGGCCGGTCAAGGTCGCCGAAGAGCACTTCGACACCACGGTTCTCAAAGCCGAGGTGCCGGTCATCGTGGACTTCTACGCCGACTGGTGCGGCCCCTGTCGGGTCATGGCGCCCATCCTGGACGAAATCGCCCACGATCGGGCCGGGAAGCTGCTGGTCGCCAAGGTGGATACGGACCGCGCTCCCGCCGTGAGCATGCGCTACGGCATCCGGTCTATTCCCTTCTTTGCGCGATTTGAAAACGGGAAGGTGGTGAAGACGGCGGTCGGAGCCGTGGGACGGGATGGGTTGAAAGACCTCGCAGCTTAGCACGGCATACGCGGCGGGCGGACGGGCCCGGTGGGCCTCTCCGCCCGCTGTTGACTATGCGAGCCCGCTCTTGATGATCCCTTCCACCGCCGTAGCGAAGGTGTCGATCTCGTCCAGCGTGGTATAGACATTCGGCGTGATCCGGAGCCCGTTGCAGGCCGGGTGGCCGATCGCCGTGACGATGATGCGCCTCTTGTCCCACAAGTAGCCGGCGATCTTGCCGGGCTCCAGCCCCTCGATCTCCACGTTGGCCAGCCCGCACGACTGCGCCGGATCGTAGCTGGTGTGGAGCTTCACCCGGGGTTGCCCGTCGAGGCGCTTCATCCACCGGTCCCGGAGGTAGCGGAGCCGCGCCGCCTTGCGCTCGGCCCCGATCCCCTCGTGGAAGGTGAGCGCCTCGGCGATGGCGTTGTGGTTGGCGGCGGGATGGGTGCCGATCTCTTCGAACTTGCGGATGTTGCCGTTCATCTCGGCGGGCGCCGCCATCATGGGCCACAGCTTCTCGATCTTGGCCTTTCGCACATAGAGAAACCCGGTGCCGTGCGGCGCCAGCAGCCACTTGTGGAGCGAAGTGCCGTAGTAGTCGCAGTCGAGGTCATCCCGCTGGAACGGGAAGTGCGCGAACGCGTGCGCCCCGTCCACGATGGCCTCGATCCCCCGCGAGCGGGCCAGCTGGCAGATCTCCTGCACCGGGAAGATCTGGCCCGACAGGTTGGTGATGTGGCAGAAGTGAATCACCCGCGTGCGGGGCGTGATCCCTTTGGCGAACAGATCCAGCAGGTACTCCATGGACGGCGGCGGCGCCGGGAAGGGCAGCTTCTTCAGCACGATGCCGTCACGCCGCACCCGCTGGTCCCAGGTGGTGAGCATCCGCGGGTAGTCGTGGTCGGTGGTCAGCACCTCATCGCCCGGCTTGAGGTCGAGCCCCAGCTGGCAGATCTCCAGCGCCTCGCTGGCGTTCCGGGTGATGGCCATCTCTTCGGGGTCGCAGCCGAAGGCGGCCGCCAGCCGCCGGCGCACGCTCTCGATCTGCGGCTCCAGCACCTGCCACATGGTGTATACCGGCGCCTGGTTGGAGTACTCCAGATAGCGCCGCATGGCGTCCTGAACGATCCTGGGGCTGGGCGAGACGCCGCCGTTGTTCAGGTTGATGAGGCTGCGATCCACCGTGAACGCCTGCTGGATCTCGAACCAGTAGTCCTCGTCGGCGGCGACGTCCTCCGCCGAACGGCTCCCCACGACGCTGGTGGCTTCGAGGATCCGCTCGATGCCGTCGTCCCGCAGAGCGGGTCTCAACGGCCACGCGGCGGGAAGCGCGGCGGCGACAACCGATTGCACGAAGTGACGCCTGGTGGGCATGGCTGGTCTCCCGATGGAGCGTGACGGCTCTAATGGGCGAGATTGGCGCGAGCCGGGCGGAAAGTCAATAGCGCCACCGGCGGCGACGGCCGCGCAGTCTACCCTCCCCTTTCCCCCTTCCCCGTTCCCTCAAGAACAACGCCACCGACCCCGCGGCCGCGATGATAGCGAAGGCGAACCACTGAACGGCGTAGGAGAGGTGTGGTCCGGCATCGATGACCGGCGAAGGAATCGCCCGAAGCCCCGCCACCGGTCCTCCCGGCGCCTCGGACCGCCGGAGCACCCACGGAAGCAGCGGGTACGGGTAGCGATCGGCGAGCTGAGCCGGATCGTCAACCGGCACGCGCACCGGCCAGGTGGTATCGCGGACCGCGAGTTCGCGGGCAGCCCTGACCGAGAGCAGCGTTCCGGTGACCACCGCCGAGTCCGGCTCGTGCAGGGAATCCAGCGAGACCGTGGAGGCGTCGGGAGACGGCACCCACCCCCGCTGGACCAGTATGGCCTGGCCCCCGGCCAGCCGGAGCGGCGTCACCACGTAGACCGCCGGGACCTGATCGACGGCGCGGGCCACAACCACGATTTGTCGCGTAAAGTCGAACACGCCGCGCGCTATTGCCGGCCGGTACGCCGCCGAGTCCACCACCCCCAGCGTGGTCGCCCGGAATGCCGCAAAGCCCGTCACCTCGAATACAGGTTGCCGCTGGCGGCCCTGCACCATCGCCCGCAACGCCTGCCGCTGGTGCATCCGGCTCAGCTGCCAGAATCCCAACCGAACGCAGACTGCGGCGGCGAGCGCGCCCACGATCAGCACCCGATACGGTCGCAACTCCGCCTCCTCTGCGGTGCCGCCCTTGCGGACTTGGGCTCCAGGCTGGAACTTAGGCGGCCATCGCCCCCCCGGGGAGCCCACGTGCGCCGACTCCGCATTGGCATTCTCGATCTCGTGACCAAAGGCCCCACGCGCGCCCTCTGGGCCCGCGTGATGCACCCCAACATGGCCAGCATCATGCCCCAGGTGGTGGGCGTGTGGTGCGAAGAGGAAGGCCACTCGGTGACCTTCGTATGCTACACGGGGTTCGAGGACCTGTTGGCCGAGCTGCCTCGGGACATCGACCTGTTGTTCGTGAGCGCCTTTTCCCAGGCCGCTCAAACCGCCTACGCCGTCAGCCACCTGTTCCGCCGGCGCGGGGCCGTGACGGCGCTGGGCGGGCCCCACGCGCGCTGCTACCCCGAAGACGCGGCCCGGTACTTCGACTACGTCTTCGGCTTCACCGACAAAGCCACCCTGTCGGAAGCCCTCCGGGACTGCCGGCCCCACCGTCCTCTGGGCGTGCACCTCTCGGCGCCGCGCCAGCCCGACGGGCTCCCGTCCATGCGGCAGCGGTGGAAGTTCATCGAGCCCACGCTCGCCAAGGCCCCGGCCGTCAAGCTCGTGCCCATGATCGGGAGCCTGGGCTGTCCCTACACCTGCAGCTTCTGCATCGACTCCACCGTGGACTACCAGCCGCTGGGGTTCGAGCAGATCACCGACGATCTCAAGTTCCTGCGCACCAAGTTCAAGCGGCCCCGCGTGGCGTGGCACGACCCCAACTTCGGCGTCCGGTTCAACGACTACATGGACGCGATCGAGGCCGCCGGACCGCCGGGGTGCGTGGACCACATCGCGGAGTCGAGCCTCTCGCTCCTCTCGGAGCCGCACCTCAAGCGCATGCGGCACAACGGCGTCAAGGCGATCCTCCCGGGCATCGAGTCGTGGTACTCGCTGGGCAACAAGTCCAAGACCGGCGCCCAACGGGGGATGGACAAGGTGCGCCACGTGGCGGAGCACGTGAATCTCATCAACCGCTACATCCCCTACGTCCAGACCAACTTCGTGCTGGGCCTGGACGTGGACGAGGGGCGTGAGCCGTTCGAGCTGACCAAGCAGTTCGTGGACCTGGCCCCGGCGGCGTTTCCGGGATACTCCCTGCTCTCGGCCTTCGGCCGGGCGGCCCCACTCAACCTCGAGTACCAGCGGGACGGCCGGGTGCTGCCCTTCCCCTTCCACTTCCTGAACAACAATTCTGCGATGAACGTCCGCCCCAAGCACTACGACTGGCAGACGTTCTACGACCACGTCATCGACCTGACGCGGTACACCTTCTCCTGGAAGGCTATTGCCCGGCGGTTCGCGGCGACCCGAGAGACCATCCCGCGCTGGATGAACGTGGTGCGCGCGGTTTCGTCGGAGGGATTCGGCCGCATCCGGCACTACTCCGCCGTGCGCCGCCTGCTGGATACGGACCGTTCAGTCCGGAGGTACTTCGACGGCGAAACCGCCGTCCTGCCGGACTTCTTCGTGAACCGGGTCCGCAGAGACCTGGGCCCGCTGTGGCAGTTCCTGCCGGAAGGCGCGCTGGCGCACAACCCGCTGGCCTACCTGGAGAGCACGTCGGGCGGGTTCGTGGCGTTGGGAGGGGTGCGGGCGGCGGCGGAGCCGGCGTAAGAACAGCGACCCACACGGCGCGGCGGAGCCGGGCAGCTCCCTGCGCGCGCTAGCGGTGAGCGAGTGCGCCGTGGACCTCGCACGGGGCCACCGCCTCACCGACGCGCGCTCCGGGACCTGCCCGGCTCCGCCGCGCCAAGTGCGTCGCTAGGCGCCGCCCACAATCACCTCGGGGTGAAACCCCAGGAACAGCCCGGTCTCCACCACGCCCGGCCGCCGCTTCAGCGCTCGGTCAACCGCCGCGGGATCGGCGATACCGTCCGGGAACCGGCAGTGGATGATGTAGTGGCCCTCGTCGGTGAAGACCGGCGCACCGTCCCCGCCTCGCTTGAGCTCGGGCTCGGCTCCCAGTTCGCGGATCGCCGCTTCGTGGGTCTTCCACCCGAACCGGACCACCTCCACCGGAAGCGCGCGGGTGGTTCCCAGTCGCTGAACCTGTTTGGTGGGATCCACCACGATGATCAGCTTCTTCGAGGCACTGGCCACCATCTTCTCCCACAACAGCGCCGCCCCGTGACCCTTGATGAGGTCCCCCTTGGGGTCCACCTCATCGGCCCCGTCGATGGTGAGATCCAGTGATGGATGGTCGTTGAGGGTGGTGAGCGGGATGCCGGCCCGCGTGGCCTGCTCGCGGGTGGCCAGCGAGGTCGGCACTCCCAGGATATCGCGCAACTCCGCGGTTCGTAACCGGCGTCCGATTTCCTCTACGGCGAACCGGGCAGTAGAGCCGGTGCCGAGCCCCACGACCATGCCCGACTGCACCCGTGAGGCGGCCAGCAGCGCGGCCTGCCGCTTGGCGTCCGCCGTCGGATCGCTCATATGGCTTCTTCCAGCCGGTCCAGCGTCTCGACTCGCACCACGGGACGGCCCCGCCGGGCCAGCGCGCCGAGATCGCCCTCCGCCTGCGCCAGGAACAGGGTTCCGAAGTCGAACGGCTCTCCGGGAATCGCCACGGTCGTGGTGGAAGCACCGGAGACCACGACGAAGCGCCCGGTGCCCGGGCCCCCCTTATGCAGCTGGCCCGTCGAGTGGAGATAGCGGGGCCCGTAGCCTACCGTGACCGGCGCGCGGACTCGCGCGCTCAGGTCCCGCGCCAGCCGCGCCAGTCGCCGATCGTTGGCCGCTGACACCGGCACGTAGGCGAGCACCGCGAGGTAATCGCCCGGCCTCACCCCCCGGAGCAGGGCGGTGAGCTGCTGGCGGGTGGCGACTCCCGAGCGGGAGATCCCCTCGGCCAGCAGCCGCCTGGTGTTCTCTTTGCTCTCCGCCACGTTGGGCTGGTCGAACGCGTTGACTCCCAGGACGGCGCACGCCACGGCGGTGGCAAATTCCCAGCGGAAGAACTCCGCCGCCACGGCCGTGCGATCGGGGAGGTCGAATTCCAGCACCGGGTGGCCGGTGCGGCGGAGGCGGTCGAGCGCCTTGGCCACCCCGGCAGCGCGATCCTCGTCGGCCAGTCGCACCACCACCAACAAGCGGTCTGAGCCGTAGACGTCGGGCGGCGAGAGAGAGTCTTCCACCACCGGCACCAGGCCCTTTCCGCCCTTGCCGGTGCTCTCCGCCACCAGCTGTTCCACCCAGAGACCCAGGCTGGCCACGGCCGGAGACAACAGCAGCGTGAGTTTGTCCCGCCCCGCCAATGCGGCCTCGCTCAACACCGCGCCCAGCCAGGCCCCCGGGTTATCGGCCGCGGCTGGGGCCCGGCACGCGGCCGCCATCTTCGACCCCGCGTCGAGCAGCGCCGGTAGCTCGCCGCCAATGAGCGCCGCAGGGACCAGGCCCACATAGGACAGCGCCGAGTAGCGGCCGCCGATGTCTTCCGGGTTGAGAAACGCGCGGAGGAACCCACGCTCCGCGGCCAGCCGCGCCAGCAGCGTGCCGGGGTCGGTGATCGCCACAAACTGGGCAGCGTTCTCGCCCGTGACCTCCCAGAAGTAGCGGAACAGGCACGCGGTCTCCTGCGTGGTGCCGGACTTGCTGGAGATCACGAACAGGGTGGTGGCGAGCTTGCGGCCGGACCCCACGGCCTGGATGGTGCCGGGCTCGGTGGTGTCCAGCAAAGTGAGCGTGGGAAACCCTGCCTTCCGTCCCAACGTTCGCCACAGGACTTCGGGAGCGAGGCTGGACCCTCCCATCCCGCACAGGACCACGCGATCGAACCGCCGGCGGACCTCGTCGGCGAATCGCCCGAGCTCGGCTACGTGCGGCCGCATCTCATCGATCACCGTGAGCCATCCCAGCCGGTGGGCGATCTCCGGCGTGCTGGGGTCGGGATGCCAGACCGTCGGATCCCTGGCCCAGATGCGCTCGACGATCCGGGATTCCTCAAGCACCTGGATGCGCCGGCGAACCGCGTCGTCGAGCGGTCCCAGCTCAGCGCTCATAGCGGCATGGTCCCAAGCATCCGACTCGGTGAATGACGTAGGAACCGCGCAGACCGCCGCACGTCGGCGTGGCGCGCTTCAGGGTCAGCTCTCCAGGAGTTCACGAACCCGCCGGACAACGGCTGTTGAGGTGATCCCCAACTCCTGATAGATGCGCTGATACGGCGCCGACGCGCCGAAGCGGTCGAGCCCGATGATCGCTCCACGATCCCCGACCCAGCGATACCACGGCAGGGGATGCGCCGCTTCGATCGCCACCCGGCACGGGATCCGGGGCGGAAGCACCTGATCGCGATAGGGCGCCGGTTGGCGGGCGAAGAGCTCGAAGCTCGGCAAGCTCACCACCCGGGTGGGCACGCCGCCGTTCTCGAGCTCTTCCCGCGCCTTGAGCCCGATCTCGACCTCCGAGCCGGACGACAAGACGATCGCCCGGGCTCGCCCGCCGGTCGCCTCGGCCAGCACGTAGCCCCCCTGTGCCAGCCCCGCGGCCGGAGCGAGCCTGGTGCGATCCAGCGCGGCCACCTTCTGCCGCGTGAGCGCCAGCGCCACCGGCCCGCCGCGGTGCTTGAGGGCGACTCGCCACGCCTCCGCCGTCTCCGCCGCGTCGGCCGGCCGGATCACGATCAGGTTGGGGACCGCACGCAGCCCGGCGAGCTGCTCGATCGGCTGGTGCGTGGGTCCGTCCTCCCCCAGGCCGATGGAGTCGTGGGTGAACACGTAGATGACCTTGAGGCCCATCATGGCGGCGAGCCGGATGGGCGGGCGCATGTAGTCCGAGAAGATCAAGAAGGTGCCGCCGTAGGGGATGATGCCCCCGTGCAGCGCCAGGCCGTTCAGCACCGCGCCCATGGCGTGCTCGCGCACTCCGAAGTGCAGGTTGCGCCCGCCCAGGTTGCCGGGGGCCAGGTCCTCGGCGCCGTCGATGGCGGTGTTGTTGGACGGCGTGAGATCCGCGGACCCGCCCACCAGCTCCGGCACCCTGGGGGCAATGGCATTGATCGCTTTGCCCGAGGCGGCACGCGTCGCCATGGCGGGCTCCTTCGACAGGTCCGGCACGGCGTCTTCCCACGCCTCGGGCAGCTCGCCGTCGAGGCGTCGCCGGAGCTCCCGGGCCAGGTCCGGATAGGCCTGCGCATAGGCATCGAACCGGCCCTGCCATTCGGCCTCCAACTGGGCGCCGCGGGGAAGGCACCGGCGCCACCGCCTGAGCGCGGGCTCCGGGACCGTGAACGGCTCCTGGAACGGCCAGCCCAGGTTCTGCTTGGTGAGCTGCACCTCCTCCGCGCCGAGGGGCGCTCCGTGGGCCTCAGCCGTGTCCTGTTTATGGGGGCTCCCGTAAGCGATGTGGGTGCGGACCAGGATCAGGGCCGGTCGATCACGCACCGCCTGCGCCCGCTTGATGGCGCGATTGAGGGCGGCGAGGTCGTTCCCGTCCTCGACCCGTTGCACGTGCCAGCCGTACGCGGCGAAGCGCTTGGCGCTGTCGTCGCTGAAGGCCAGCGAGGTGGGGCCGTCGATGGTGATCCGATTGTCGTCGTAGAACCCGATCAGGTTGGGCACCCGAAGGTGCCCCGCCAGCGAGGCGGCCTCGTGGGAGACGCCTTCCATGAGATCGCCATCGCTGGCGAGGAAATAGACGCGGTGGTCAATGATCTCGTGCCCCGGCCGATTGAAGTGCGCCGCCAGGTGGGCGCGGGCGATGGCGAGGCCCACGGCGTTGCCCAAGCCCTGCCCCAGCGGGCCCGTGGTGGTCTCCACGCCCGGGGCGTGCCCGAACTCCGGATGCCCCGGCGTCATGCTCCCCCATTGGCGGAAGTTGATCAGCTCCTCGAGCGGAAGGTCGTACCCCGAGAGGTGGAGCAGACTGTAGAGCAGCATGGACGCGTGGCCGCACGACAGGATGAACCGGTCCCGGCCGGGCCAGCGGGGATTCGCCGGATGATGCCGCAGGTGCTTGGTCCACAACAGGTAACACAGGGGTGCCAGCGCCATGGGCGTACCCGGATGCCCGCTGTCCGCTTTCTGGACGGCGTCCATGGCGAGAGTGCGGATGGTGTTGATGCAGAGCAGGTCGAGGGACTTCGCGGCGCCGGCGGCCTTGGGCATGGGCGCGATGCTCCTGCGGCGTGGAGGACGGGTGGACAAGATAGCAGGAGGTCGACGCGTCGGGCGAGCACGGGTGGGCCCGACGGGTCAAACCGTGCTCGCCTCGCCGTCCCCGGAGGGCTGCTTCACGCGCAGTTCATGCCGCTGCGGCACTCTCCGCGTTAGCTTTGCATCCATGATCACCAATCCGTTTGGCTCCCGAGACACGCTCAAGATCCCCGAAGGCAAGGCCACCATCTTCCGCCTCACGGCGCTCGATCAGCGGGGCGTGGCGGAGGTGGCGAAGCTGCCGTTCTCCATCCGCATCCTGCTGGAAAACGTCCTGCGCCACGCGGGCAACGGCGCGGTGACCGAGGACGACGTGGCCTACGTCGCCGGCTGGAAGCCTAAACCCGACCGCGGCCGAGAGGTGCCGTTCATGCCGGGCCGCGTCATTCTGCAGGACTTTACCGGCGTTCCCGCCGTGGTGGACCTCGCGGCGATGCGGGATGCCATGGTGCGGCTGGGCGGAAGCCCGGATCGCATCAACCCCCTGGTGCGCACCGACCTGGTGATCGACCACTCGGTGCAGGTGGACTTCTTCGGCACCAGCACGGCCTTCCGGCTCAACGTCGAGCGCGAGATGGAGCGGAACAGCGAGCGCTACGCCTTGCTTCGGTGGGCGCAGAAGGCCTTCCGAAACTTCAGCGTGGTGCCGCCGGGCACCGGGATCGTGCACCAGGTAAACCTGGAGTACCTGGCTCACGTGGTGATGCTGGAACAGCGGGACGGGACGGCGGTGGCCTTCCCTGATTCCCTGGTCGGGACCGACTCCCACACCACCATGATCAACGGCTTGGGCGTGATGGGCTGGGGTGTGGGCGGGATCGAGGCGGAGGCCGTGATGCTGGGCCAGCCCTACTTCATGCAGTTGCCGGAAGTAGTGGGCATGCGGCTCTCGGGCCAGCTCCCCGAGGGCTCCACCGCCACGGACCTGGTCCTCACCGTGACCCAGATCCTCCGAAAGCACGGCGTGGTGGACAAGTTCGTCGAGTTCTTCGGCCCGGGGCTCTCGAGCCTGGGCCTCGCCGACCGCGCCACCATCGCCAACATGGCGCCCGAGTACGGCGCCACCATGGGCTTCTTCCCGGTGGACGACGAGACGCTGCGGTATCTGGAGCGGACCGGCCGCCCCAAGGACCTGGTACAGCGGGTGGACCGCTACTGTAAGGCCCAGCAGCTGTTCTACCAACCGGCCGGTGCGGAGCCGTCCTATACCGATGTCATCGACCTCAAGCTGCACGAGGTAGCGCCGTCCCTGGCCGGGCCCCGGCGGCCCCAGGATCGCGTCCCCTTAGCCGAGGTCAAGCCGTCGTTTCGCCAGGTGTTGCCCAACTTGATGCCCAACGCCCGCCGGGCGGTGGGCGAAAGGGACGGCGCCCGCTGGGCCGGCGAAGGCGGCCAGTCGCCCGCCACGGCCGTGGCTGCGGCGCCCGATGTGACCGCCGTGGCCGAGTGCGAGTATGAAGGCAGCCGCTTTCAGCTGAGCGACGGCTCGGTGGTGATCGCGGCCATCACCAGCTGCACCAACACCTCGAACCCCTCGGTCATGATCGGCGCTGGGCTCCTAGCGCGGAACGCGGTCAAGCGCGGTCTCACCCGGAGACCGTGGGTCAAGACCAGCATGGCGCCCGGCTCCAAGGTGGTAACCGACTATCTCACCAGGTCCGGTCTCATCAAGGACCTCGAGACGCTGGGCTTCCATGTGGTGGGATACGGCTGCACCACCTGCATCGGGAACTCCGGCCCTCTGGCGGACCCCATCGCCACCGCGATCCAGGAGCACAACCTCGTCGCCGTGGCGGTGCTCTCGGGCAATCGAAACTTTGAGGCCCGGATTCACCCGCTGGTCCGGGCCAACTACCTGGCCTCCCCCCTGCTGGTGGTGGCTTATGCACTGGCGGGTCGCATCGATATCGACCTCACCAGCGAGCCCCTGGGAACGGACGCTCAGGGCCGACCGGTCCTGCTCAAGGACATCTGGCCTCGTCCCGAGGCGATTCGCGACGCGATGGCGTCCGCGCTCCGGCCCCAGATGTTCCGCCAGCAATACGCCTCGGTGTTCGAGGGTGACGAGGTCTGGAAGAAGCTCCCGGTCCCGGAGGCCGCAGGCGGGCGGTTCGCGTGGGATCCAAAGTCCACCTACGTGGCGGAACCGCCCTACTTCCAGAACCTCCCGCGCACGCCTCCGCCTTTGGCGGACATCGCCGGCGCCCGAGTGCTTGCGTGGCTGGGCGACTCCGTGACCACCGACCATATCTCGCCAGCCGGCGCCATCCCCAAGGACAGCCCCGCGGGCCGCTGGCTCGTGGACCGGGGTGTCAAGCCCGTGGACTTCAACACCTTCGGCTCCCGCCGCGGGCATCATGAGGTGATGATGCGCGGCACCTTCGGCAACATCCGGATCAAGAACAAGCTGGTCGAGCCGAAGGAGGGCAACTGGTCGGTCCACCTCCCGTCGGGCGAGGTCGCCAGCATCTACGACGTGGCCCTCCGATACGCCGAGGAGCGCGTTCCGCTCATCGTGTTGGCCGGGAAGGAGTACGGCACGGGAAGCTCGCGCGACTGGGCCGCCAAGGGACCGGCGCTCCAGGGCATCAAGGCAGCGATCGCCGAAAGCTACGAGCGGATTCACCGGAGCAATCTGATCGGTATGGGCGTGCTGCCGCTCGAGTTTCCGGAGGGGCAAAGCGCAGCGTCCCTGGGCCTGACCGGCCGGGAAAGCTTTGCCATCACGGGGATCGCCCAGGGGCTGAAGCCCGGGGGCACCGTCCGGGTGACGGCAGAACGGCAGGACGGCAGCGCGGCAACGCTTGACGCCCGGGTCCGGCTGGATACGCCGATCGAGGTGGAGTACTACCGGAATGGCGGGATACTCCCGTACGTGCTGCGGCAACTGCTAAAGTGAGAAGTGAGATGTGAGACGGGAACCGCATTGCCTTCTCCCGTCTCACGTCTCACTTCTCACGTTCCGCCCAGCAACTCCTCCAGCCTGGCCCACTGCGCCCCCGCATCTTCGTGCCCCAGCTCCATCAGCAGCCCGGTGTACTCCGGCTCGAAGAGCAGGTAGCTCAGGAAATCCGCGCCGCGCTCCTCTTTGCCGCCCATGCCTTTGATGATGACGTCCATGAGCATCGGCAATCGCGGGACCAATCCGCGGGCCATGGCGCCCAGATCCCGGGACGGCCGGATCTGGCACAACCTGACCGGCCGCAGGTTGTCGGGCGGCGCCGAGCCCGGCGGATGGGAGTCGAGGAGCCGGTTGATACGCTCGAGGCGCTCGACGTCGGCGTCCAGCGCATCGAGGAACACCGAGTGGAGCAGCAGGCCGGTGACCTGGGCGGCCGTCGGGTACTCGCCCGTGGCGGCGGGCAGCTCGCTGGAGATCATGGTGCGCGCGCGCATCCCCACGGCCAGTACCCGCCGCGCCCCCAGGTGGATCGCCGGCGCCAGCGGCGCCGTCTGGCGCACGCTGCCGTCGCCGTAGAAGCCGCCGTCGAGCCTGACCGCCGGGAAGATGATCGGAATGGCGCACGACGCCATCACGTGTGACACGGAGATCCGGCTGCGCACGGCGATTCGCTGCGCCCGCTCCCACAGGGGCACGTCCGCCCTGCCGTGAACGAAGGAGACCGTGGCCCCGGTGTCGTACGACGTGGCGCTCAGGGCCACCGCCTTGAGCCGGCCCGAGGCGATGTTGTGGTCAATGCCCTCGAAATCCACCACCTCGGCGAGGAACCGCGCCAGCGGCCGCGTATCGAGCAGCCCATGGACGGCGGTGTCCCGGCGCAGGCGCAGGAACCGCACCACCGTGCGCAGCGTGGTCTTGGCGACCCCGGTGGCCGGGAGCCGGTACACTTGATCGGACGTGAGCCGCAACCATTCGCCCTGGAGCTCCTTCACCGCCCGCGCCAGCGAGCCGCGATGCGCGGCCAGGTAGGTCGCGTTGAGCGAGCCGGCCGAGACGCCGGTGATGATGGGGATGGTGAGGTCCGGGAGTCGCTCCGCGACCGCGGCCAACACGCCCACCTGATAGGCGGCGCGCGCGCCGCCGCCGGAGAGGACGACCGCGAGATCGGAGGTCGAGTGGTCCGTCACAGGCGGAGAAAAGTGAGGGAGGGTCCGGCCGCGGCGCTAGTGCCTGTGCCGTGCGGTCAGGGGGAACTGCCACGGCGTAAGGTCGGTAAGGGGTAAGGCGTACGCCTCACCCCTCACCGCTCACGCAGACCCGGCCACATCACTATGTTGTCGGCGTGCGCTTCATCGTCCCCGAAGCCGAGCTGGTCTTCCGGGCCAGTCGCGCCGGCGGACCGGGCGGCCAGCACGTCAACAAGGCCTCGACGCGGATCGAGGTCCTCTGGAACGTGGCCCAGAGCCCGAGCCTCGACGAACCGCGCCGGCACCGCCTGCTGGAGCGCCTGGCGGCACGCATCGACGCCGCCGGAGTGCTGCGGGTGGTGGCGGCCGAACGACGGAGCCAGCTCCAGAACCGCCTGGCCGCGCTGGAGCGACTCCAGGCGCTGGTGGACCGGGCCTGGCGCGAGCCGAAGGCCCGCAAGCCCACCAAGGTTCCTCGGGCCGTCAAGGAACGGCGGCTGGCCAGCAAACGGCGCCGGGCGGAGAAGAAGACCCTCCGGGGACGGGTGGAGGGAGACGACTAGTGCCGTCGCCGGTCCACTGAGAGACGCGAACTCGACTCTGGGAGTATCTATGCTGACACTCACCAGCCAGGCGTTTTCCCACGATGGCCCCATCCCCCGCGCCCACACCTGCGACGGCGCCGATCAGTCGCCGCCCTTGACCTGGAGCGGGGTTCCACCAGCCGCCAAGCAGCTCGCGCTCATCGTGGACGACCCGGACGCGCCGGGCCGCATCTTCGTCCACTGGGTCCTGTACGGGCTGCCCCCGTCGCTGACCGGGCTGCCGGCCGGCATGCCCCGCGAGGCCCGACTCACCAAGCCGGTAGCGGCGACCCAGGGAACCAACGATTTCCGCCGGACGGGCTGGAACGGCCCTTGCCCACCGCCGGGCCCGGCCCACCGCTACGTGTTCACGCTCTACGCGCTCGACGCCGAGCTTGTGGTCCCGCCCGGCGCGACGAAAGCGGTGCTGCTGGATGCCACCAAGGGGCACGTGCTGGAGCAGGCGCAGCTGATCGGACGCTACGGGCGCGCGGGGCGCTAGCGCTCCCGATCGGAGTGGGCGAAGCCCCAGGCGAGCAGCCCTAGTGGATGCCGCCGGTGTCGGTCAGTTGCTTCACCAGGTCACCAATCACCTTCTTGGCATCGCCGAACAGCATCCAGGTCCGATCCGAGAAGTACAGCTCGTTGTCGATGCCGGCGAACCCGGGCCGGGTGCTGCGCTTGATGGCGTACACCGTCTTGGCCTTGTCCGCGTCGATGATCGGCATACCGTAGATGGGGCTGGTCTTGTCGTAGCGGGCCACGGGGTTCACCACGTCGTTCGCACCCACCACCAGCGCCACGTCACACTGCGGCATGTCGGGGTTGATATCGCTCATCTCCACCAGGTCCGTATACGGGATGTCGGCCTCGGCCAGGAGCACGTTCATGTGGCCCGGCATGCGTCCCGCCACGGGGTGAATGGCGAACTTGACCGTGATGCCGCGCTTCTTGAGTTGATCGTACAGCTCACGGACTTTGTGCTGCGCCTGGGCGACGGCCATGCCGTACCCGGGGACGATCACCACCTGGTTGGCCTGCTCCAGCACCTGCGCCGCCCCTTCGATGGTTTCCGGCTTATAGACCTTCCCCGGCTCTAGCTGCTTGGCCTGCTGCACCTGGCCGAACGCGCCGAACAAGACGTTGGTGAACGATCGGTTCATGGCGCGGCACATGATGATGGACAGAATCAGACCGCTCGAGCCGTCCAGCGCGCCCGCGGTGATGAGCAGTTTGTTGTCCAGCACGAAGCCCATGGCCACGGCCGAGAGGCCGGCGTAGGAATTGAGGATCGAGATGACGGTCGGCATGTCGGCGCCGCCGATCGGGATGACCAGCAGCACGCCGAACAGCAGCGCCAGCCCGATGACCACCGGAAACATCTTGGGCGCCAGCACGTCGGTCGGGTTGATGATGAGCCACAGGCCGATGGCCGCCGCCACCAGCAGCAGCCCGATGTTCATCACATTCTGGCCGCGGTAGGTCACGGGCCGCTGCGGGATCCACTTCACCTCCTGGAGCTTGCCGGCCGCCATGAGGCTGCCGGTGAAGGTGAGGTAGCCCAGGAGGATTTCCGCGACGATCGCCGTCATCCGGAACGGGCTCAGCTCCCCTCCGCCCTCCCCATACCACAGGTAGTACTTGGCGGTGCCCACCAGCCCGGCGGCCAGGCCGCCGAAGGCGTGGGACAAGGCGGTTCGCTGCGGCACCGCGGTAAGCGGCACCAGCGACAGGGGGACGCCGACGACGAACCCCGCGATGATCGCCAGGATGATCCATCCGTGGTGCACCACCACCGGCTGGATCCAGGTTGCCACCACCGCCAGCAGCATCGCGGCGACGCCCGAGAAGACGCCGCGGCGCGCCGTCTTGGGGTGGTTCATCCAGTGCAGCGCGAAGACGAACAGCGCGGTCGCGACGATGTACGTCAGCTGAACCACGGAGCCCGTCATTGCTGGTCTGCCTCGCGCTTGGTCTTGAACATCTTGAGCATGCGGTCCGTGATCAGGAAGCCGCTCACGATGTTGGTCATGGAGGCGAACAGCGCCACCGCACCCATCAGCCGGATCTCCTTCGGATAGTCGGATCCGGTGACGATGATGGAGCCCACCACCGCGATCGCGGAGATGGCGTTGGTGATGGACATCAGCGGCGTGTGCAGCAGCCGGGACACCCGGCGGATCACGCCGATCCCGATGAACGTCGCCAGCAGGAACACGAACACCATGGACCAGTAGTCGAACGGCTGCTCGGCGTGGGTGGCCGGCGCCGCCTCCTGAGCCGCGGCCACCGCCGGCAGGGCCATGAGCATCGCCCCGGCGAGCAGCGGCGCGCCCAGCCCGGTGATCAATCGTCGAGCCATCCTGTCCCTTCTCCTTTCGTTCATGCCTTGGCGAGCGCGTCCTTGGTGCGCTGGTGCACCACCTGGCCCGCGTGGGTAATCAGCGCCCCCTGCTGGATGTCGTCTGCCAGGTCCAGCCGGAACGCCTGGTCCTTGGTGAACGCCAGCAGGAACGCGGTGAGGTTGCGCGAGAACAGCGTGCTGGCGTGGGTCGGCACCGAAGCCGCTACGTTGAGCGGCGCCAGGATCTTCACGCCGTGCTGGACCACGGTCTCTCCGGGACGGGACAGCTCACAATTGCCGCCCCCGTCGGCCGCCAGGTCCACGATGATCGAGCCCGGGCGCATACGCTGGACCATGTCCCGGGTGATCAGCTTGGGGGCGAAAACCCCGCCGATCAGCGCCGTCGTGATCACCACGTCCGCCGCGGCGCACTGCTCCGCCAGCAGCTCGCGCTGGCGGGCCTGGTCTTCCTCCGACAATTCCTTGGCGTAGCCGCCGCCCGCAGCCGCGCTCTCCTTGAGCTCGATACCCACATACTTGGCCCCGACGCTCTCGATCTGCTCCTTCACTTCGGGCCGCACGTCGGTGGCGCTGACGTTGGCGCCCAGCCGCCGGGCCGTGGCGATCGCCTGGAGCCCCGCCACCGCCGCGCCCACCACGAACACCTTGGCGGGCGGCACCATGCCCGCCGCCGTCATCAGCATCGGGAAGTACTTGGGCAGCTCGGCGGCCGCCAGCAACACCCCGCGGTACCCGGCGATGTTGGCCTGGGACGACAGCGTGTCCATCGGCTGCGCCCGGGTGGTCCGCGGGATCGCGTCAGTGGAGAACGCGGTGATCCCGCGCGCCGCCAGGGCGCGCACTACCGCGAGGTGGCGCAGCGGCATGAGCGACCCCAGCAAGAAGGCGCCCTGCCGCATCCACCCCACTTCGTTGCGCCCGTCCGGGCCGTCGAGCGGAGGGGGGTTCACGCGGACCACGAAATCCGCCTTGCCCAACAGCGCCGCGGGATCGCCCTCGATCGTGGCCCCGACGTCGCGATAGGCCTCATCCGAGAAATAGGCCCCCGCGCCCGCCCCGGCTTCGACCGCCACGGCGTACCCCGCCTGGATCAACCGCTTGCACGACTCCGGGACCAACGCCACCCGGCGCTCGCCGGGGGCGGTTTCCCTGGGAACCGATATGATCACTGGGACTCCTGGACCCTTGGATCTTGGGGTGATAAGGAATCGCTATCCGACGGCGCGGCGTCCGTGAAGCCGAGTGTAGGAAATCGTTAGCTGCCTCCCGCCTACCGAAGCCGTGGTACCAACCTTACTCATTCCGCCTCCGATTCGTCCTCTCGCTGTAGTCCAGGAGCGACGCCAGCTGCGGGTTCCACTGCGCCAGGGGTGCAAACACGTCGGCTGCAGGGAGCGTGATCGTCTGGGCTCTGGGCCCGGGCACGCCGTACGGGCCGGCGGGGCCCGCGGCACCGTCACTCCCGTTAGCGCCGGGCCTCCCCGCTTCGCAGCGCCGGTCCGCAGGCGAGCCCTCGGGCAAGCGAGCCTCGCCACCCTTCCCGCCGGCCCCGCCCTTGCCGCCCCGTCCGCCCGGTCCGCCCTCGCCACCAACGTTCTGCTCATCCACTAGCCCGATCAGGAACGGCTCGTCCTGGGGACCGATCACGGTGACTCTGCCGCCCCGACCTCCGGCGGCACCCGGACCTCCGTTGCCGCCAGGGCCTCCGGGCGCCCCGGGGCCCCCCGGGCATCCGGGCGCGCCGGCCGCGCCGGCCTGCCCGGGGGCACCGTCCGTGCCGCGCCCACCTCGACCACCGCGGGACTCCACGATGAGCCAGTCCGCCGGGGGCAACCGGTCGGCATCGGCCACCACGAAGAAAGGCGGGGCCTGACCTACCTCGATCCCCGCCACCAGCAACCGGGGGAAAAACGGCGAGCTCAGGATGCGAAGCCGTACCGTGATGTCGGGGCCGTCCTGCCCCGGGAGGCCCGGTTCGCCGGCGGCGCCGGTGAAGCTGAAGGCGTGCGGCACACAGCTGTATTCGGGTTGCACCATGGCGGAGGCGTTAATCGAAGGCTTGGCGATGAGAAACGCCGTGAGGCGGAAGCCGTGCATCGCGCTCGCCAGCGGGTCCCGGTTGGTGGTCCAGTCACCGTCTTCCTGCGAGATCGCCTCGGGGCTCATCCGGCGCAGGAACACCACGTGGAGCCGGGGCGGACGGTTCTTGTCGTAGCGCCGCTCGAACAGCACCGTGGAGCCGTCGTTCAGCACCGCCTCGTAGTCGGCCTGGATCTGGCCGCCGGGGCAAACCGTTCGCGGGGCAGTGTTAATGCGAAGCTGCGTGATGCGGGCCACCAGGCCCGCATTGGGGGCGAACTCCGCCGGGGGACCATGGCTACACCCTACCGCCGCCAGCCCTACCACCACCCCCCACATCCCTCCGCACCACCGCAGGGACCTGAGGGTTCGCTCCGGCCGCAGGATCACCTGCATCCCCCTGCGGCCGCTCCGGCCCCTCCGATCGACCTCCACGCCGCCACTCAGCCTCCTCGAGTGTGCATCTCCCGATGCGGATCCGCTCGCAGCGCGCCGATCTGGTACAGTACCCCGCGCCGCGGCGCCGTCAGCCGCTCTTCCGCTCCACGGTCGGTGCGCCCGCGCCAGACTTCCGCGATCCGGGAGGCGATCGCGTCGTCGCTCGCGCCCGAGCGCAGCAGCTCGCGCAGGTCCACGCCGCCTTCGGCGTACAGACACAGCAACCACATGCCGTCGGCCGTGAGGCGGCCCCGGTCGCAGGTGCGACAGAACGGCTCGGTGGTCGAGGCGATGATACCGAAGGTGGTGCCGTCGGGCAAGGCGAACCGCTCCGCCGGCGCGCTCGATCGCTGGTGCTCCGCCAGCGGCTGAATCGCGCCGTACCGCCGCTTCAGCACCGAGAGGATTTCGCGCCGAGAGACCACGTCCTCCGGGCTCCATTGGGTGGCACCGCCCACATCCATGTACTCGATGAATCGCACTTCGACGCCGCGGGCGCGGCCGAACTCCAACAGATCGGTGATCTCGTCGTCGTTGAACCCCCGGATCACGACGCTGTTGAGCTTGACGCTGCTGAAGCCTGCCTCCAGCGCTGCCTGGATGCCCGCCAGCACCTCACGGTGGCGCGGGCTGCGGGTAAACCTCGCGAACCGATCCGGGCGCAGCGTGTCCAGACTCACGGTTACCCGCCGGAGCCCCGCGCCACGAAGGCGCTCGGCCGCGCGGGCCAACAAGACGCCGTTGGTGGTGATGGCCAGGTCTTCCAGCTCGCTCCGGCGGTTGAGTCGCGCGATCAGATGTTCCAGCTCCTGGCGCAGCAGCGGCTCACCGCCCGTGAGGCGCACCTTGTTAAGCCCCAGGCCGCAGAAGATCCCGACCGCTCGATCGATCTCCTCGAACGACAGGATGGAGTCCCGGGGCAGCCAAACGTACTCGTCCTCGGGCATGCAATAGCGGCACCGGATGTTGCAGCGGTCGGTGACGGACACTCGCAGGCTCGACAGAGGGCGGCCCAGCGCGTCGGTGCAGGGCATGAGGGGAATAAAAATAGCGCCTTCGGCCCCTGCCGCCTCTCAGCCCGTGACCGACATCACAAACCAGCTCGCGCAGGAAGTTGCGTTGGCTGCGACCCAGGACGTTACTGTCCCCTGCACCCGGGTAGCGTCGCGCTCGGTGACCGATCTCACGGGCAGTGGATATCCCCTTCCGGGGCAAGAGGTTCCGGGCGCCGGCTTTCTAAAGCCCTGGGTGGCACGATTCTAGCGTTGAAAGACGGGTGAGAGTTAGATTGGAGCCGCCATGACAGGCTGCCTCGAGTCCGGGACATCGTTACTCCGCCAGGAGCTCGATCGCACCATCGAGACGATCGGGCCGCTCGTGGAAGCGCTGCTGCAGCGTCTCTCTCCGAACGAGGCCACCACCAGCGAGCTGGGCGATGCCGGCCTGCGCGTGGAAGTGCCGCTCCGATTCCCAGACGGCATCGGCCACGGGGCGGTCGTGGCGCAGGGGTTCCGCTACCACGATACCGTCCGCCTGGACATCCAGATCGAGCACAACCGCCGTTTCGTGCGCCCCGACGGGACGCCGTCGGACCGGCGCTGCTATCTCAACGACTTCCAGGCCTCCATCACGCTGCCACGAGGCGCCACCGAGCTGCCGGAGGCGTTTCAGCGCGCCGTAGTGAGCGGCGTGCTCGCGGCCCGCGAGGGCGTGGGGCGTCACAACCGGCTGCACCCCCAGCCGTGGCACGAGATCCGAATCGCAGCCGAGTAACCGCGGCAAGAAGTTAGACGTGAGAAGTGAGACGTGAGAACGGTGCCAGGCCGGCCGTCCCGTCTCACGGCAGGGCCACCGTTACGGCCCCAAACGGCGCATCCGGATCCACCGTATACCGGGCGTCCACGATGTGGACCACGAGGCTCGACCGGGAAGCGCTGACCACGAAGAACGGAAACCGAGCCCAGCTGAGGAAGGCGCGCCCCTCGGGCGTCTGGCCGGCCGCCTGGGCTTCGGGCGCCACCGCGTTCTTGGCGACCTCGTACGGTTCGACCGCGAAGGCCGGCTGCCTGAGCCAGTTGATCGTTCCGAAGCGGTAGCGATCCGCGTCCTCGATCACGACCAGGCGCCGCAGGGGATTCAGGGGTACGGGTGAGATCATGACGTGAACCGGGGCGAAGCCCTGAGCGGCCAGATCCCGGGCTATCGTGCGCCGCGCGACCTGCGAGCCAAACAGCATCACCACCGCGTACCCGCCGACCGCCAGCAACGACGCCGTCGCCGGAGAACCGCGCCCCGCGCCGGACCACCTCTCCCCCCTTCCCCCTTTGCCCTTCCCACGTCGCGCGAGGACAATCCCAGAGACCAGCACGGCCCAAATCCACGGATCCACGATGAACAGCGCATCGGCGTAGTACCACCGATTCACGAAGGGCATCAGCCAGCGCATGCCGTACGTGTTCATGAAGTCGAGCAGCGGGTGCGTGACAATCGAGACCGCCGCCAGCAGGGCCACCTGGCCGGCGCTGGCCGGAGGCGCGCCGCGCGCTTGCCCTCGCCCCCCCAACGCTCGGTTCCAGAGGAGCACCAGTCCGGTGAGGAGGAGTGGCAGCACCGCGAGGGCCAGGATCCCGTGGGTCCACCCCCGGCGGAACGACAGCGCGGTGAGCCCGCCCCCGAAAGCATATGAGAGGATATCCACGTCGGGGAGGTTGGCGCCGATCAACAACGTGGCCGTGCCGAACCGGGTGCGATGCTTGAGGCCGGATTCGGCCAGTGCGGCGCCGACCAGGGTGTGGCAGATGTTGTCCACCCTACCCCTGCTCCCGGCCACATCGCTCGCACGGGCACAGGCTCAGCAGATACTCGTAGGTGTAAATCCCCGTATCATGCCCGTCACTCCAGCGGATCTTGACTGCGTAATTCCCAACCAGCGCGAGCTCGACCGGACGGATGTCTCCCGACACGGAGCCGGCGTCGAGCAACTCCCGACCCGTGAACTCATCCCGACAGGTAGCGCAATGGCATGCCAAGCGCAGCATTCGCGCCGGGTAGGAGCTCACGTGAGTAGCGTCCCACGTGACGGTGATCTCCCGCTCGCCGCGGTGAATGCGCTCGGGGACGATCGGCTGGCTCACCGCTCCAGGCGCGCGTCCAGCTCGAAGGTCACGTTCCCCTTGAGCGCCCCCGACACCGGACAGCCTTCCTTGGCAGCCTCGGCGGCCTCGAGGAACGCCGCCTGGTCGATGCCCGGCACTGTGCCTCGAGTCTCCAGCCGCATCTTGGTGATCTTGGGGCCTCCGCCAACGGTCTCGAGGGTACACGAGGCTGTGGTGGTGATCCTGGTCGCCGGCGTGCCGGCGCGCTCCAAACCGGCCGAGAGCGCCATGCTGAAACAGGCGGCGTGGGCGGCGGCGATCAGCTCCTCCGGATTGGTGCCGCTCTTCCCCTCGAACCGGGTGGCGAAGGTGTAATCACCTCTGAACGCTCCCGAACCGGCGGTGTAATGGCCGTTGCCCTCTTTGAGCTTGCCGTTCCAAACCGCAGTAGCGGTGCTGGTGGGCATCGTCACTCCTTCCCGGGTGTGGCCGGCAATGTAGCTGTACGGGGAGTAAGAAGTGAGACGTGAGACGGCCCGCCCGCCATATTATTATAGAAGGGAGATGCTTCGCGACTGCGTTCCGATACGTCCCTACTGGCTGGTCGCCGCCGGCGTGCTGGCGCCAGGGCTGGCTGCGCCCGCGGCTCAGGCGCAGTACTTCGGGCGGAACAAGGTCCAATACCAGGACTTCCGATTCGATGTCCTGCGCACCCAGCACTTCGACATCTATTTCTATCACGAGGAGCGCGAGGCGGCGGTCACGGTCGGCCGCATGGCCGAGCGCTGGTATGCCCGGCTGTCGCGGCTCCTGGATCACGAGCTCAACCGCCGGCAGCCGATCATCCTCTACGCCAGCCATCCGCACTTCGAGCAGACCAACGCCATCCTGGGGGACATCGGCGAAGGCACCGGCGGGGTCACCGAACTGTTCAAGCGCCGGGTGGTGCTTCCGCTCGCGGGGCCGTTGGCGGAGACCGATCACGTGCTCGGCCACGAGCTGGCCCACGCGTTCCAGTTCGACATCACGGGCGATCCCGGGCGGGTGAACGCCAACAACATGCCCGTCGCCATCCGGTTACCGCTATGGTTCATCGAGGGGATGGCTGAGTATCTCTCGGTCGGTCCGGTGGATGCACCCACGGCCATGTGGATGCGGGATGCGGCGCGGGACAAGCTCCCCGGGATCACCCGGCTCGACAACGGACGCTACTTCCCCTATCGGTGGGGGCAGTCCCTCTGGGCCTACATCGCGGGACGCTGGGGGGACGATGCGGTGGGCCAGATCCTCAAGGCCAGCCGCCGGACCCGGGACGCGGTGGGCGCCATCCAGCGGGTGGTGGACCTTCCGGCGGACTCCATCTCGGAGGGCTGGCACGCCGCGATGCGCGCGGCCTTCCATCCGTTGCTGGCGTACACCGACTCCCAGCCCTCGAGCTATGGCGCGGAGCTCTTGAGCAAGGCCAAGGGCAGCGGCAGCCTCAACGTGGCCCCGGCCCTGAGTCCGGACGGCCGCAAGGTCGTGTTCCTGTCGGAGCGCGGGCTGTTCTCGATCGACATCTACCTGGCGGACGCCGAGACCGGGAAGGTGGAGCAAAAGCTCACCGAAGCCGCCCTGGACCCGCACTTCGAGAGCCTGCAGTTCATCAACTCGGCCGGGGCCTGGAGCGCGGACGGCACTCGCTTCGCCGTGGGCGCCGTGAGTGGAGGGGACCCGCTGCTCTCCGTGTTCGAGGTCGAGACCGGGAAGGTGGTGCGGGAGGTTCCGCTGCCCCAGCTAGGGGAGATCGTCAACCCCACCTGGTCGCCCGACGGCCGGTACCTGGCGTTCTCGGCCAACGTCGCGGGCTTCGCGGACCTGTTTGTGTACGATCTGGCGGCCGACAGCCTGCGGCGGCTCACGGAGGACGCCTACGCCGATCTCCAGCCGGCCTGGTCGCCGGACGGCTCCCGTATCGCCTACGTCACGGACCGCTTCAGCGCCGACCTGGCCACCCTCCACTACGGCCGCTACGAGATCGCCCTGCTGGACCCGGTGTCGGGCACGTCGCAGCGGCTTGGGACCTTCGGGCGCGGCAAGGCCATCAACCCGCAGTGGTCACCCGACGGGCAGAATCTCTATTTCCTCTCCGACCACTCCGGCATCTCGAATATCTATCGCATGGCGCTGGCAACCCAGGAGATCACCCAGGTCACCAACCTGTACGGAGGGGTGACGGGGATCACGGGCTTGAGTCCGGCATTCTCGGTCGCCGCCCGGAGCGACCGCCTGGTCTTCACCGCGTACCGGAGCGGGGATTACGAGGTGTATCGCGTGGACGACCCCGCCGTGCTGGCGGGGCGGGCGCCGACCGTGGTCGACGGGAATGGTAACCCGGCCGCCCTACCGCCGGCGGCGCGGGAGCAGCCCAAAGTCCTGGCCCTCCTGGACAATCCGGCGTTCGGCTTACCTTCGGGCGACGACTTCACCACTCGCGACTATACGCCGCGGTTCTCCCTCGACTACGTGAGCCAGCCGTACCTGGTGTTCGGCTCGGATCGCTTCGGCACGTTCATCGGGGGCGGCGCCTCCTTGTTCTGGAGCGACATGCTGGGCGGCCACAACCTCGCCACCGCGCTCCAGGTCAACGGCTCGTTCCACAACGTCTCGGCGCTGGTGGGCTACACCAACCTGTCGCGCCGACTCAACTGGGGCGCCGTGGTCCAACAGATTCCGTACGTAGCGGCGCGCTTCGCGCAGTTCCTCGACACCGCCGGTGGTCAGTGGGCCATCTACGAGCAGCTGCTCCGGTATCGCCAGACCAACCGGAACGCCTCCCTCCTGGGGGCGTATCCCTTCAACCGGGTGCAGCGGATGGAGTTCGGCGCCGCCTACCAGAACGTGACGTTCGACGCGGAGCTCCACACCATCGCCACCTCCTACTCCACGGGCGCCACCCTGCTCGACGTACGCCAGGACCTGCCCACGTTTGGCGCGCTGCATCTGGGCTCGGCCACCGCGGCCCTGGTCTACGACAACGCCCTGTTCGGCTGGACCAGCCCCATCCTGGGGCAACGGTACCGCTTCGAGGTGACACCCACGGTCGGGTCCCTCACCTACACCTCGGTCCTGTCCGACTACCGCAGATACCTCATGCCGGTCAAGCCGTTCACGTTGGCCGGCCGGCTGATGCACTACGGGCGCTACGGTTCCGAAAGCAGCGCCGAGGACAATCGGCTGGCCCCGCTGTTCCTGGGGTATTCCGGGATGGTGCGGGGATACGACCTCTATTCCTTCACGTTCGATGAGTGCCAGCCCACGGCCACGAGTTCGTGTCCGGCGTTCGACCGGCTGACCGGCAGCAAGCTGCTGGTGGGGAACGTGGAAGTGCGGTTCCCACCCCTGGGCCTCCTGGGGTTGGGTCCCAACCTGTTCGGCCTGCTGCCGATCGACCTGTTCGGCTTCTACGACGCGGGCGTGGCCTGGACCGTCCGGGATCGGGGGCTGTGCGATCCGGGACAACTGAAGGTCTTGACCGGCTGCGTTGTGGCCAGCGCAGGAGCCGGGCTGCGACTCAACTTCATGGGCCTCGCGATCGTGGAGCTCGACCGCGTCTACCCGTTCAACCGGCCCGCGAAAGGCGGGTACTGGCAGTTTTCCTTTACGCCCGGCTTCTGAGGCGGGGTAAGGACTGCGTAAGGGGTGAGGGGTACCCCTTACCCCTCACCTCACCCCTTACGCAGTAATCGTTTCCCCCGCAGTTTTTCGCCACCATGCCGTTATTCGATACCGCACGCCAGCGCGCCGCCCTGCTGGTCGCGCTGCTGGGCATCGGGTTGGCGCTGGCCCTGGCGCCCTACGCCACCGGGCTCATCGGCGCGGTGGTGTTGTACGTCGTCTTCGCGCCGCTCAACAATCTGCTGCGGCGGCGCGCTAGTCCGGTGTTGGCCGCCTCTTTGATCACCGCCCTGGCGTTGGTCTTGATCCTGGTCCCCGGGCTGTCGTTCGCCGGCCTCATCGTTTCCCAGGCCCAGCAGATGGCCAGCGGCGTGGTGCAGAGCCCGTTGCTGCGCCGGCTGGGGGACCTGGAAATCGCCGGCTACGCCGTGGGCCCACGGCTGGCGAGTCTGGGCGAGACGCTGGTCGCATGGATCGGCTCGAGCGCGTTCGGTCTTATTGGTACCGCGACCAGATTGGCGCTCAACCTCACCATCGCGTTTTTTGGCTTCTATTTCCTGCTGTTGCGGCCCGAGAAAAGCTGGGAGATGGTCCGCCCGTACATCCCGTTCTCCCATCAGAACACCGAACGCCTGCGGCAGCGGTTCCGCGACGTGACCAACTCGACGCTGGTGGGAACGCTGCTGATCGCGATCGTCCAGGGCGCCCTTGTGGCGGCGGCGTTCGCGGTGCTCGACCTCTCGAACGCCGTGTTCTGGGGAGCGGTTACGGCGATCTTCGCCATTCTACCGCTGGTGGGGAGCGGGTTGGTCTGGGCGCCCGGTGCCGTCTCTCTGGCGCTGGACGGTCGGATACCCGCGGCCGTCGGCCTGGTGGCGTGGGGCATCGTGGTGGTGGGGATGGTGGACAACGCCTTGCGCCCCGTGGTCTACCGCCGCTGGGCTCAGATCCACCCGGTGGTGACCCTGGTGGGCGCGATCGGCGGCGTCCGGTACTTCGGGGTCCTCGGCATTCTGATCGGTCCGCTGGCGCTCTCCTACTTTTTTGAACTGATCCGCATGTACCGAGAGGAGTACGTCGAGCCAGAGGGCGATCCGGACACGACGTAGCCGGCCTTCATGGGGTGGTTCCTCCTCGCGATGCAGCTCCTCGGCGCCCAGCCGGACTCCCTCGAAGTCCTTCGCACGGCGCGCCTGGCGCAGGCCCACTTCGAGGAGGTGCGCCTCCAGCATCTCCCGTGGTCTCGCGACGGAAGCACAGCGGAACGATGCGACGAGGTCGTCGGCCGCTTCTGTTTCTGGCATGACGAGGACGAATCGTGGCAGCCGGTCCCAGAAGCCGCGGCCATCCTCACGGCCCGTTCCCAGATGGTCCAAACCCTGCGCCGGCTCCACGGCCTGGCGCCGCGGGAGCCGTGGGTTGCCGGACAGCTGGTACGGTACCTGATCGAGTCCCACCGCCTGGATGAGGCGCTGGCCGCGGCTCGCGCCTGTCAGGGCACGACGTGGTGGTGCGCGGCCCTCACGGGATACGCGCTCCACGCCGCAGGGGACTATGCGGCGGCGGATTCGGCGTTCGTGGCGGCGCTCGCCGGAATGCCGGCCGAGCAGCGGTGCCGGTGGACCGATCTCAGCCTGGTCCTGGACGGACTCCGCCGCCGCTATCGCAAGCTCGGCTGCGACCAGCGGGCCGCGCTCGACCGGCGCATCTGGTGGCTCGCGGACCCGTTGTACCTGGTGCCCGGGAACGAGCGGCGCACCGAGCATTTCGCGCGCCGCGTCATCAACGAGCTGCAGGACCACGCGCGGTCCGCCTACGTGGTCCGCTGGGGACGCGACCTCGAGGAACTGGTGCTCCGCTTCGGATGGCCGGTGGGCTGGGAACGCGCCCCCACCACCACCGCCGCTCCCCAGCCCCGGACCATCGCCCACAACCAGCGCCAGAGTCGGGACTTCCTGCCGCCGGCGCGATTCGTGGAGGCCCCCAACACCATCCTCCCCGACGAGTGGGAGCTGGACCCTGACCGGCCCGTGACCGGCTACGCCCCGTCATACGCGTCCGTGTTCCACGCGCTCCCGCACCAGCTCGCGGTATTCCGGCGCGGCGATTCCGTCGTGGTCGTGGCCGGCTACGATGTGCGGGCGGTGCGACGGGAGCACGCAGGGGATGGGCGGGTGATCGACGAGCGCCAGCTGGGGCGGCAGGTGACGCGCGTGGAGGCCGCGTTGGCGTTGGCCCGGCACGAAGGCGCCGACCCGATCGTGGTCCACGGCAGCGGCAGCGGACCCGAAGGCGTGATGACCGCCATCGCGCCGGCGGACTCCGCCCTGGTGAGCCTCGAGACGCTGGATACGGCCGACAGCGTGCATGCCGCGCGAGCCCGATTCTGGCTTCCGGTGCCCCCGCTGACCGGCGACGTGACCCTATCGGATCCGCTGATGCTCCGTGGTCTGCCCGAGGATTCCCTGCACCCCTCACTGGCCGATGTCATCCCGCTGGCACGGCCCGTCGCCCGGGCGCGTCGAGGTGAGCGGGTGGGTGTGTTCTGGGAGACCTACGGTCTGGAGGGCTCGGCCCGGCCATTTCGCGTCACGCTGACCGTCACGCAGCGGAGCCGGAGTTGGGTGCGGAAGGCGGCGGAGTGGGCAGGCCTGGCCAGGCGCGACCCCCGCGCCGTGAGTCTCAGCTGGGAGGAGCCCCCGCGCCCGGGCACCACGGTCTATCCCCGGGTGTTAGCCGTCTCGATGCCAGACGCCGGCCCGGGCACCTACCGGTTGGAAGTCGCGGTGGCAGTGCCGGGGAGGTCCCTCGCCCGAACCGAGCGCGAGATCACGATCGAGCGCTGAGCGATGCGCGGTGAGCCGAGAGCCGGTCCTTCCGTCCTCGGCTTGGCATGGCGCACGCTGGGCCGGCGGCGTAGCCTTCAGCATGCCCCGAGCCAACCTGGTCCCATTACTGATTCCAGCCGTCGTGCTCGTGGCGTGCGAGGGGCGTCCGCGCTCCGAACTCCGCCCGGCTTACGAGGCGATCTCCCTCTTGGGCGATACGCTGGTAGCGCCGGTTCTCTCCGACAGTCTGCGCGCCAGCCGCGAGCGCCAGCTAGTCGATGCCCAAACGGCCTACGCGCGGGATTCGAGCGCCGACGCCCTGATCTGGGTGGGGCGGCGCACGGCGTACCTGGGCCGGTATCGCGACGCGCTGGACGTCTTCTCCACCGGCATCGCCGCCTTCCCGGAGGACGCGCGGCTGTATCGCCACCGGGGACACCGTTACATCACCCTCCGGCGACTGGGCCCGGCGGTGCAGGATCTGGAGCACGCCGCTTCGCTCATTGCCGGACGAGCGGACCAGGTGGAGCCCGACGGATTGCCGAACGCGCGTAACACGCCCACCAGCACGCTCCAGTCGAACATCTGGTACCACCTGGGACTGGCCTACTATCTCCAGGGAGATTTCCTCAACGCGCTGCGCGCCTATCAGGAGTGCCTCGCCGTATCCAAGAACCCCGACATGCTGGTGGCGACGTCGAACTGGCTCTACCTCACACTGCGGCGGCTGAACCGGCCGGCGGAAGCCGCCCGAGTGCTGTCCCCGATTCGCCGGGACCTCGACATCATCGAGAACCGCGCCTACCACCGGCTCCTGCTCCTGTACCAGGGAGCACTGCCGGCCGATTCGCTGCTGCGGTCCTCCCCGGAGGGGGAGCCCTCGCTGGATGATGTAACCACCGCGTACGGCGTGGGCGCCTGGCATCTGGTCAACGGCCGGCCCGCCGATGCCGAGCGCATCTTCCGCGGGATCGTCGGGGCACGCGGTCAGTGGGCGGCTTTCGGCTACCTCGCCGCGGAAGCCGAGTTGGCTCGAGCTTCGGACCGCGCCGCTCCGCGGGACGGGGCCGCGCCGTGAAGCCGGCGTGGGCCACTACCCGACCAAGATCGTGGTGGATCAAGACCGGCGGGTCGTGAACGACGAGCTGTCACTCTTCGCGAGCGAGTTGAAAAGGCGGTGAGAAGTGAGACGTAAGACGTGAGAAGGAACCATCTCACGTCTCACTTCTCACGTCTCACACCCCTCCCACCCGCTTGGGCGGCGCCGGATACACGCCCCGCCGCGACAGCTCTTCCAGCAGCGGCGTGAAGCGCGCCACCAGCCCGTTCACCTCTTCGACGGCTCGCGGCAACGCCGCGCGGACCTCCCGCAGCTGGCGCAGCTGCACCTCGGTGGGGAGGGAAGTCGAGTTCATCACCCCGCCCTTGAGCTGGGTGATCCGGCCGCGGAGCGCGGTCCCCGCGCCCCCGCCCCCGCCCCCACCCCCACCAAAGCCACCACCCACGACGCGACGCCGCAGCGTATCCAGCGCCGCGCCCACCGAATCCACGCGAGCCTTGAGGTCCGACCGCGCATCGGGCGCGTCCCGCAAGGCGCCGCGGATCTCACCCATCTGCCGGTTCATTTGGTTCAGCGCGTTCGCCAGCTCGTTCGCCCGACCGTGCAAGGCGTGCAGCTCGTTGGCCGTCTCGAACCACACCCGCCGATCCGCGTCGCTGATCTCGACGTCGGGATCCCCGAGCACCGGCAACGTCCGGGAGGTTCCCTGGCCGTCGGCCACGGTTTCTTTGCCGTCCACCGTGAGGGTCACGCGGTAGTCGCCGGGCAACACGTACGGACCCTGCGTGCCGCCGCCTCCAAAGCCGCCGCCGCCACCCGCTTCGCCTCCCGGCGGCGCGGGAAGCGGCGCCACCCGCAGGTCCCAGTAGACCACGTTGATCCCGGCCCGGTTCTTGTCCTTCGTGTCTTCTCCTGACAGCTCGCGCACCATCTGTCCCGCGGCGTCGCGGATCGTGAGCTTCACGTCCTTGGCCTCGGCCTTGAGATAGTAGGCGATGGCGCCGGGTCGGGGGTTCTCGCCCAGGAACCGCAGGTCACCCTGAAACCCCCGGTTGCGATCCCCGGCCGGTCGGCGCTGTACGGCGGGTGGCGGCTCGAACAGAAACGCGTCCGCGACCACGGCCTCCCCGTAGCGCTGGAAGGGCGTGAGGTCGTCCAGGATCCAGACCCCCCGCCCGTGCGTGGCCAGGAGCATGTCGTTCTCGCGCGGGTGCAAGGTGATCTCGTAGACCGGCACCGTGGGGAGGTTGGCCTTGACTCGCATCCAGCGGCGGCCGCGGTCGGCCGTGAAGAAGAGGCCGGTCTCGGTCCCCAGGTAGAGCACGTCCGGATTCACGAGGTCCTCGGTCACGGTGCGCGCCACCTCGCCCCGGGGGAGATCGCCCACGATGGAGCGCCAGCTGGCGCCGAAATCGGTGCTGGCGTAGACGTAGGTGCCGAAGTCACCGAGGCGGTGTCCGTCGAAAGTGGCGTAGACCGTCCCGGGCGCGAAGCGCGAAGGCGCGACCTCGGAGACGTAGGTGTTCCTCGGCAGGCCCGGGACTTTGGCCGTGACGTTGGACCAACTGGCGCCGCCGTCCCGCGAGACGCTCAGCTGCCCGTCGTCCGAGCCCGCGTAGTACAGCCCGCGCTGCACCGGCGACTCGGCGAAGCTCGCCAGATTGCCGTAGCTCTGGACCCCGTCATTGCGGGCGATGCGGATGTCCCTGCCCTTCACCCCCATCAGCTCAAGCGTGTCACGATCCGCCGCCGCGGTCAGATCGGGACTGATCGCGGTCCACGAGTGCCCGCGATCCGTGGACTTGAGCACCCGGTTCGCCGCCACGTACACCGTGGCGGGATCGTGGGGGGAGAGCACCAGCGGCGTGTCCCAGTTCCAGCGATAGGGCGGCTCGCCTTCGGCCGGCTCCGGCCGGATGGGCTTGCGCTCGTTGGTCACCCGGTCCACCCGGTTCATGCGCCCGTCCTGCGACTCGGCGTACAGGATGCGCGGGTTCGACGGATCGACCTGCGCCTGGAAGCCGTCGCCGCCGCCGATGATGAACCAATCGTCGTTGGCGATTCCGTCCTCCGACCGCACCGCGCTGGGCCCGCACCAGGTGTAGTTGTCTTGCAGCCCGCCGCAGACGAAGTAGGGGGACCTGAGATCGTAGGCTACGTGATAGAACTGGCTCACGGGCAGGTGGTTCAGCCACACGTACGTCTCGGACCGATCGTACGAGATCCCCACGCCGCCGTCGCCGCCGATCATCACGTGGTTGGAGTTGTTGGGGTTGATCCACATGGCGTGGAAGTCCACGTGAATGTTGCGAGCGCCATCGTCGCGGAAGGTTCTCCCGCCGTCGTCGGACACATGCAGCTGCACGCCCGGCACATAGACCCGAGAATCATCGTTGGGATCCACCCGCATCTGGCTGAAGTACATGGGGCGCGGGTTGACCGAGCTCAGCTTGCGCCACGACGCGCCGGCATCGTCCGACCGGTAGACGCCGCCTTCCGACGCATGCTCGATGCGCGCGTACACCACGTTTGGGTTCCTGCGGTAGACGTCGAGGCCAATCCGCCCCTTGTCCCCCGCCGGGATACCGTTGGTGAGCTTGGTCCAGGTGCGGCCGCCGTCCGCGGTCTTGTAGATCGCGCTCCCCGGCCCGCCTCCGTTGAATCCCCAGGTGGCGCGCCGGCGCTGGTAGAGCGCCGCGTAGATCACCTGGCTGTTGCGCGGATCCAGCACCAGGTCGGTCGCACCCACGTCGGGACCGTCCGAGAGCACGCTGGTCCAGGTAAGGCCGCCGTCGGCGGTCTTGTACACCCCCCGCTCGCCCCCCGAGCCCCACAGGTTTCCCACCGCCGCCACGTACACCACGTCGTAGTTGGCCGGGTCCACGCGGATACGGGCGATGTGCATGGTCTGCCGGAGCCCCATGTGACGCCAGGTCTTGCCGCCGTCGGTGGACTTATAGACCCCGTCACCCCAGGACGAGCTTTGCCGGTTGTTGGCCTCGCCCGTCCCCACCCACACGATGTTGGGATCCCCCGGCGCAATGGCCACGGCGCCGATGGAGGCGTTCGGTTGATCGTCGAACACCGGCTCGAGGGTGGTGCCGTTGTTGACCGTCTTCCACAGCCCGCCGGTGGCGGTCGCGATGTAGAAGATGGCCGGGTTCGCCTCGAAGACCGCGAAATCGTCGATGCGTCCCGACGGCGTGGCCGGTCCGATGCCGCGGAAGTGGAGACCGTCGAAGGTGGAACCAGGCTGCTGCGCGCCCACCGAGCTGTACGGGGCCGTGGCACTCGCCACCAGCATCAGAGCAGTGAGACTCGCCGGAGTCCGGAGAGAGGGCTTCACGGTGACCTCCCAAGCGTGAGGGTGTTCGAGAGGGCATATGCTACATCTCAGACCCGCCGGCGACAACCTGGTGGAGGCTCCGGCAGCGTATCTTTGCTCGAAATGCAGGAACTCCTGACCACCCTGGGCGAGATCCGGCCCATCGCGGCCGGCGCGCTCACCATCCTGCTCTCCGTTCTCGCCTCCGGCCACGTGGTCCTGTACAAGCGCGACAGCCGGTCGGCGGTGGCATGGGTGGGGTTGATCTGGCTGGTGCCGGTGTTGGGTGCGGTGCTGTACCTGCTCTTCGGGATCAACCGGGTACGCCGCCGCGCGGCGATGCAACGCGCCGGGCGCTGGCCCGGCACCACGCTGGAGATGGAGCGGCCCCCCACGCTGCGCAGCGAGGACCTGCTGCCCGCCGGCTTGTACCGCCTGCACTCGCTCGCCGAATTGGTGGACCGGGTCACCGGCCGCCCGGTCACCGCGGGAAACGCGGTGACGCCGCTGGAGCAGGGCGACGCGGCCTATCCCGCCATGCTGGCCGCGGTGGAAGGCGCCCAGCAATCCGTTGCCTTGTCCACCTACATCTTCGATCACGACCACGCCGGCGAGCTGTTCATCAGCGTCTTGAGCGACGCGGCCCGGCGCGGCGTCGCCATCCGGGTGTTGATCGACGACGTGGGCGCCCGCTATTCCTGGCCGCCGGTGGTGCGTCGCCTCCGCTCGCGCGGGGTCACGGTGGCACGGTTCGGACCCACCCTGCTGCCCTGGCGGCTCCCCTACATGAACCTGCGCAACCACCGCAAGCTGCTGGTGGTGGATGGGCGCATCGGCTTCACCGGCGGCATGAACATCCGCGACGGGCACCTGCTGGCGCGCCGCCCCAAGCATCCGGTGCAGGACCTGCACTTCCGCCTCGAGGGACCCGTGGTCCGGCATCTGGCGCAGGCGTTCGCCGACGACTGGCAGTTCACCACCGGCGAACCGCTGGCCGGCGACGCCTGGTTCCCGGCGCTCGAGCCCAAGGGCCCGGTCTACGCCCGCGGCATCACCGACGGCCCGGACGAGGACTTCGAACGGGCTCGCCTGGTCGTGCTCGGGGCGCTGGCCTGCGCCCATACCTCGGTGCGGATCGTCACCCCCTATTTCTTGCCCGACTCGGGCCTGATCACCGCGCTCACCGTGGCGGCCATGCGGGGCGTGCAGGTGGACATCGTGCTTCCCGCGGTCAACAACCAGGCCCTGGTGCAGTGGGCCGCGACCGCGCAGCTCTGGCAGGTGGTGAAGCAGGGATGCCGGGTGTACGCCACGCCGCCCCCGTTCGACCATTCGAAGGTGATGATCGTGGATCGGGGCTGGGCCTTGATCGGATCGTCGAACTGGGATCCGCGCAGCCTGCGGCTCAACTTCGAGTTCGACGTGGAATGCTACGACGAGCAGCTGGCGGACGCGCTCAGCAAAGTGGTTGAGCGCAAGCTGGCCGGCGCGCGAGAAATCTCCGCCGCCGATCTCGACCAGCGCAGCCTCCCGGTGCAGCTGCGGGACGGTATTGCGAGACTCGCGGCCCCCTACCTGTAATCGGCGTCGGCAAGTTTCACCGCAGAGAACGCACAGGGCGCGGAGGATCTTGGTTCAATCCGTTCGCGGTCGGTTTTCCTCTGCACCCTCTCTATTGTCCGCTGCGCTCTCTGCGGTGAACCCTCACCGCATGCCGGCTTGCACGCGGTCCGGGGCCTGGTGCCGCCAGGGCGGTGTCGGTAACGGCCGCTGCCGCGGCCACACCTCGTTGAGCGTCTCTCCCTCGTAGAGGCGGCCGTTCTTCATCACGTACTTGAGGCGCGCCACGTTCCGCAGGTTCTCCAGCGGATCCGCGTCGAGCACCAGCAGATCGGCCAGCTTTCCCGCTTCCAGCGAGCCGATGTCGCTGCCCAAACCGATCGCCTCCGCACCGTAGATCGTGGCGGCCCGCAGCGCGTCATGGCTGGAGAGCCCGCCGGAGGCCATGGCCCACAGCTCCCACAGGTAGCCGATGCCCTGGATCTGGCCGTGGCTGCCCACGCCCACCCGCGCGCTGTCTTCCATCATCCGCTTGACGAACTCGGCGTGCTTGGGGAACACATACTCCTCATCCAGCCACCAGCCGCCCTGTCCCGGGCTGCCCCCGGCTCCCGGCCCGCGCCGGCGACTCCGCCGGTCAATGCTCTCCTCGGGCAGGAAACGCCGCAGCTTGGGATCGTTGTGCACCTCTTCCTTGGTGTAGAAGTAGTTCTCCCCGAACGGGCCGCCGTAGGAAACCACCAGCGTGGGGCTGTTCGTGGTCTGGGACGCCCTGAACACCTTGACTACGTCTTCGTAGATCGGGGCAATCGGCAGCGCGTGCTCGACCCCGGCATAGCCGTCGATCGCGTGCGTCAGGTCGAGCCGGAAGTCCAGGCCGCCCTCGGTGGTGGGCATCAACTCGAGCGTCTTCGCCGCCTGGATGATCCACTGCCGCTGCTGCCGGTTCCCCGACATGTACATCTTCAGCGTCTTGGTGTCGTAGTACTTGCTATAGCGTTTGAGCACGCTCATCGCGTGCGCCGAGTCGCGGATGTTCTCGCCCAGGAACACGCCGGGGCCCGTCGAGTAGATGCGCGGCCCCACCATGCCCCCGGTGAGCACCCGATCCTCATAGCTCAGGATGTCGGTGGAGCTCGTCTGGGGATCCCGCGTGGTGGTGACCCCATAGGCCAGCATGGCGAGATACTGCCACGCCTGCCGCGGATGGATCTCCGGGACCAGCCATTGCGCGTGATAGTGGGTATCCACGAAGCCCGGGACCAGCGTCGTGCCCGAAACGTCCATCACCTGTGCGCCGGCCGGCACCTGGACCGAGTCCCGCCGGCCGATGGCCACGATCCGGTTGTCGGTGACCACCACGTCGGCGTTCTCGATGATTTCCCGTGCTCTCATGGTGAGGGCGCGGCCGCCGCGGAGGACCACGCTGCCCCGCGGCACATCGCGGGGGAGGCGGACCTCGATCCGCATTTCGGCCGGCTTGTAGGTCACCGTGTCCGCGCGCGTGCTGTCCAACCCGGCGCGCACCGAATCGGCGTGGGCGCGGATGGCCTGGGCTCGCGCCCGAATCTGGTCGGCCGCCCGAATCAGGGAGTCGGCCCGGGCCTGGACCGAATCCGCCAGCAGCCGATTGAGCTTGGCCCGCAGCGAATCCGGGACCGGGGCCGGCGCTCGGGTGAGACTGTCCACCGTCTTGCGCGTGGCTCGGAGCGTGTCCAACAGCTGCCGGACCCGGAGCGCGCGCCCCACGGTGGCCCGGCCTTCCGTCTCGGTGCTGTCTTCAATCCTCTGGACCCGGGCCAGGTCATAGGTCAGGAACGCGTTCCCAATAGCCCAGTGGACTCGGTTGCCATCGGCGCTCCACGCGGGGAATTCGCCGCCGATGTCGGTGAGCTGGCGCACCGGCACCGGCGCGTTGGCGGGACTGGCCACGGAGATGGTGGGCACGGGCCCGCCCACTTCCGGAATGTCCACCGTGTAGATGTGACTCCCGACCTGGGCTACGGCCCGGCCGCCCGCCGGGGAGATCATCACCAGATCCGCGGGCGGGGGCTGGGGACCCTCCTCCGCCACACCGAGCGGATCCTCAACCGGGACCGGGAACACCCGGCGCGGGACGACCCGCCACTCGTCCGGGTGCGGCGTCCCGCCTCCGGGCGGGGGAGCGCCGCGCACCTGAAGATGTTGTTTGACGTCGGTGCCGTCCCACCGAAACGACACCAGACCTTCCTGGAAACTGTAGGCGTAGATCCGATCGGGCTGATCGCGCCGGAAGTGGGCGACGTCGCGGGACCCGGTGGGCGCGATCAGTGTCACCGCACCGCCCGCAGCCGGCACCCACACGAACTCCCCGCCCAGGGGGCCGAAGAACACGTCCGGCGCTCGCTTCAGGTCTCGGGCGGCGCCGCGGGTCGCCACGATGCGCCGGCCGTCGGGAGACCACGCCAGGTTGTAGTAGAGGGCCGGGACGCTGGTGAGCCGCTCTGGTGCCGCCGCCCCCGCCGCCCCCGCCGCCCCCGCCGCCCCGTCGGCCCGGACCTTCATGATGTGCCCACCGGTCGAATCATCCCAGGTAACGAATGCCAACCAGAGCCCGTCCGGCGACCACACCGCGTGGTATTCGCCGATCTCCGCGTTGCTCACGCGCCGCGGGGCACCATCGGGCAGATCCTTTACCCAAAGGCGATCGAACGCCGTGAACGCGATGCGCTTCCCGTCCGGCGACGGCACCGGGTGGCGAATCTGCCGGGCCGCCACCATGGCCGTGGTATCCACCCGATAGCGGAACTTCACCTCGGGGCCGACGTCCACGGCCACCTCAGCCTCGAACGGGATTCTGGTCGCGGCGCTCCCGTCCACCGGGACCCGCCAGATCTCGCCGCCGTAGGAGACCACGATCGCCCGCGAGTCGGGCGTGAAGCTGTAGCCCGGCAACACGTCCAGCGTCGCGCGGGATTCCTGGTCGTCCCGCTGCACCGGATACGCCAGCCACCGCTCGTCGCCGGTCGCCAGCTCGCGCAACCGAAGGCCGGTCTCCGTGTTGTACCGGGTGCCGTAGACCAGCCACTTCCCGTCCGGCGAGATGGCCGGCCGAAAGCCGGATCCGTACCGGAACGACATGAGCGTGGTGGTCCCGCGCTCCCGATCGTAGACGTAGAGCTGGTACTGCGGGAACAGCGCGTTGTACTGCCAGTCGCCGGTTCGCCCGGCGAACCAGAGGTAGCGGCCGTCGGGACTGGGCGCCGCACCCAGGGTCTTGAACGGCTGCGGGCCACGGATTACCGGGAGCGGGCTCCGCCGCTTGACGTGGTACATCTGGAGCTTGGCCGCCCCGAAGGTGGACCCGGAGCGGCTCACCACGATGTGCTCGCCATCCGGCAGCCACTCGGGGGAGAAGTAGTAGCTGGTGTTGCCCTGGGTGATCTGCGTGGTATCGGTGAAGTCCAGCCGCATGGTCCAGACGTTGTCGCCGCCGCTCCGGTCGGAGACGAACACCACCGACTGGCCGTCCGGACTGAAGCGGGGCTGCGCGTCGAAGGCCATCCCGTCGGTGATCCGGGTGGCCTTGCCGCCGGTGATAGGCAGCGTGTAGAGGTCGCCCAGAAGATCGAACACGATGGTCTTGCCATCGGGACTGACGTCGAGCGACATCCACGTCCCCTTGGTGGCGGTGAAGCTGGCCTTCCGGGTGGCGGCCAGCGGCAGCGGCTTGGGCTGGGGCCGCGCGCCGGGGCCGGCCTGGGGAGCTTGCGGGGCAGCAGGGGCCGCAGAGGCCACAGCGGCGGCAGATGCGGCGGCCAGCGCTGCGAGTAGCAGGGCCTTCGGACGCGCGGTCATCGGGCACCTCCCCGAATCCCGGCCTCAACGTTCGGTGCCACGTGGCGCCAGGGCTCGTCGGGCGCGGGACGCAGGCGTGGCCAGATCTCGTTGAGGGTGTCACCTTCGTACAACCGGCCGTTCATCATCACGTATCGGACGGTGTTGGTGTTGCGGATGTTCTCCAGCGGATTGGCGTCCAGCACTACGAGGTCCGCGAGCTTGCCGGCCTCAATGGACCCTAGATCCCGGCCCAAGCCGATCGCCTCGGCGCCCAGGATCGTGGCCGCCCGCAGAGCGTCGTGGTTGGTCATCCCGCCGCTCTGCATGGCCCACAGCTCCCAGTGATAGCCCAGGCCCTGGAGCTGGCCGTGGCTTCCCACGCCGGCCCGCCCGCCGGCTTCGACCAGCTGCTTGATCCAGGCGGAGTGTCGCCGGTGCGCGTATTCCTCCTCGCGGAACCAGCCGCCACCGCCGTAGGGGTTCCGGCGCCGGGCTTTCCAGTCCACTTCTTCCTTGGGAGTGAAGTGATTCAGCTTGCGATCCCCCACCACGTTCTCGTGGGTGTAGTACCAGTTCTCCACGAACGGACCGCCGTAGGAGACCAGTAGCGTGGGCGTGTTCGTGGTCCCGGAGGTCTTGAACAGCTCGATCACATCGTCATAGGCCGGGATGATCGGCATGGTGTGCTCGATGCCGGGGTACCCGTCCATCGCGTGCGTCATGTTGAGCCGATAGTCCAGCCCGCCCTCGGTGGTGGGCATGAGCTTGAGCTCACGGGCCGCCATGATCAGCCATTGCCGCTGCCGGCGGTTGCCGGCCATGTACATCTTGAACGTCTTGGTGTCGTAGTAATCGCTGTACCGGCGCAGGATATAGCGCGCGTGGTCCAGGTCGCGGATGCCTTCGGTCCAGAACACGCCCGGCCCGGTGGAATAGACCCGCGGTCCCGGCATCTGGCCCGCCTCCACCCGGTCGGCGTAGGTGAGCACGTCGGTGGTGGCGGTCTGCGGGTCGCGCGTGGCGGTGACGCCGTAGGCCAGGTTGGCGAGGTAGATCCAGGGCCGCGTCCAGTGAATTCCCCACAGGTTCCACATGTGGGAGTGGGTGTCCACGAAGCCAGGGACGATGGTCTTCCCGGCGACGTCGATGACCTGCCCCTCCGCCGGCGCCGAACCGCGGGGCCCGACGCTGGCAATGCGGCGGTCCCGGATCACGACGTCCGCGTCCTCGATCACCTCGGTGCCCCGCATGGTGATGACCCGCGCGCCGCGCAGGATCGCGGTGCCCTGCGGGGCGTCTCGGGCCGCGCTCACACGGACCCGCAGCTCGTCCGGCCGATAGGCGCGGGCCGCCGTGGCGGAGTCGGCACCCGAGCGGCGCACGCTGTCCTCGACCGCGGCCGCGCGATCCAGGCGATAGGTGACGAAGGCGTTGCCGATGGACCAATGGATCGTGCGCCCGTCGGACCCCCAGGCGGGGAACTCGCCGCCGATGTCGGTGAGCTTCTTGATCGGCATCTGGGCGCTGTCCGGCCGGGTCAACAGCACAGTCGGGACGTCGCCACCCACGAGCGGCACGGTGACGACGTAGATGTCCTGGTTGACGACCGCGAAGGCCAGGTCGCCCTTCGGGGCCATCACCACCAGATCCACCGGGAACTGCGGGATCTGGGGCTCGCGGCTCCAGTCGCGGGGGATGGGGAGGTCAGTGGCATCCGTGAGGTCGCGGCCGCCGGGCATGATGGGTAGCCGCCAGAGGACGCGAAGGTGCTTCTTGGGATCGGTGTTGTCCCAGCGTGTGGAGACCAGCCCCCACGGTGGGGGCTGGCCGGGCTGGGCGGTGTCACCCGGAAGCGGACCATAGCTGTAGATCCTGGTCGAGTCGCTGGTGAAGTGTGGACGGCTGCGCCCGGCCGTCGGACCGATCACGGTGACCTCGCCGCCCAGGGCCGGGACCCACACGAACTCCGCGCCCAGACCCGGCACGAAGGGATCGACGGCGTCTCGCAACTCCTGGGCGCTGGAGCGGATGGCCACGATCCGGCGCCCGTCCGGCGACCAGGCGAGCTGCTGGTAGTACGCCGGCGCGCGGGTGAGCCGCGTGGGAGCGCCGCCCCGCGCATTCACCCGCATGATGTGCCCTTCGCGATCGTCCCAGCTCAGGTACGCGATGGCACTCCCGTCGGGCGACCAGGCGGGGAAGAACTCGCCCGCCTCCTGGGTGGTGAGTCGCCGCGGCGGGCCTTCCGGGAGGTCCATCACGTACAGGCGGTCGAGCGCGGTGAACGCCAGGCGCCTACCGTCCGGCGACGGTACGGCATCACGAATCTGCTTCACCGTGAAGGTCGGTCCGTCGTCCACCGGATACTCGAACTTCACCTCCGGCCCCACCGCCACCTCGGCGGCGACGCTGAAGGGGATCTTGGCGGCGGCGGAGCCGTCCACCGGCACACTCCACAGCTCGCCGCCGTAGGAGATCACGATGGCTCGTGAGTCCGGGGTGAATGCGTACCCGGGCAGCACGTCCATGGTGGCGATGGATTCCTGCTCGTCGCGCTGGATGGGATACGCCAGCCAGCGCTCCTCGCCGGTGGCCAGCTCTCGGAGGACGAGGCCGGTCTCGGCGTCGTGCCGAGAGCCGTACGCCAGCCACCGGCCGTCCGGCGAGAGGGCCGGGCGGAAGGCCGAACCGTACCGCGCGCTCATGGTGGTGCGCGTCCCGGTTTCGCGATCGTAGACGGCGATCTGGTACTGCGGCAGGATCGCGTTGTACTGCCAGTAGCCCTGCCGCTGGGCAAACCATACGTAGCGCTGGTTGGGGCCAAACGCGGGCCCCAGCATCCGCAGGCCCGCCGGGCCCCGCACCATCTCCAGCCCGCGTCCGCCGTCCACGTGGTACAGCCAGAGCTTGTCCGCGCTCTGGAACGTGCCCTTCGACACCACGACGTACTTCCCGTCGGGCGTCCACTCGGGCGAGGTGTAGGTGACGTCCTGACCCGTGGTGAG
>Ga0209172_10000838_pt1 | contig 77061 bp, 62 predicted proteins | sample LarsenN4metaG_FD_184113 | JGI IMG/M metagenome (GOLD analysis project Ga0209172, IMG submission 184113) | Hot spring sediment bacterial and archeal communities from British Columbia, Canada, to study Microbial Dark Matter (Phase II) - Larsen... ... | reverse complement strand
GCTACGGCAAGCTCGCGCTCACCAACGGCTTCGTGCAGGTGCGGGGAATTTTGAAAGACAAAACCTTCGAGATGCGGCTGGCGTACACGGCGGTGTACCGGAAAAAAGGCGGCGCCTGGCGGCTGGTGAACTGGCAGAGTACGAAAGTGCCGTGATTCCTCGAAATCTCCGACCTTTGAGGGAAAATCAAAATACGCCATGACAAAAGTGACTTATCTCTTTGGGGCGGGGGCGAGTGCTAAGGCGCTGCCGGTGGTGCAAGACTTAGCATGGGACATTAAAAACATGGAGGATAGGATTAAGCGCAATGGATTAATTTTCCCTCATCACGAACAATCGAAACAACGCCCTACGATACCTAAAAGTCACTATCAAAATAAGTTAATTGGAGATTTAAACTGGCTTTCAAGTGAAACCTACAAACACGCAAGCATTGATACTTTTGCAAAAAAACTTTTTTTGAGAGGTAAAAATGAGGCCCCAACCCTCAGAAAACTAAAAATTGCCCTCTCGATGTATTTCGTTTTACGGCAGTCAGAAGTTCCTGCCGATATAAGGTATGATTCATTTCTTGCTTCAATTTTGCAAAAAGATGATAAAGATTGGTTCAAATTCCCGGAGAAGATTCGCATCCTTTCTTGGAATTACGATTTTCAATTAGAGAAAGCGTGTAGTTCATACACTGGATGGAATAGCCTTGACGAGAATCAGCGATTTCTAAATGTCAGTCCAAAATTTTTTCCACCTGGCAAATCTTCTGATGAGTTTTCGACTATTAAATTGAATGGAACAACAGCCTTTCTCAAACATGCAAGTGAGAGTTACTACGAACCTTTTGACAAGTTTTTTTCCTTTGACGAAGATTTGATGAATAGGCTGGTAGAAGAATATCCTCGCTTGATGAGTAAAGAAAGTGAATTTTACCCCCTCCTTTCTTTTGCATGGGAAAACTGGGAGCCAAGAGGAAATAACATAACTAAGAAGGCTATATTTTACACTCAAGATACCGAAGTTCTCGTAGTCATCGGCTACTCCTTTCCATTTTTCAACCGTGAAATTGACCGGAAAATAATCGGCGCGATGAAAAACCTCAGCAAGGTTTATATCCAATCGCCTGATGCTGAAAAAATTAAGACTCGTTTTCAGACCATAAGAAGCGACTTTCATCATCCAAGCAACTTGGTGGTTTATGATGAGGTTCAAAGTTTTCTTTTGCCCGACGAACTTGAACTCTAACCCCTCAAAATCCCCGCCCACAAATTTTAAAAATCCCTCCAATCCCTCCCGCCTTCCAACTACCTTTGCGCCCGCTTTGCAGGTCGAAACACCAGTTTCGACCCCTACGCTGCCGAAACTGGTGTTTCGGCGTACAAGCCTTTCCGACATTCATCATTTATCGTTCATAACTCATCACTCAAGAAAGTGTCCGAAAAAATCATCTTCTCCATGTCCGGCGTGAACAAGACTTTCCCGCCGAGCAAACAAGTTCTGAAAAACATCTGGCTGTCGTTTTTCTACGGCGCGAAAATCGGCGTGCTGGGTCTCAACGGCTCCGGTAAATCTACGTTGCTCAAAATCATCGCTGGTCTCGACCAGAACTACGAGGGCAAAATCGAGTTTGAGAAACAGTACAAAATCGGCTACCTCGCTCAGGAGCCTGAACTCGACGACACCAAAACCGTCCGCCAAATCGTAGAAGAAGCCGTGCAGCACATCGTGGATTTGCTCAAGGAAAACGAGGACATCGGCGAAAAACTCGGCGCCGTCACCGACGACGACGAAATGATGAAACTCATCGAGCGTCAGGGCGAAGTGCTCGAACAAATCGAGCACCTCGGCGGCTGGGAACTCGACTATCGCCTCGGCGTTTTCATGGACGCCTTGCGCTGCCCGGAGGACGACCGCCCCATCAAAATCTGCTCCGGCGGCGAACGTCGCCGCGTCGCGCTGGCGCGTCTGCTGCTCTCGCAGCCCGACATCCTTTTGCTCGACGAGCCGACCAACCACCTCGACGCCGAGTCGGTGCAGTGGCTCGAACAATACCTCCAGAACTTCCCCGGCACGGTCATCGCTGTCACCCACGACCGCTACTTCCTCGACAACGTGGCGGGCTGGATTCTCGAACTCGACCGGGGTGAAGGCATCCCCTGGCAGGGCAATTACTCTTCCTGGCTCGACCAAAAAGCGAAGCGTTTGGCACAGGAAGAAAAGCAGGAGGACAAGCGCCGCAAACAACTCGAACGCGAACTCGAATGGGTGCGCATGGGCGCCAAAGGCCGTCAGGCCAAAGGCAAGGCCCGTCTGAACGCCTACGACAAAATGGCCGGCGAAGAAGCCAAAGAAAAGGAAGCCAAACTCGAAATCTGGATTCCCAACGGCCAGCGCCTCGGCGACAATGTCATCGAGGTGAAAAACGTGACCAAATCTTTCGGCGACCGCGTTCTCTTTGAAAATCTGTCATTTACGGTGCCGAAAAACGCCATTGTCGGCATCATCGGCCCGAACGGCGTGGGCAAATCCACCCTGTTCAAAATGCTGGTGGGCAAGGAAAAACCCGATTCCGGCACGATTACGATTGGCGACACGGTGCAAATGAGTTACGTGGACCAAAGCCATGAGGCCTTGTTGCCGGAAAAAACGGTGTACGACATCGTCTCAGAAGGCAACGACCTCATTCAGGTCGGAAATGCGAGCGTGAATGCCCGCGCCTACCTCTCCCGCTTCAACTTCACCGGCGCCGACCAGCAGAAAAAACTCGGCGTTTGTTCCGGCGGCGAGCGCAACCGCGTTCACCTCGCCATGACTTTGAAAGAAGGCGGCAACGTGCTGCTGCTCGACGAGCCGACCAACGATATTGACGTGAACACGCTCCGTGCTTTAGAGGACGCGCTCGACGATTTTGCCGGTTGCGTGCTCATCATCAGCCACGACCGCTGGTTTATTGACCGTTTGGCCACGCACATTTTGTCGTTTGAAGACGACGCGGAAGTGGTGTTCTTTGAAGGAAACTTTACGGACTACGAGGAAGCGAAAAAGGCTCGACTCGGCGATATTACGCCGCACCGCCCGAGGGTGAAGCATATTTTGGGTTGAGGGGTTGAGAGGGGTTAAGGAGGTTGAGAAAGGTTGAGAATTTTTTCTGGAATGATAAAACGAAGCCTGCACTCGGGAGAGTGCGGGCTTTTTTTGTGCCGGTAAGAAGGAGTTTTAAGAAAACGGACGACAACCTGTTACGAATATTAAAGCCAATAGAGTTTGCAAACGCCTCTTTTTGAGCGGTTTTATTCATTTTTTCTGCTTTCCCGTACAATTGACTTTTCGCGTATTCAGAAAAATGAATGTGAAGTGTTATGGGCCGGTACTGATCCGTCCGGGACTTTTGTCACCGTAATTGCAATTACATCGTTGCCAATCTTTTTCACTTTTCAAACACTTTTTCAATGAAACTGAAAGCACTTCTTTTCTCGCTTCCACTCTTGGCATTCGCCGTCACTTTCACTTTTTGCACAAAAGAATCCTCTGCCGTTTTGGAGGAAAAATCCTCTCACGAACAAGTTGGTGTTGGCGATCGCGGCAGCTGTTTTGTGACTGTTACGGTGACTTACGGTGAAGTTACTGTGTGCGGTACAAACCTGGATCTTAATCAATGTGGCGTTGGGCAGTGTTTCAACAACCCGCTTTTTGGCACTCAAACGCTTGCCGCGGGCAATTCTGCTATCTACAATGTTACTACTCCGGGTTCGCTCATCATTACTGATACCGGCGGCCCCGAATTGTCTCAGGTTACCGTTTCGACGGGCAGCAGCAGCATCACAACAGGTGTGGGCGTCGGAGCAGGCGACAAGGAGTTCTGCGTGAGCGATAAATGCACATTGAGCCTTATTCGGTAAAAGGTTTTTCAGAAATTGAACCGGAGGCCATAAACTGAGCCTCCTGATTCGATACGTCTTTGCTCCCACCCCAGTTTTTCGCGGTGGGAGTTTTTGTTTTAAGCAAGTTCGGCGACTTTTTCCATCAGCCACTCGCGTTCGGCAATAGATTGTTTGGACTGGATGCGTTGCACAAGTCTTTGAGCGCGGGTTTTATCACCTTTGATGGTGGTGTAAAGTTGGGAAAGCAAGTTGACAAAATTGGTGTTTTGCTCCCTCACGAGCTCCGAGATTACTTTTTTGGAAGCCCTGCTGAGGTACATTTTGAAGGCGTCAATTTTGTAGGGCAGCAGGTCGGAATCCAGTTCGTAGTAGATTTTGAGTTCCAGGCGACGGGCGAGGTTGTGATAAGCGAGTTCGTGAAACGATTGTGGGAGGATGTCGAGGGCTTGTTCGAGTTGTCCCGTATGAAACAGAAAGTTGGCGAGCGTCAGGTGGTAATAGTCCTGGTTCTCGTTATCGCCGACAATCCGGCCTCGATGCGAGAGGATGAATTGTTTGGCCCACTCGTATTCTTTGAGGAGAAGCGCTGTGTTGCTTGCATTAAGAAAAGTTGACGGCGATATTTTATTTTCATAGTACAAATAACCTCTTTCAAGATGTTCCTTTTGTAAAGCAAAAAGTATAGGCAAGAATTCGCTTCGCCCCAGACTGACCAACAACACACAAAAATTTCGGATATAGGTATAGTAAAATTTCATCAATCCGGGCTGGATTTCAGACTCATGTTGACGTAGTAACCGGTACAGGTCATCGAACGCCGCGGCGTCGGTTTGTTCTTTTTCTAAAAGACAAAAAATTTTGTAGGAAATCAGTAAAATGGGGTGAGTATCGGCATAACGCTCTGGCAAATGACTTTCCCGGATGGTCTGCATCATCTCTGCCGTTATATTCAACTGAGTCACTTTTTGCTGTAGTAAGTAACGGTTGAGTAATTCTATTTTTGAAAAAAAGTAGTGAAGATCAAGGCTTTGCAATGTTTTTTGGATATGCACGTCGCCGCGTTTTTGATTGTGCAGGTTCTCATAAAAGTGGATTTCGTTATCCAGTAAAAAATCTCTTTCATAAAAATCCTGGTCGCGAAGGCGGATGTTGTGTTGATAGGTTTGCAATCTCTCGATGATATTGCGATGTCGGTTGTCTAAAGCACGTGTGCGGTAAAATACTGCCTGATCCAGCAATTGACGAAATTCGTTTTCAGGCCGCAGATAGCGGGTGACGGAAATAAACGCTTTCGCCAATTTGTGGAGTTCCGACATCACTTTGTCCAACTTCCCTTCCACGACCGGCGAATCGGGAAAAATGGCATGATATGCCTCTGTTCGTCCCAGGTCAGTTTCTGAAAAATCCGGAGCGGAAGTCAGAATAAAAGATGTCAATGCCTCCACTTCCCTAGCAAAATGACCTCGGTTGAAAAATGGAGAAGCCACAAACAATCGAAACTCTTGCAGTTCTTCAGTGCTGAAATGTCGCAGTAAATCAATCAGTTGGCTCTTTACCATGGTGGGCATTTATTTCGGTCGGAAAAATCGGAGAAATGTGTTACAAAATATCCAAAGGCATAGCTGCTTCTTTGCCATAAGTCTGAATCGTCATCAAGCTTTAAACATCGCAACACATGAAAAAAGAACTTCTCTTTTTGCTTTTCTGCTGCTTTCTGTCTCTTGACGGCATATTTGTCAAAGCGAGTCCTCTGTCCGTCATCGAATTACCGCCTCCCTGCACTTTGGCGGCTCCTGCCAATTTGCAATACACATCAATAGACCCTTACACAATTCAATTTACCTGGGACCCAGTGCCCGGAGCCGTAGGGTATCGAAGTGTTTTGACTAACTTGAGCAATGGGAGCCAGTCAATTAGTGTTGGGCCCCCGCCCAATGCTACGTATACGGTGGAGCCTGGCGACTATTACGAATTTACAGTGGCTGCTATGTGTTCCTTAGACCCACCTGAAACCAGCAATAACAGGAGCAGTGTACAATTCAGAGCACCTACTATTATTATTGAGTTAGTCGTAAAGGTTTCTGGTTGTACTCCTACGGGCGAGCCAATTTTTTCTTCTCCTGCCAGTTCGGATATCTTTACTCATATTTGGTCGGCAGATTATGATTACTATATCGAGTTGGTGAGGGCAATTCCCCCTAAAATACCAACAGGCTTTTGGACCTATGAGTCATCCTGGCTTATTTTTGAGTATAGTAGCGGAACAGATGTTCCCTATAAGATAGGTAAATTATCAGGGCCTGGCGAATTGTGTGGATATCCCATCAACACGTCAGCGCCTCCCCCCTGCGAAGTTGCGCCAGTTCCTCCCCAGGTATCCGGTGTGAAATTCACCTCTGCAGGCAGGACTTGCCGTATTACGTTTCCTACCTTAACTACTATCAGGTACAAAATCAACCAAGGCGAACAGCCCTTTGATTTCTTCCGAATTTACGAAGGCTGCGGCGGCGAACGCTCCGACCAAAGCGACACAAAACAAAACGAGAGTCTGCATTTTTCTACTGCCAATCCCTTCTCCGACAACCTCATGTTGCGATTTGCCGAAACACTCGAAGAACCCATCCAAACACGCTTGTTCGATCTGCAAGGCACCCTGAAAACCGAAGCCGTCGTCGAACCTGACCAGATTGTGGAAGGTACCTATTCGTTGGTGGCAGAAAATTTGCCACCGGGCATGTATTTCCTCCAGGTCGAAACGCTCTCTGGCCAGAAATACACACGAAAACTACTAAAAATCTGAGGCCGGGTAGTCGGCCTGAAACGACAAGAGCCATCAACTTTGCCAGGTTGATGGCTCCTTTTTTTAGGATACAAGGGGATTCAAAAATCCGGCCTCGAAGCCGCCATGCTGCCCAGAAAAATCAGCGCAATGACATAAATCGCAATGATCGCAATGGTAATGATGCCATTCCACCTGAAATAATTGCGAAGATTGCGCCAGGCCGATTCGAAGGCTTCCTGGCTGTCGTATTGCATAGCCCGCTGGATGCCGTTAGAAAACCGCAGGTGGAAAAGATTGATCATAAACATCACTCCCAGCACTGCCAGTGCGAAAATAATAAAGGCTGCACCCGCTGATTCGATCATTCCGGCTAATTCCGACTGGCCGCTCATGGCCAGAGCCGTACCCATCATCGGCATCACGACGAACATCGCCAGCACGGCGAAACCCAGATAAATAAAAGTGATAACCGTCAAAAACATGGCCCATTTAGCCGTCGAAAGCCAGTTGACTTTCATATTGCGCGTTACCTGCAAGCCATCGGCGCCGGGCTCCTGCGCGAATTGGTTGTCTAAAATTTCCATGATGAAAGATGTTTTTAAGTGAGAAATGGGGGGTCAATCTTGTCCGGGAAAATTCCCGCTGCTCAAAAAAGCAATGCCTGCGACGGCGAACAATACATAAAGGCCAATGACGACAATAATCAGAATGCCGATGAAACGGTAAAAATGCTTGAGATTGGCGAAGCCTTCCTCAAGAGACATGTTGTTGTCATGTTCAAGCGCCTGCCGGGTGCTCGTGGAAAATTTGTAATAATACCAGCCCGGAAAAAACATCAGGCCGCCGTAGATGATGACCATCAGGATGCCGACAATGGCGCCGCTGCTGCCCGCAGCCATGACAAATAAAGAGCCGATCAACACAAATCCCAGCGCGATAAAAATCAGTACGGCAAAAAACATTGCCCATTTCGAGGTTTCGAGCAGGTCGCTGCGCACCGGCTCGGTAAAGCGTAGGTTCTGACCACCGGGCCGGGAGCCGAGGTCAGCGTCCAGAGGTTGGTTCGTGTCTTCCATTTTGTTGCGTTTTTCGTAAAAAATTGATGTTCACGAGCGAAGGTAAACGGCCTTTTGAAACAATAAAATTTCTTTGCGGAAAAAAACTTGATACCCACGACATGCAAATTTTTCAAATCGAGTTTGCCACGCCCGAATACGACGAAGCAGTACGCCTCCGCTACGAAGTATTGCGCCGCCCGCTGGGGCTGGAATTTACATCCGAACAACTGGCCGCCGAATATGCAGACATTCACCTCGGCGCTTTCGACCCGTCGGGGCGACTCATCGCGTATTTATGTCTGACTCCGCTAAATGAAAATGTGGTAAAAATGCGCCAGGTCGCTACCGCCCCCGACCAACAGGGCCGGGGAGTGGGCAGCAAGTTGGTCGCAGCATCGGAGGAGTTGGCCAAACGCCTGAAATTCAAAAAGATAACGATGCATGCTCGCGATACAGCCGTGCCGTTTTATCTCAAACTGGGCTATCAAACAGTCGGCGAACCCTTCGAGGAAGTTACAATTCCGCACTTCAAAATGGAAAAAAACCTGTAAACCGTCTGAGATAGCCGGGATTTAAATCGTTAAAAAGACTTCTTTTTGAAAAAAGATTTTCTACTTTTGTCAAGTCATCGCACAATTTCAATCTACATACAAACTTGGGAATTTTTTAATCCGTATTACCACTTGAGTTGGTAATCCCGACGTTTTTTTAATCCAAAAGCCAAACTATTATGTAGTGTCGCCGGAAAATGGAGCCTCCCAAAAGGTTTGCTGTTCGACACGATGTGCGGACGGATGCAAGAATCCGCCCGCATTTTGTTTTTAAAAACCTTTCTATCCAAACGGCGTTTTCTTCGCCATGTCGCCCGACAAGAAAAGAAATACCCAGTCTTCCTCGACCGAACTATTGGTCGAAGGTCTGGACTATTATGTTGAAAATGGGTACTGGGTTTTCACCGAATATTTTCTCCAAAAGCGCGGCTATTGTTGCGGGAGCGGCTGCCGGCATTGCCCTTATCGGAAAAAGAAGCCGGCAGGCGGTGGCAGTTCCCAGTAGCACTTGGCAGTAGCACTTGGCAGTAGCAGTGGACAGGTTGGTTAAGCAGGCTTGCCCTTTTTCCCAACTGTCACCGCAAACTGCTACTACCAAGTGCTACTGGGGACTGCTCAATTCGCCCATTTTTCGATGCGGACGATTGCTTTTGGGTAGCCATTTACGCCAAATTCTTCTTTTTCGGCTGCTGTGAGCAAATCGGGCCGGTGTATTTTTTCAAAGGGAACCTTGCTGAGTTCCGGACACCAGAGCCGGACGAAATCACCCCGCGAGTCATAGTTTTTTGCCTGCGTCAGGATGTTGAAATAGCGGTCTTCGCGAGGGTCGCTACCTACGCCGGCCACGTAGTTCCAGTTGCCCCAGTTGCTGCAAGGGTCGTAGTCAATCAGTTGGCTTTCAAAATATTCCGCACCCATCTGCCAGTTTACCTTGAGGTCTTTTACGAGGAAAGAGGCCACATTTTGGCGCCCCCGGTTGCTCATCCAGCCAGTAGCGGCGAGTTCGCGCATGTTGGCGTCTATGAAAGGCACACCTGTGTTGCCATCCCGCCAGAGGTTGAACATTTCCCGGTTATTTTTCCAATATTTTTGGACGCTGTTTTGAATGCCGCCTTTCAGGAAAATCCGCTTGCCGTGTTTTTTGCCCATCAACCGGAAAAAGTCGCGCCATAGCAACTCGAAGAAAAGCCAGTAAGTGCTTTCGTTGCTGACGCGCTCGCGCTCGTAGCGTTTCAGTTCGTGGAAAATCATTTTGGGCGAAAGGCAACCTTGCGCCAGCCAGGGTGAAAATTTGGAAGAATAATCGCCGCCAATGAGTCCATTGCGCGTCTCTTTGTAGTGCGAAACGAGGTCTTTTTCCCAAAAATAATAGTGCAAGCGCTTCAAACCTTCCGTCTCTCCGCCTTTGAACGAAACCGCACAACGGGGATCGGGAGGGGAGGGCTCGTGGCCGAAATCTTGCAGCGTGGGTATTTCACCTGCTTCAAGTCCTGCAGGTAGCGGCGGCATTGCTGTGGGGGTAGGCAGCGGCGGTCGCACCGGGGTGATGTGCTCGTTGTCTTTTCTGAACTGGGTGAAAATATCGGGCGTATGATGCACAGGGACTGGCAAATCCTGGGTGTGATAGAGCATTTTGCCCCGTACATAAAGCAATTCGATGCCAGCGGCCCAAAGTTTTTGTTCCAGGGCGTCCTGCACCAATACTTCTTCCTGTGTGCGTTCGCGGTTGCACAGCACCCACGAGGCTTTTGTTTCGCGCGCCAGATCGGCCACGATGCACTCTGGTTTGCCTGTTCTCACCAACAAATCCGAACCGAGATTTTTCAAGTTCTGACGAAGGTCGGCGATACTTTCAAGAATAAAGGCAGCCCGGAATTTTCCTGTTTTGGGGAAACCGAAGCGCGTCTCGCCCTGAAAAACCCGTTCATCAAAAACGTATATCGGAATGACTTCATCCGCCATCCGGAGGGCAGTAGTGATGGCCTCATTGTCGTGGAGGCGCAAATCCTGTCGGAACCAAACAATCGCACGGCGTTTCATAAATTTCAATTCAGGTAAGGAATGATGATGTGGGGGATCTTCGGCAGGTAAAACTTTTCAAAATGCCTTTTGTTTGGCTGCGTCGTTCCTTTTTTGACCTTCCTCGAAGGAAGAGGAGGAGAAACGGTTTCGATTTTTCCCATCAACAACTTCTTTTCCCGACTTATGCAAATATTCAGTAAAACTCCTCGAAGTATCACCAATAAAGCGCCGGAGAGCGAACTCGGATTCGGCAGGACTATCACTGCTACTGACCGTTTGATGAATCCCGATGGCTCTTTCAACGTGGAGCGGGAGCGTATCACTTTTTGGGATAATACCTATTTCGATCTGGTGACCATGCAATGGTGGAGATTTGTCCTCTTCGTGTTGGCTGCATTCGTGCTGATGAACAGTTTTTTTTCACTGCTTTACTGTATGATTGGCATCGAAAATCTGAGTGGGGTTACTCCCGGTAATTTTTTCCAAAATTTTGCACAGGCTTATTTTTTCAGCAGCCAGACTCTGACGACGGTCGGTTATGGTCATATTAGCCCTCAAGGGATGGCGGCCAATACGCTCGCGTCGTTTCAATCTTTCCTCGGGCTGCTGTCTTTCGCGCTCATTTCGGGATTGCTTTACGGGCGTTTTTCGCGCCAGCGGGCTAAAATTATTTTTAGCAACAACCTGCTCGTGGCGCCTTATCGCGGCGGAAAGGGTCTCATGTTCCGCATGGGCAATGCCCGACGCAGCGAAATCCTGGATGCGGAAGTGCAGGTAGTGCTGGCGATCAATCAGATTGTGAAAGAGAACTTGGTAGAGCGAAAATTTTACAATTTAAACCTGGAAATCAATAAGGTGGCTTTTTTTTCATTGTCCTGGACCATCGTACACGGATTGGATGAGAAGAGCCCGATTTATGGTTTTTCTGGCGAAGACTTACTGGAAGCAAGGGCCGAATTCATGGTGATGGTGAAGGGAATGGATGAAGCAAACCATCAGACCGTCAACGCGCGCCGTTCTTACACCGCAGAAGAAATCGTTTGGAATGCACGTTTTCGCCCGATCATTAGCCGCAATCGGGAAGGGCGTCCGTACATATTGACAAGCAGAATCGGCGAGTACGAGTAGTTGGAATTGAATTCTCCCTAAATTGCTGCCCATGGCTCGAATTCTTGTTCTTTTTGCTCATCCGGCGCTGGAAAAGTCGCGGGTCAATACCCGGATAGTGCGCGCTGTCCGGGATTTGAATGGCGTGACTTTCTGCGATTTGTACGAACGTTATCCTGATTTTTTTATTGACGTCCCTGCGGAGCAACAGTTGCTCACGGAACACGACATCATCGTGTGGCAACACCCCATGTACTGGTACAGTTGCCCGCCTTTGCTCAAACAATGGATTGACCTGGTGCTGACCCACAACTGGGCTTACGGCTCTCGCGGTTATGCCTTGAGCGGGAAATATGTTTTTAACGCTGTCACCACCGGCGGCGGCGAAACGGCCTACAGCGAAACCGGGCTGAATCGCTTTTCGTTGCAGCAATTTTTGTTGCCCTTCGAACAAACCGCCCGCCTGTGCCGCATGACTTATTTGCCGCCGTATGCCATCCAGGGAACGCACCGCATGAATGCGGACGACATTGCTGCCGAAGCCGGTCGTTATGCCCGTTTTTTACAGGCACTGCGCGACGGCGCTATCGCCCTCGAACAAACCATGCAGCATAATTTATTGAATCAGATGACTTTGTAACTTTATCCAGCATGGAAACAGGTTCCTTTTTTTATATCGCTTTCGTCTATCTCGCTGCCGCTGTGGTCATGGTACCTGTCGCAAAACGACTTGGTCTCGGCTCGGTGCTGGGCTATTTGCTGGCTGGCGTCATCATCGGGCCGGGACTGCTGGGTCTGGTCGGCGACGAACGCAATGACGTGATGCACTTTGCCGAATTTGGCGTGGTGATGATGCTCTTTGTCATCGGCCTGGAACTCGAGCCGGCGCTGTTGTGGCGATTGCGCAAAAGCATAGCCGGCATGGGCGGTTTGCAGGTGTTGTTCACCCTGCTGGCATTTTTCGGCATTTCCCTGATGTTCGGGTTACCGTGGAAATCGGCGCTCGCGGTGGGCATGGTCATTTCGCTGTCCTCCACCGCCATCGTATTGCAGACTTTACAGGAAAAAGGCATTATCAAAACGCCGGCAGGACAAAGTTCTTTTTCCGTCCTGCTGTTTCAGGATATCGCCGTCATTCCGATGCTCGCGATTTTCCCGATGCTGGCAGAAGGAGCGATTGCTCCGACCGATTCGCACAGCGGCGGTTTGGTTGAAGGGCTTTCAGGTTGGGCCAAAACTTTTTTCGTGCTGGGTGCGGTGGGTGTCATCGTGGCGGCCGGGCGATATCTGGTGCGTCCGGTTTTTCACGCAGTTGCCAATACAGGCTTGCGCGAGTTGTTCACCGCTGCGGCGTTGTTGCTCGTAATAGCCATCCAACTCATCACCAGCGCGGTGGGGCTTAGCCCGGCTTTGGGGGCATTTCTGGGCGGCGTGGTGCTGGCCAACAGCGAGTATCGCCATGAACTGGAAAGCGACATCGAGCCGTTCAAAGGACTTTTGCTGGGGTCATTTTTTATTTCCGTCGGCGCGTCCATTGACCTTCAATTTATTGCAAAACAGCCTTTTACAATCACCGGCGCAGTGTTGGGCGTGATGTTGGTGAAATCCCTGATTCTGTTTTTAACGGGAAAAATTTTCAGACTCGGCATGGACCAAAACAGTACGTTTTCCCTCGCGCTGTGTCAAATTGGCGAGTTTGGTTTTGTGCTGTTGTCCTTCGCTTCGCAAAATGCCATTTTCAGCCGCGAACTCAACGATTTTCTGTTGGTGGTGACGGCTTTGAGCATGGCGCTGACGCCTTTATTTTTTGTTTTGAATGAAAAAATAGTGCAGCCGCGCATCGGCGCCAACCTGGCGGAAGACATCGAGCCGGATGTTATAGAGGAAAAAAATCCGGTCATTATCGCAGGCTTCGGGCGTTTTGGCAGCGTGGTAGGGCGTTTGCTCAGAGCGAAAGACATCGGCGCTACGGTGCTCGACAACGACGCCGACCGGGTGGAATTGCTCCGAAAGTTGGGCATGAAAGTGTATTACGGTGATGCTTCGCGCAGCGAATTGTTGCACGGCGCGGGCGCTGCGGAAGCCAAATTGCTCGTCATCGCACTCGACGAACCCGAACAAACGCTCCGCCTCGTCGAGACGGCTCAAAAACATTTTCCCCACCTCAAGCTGCTGGTGCGGGCGATTGACCGCGACGATGCCTACGAACTCATGGCGCGCGGCGTGCAACATATTTACCGGGAAACGACCGATACTTCGCTCCGAATGGGCAGCGACATTTTGCACATGCTCGGCTTCCGGGCCTACGCGGCGCGCCATGCAGCGCAACTTTTCCAACACCACGACGAGAAAGCCCTGCGCGACCTCGCCGCGACCTGGGCCGATCGCAACCTCTATATCAGCGCGGCCCGCGAGCGCATCGCCGAACTCGAACAACTCATCAAAGCCGACGCTGCCGACGCTACGCTGGATTTCGACGAAGCCTGGGACTCGACTTCGCTGCGGGAGGATGCCATACAGGGGACGTTCAAATAATCGAATGGCTCAGATCGAAATGCCTTTGTCAAGCAGGCGCTTGTATTCCGGGTGCCTTTTGAGGTAACTTTTGACGTAAGGGCAAAGCGGCACGAGTTTCCAGCCTTTTTCCTCGATGTGTTCGAGTACGGCTTGTACGAGCCGCGACGCCACACCCTGGCCCTCCAGCGCCGCCGGCACTTCGGTGTGGATGAGGAAAATACGTTTTTTATCCGCCGAAAAATCGTACTCGACTTTGGCGATTTTGCCCTCGATGTGCCATTCAAATTGCCGCGACGATTCGTTGTTTTGCAACGTGACTTGCTCTGGAATTTCCATGAAAACCTGTGTTTGATTCTAAATTTCAGGAAACAGGGTTTCGATTCAAAAGTTAGAAAAAGTGTTCAAAAAAGTCCACGCATTTTTTCCAAATCTTCCGGCGAATCAATCCCCACGGTTTCCAGTTCCGTGACGCCAACTGCGATGCGAAGGCTGTTTTCGAGCCAGCGCAATTGTTCGAGCGATTCGGCGCGTTCGAGCGGGGTAGGGGAGAGCGCGGCGATGTCGAGCAAAGTCTCCCGGCGGAACCCGTAGAGGCCGATATGTTTGTAAAAAACCTGTCGGGAGAGCCAGTTTGCAGGCTCTGCCCCGCGCACAAAAGGGATGGGGTGGCGGCTGAAATAAATCGCGCCATTTGCTTCGGAAAAGACGACTTTCACCACGTTCGGGTTGAACAACATTTCCTGTTGCTCAATTTTTTTTGCCAGGGTCGCTATCGAAAATTGCTCGCTGCCGGTCAGCGTATCTGCCAGCAAATCAATTTGTTCCGGCTGCACGAATGGCTCGTCGCCCTGCACGTTGAGGATAAATTTTGCCTCCGGAAAATGCCCGGCCACTTCCGCGCAGCGGTCAGTTCCGCTGGGATGTTCGGCACGGGTCATGCGCACGGCGCCACCGAAAGAAAGCACGTGTTCGTAAATTCTTTCGTCGTCGGTAGCCACTACCGCCGCGTCCACCCGGCGGGATTGCAGCACCTGTTCGTACACGCGGCGAATCATGGTTTTTCCGCCGATGTCCACGAGCGGTTTGCCGGGAAAACGGGTGGAAGCATAGCGGGCGGGAATGACGGCGAGAATCATTTTGTGGTTTGTTCTAAAGTTGTTTCGTTCAAATGCTGTGCGGCTTACCGCACGCAAAAATTTGAAAATCAATTTTAAAAAAGGTCAATAAACAACGAACAGCCAAAAACGAACGCTGAATCCTGTATTTTTGCATCAAGAAGGAACAAAAAAACCTGTTACTATGAGACCATTGCTCCCCCTTTTTGCGCTCTGTTTGTTCATTGGGTCTGCCTTCAGCCAGACGACACCCAAAGGAACACCCCCACCTCCCCCACCCCCGTTGCTCACCTCTAAAGACTCGCTTTTGCTTGTTGTCGCGAACGGGAAAAAATTTGTGCAACACCCCGTAAAAGCCAAACAGACCCTGTATTCCATCTCCAAATATTACAGCCTGAGCATGGAAGAACTGTACGAATACAACCCTTCGCTGCGCACCGATCCAACTTTGCGCGCAGGCATGCGGCTGAAGATTCCCATCCCGAACCTGGCTATCAAACGCTATAAAAACAAGAAATTCGTCGTCTCGAAAAACACACCCATCTACTACGTGGTGCAGGAAGGCGACAATCTTTACCAGATTTGCAAACGCCATTTTGATATGCCGGTGGATTCCATCGCCAAACGCAATAATTTGAAAAACAGCAATATACGCCCCGGGCAAATATTGCTCGTCGCCTGGATGGGCACGGAAGGCGTGTTGCCTGAGTGGCGGCCAACCCGTCAATTTACCGCCTCCGATGCATTGAAAGCGAAGTATGAAGAGGCGAAAGCCAAACGCCGGGAAGTGGATTCACAAGGCGTTTGTTTTTGGCAAAAAGACAGCAAAGAGAAAGGCGATCTCTACGCCCTGCACCGCGAAGCCGCTATCGGGACGCCCATTTGCGTCACCAATCCGATGGGGGGGCGCTCGGTGTACGCAAAAGTCATCGGGCGGATTCCGGAAGGCTACGAGCGCAACGTCGAAGTCGTCCTTTCGCCTGAAGCTGCTCGTAACATTGGCGCCCGCGACCCGAAGTTCTTCGTCAAGGTGAAGTTTCTGAAATAACTACTTTTGCGCCGCCATCTTGATCCATAAAATCTGGCATCGGGAGGCTCCTTTGATTTAAATGATTGATAAACAATGCAAAAACTGCTTTCCTTCGCTCTATTGCTTCTTATTTTTCTGACTTCCTGTAAAAGCGATTCCAAAAATGCAGCCGAATCGGGCGCTGGCTCCACGACCGCAAGTCCCGAATTGCTCGGCGGCTACTGGGTTGCGATGGACTTTTGCTCCCGCGCCAACCAGTACGGTTCCATCCTCGATGCCATGAACAATGCGCACGTCCCCTACGCTTACGCCATCACGTTCAATCCCGGCCAGCCTGATAGTGTGACCTGTTTCAACGGCTTTGAAAACTGGAATGTGGCAATAAAATACAATGCTGACACGCTCGAACTCGTCGGCGCGCGCCAGGGAAAATCCGTTTTTTTGGTGTACGACTCGCAAGGTTCGAAAGAAATGACCATGTTCGACGCCACGACCGGGCAAGTTTATCTGGAAAAATACATCAAATCCAAAGCGACCGATTCGAGAGACGGTTACGCGGCTTTTTTGCTTGCCCTGAATCACAACCTGATGGGTGGCTATTTCAAACAAATCGGGAAAGGCTCTGCCGGTGCCGATGTTCGCTTTTCGCCCGATGGCCACATACAGGGGTTGAAAGACTACGATCGCTACGAAATTTGCACCGGCGGCGATTGTTTCGTGGCTGGACAAGATGCCGATGTGGTTACGCTTTACAACTCCAAAGTGGAAAATTCAAACAAGTTTTTCGGCTTCCGTTTCAGCGCCCAAAATGATACACTGACGATTCTAAACTTGCTGGATACGAACCCCGAAGAGAAAGGCGTCCACAAAGTGACCGGCGCGGCTTACACCTTTTTGAGAAAAAAATCTTAGAAGTTGTTTGAGTTATTCTGCCGGAGACTAAAGGAGGAGATTTTGAAGTCAGTCAATGTAATTTTTGAAATTCATAGTGGAACTACGGATTGAAAAAATGACGCAGGATGACTTCAAAATATGCCCTTTTGACCCGGTGAGAATAACTCAAACAACTTCTTAATGGAAAATACGGCTGGCGATACACGGATTGAATCCGCTCTGATAAAAATCCGTGTACCGCCAGCCGCTTACTCTGCACCGTCCTATGGCTTCTGCATTAAAAAATCTATCGAAATACGACGACAACAATATCCCCGGCGCCGGGGATATGACCTTCGGCATCGTAGTGGCTGAGTGGAACACTCACATCACGCACGCGCTTTACGAGGGCTGTTACGACACGTTGCTGAAACACGGCGCCAAAGCCGAAAACATCCACACGGTGCAGGTGCCAGGTTCTTTCGAGTTGCCTGCCGGAGCACGTCTTTTGGCAGGAAAACATAACCCCGACGCAGTTATTTGCCTCGGCTGCGTCATCAAAGGCGAGACGAGCCATAACGAGTACATCAACCACGCCGTCGCCAACGGCCTCGTCAATCTCAGCATCGCCACCGGACGGCCTTTTATTTTCGGGTTGTTGACTACTGATAATGAAGAACAAGCCCTCGACCGGGCAGGCGGAAAACACGGCAACAAAGGTGTGGAAGCGGCGGTCACGGCCATTCGCATGGCGGCTCTGAAACAGGAAGGCAAGGAAGGCAAACGTAAAATTGGCTTTTAAACCTCGCTTTTATCGTGAAACTCACCTCGATTCACTGCGGATTTTTGAAACTCGACGGCGGCGCCATGTTCGGCATCGTCCCCAAACGGATGTGGGAAAAACTCAATCCGCCCGATGAAAATAACCTTTGTACCTGGGCGATGCGGGCGTTGCTTGTGGAAACTGGCGACCGTAAAATATTGATTGACACAGGGAGTGGCAACAAGCAGGACGCCAAGTTCAGGGCGCACTTCGAGCCGAGTGAAGAGGGCGCGATGTTCAGCTCTTTGGCAAAAGCAGGCTTGCGTCGTGAGGATATTACGGACGTTTTTTTGACACACCTGCATTTCGACCATTGCGGCGGGGCTTTGTGGAAAAATGAAAATTCTGGCGAAATCGAGGTGTCTTTTCCCAATGCTGTTTATTGGTCGAACCAGCGCCATTTCGATTGGGCCATGCATCCAAACGCCCGCGAAAAGGCCTCTTTTTTGAAAGAAAATTTCCTCCCCTTGCACGAAAAAGGTCGGCTGCGATTTTTAGAAACAAAAGAGGATGTCGAGTTCGCTCCCGGTTTTCAGGTGCGGTTTTTCAATGGCCACACCGAGGCGTTGATGGCGCCTTTGCTGCACACCGAACACGGCACTGTGCTCTACTGCGCCGACGCTATGCCGTCGCGCTGGCACATCGGGATGCCCTACGTGATGGCTTACGATGTGCGCCCGCTGGTGACTTTGGAGGAAAAAGCGCGCATGCTCGAAGAGGCTGTCAGGGAAAAATTTGTCCTGTTTTTCGAGCATGACCCTGGCGTGGAGTGTGGCTCCGTAAAAGAAGAAGCCGGTCGGGTTGTGACCGACCGGCTTGGAGACCTGGCAGATTTACTTGTCTGAAAATCAGTTACTAGACTTCCTGCGAAAGTGGTTATTGGCTACAAAACCGCTCCTTTTCCGTCAGGCTTCGTTAAATTTTTCGCCGAATATGCCCGATTTCGGCTGCAAAATTTGCCTTGCCTGACAAAAAACGGTCTGCTTTTTTCGCTCAAAAACCATTTTCGCAGGAAGTCTATTTTATTTCAAAAAACTCGTAAGAAGCGCGCTCCGGCAAAACAGCCGCCGCTTCTTCCCCTTCCGCGACAACATAGTAGTGTTTTACTAAATCCGCTTTAACGACTGCTGTGAAAATGCCGTCGCCGGCGGTGGCGTCGCCATTGGTGCCGTCGTCGTACATGGCCGTACGCGTGAAGGCAAACATCTTGTGTTTGCGATACATGAACCAGCCTTTTGTAGCGCCCGTGAGTTTAGCGGTCACTTTCACGCGGGCGCCCTCCAGAGCGTGTTTCACGTCGGCGATGACGGGTTGCGGTTTGTTCAGCAGGGGTAATTGAGCCAGCCACTGGGTGCGTTTATCGAGTAATTGACGCAGGCCGATGACGTTGTCGGGGCCTGATTTCATCGTTTTGTCCAAAGAGTTCTGGAAGTCGGCGTAGGAGTAAAGTTTGAGCGTGTCAGCCTTTACCCAGGGGTCTATTTCCTTCATCATGGCTTGGGCGCGCGTGAGCCATTTGCCACTTTTGAGCCAGTCGTTTGTGATGGTGCGCATGTGCGCGAGGTAAATTTTTTGGTAAAAAGGATTGCGCAGCAATTTGGAAATGAGGGGGCGTTTGGCGTTGTTAATTTCTGTGAGCGGGTGATATTGGACGAGTTCTTCATCCTTCATTTCTTCGAAGGAAAAATTGCGGCGCCAGCCGCCGAAAGCCATGTTCAGGTCCCAGATGAGCGGATGACAAACGCCCGTCGTGTCGGCCCAGAGGTAGTAGTTGTGCGAAAGCGAGCCGTTGTAACTGTCGAGGTTGACGGTGGCGTTGTTGATGGCGAGCATCCACAGCGTTTGGTCCACATCGAGCGCGGTTTCGATTTTATCGGGCGTTTTGTTCAGTATTTTGATGAGGTTGAGAAGGGGTTTCCAGGCGCCGGGGTCGTCCACTTCATAGAAGGCGTCGTAGCAGCCCTGGTTGTCGTTGAGGTAGGTGAGCGAGGCGTTTTCACCTTTGGGGCAGCCGGTTTGGCTGCGCACGCGTTGCCAATTGTCGGGGTCGCATTTGATGATGTAGCCCGTACTCGTGCCAAAATGTTTTTCCAGAAAATTGGCGTCGATGGATTCTGTGTTGATGTAGAGGCCGAAAAACTTATTGTTGACAAAAACTTTGGCAAAATTGCACTGCGGTGCGGGCATGTACTGGCGGATGATTTCGTAGGCCAGCGGGTCGCGTATGAAACTCGGGTCGAGAAAAGCGTTGGAAAGTTTAACCGATGTATGGCCGCCGGGAAGTTTTTGGGATTTGATTTTGTAGTCGAGTTTGACGTTGAACGGCAGTTTTTTGTAAGTCTCGTTGCGGGTGCGGAAGTAAGAACTGTTGCCTTTGAACCTGATGCCTGCGCTGTCGAAACGAATGCCGTTAACAGAAGCGATGCCGGCTACTCGGGCATCGGGATTTTTCTTTTTGATGGAATCGAGTTTGAAATCCCAGTTGCGATACGGGATTTCCATGCGTACTTCCTGAATGCCTGTTCCGTAAAAATCGGTTGATTTGGCTTGTTGTTGGGCGTTGAGAGAAACTGCCAGGGCGAAACCGAGGAAGAGAAAAGGGAGGTTTTTCATAAAAGAAAACTGGCTTGACTGGATATTTGGACGTTAGATGTTTTGAACTATTGACTTGCTAGCATTTCAAAAAAGCCGATAGTTCAAAACGTCTAACGTCCAATCTCCAACATCTGTTATGCGACGTCATTTATTGAGGTCACTCAGCTTGATCGTGTAGGGTTTGCCGATGTAGTTGAGCGGCGCGAAGGCGACGGTGCCTGCATTTTCTGCCACGATGTAGTAGGTCAGCACGGCATCCTGGCTTTTGGCATCGACGTTGGCGGCATAGGCTTTTGTGCCGGAGGGGAGGTTTCCAGCCGCTTCTTCGTCCATCGGCATCACGTTGTAAGGCTCGCTGTCGGAAAAGCGATAATAGAGCAGCAGGCGGCGCGGGAAACGATCGGCACGTGCGGTGATGTGGAACGAATTGACTTTTTGATTTTCAAATTTGCCACGTCCGATCACGTTCACTTCGCTGATGGCTGAAGGCAAAGGCGTCAGTTCGGGATGCGCTTTGAGGAAGCGCGCGCGTTTGGACATGAGCTCCACGATGCCCGGAATTTTACTCTTGCGACCGACCGTTTCGCGCAAGCCGCGCTGAAAATCGTCGAGGCTGTACACTTTGTTTTTGTCGTCGTTGAATGGCACCACAATCATGCCTTGCAGTTCCTGCGCGCGTTTTTCATAGGAGCCGTTGGAGAAGTTTTCATCCACTATCTGGCGAATGTGGGCGAGGTACATTTTTTTGTAGAGCGGGTCTTTCAGCAGTTGGCTGATAAGGGGTTTGTAAGGGTTATTAGCGTGCAGCAGCGGGTCGAGATTTTGCAACTCCTTAAGGTCGAGGTCGCTGCCGTTGCCTGTATTTTTGAAGCTGCCGAAAGCGAGATTCAAGTCCCAGAGCAGGGGTTGGAAACGACCGTTGCCGTCGCGGTAGAGGAGGTAATTGATGCTGTGCGCGCCTGAATAGCTGCTGAGATTGACCATGACGTTGTTGAGCGCGAGCATCCAGAGTGTACGGTCCACATCGAGGATGCGGTGGATGTTGGCGGGGTCGTTATTGAGCACACGCGTAAGTTCCTGCAATTCCGACCAGCCGCTGGCGGAAATCATTTCAAAATTGCCTTTGTAACATTCGATGTTGTCCTCGTATTCGAGCGAGCCATGAATGTTCTGCTTGCAAGTGGTGGGTATTTCGGGTTTGTAATCCACGCCGGCTTTAAAGAAAGCGTTGTCGCTGGAGCCGTAGTTAGTTTGCAAAAACTGTTTGTCGAGACTTTCGATGTTGATAAAAACGCCCACATACTCGTCGTTCACATACAACTTGGTGTAGCAAGCCTGCGACGACGGAATATATTTCGATGCAATTTCGTAGAACAACACCTCGCGCACCATGCTGGGGTCGCGCAGGGCTGAGGAAAGTTTCAGCGCGGTGTGGCCCTGGTGATTTTGATCCGGATTTTTGTGATTGAGTTTGATAGTGAAGGGGTTGCGTTTCAGGCCCATCTGGTAGGATTTGTCGCCGCGAAAGCGCACGCCTACCTCATCGTACTTCACGCCGTCCACTGTGGCAGAGCCGCTTAACATTCCCATGCCGTAAATCCGCATGGAATCGAGCGCGTCCACCCAGTTTTTAGCAGGCAGGGTCAGCCGGATTTCGCCGATGGATTTTTTATCAAAAAGGGGCCTTACCACCTTCGTGCCTTGCGCCGAAATAGCGAGAGGGAGGATTGTTATCAGGGCAAAAAGCAATTTTTTCATGTTTAAACAACTGCTGACGGGTTTTAAAAAAGATATCATTAAATGTGGGTGCAATGATACGTAAATATGGTTAGAGGTTGGGAAATTCAAGGTTTTCTGCTTGCAAAGTCTCCGGTTAGTCGGATTGGGTCGCGTTTTTCTAATCGGGATTTTGGCGCAGGTTTGGTTTTTTTGCGGTATGGTGTTCTGCCATCAGGGCTTCAAATAATTTCTTCAAAAAGCGCCTGATTTTCAATTGGAAAAACCCTCGAAAATGCCGCCATCCGCGCCTGGTGCATTTGCTGGAAAATAGCTGACACCTGCTCTGTAAAGGCTGCATCTACTAATTTTTTCACAGCTTCCAGCGAGTCCGTATGCTCGTTTTGGCCGAGTTTGAACGTTTGTTCGTACAGCGCATTTTCAAATTTTACGCTGAAACGATTGTCCATTTTGAACACTGTTATTTTCAAATGTGGATGCTCGATATTGCCGACGACGCGCATGTTTGAAAAAGTTTGGCAGAAAAAGAGAGGCAAAAATGCGAAAAACCCTAAAGCCGCCAAACCCGGGATTTTTAAAACGCATGAAAAAAAGAATTCTGTGAGCGCAACGCCCTATTCCTGCCTGCCGTAAATTACCTGGAAAGCCGACGTAGCCGCCGCCGCACCAAGCAAGGCGCCAATGACGTAAAGCCAGAAATCGCCCCATTCGAGCATGCCGGCGATGGAAGCGCCGAGTGCAAGGGCGGGATTGAACATGCCCCCCGAAATGCTTCCCAGCGTCCAGATCAGGGCCGTAAAAGTGAGGCCAATCGTCAGCCCGAAATGCGAATTGCCTGCATTGCTTCGCGTGTACGCTACATTTAACACGACAAAAGCCAGGGCGAAAGCGCCTAAAAACTCGGCTACGAGCGCACACAAACCGTTCTTGTTCGCATGGGTGGCAATGGTGGCGACCCCGCTGCAATTCAGCAAAAAAACGGAGAAAAATACAGCCAGCACTGCCCCGGCCACTTGCGCTACCACATAGTAAAACGCGTCTGTCCGGTCTATTTTGCCACGCATCAGCACCGCCAACGTCACTGCCGGGTTGTAATGCGCGTTGGAAATATGCCAGCCGGCGTACATGAAACCCGCCAGCACAAGACCGACAGCGAGCGGGGCAAATTGCCCGGCGCCGTTGTTGCCTGCCATCACTACCGTCAGCATGAGAAAAAAAGTGCCGATGCCTTCGGTGAGGTACTTTTTCATAAGACTTTCGCTTTGAGTTGCTGAAAAACGCAATTTTGCCGCCGCAAAGTAATTCAACTGTCAAAATCTATGACTCGCTACCTCCTCTTTTGCTGCTTTTTTCTGATGCTCACTTCTTCCGAATCAACTGCTCAAAATCAGCGTCTTACACCCGAATCGCTCTGGAAAATCGGGCGCGTCGGCCTCGATTGTGTGTCGCCTGATGGCAAATTTGCCATTTATGGCGTGCAGCGCTACGACGTTCCGAAAAATAAAAGCGCCCGCGTTCTCTACATCGTTGAAATTCAGACCGGCGCCACCCGCGCTCTCACCAGCCCCGACGAGACGGCTTCGGACGCGCAATTTCGTCCTGATGGCAAAAAAATCGGCTTCCTCCGCGATGGCAAATTTTGTGAGGTCGAGACGGAAGGCTCGGCCATCCTGCAAGTCAGCGACCTGGAAATCAACGGATTCCATTATTCGCCCGACGGCAAACGTATCCTTTTCGCGCAGGATGTAAAATTGGACAACACCGCCGCCGAGAATAATCCTGATTTGCCCAACACGAGCGGGCGCGTCATTGACGGGTTGTTTTTCCGACACTGGAAAAGTTGGCACGACTACAAATACAGCAATATTTTTTACGCAGATTATGCCAACGGCAAACTGACGTCGAAGCCGGTCAACATCATGAATGAGCGCTTCGACAGCCCGCTTACTCCTATGGGCGGCATGGAGCAAATTACCTGGAGTCCCGACAGTCGTTTCATTGTGTACACCTGTCGCAAACTGCACGGCACCGACGAAGCCCAAAGTACGAATTCCGACCTGTACGCTTACGAACTCGCCTCCGGCAAAACCCTCAATTTCACTGCCGACCTGCCCGGCTATGACCTCGACCCTGTTTTTTCGCCGGACGGCCGCTACCTCGCCTGGACGAGTATGGCGCGCCCCGGCAACGAGGCCGACCGCACCCGACTCATGGTGCTCGACACGCGCACCCAACAACGCCAGGAACTCACCGAAGGCTGGGATTTTGAAGCCAATCACCCGCAGTGGGCCGCCGACAGCAAATCCCTGTTTTTCATCAGTTCCGAAAATTTTACCTACCAATATTATCAAATCAATGTTACTGACAAAAAAATCCGCCGCATCACCGACGGCCAACACGATTATACATCTCTGAAAATTGCCGGGAATGACCTGGTCGGCACCCGAACGACGATGGCAGATCCTGCCGAACTTTTTGCCGTGAATGCTCAAACAGGCGCGGCGCGACAACTCTCCTTCGCCACTGAAGACCCCTGGAAAAATATTGCAAAAGGAAAAGTCGAACGCCGTACCGTGAAAACTGCCGACGGCAAAAACATGAATGTATGGTTCATTTTTCCGCCTGATTTTGACGCGAAAAAGAAGTACCCGGCGCTGCTGTACTGTCAGGGTGGGCCGCAATCGGCACTCAGCCAGTTTTTTTCTTATCGCTGGAATATGCAAATGATGGCTGCCAACGGTTACATCGTGGTCGCGCCTTGCCGCCGGGGTATGCCTGGTTCAGGTTCGGCCTGGAACGACGCCATTTCCGGCGACTGGGGCGGCGGCGCCATGCAGGATTTGCTCGCGGCGACCGACTACGCGGCTAAAGAGCCTTACGTGGACGCAGCGCGCATGGGCGCGGTAGGGGCGAGTTTTGGCGGTTATTCCACCTACTGGCTGGCAGGAAATCACCAAAAACGTTTCAAAGCCTTTATTTCACATTGCGGCATTTTCAACCTCGAAAGTTTTTACGGCGAAACGGAGGAAATCTGGTTTGTGAACAACGATCTCGAAGGCGCTTACTGGAAATCGCCCAAACCAAAAACCTACACCCAGTTTAGCCCGCACCTCTACGTACAAAACTGGGACACGCCTATTTTGGTGATTCACAATGAACTGGATTTCCGGATTCCTGTCACGCAGGGAATGCAGGCCTTTTCAGCAGCGCAACTGCGTGGTATCCCCTCGCGCTTCCTTTATTTTCCCGATGAAGGCCACTGGATGCAAAAAGCCCAAAACAGCATCCTTTGGCAACGGACTTTTTTCGACTGGCTGGAGAAATATGTAAAGGGATGAGAAGCCAGGGGTGAGATTAGGCAGCGTTTCTTACCCTCTCACATGCTCATTTCTAAAAAAAATCCCCCCCGGCAATTACTGTCGGAGAGGACATCCCAAAAACCGATTACATCTTTATGAAAAAAGCATAAGTCGTCCTCTGTGAAAGGAGGTCGAGAAATACTGAATCAAATTTTCAATGTTGAGTAGAGCTGTCAGCAATCTGGAAAAGTCGCCTGGAAGAATCCGCGACGGGGGGAGGCAGGTGGCTGAAAGGCGTTCAAGGGATTAAAACTTGTTGTTTCAGACAAGCGATTAATGCCACAAAAGTAGGTCAAAAGCCTTGCCTGCCAATACCCGCAGTCGGGTAATTTAAACAAAACGTTACGTAGATTTCATTTTGGAAAATATGCGACAAAACGAATGGGCCGGTACTTTCGGGGAAAATCCGCTGCTTTGGAAAATTCTGTTTTTCAGTGTTTTAGTCGCTTATTGCCTCTGCTACGCGCCTTTCGGCATCAACGAAACTGACGGAGGCTTTATCACCGGGCTTGCCTGGCAAGTACTGAGCGGAAAGACCCTTTACAATGAAATTCTGTACGTGCGCCCGCCGTTGCCGGTTTGGCTTCGGGCATTGGAGTTGCAGGTTTTGCCGGAAAACTGGGCTATCCTCGGCGAGCGCTGGATTTTTTACCTGAAAGTGGGCATCTATTCGTGGTTGGGAGCAGCGATATTGACCGACGGCACACGGCGCTGGATGCTTGCGACATTCGGCTTTGTCGTCTCCGTGCATTGCTACCCGCCGATGGCCTGGCACACGGTGGACGGGATTTTGTGCGCGGTGCTCGGCATTTGGTTTTTGGTAAAAACGCCTTCAACACGGAACGTGATGTTGGGCGCTGTTTTCATGTTTGCTGCCTTGCTTTGCAAACAGTCGTTTTACCCAATGCTGGTGGTGTTTTTGGGTCTGCTTTTCTTCGGACAAGACTTTCCGAAAGTTGCCGGTTCTCGAAAAATCGCGCCGGGGCTGCTGGCTTTCTTTTTTTGCAGCACCCTCTTTTTCAGCCATTTATACTCGAATGACGCGTTTGAAAATTACCTGCGTCTGACGGGTGGTTCGGCTTCCGGCGGCCAGGCTTTGCAACATGGCGTGCTGGATTATTTTCGGATAAAACCCGCCCTCGCGCTCTGGAGTGCCGTTTTGCTGGCGCCAGTAGTTTGGCATTTTTGGAAAAGAAAAAATGCTGAAATCGCTTACTGGGGGTGGGATTTTTGGCTTTCTTTACTGGCAGGCACTTATGCTTTTTCCGTGTGGAGCCGGGAGGAATTTGGTGTTCCTTTTTCTCAGGCGCGGCTGTTGTTTTGGGTTGGCGTTTTATTTGCGGTTTTTCTGAAAAAAGAAGATAACGCGCTGAAATTCATTCTTAAACTTGATAATTTAAACCCTCGTTTGCTCGCTTTACTCGCCGTTTCGTGGTGCGCTTCTGTGAGTTGGGGTTACAATTTGCCTATCCTGTTTTCCACGCCCTGGGTGTTTGCTGTCATGGAAATAACGCGGCATCTGTGGCAACAGGCTTATCCCGGGCGCGACCATCGCCGGCACAGTTTCGTGGCTTTGCTGGGCTTGCTCGCTTTGTTTCGGCTGAGTTACGAATTTGTCTATCGCGACGGGCGGCGCAGCGAAATGAACGCGCATTTAGGCGATATTTTCCCCCAACTTTCCGGCATTTATTCCACGTCTGAGAAGCAGAAATTATATCTCGATTTGAAAAATCTGGCGGCCCGATACCCCAATTTCAAGACGCTTCCGGCTTTTCCGCAAGCTAATTTTTTGACAAAAACACCGCCGCCGCTCCCGCTGGATTGGGTTGTGAATCGCGAAACAAACGGAGATAACACACTGATTTTGAAAAATCTAAAAGAAAATCAGCCTGTCTTGTTTATCGAAAAATCATGGCTGGAAAAAATCCGGGCCGACCCTGAACTCGCACTCACCCGCGACCTGCTTCGCGACGGGACAGTTTTGGACGAAACGCCTCATTTTTTGATTGTAAAGCCCGAATAATTGCCATCTTTGCTCACTCATTCATTTAACTCAACACCGATGAAGTATCTTTTGCTGTTCCTTTTTTGCCTGGCGCTCCAGCCCTCGTTTGCTCAGGATGAAAACCGCCACGCTGCCACGCAAACGCCTGAAGACGTTGCCGTCGTCGCAGCCCGCCGCTTTGAAGGCCGGCTCAACCGCCTGCGTGAGGCGCTGGAAAAAAACGACGCCTCCTCTATCGCCTCTTGTTCCGCCAATTTGCTCGGCGATGTCCGTTCGGCCATAGATTATGAAGCGGAAAAATCCCCTGAAAGCAAAAAACTGGCAGCGATGCAGGCCATTTTCGAAAAAATCGAAAACGCTCCTTACGACCCTGCAAAGCCAGTGGATGTGAAAGCCAGCCTCGCTCCATTCGAGGAGTTTTTAAAATTGCTTCAGGAGAAATGATTGGTACGGCGGATTTGCAAATCCCCTCTGCGTTCATTTTGAATAAAAAAGCCGCCATTCGGATGTCCGGATGACGGCTTTTTTATTCATTTTCAACTGTTTAATTCCCGTCGAGCACTCGACCCAAACCGCCGAGAATGCTACCCTCGTCTTTGCCGGGCGAAGTGCCGTACTGCAAAATCCGGGCAGCCAGACGGCTCACCGGGAGGGATTGGAGCCACACTTTGCCGGGGCCGCGCAGCACTGCGAAGAACAAACCTTCGCCGCCAAACACCATGTTCCGAACGCCTTTGACGAACTGAATGTCGTAGTCCACGCGCTGGGTGAAGGCCACGATGCAGCCCGTGTCCACGCGCAGGGTTTCACCTACCTGCAATTCGCGTTCGAGGATGTAGCCGCCCGCATGCACGAATGCCATGCCGTCGCCTTCGAGTTTTTGCATGATGAAACCCTCGCCGCCGAAGAGGCCGGTGCCGAGTTTGCGCTGGAATTCGATGCCGACCTGCACGCCTTTCGCAGCGCAGAGGAAGGCGTCTTTTTGGCAAATAATTTTTCCGCCAAGTTGCTGTAAATCCATTGGAACGATTTTCCCGGCATAAGGAGCGGCGAACGTGGCGCGTTGTTTTTGGCCTTGCGTCACGTTGGTGTAGGTGGTCATGAACAGGCTTTCACCTGTGAGCAAACGTTTGCCTGCCGTCATTAATTTACCGAAAAAACCTTCGGAACGGCCGCTGCCGTCGCCAAAAACGGTCGCCATTTCGATGCCTTCATCCATGAACATAAAACTGCCCGACTCGGCAATGACCGTCTCCTGCGGGTCGAGTTCTATCTCGACGCACTGCATTTCTTCGCCGTAAATTTTGTAGTCAATCTCGTGGTTGTTGCGCATAAGCTGCGATGTTGATTTTATTTTTGGTTGAATCGTTTTTGAAAACGAGGCAAAAATGAGGAATCACACATTTCCTATGCATTTTTTTACCGACGAGCCGCCTGATTTTTTCGCTGAAAGCGCTCACTGCACCAGTGCCTTGCCTTCTGAAAGGGTTTTTACGCAGGTTTCCAGGTTCTTTCGGTTCAGGTCGTCGGGCGCTTGTTTCAGGGCGAGTTGTGCGTGCTCGAGGGCTTTTTTTACATCGCCATTGGCAGAGTAACCGCGCATCAAACCCACGTGCGTTGGCCAGGTGTCGCCGTTTTTCTTGTAATTCAACTGAAAGATTTCCAGCGCTTTAGCCGGTTTTTTGTCGGCAATCATCTGACGGCCATATTGGTGAAGTTCCTGCACGTTGGCTTTGTCGAGCGCCATCGTTAGCGTTTTTTCTGCTTCGGCACTGCGGCCCAGTTTGTCCAAAAGACGCGATTTCAACTGGTAGTTGGTGAAAGTTGGCGCCATACCGATGGCGTTGTCAGCCCAGGTCAGCGCCTCATCGAGGTTGATGTTGTGTTGCAGGCAAAAACTCGCTGCGGCGTTCACGTTTTGCTCATAAAAACCCGGGCTGTTTTGCAATTCTTTGCGCAGGCCTTCCACAACTGTTTTATTCAAATCAATTTCTACGCGGAACGGAATACGCCAGTATTCCCAAGTCAACGCAACGACCGTGCTATTATCCGTCTGGTCTGAAAATTCGTAGGTCAGGCGTTCGCGGCTTTGCGGCTGGTTTTTTTGCTGACGAACAGTGACGCGCAGCGCATCTTCAGCAGGATTGTAAAAATAACTCCCCCAGGCGGTGCTGTTTTTGGAAAATATGAGTGTGCAGGAGTCGGCATAAAGAGCGATGAAAAAGCCGTACTTCCCGGCAGCGAGTGCTTTGCCTTCGACGGTCACGTCCGTGCTGAACGCGATGGTCGTGTTTTCATTGGCGCCGGCGCGCCAGGGTGATTCTTTGGCGGTACCGAAGCCGAGATTTAGAAATCCGTAGTGGGCAATGGGAGTGCCCCAAATTTTGCCTTCGCGGCCTTTTACGGCGGGGGCATCCCAGTGAATTTCGATGTCGGTGATGCCGATGCGTTGGGAAATGGAACTTTTGATATTGCCGCCGCTGGCTGGCAGTGAGTTCATCACTTGGGCAAACAGGAACAGCGGAGAAAAGAGCATCAGAATGCCGAGTTGCAGTCGTTTCATAGCAAAAAAGGTTTGGTGAACGAATGTCGAAAAGTCGCTCGTTCGTCTCTTTTTTGCCAAAAAAATGGCTGAATGTGGCTTTTCAGGCCGCCAACTACGCTTTTGGTCGGTCGGTTTATCGGTGCGAAACAAGTTGTGGCGTCAGGGGACGCAACACTACTGCCGTCATGTTATTTCGTGCCAAAATAAAACAGATTTTGTCGCCGGCTTTCACCGCTTCGATGCGGCGGACAGGGCCTTTCACCTGCAAATCGCCCAGCGAAAATGCCTGCATCGCGCCGTCTTTCCCGATGGTAAGCACGTTGCCGTAGTTGGCGTCATAGCGACCCATTTCGATGTTGCATTCGTAAAAATTGCCGCCCAGGAGCACCTCCTGTTTGCCATCGCCGTCCAAATCGGCGAGGGTAGCGGCATTCAGAGTGCTGAATTGCAACACATCGGGAAGCGGATGCGCTTTGAACGTCATGTTGCCGGTATTTTCAAAATACATACTTTTAAAATTGTCGGCGCTGCGTTGCACGGATTTGGCGAGTTTTTCTTTCCCGAAAACTTCGGGTACGCTGGCTTTAGCAAACTCCTTCGAAAGCAGGTATTTTTTCTTCAAAACCGGCAGTTGTTTCATCATTTCGGCGTGGTTGGCGAAGGGAATTTCCCGGCCTTTCAGGTAGTAGGTCAGGATTTGTTCCACCTGCCCGTTGTCGTCGAAATCGTTGACATAGAGGCGGACGGGTTGCTCCGGCGTGGGTTTGAATTTGGCATTTTCACCCAGATTTCCTGCTAAAATGTCCACGTCGCCGTCGCCATCGAAGTCGTGCGGCAGGACGAAATTCCACCAGCCTTTACCCGTTTCGAGGGTCTTTTTTCCCAAACGCCCGCCGTTATTGAGGAAAATGGTGAGCGGCTCCCACTCCACTGCCAACAGCAAGTCGGCATCGCCGTCGCCGTCGAAGTCGGCCCAGGTTCCGTTTTTGACCAAACCGACTTCCTGCAAGCCGGGCGCGACTTTTTGCGTTACGTCTTCAAACTGGCCGTTCCCCTTGTTTTGCATCAGGTACGAATTGGGCGTGAGGCCGTATTTCCAGGGCACGGCGCGTCCGCCGAAGAAAAAATCGGTGAGGCCGTCGCCGTTAAAATCGGCGGGCAGCACGCAGGAGGCGGTCATAAAAAGGGTGGGGAAGGGGTCGTTGCGGGTGAAATTGCCTTTGCCGTCGTTGAGGTACACCCGTTGTTTCATCGGCTCATCCTGGTTGAAATATTCGTTGCCGCCGGAAGCGATCACAATGTCGAGGTCGCCGTCGTTTTCGATGTCGGCAAAAACAGCGTCCACGTCCTCAAAAATGCTATCCTGCAAAATGACGGCAGGTGTTTTTTCGGAAAAAACACCGCCGGGTTTTTGGAAAAACAAGGCACTTTTTTTCCGTTTGGACGAACCGAAAAACACGTCTTCCAGGCCATCGCCGTTCAAATCGCCTACCGCGAGCGCCGGGCCTTCGGTCGAAACCATGTGAGGAATCAGCCGTTCGCGGTCGAATTCGTTGAAGGGGTTTTCGACGTGTTTGAAATTCAGGCCGGTTTGTTCGCTCAAGTCAGCGAACTGGAACGGATTGGCCGGTTTTTTTCTCAAAATCCCGAAGTCGAAGGCGGGCAATCCGGCCTTCCATTCGAGGTCGAGGGTGCGGTTGTACTGGGCGTTTTCGAGGCGCTCGAAAGTGTTGTCGGGCCAAATGACGAGGATGGAATCCACCGTTGCCGGGTCGCCGATGCCTGTGTGCAGGTTGGCCAGCATGCTCGACTGATAGCCGCGCACAGGGTAGTTGTCGCTGATGATTTTTTCCCCTTTTTTAAAAACGACGACGCGTGTGCCGACGGCAAAACGATTGGCCGGTGCGCCTTTTAGTTTGAAAGAGAGGTAATTGTGGCCGGCAGGATTGTTTTCGTGTTCGAGGTTTTTGTAAATAAAAGGTTCGTCTTCGAGGTTGTTGACGACCACGTCGAGGTCGCCGTCGTTGTCGAGGTCGGCGTAGGCGGCGCCGTTGGAGAAGGTCGGCAAATTGCCTTTTACCTGTTTTTCGAGGTCTTCAAATTTCAGGTGGCCGGTGTTTTTGAAAAATTTGTTGGGCAATTTGATGCGGGGCATTTTTTCCACGACGGCCAGGTCGCCTTCTTCGAGATTGTTGAAGTTTTGTTTCCAGCGAATTTCGCTGTCCGACCTGAAATTGGCGTAGTCAATGTCGTTCATACGTCGCTCGATGCCGTTGCTAATGAACAGGTCTTTGTAGCCGTCGTTGTCGAAGTCCATGAACAGCGAGGCCCACGACCAGTCGGAAGCATGGACGCCCGCGAACATGCCGATTTCGCTGAAATAGACGTTGGATGCGGGGCTTTGGACATTGGATTTTCTGGACCCGGCGTCCAAAGTGCCATTGTTCAGTTGGAGTGTGTTGCGGGCGTTTTGGGGGTGGTAGCCGTAGCCTAATTTGAAATGATAAATGCCGTATTCGTCTTCGCCGAGCGAACTTTTCAAAATGTACGGGTCTTCGGGCAACATGTCGAGGGAGATGAGGTCGCTCCAGCCGTCGTTGTTCACGTCAGCGATGTCCACGCCCATCGAAAACTGGCTGGTGTGCATGGTGGCTTCGCTGAGAATTTCCCTGAATGTGCCGTCCTGCTGGTTGATGTAGAGGTAGTCGTTTTCGTGAAAATCGTTGCCGATGTAGAGGTCGGGCCAGCCATCGAGATTGATGTCGCCCGTCGCGAGGCCAAGGCCGTAACCGATGACGGTGCTGTTGATGCGGGCCTGGAGGGTGACTTCGGTGAATTTCCCGCCGTCGTTGCGCATCAGTTTGTCGCCTGAGAGCGGGTGTTGTTTTCCTTCAAAAGATTTTTTTTGACCGAACGTGCCGTTGGCGTGTACCGAATGGTTGAGTTGATACATGTCGAGGTCGCCGTCGAGGTCGTAATCAAGAAATGCCGCCTGGGTTCCAAAACCGACCAAATCGAGGCCGTAAGGGATAGCCTCGTCCGCAAAAACCGGTACGCCATCCCTGATTTCCTGGCAAACGTAGAGTTGGTTGCGGCCTTTCATGGTCAAAAAATCGCCCACTTGACTGACGTAAATGTCGAGCATGCCGTCGTTGTTGATGTCCACGACGGAAACCCCCGAAGTCCAGCCGTCCATGCCTGCGACGCCTGCCTGTTCGGTCACGTCTTTGAATTTCAGATTGCCCTCGTTGAGGAAAAGTTTGTTCGGCCCCATGTTGCTGCTGAAGTACAAATCCACCAGGCCATCGTTGTTAAAATCGCCTGCCGCCACGCCGCCGCCGTTGTAGAAATACATGTACGTCAGCGCGTTAAACTCGACGGTGGGCTTCAGTACATTCTGAAAATCCAGCCCGGTCGCGTCTTTGCGCAGCAGTTGGAATTGGGCTGGCGCCGTGTCTTTTTTGCCGCAACTGAACAGCCCGACATTCAGGAAGAGGAGTAAAAAAAGGTAGGTTTTTTGCCAAAAGGGATGGCTCATGGTTATGTGTTTTTGTGCAAGAAGCATTCGTTCGAGTTCCGGATTTGAGTTCAGATTGGCTGTGAAGTTATCTTAAACACCTTCGGCTTCTGTCCATTCACCAGCGTCACTAACCAGCGTTCGTCGCCTTTTTTGATTTCAAAAATCTGCTTCACATCGCCCCGAACAAAGAAACCGGCGTCGCGGTTTTCCAGCCGTTCAAAGTTGCCGCTGCCCCGGTTGAGCAAGACGTGGCCGAAACTCGCGTCCAATTTTGAAAACTGGGGCGTAAAACCCGCGTCGTTGCCGCCGAGCACGAGGTCTTTTTTGCCGTCGCCGTCGAGGTCGGCGAGATGGATGGCTTTCACGCAGGAAAATTGCACCGCCGCCGGGAAAGGCACGAGTATGAATTGTCCGTTGCCGTCGTTGAGCGCCACTGCGGATTTGAAATAGTTGCCCTCGCGCATCATGGCCCGTTTGAGCACATCTGCCGGGAACAAGTCCTGAATGGATTTTTGGGCGTAATCGGCGTGTTTGAGACTTTGTTTTTTCAGCCCCGGTAGTTGAGCAGTGAGTTCTTTTTTCATCGGGATGGGCATATCGCGCCCTTCGATGCTGCGGGTCATGAGTTTGTCCACCGTGCCGTTGTTGTCAAAATCCCAGACCCAGATTTTGGCGGGGGCTTCTTTCGTGCCGTTGAAATAGAAGTTTTCGCCCCGGTTGCCGAGCAATAAATCCTGGTCGCCGTCGCCGTCCACATCGTCAGTTCGGAGCGCGTACCACCAGCCGGAAAAATTGTCGAGACTTGTTTCGACTTTCTTAAGTCCTTCTTTTTCAATACTAAAAACCTGTGGCGACATCCACTCGCCCACGACGACGAGCTCCGCGCGCGCGTCGCCGACGACGTTGACGAGCGCTGCATCCGTCACCATGCCGATGGCTTGCAGGTAGGGCGCGGCGGTTTTTGCGATGTCTCTGAAATTGCCTTTGCCGTCGTTTTCATATAAAAAATGACGCGGCGGCACGGCGTACACACCGGGCATACTCCGGCTGCCGACAAACAGGTCCGTGTCGCCATCGGCATCAAAATCGAACGGAACGGCGACGGCGGTATTGAACCCGTTGAGCGGCAAGGCGCGCGGCTGAACTGTAAAATGCCCTTTGCCGTCGTTCAGGTAAATCCTGTCCTGCATAAATCGCGAACCCACCTGCTGGTGATTGCCGCCCGAACCGACGAACAAATCCAAGTCCTTGTCGCCGTCGGCGTCGAAAAAGAGCGCGGCAGTGTCCTCGTAAGTGGAGTCAGGGTCGAACGTCGCGCGGTCGGATTGGGTGAAGCCGTTGGTAGTCTGGAGATATAATTGCCCCGGCTGACCGGCTCCGCCGCCGATGAACACATCGTCTCGACCGTCGCCGTTCACATCTCCGACAGCGGCTTTTGGACCTTCGCGCGAGATCATTCGGAACGACAGACCCTCCTGGTAAAAATCGAAAAATTTGTCTTCACGGTGGGGGGCGAACGGTGAGGTCGTTTCCTGAAAAAAATTGTTTTTGATAGAAAAATGATAGAAATTATCACCGGCTATACCATTTGCGGAAGTGTGTTCGATTGTAAGAGTCTGGTCAATTGCGGGGTTCTTCAACACCGTTTTTTTTCTGTCGTGCCAAAGAACGACGACCGAATCCACCGCCGTTGTTTGGCCAAGACCGAAGACCATTTTATAGTCCACCGACGATTGGAAACCCCGACTGGGGATAAGTTCCGCATTGAGTACGTCCTGGCCTTTATGGACAAAAACCTTCGAGCCGATGGCGAAAGTGTTTTGCCCGGAACCTTTTAGTTGGATGCACAGGTGGTGATTTTTGGGCGTTTCCGACTCGGATTTATTGCGGTACACAAGCGCTTCCATGTTCACGTTGTTTACCACGAGGTCGAGGTCGCCGTCGTTGTCGAGGTCGCCGTAAGCTGCGCCGTTGGAGAAAGTGGGCAGGTCGAAACCCCACTTTTGCCCCATGTCTTCAAAGGTCAAATCGCCCCGGTTTCGGAAGGCTTTATTGGGAATGGCGACGGAAGGCATTTTGTCAATCACCTTGTCAATGTCCTCTTTTTTGCCGGTCAGCGCGAGTTGCTGGATGACCTGGTCGGCAAAAAAATCAATGAAATCCTGGTCAATCACGTCTTTGTAAATGCCGTTGCAGACGAAAATGTCACGCCAGCCGTCATTGTCCATATCGAACATGAGCGCCCCCCAACTCCAGTCGCTGGCGGCCACACCTGCGAACCAGGCGATTTCGCTGAAGGTCTTGTCCTTGTTGTTGAGATGCAGGCAGTTCTGCATGTACTGGTGGTAAAAACCGCTTTCCTGCTTGAGTTGGTAAATGTTGTAATTTTCAAACAACGTGCTGGTTTTCAATCTCTTTTCATCGCCGGGGAGCATTTCGGTGGTGAAAATTTCGGGGTAGCCGTCGTTATTGACGTCGGCCATGTCGGCGCCCATCGAGGCAAGGCTCAAGTGCTCGAACCATTGTTCGGTTTCTTCTTTGAAGGTCCCGTTTTTCTGATTGATATAGAGGTAGTCGCGCTCGTAGAAGTCGTTGGAAATGTAGAGGTCGGGCCACAGGTCGCCGTTCACATCGCCGACGGTGACGCCGAGGCCGAAGCCGATGAGCGAACCGTAGATGCCGGCGGCTTTCGTGACGTTGACGAATTTGCCGTTGTCGTTGCGAAAAAGTTTGTCGCCGCCGCCTTTGAGGAAATCGCGCACAGGCCAGTCTTCGGCGTATAGGTCGCGGTTGTTGCTGTTGTTCAGGGTATTGACGGGCATGAAACTGTTGTTCAAAATGTAACAGTCGAGGTCGCCGTCGAGGTCGTAGTCGAAGAAAGCGGCGTGGGTGGTGTAGCCGTCTTCGTTGAGGCCGTATTCGGCGGCTTTTTCGGCGAAAGTCGGGATGCCGTCTTGTAGTCCCTGGTTGATAAAGAGTTCCTTTTCAGGTTTTTGATCTTTTTTATAACCGGCATTACACACATAAATATCGAGCAGGCCGTCGGCATTGAGGTCCACCATGACTACGCCTGTGCTCCAGAATTTCGAGCCTTTTACGCCGGCTTTTTCCGTGATATCCTCAAATTGAAAGTTGCCTTTGTTCAGGTACAACTTGTTGTCGCCCATGTTCGACGTCAGGTACAGGTCAGCCAGGCCGTCGTTGTTGACATCGCCGATGGCTACGCCGCCGCCGTTGTAGAAATTGCGGTAATTAAAAATGTTGAACTCTTTGGAATTGGTGACGGTGTTGGTGAAGCGGATGCCCGAGTGTCCGGCATCTATTTTTTCAAAAAGGGCAGGTGTTGATTTTTCGGTATTGCAGGCAAATAGCAGGAGGGCGAACAAAATGACGACGACGCTTCGACACATGGAATCGGTGTTGCTTTTTGTAAAATACCGCCAAATGTACGGCTGATTCCGGCCAAATTGAAACATAACGTTTTTATCTTTACAGGCCCAACCCGGCTTTTCATCCAAACCGTCTTTGGGGAAAACCGATTCCGTATTTCGCAAAATCCGAGGGATGATGAATGTGCCGCTCATCTGTATTTGGCTGATGATTTTTCTGACCTTGACCACTCGTTCGGCGTCGGGGCAAACCCCTTTCGAGCGAACGGGGCAAGTCTTTCTCGTTTTGCAAAATTCAAACGAACTCGCGGAGTTCGGGGTGGACAATACGCTCCAAATGGACGCGCTCGGCGCTTTGCCTCCCGGCGGACTGAACGCGCTCGGATTCCGGGGGACAGACAATTTTTTGTACGGCATTAATCCAGCGAATAATCATCTGTACAAAATTGGGAAAAACGCGACGACGCAGGATTTGGGCGACGCCGGGCTTGACAATACGCTTTTTTACCTCGCCGGCGATATCAGCCCCGATGGAAAATACTTGCTGAGCGTCGGTTCCGATCCGACGGGCTTCGATGTACACTTGGCCAAAACCGATCTGACAGCGCCCGGCTTCAACACGACTTTTGTGCCGCTCGGCGGAGCCTGGAGTCTGGCGGATGTCGCCTTTGATCCTTTCACCGGCACGCTGTTCGGTTTCGATGCCATCGGACGCTCTATCGTGACCATCGATGTCAATTCCGGCGCCGTTTTGCCTTTCCCTTCTATTAGCAACGAAAACAAAATTTTCGGCCTTTACTTCGATGCGTTTGGCGATTTGTACGCTTACGGCAGCGCCGTGTACGGCATTGTGGACGCTTTTTTTTCCATCAATAAAAGTACAGGAAAGGAGAAACTGCTGGCGACTGGCCCGGTCACGCCGGTGGCCGACATGGCTTCGTGTCCGTTTTCAGTCGAAATGAAAAATGCCGCCGATCCCGTTGCGATGCTTCCGTGCAGTGAGGCGATGTATGATTTTATCCTCGCCAACGGCAGCCAGGAAACGTTTTCCAACCTGGATTTTGAATACCCGCTGCCGGCAGGATTTCATTTTGCGGGATTTGCCCAAAATCCTTTCGGCGTGCCGGCCGATACGCTCAGTGTACCGGGCACTTTGCGTTTGGAGAATTTGACCTTGCCGCCAGGCATAAGAAAAATCGGAATAAAAATTTCGGTAGGCGACATTCCGAAAGGAAAATATACCACTCAGGCAATGCTGAAAAATCTGCCCGATTTGTATGGAACGCAAAGCGTGTCCGACAACCCGGTTACAGCGAGTTTTGAAGACGGTACGGCTTTACAGGTGAATCGCTTCGACGAGGACAGCCTTTTTTACCGCTGGTTCATTTGCCATGGCGAATCGGTGGAACTCGACGGGACGGCTTTCGGCAATGCCGTCCAGTGGAACACAGGCGCTACCAACCCGAAACTAAATGTGTCGCAAGGAGGGATATTTAGCCTGAAAGCAGGCAATACTTGTGAGCAAATCGTTGTAAACCATGATGTTACGTCGGCGTCCTGTCCTTACACAATTCGTGTGTTGCACACATTCGCACCCGATACGCTGTTCCCTTGCGACGACGTGATTTTCCGTTTTGTTTTTGAAAACGACTCGGGCGAACCACGCAAAAAAGTATCTTTTTCCGATACCTTGCCAACAGGTTTTGCCTTTAAAAAAATTTTAAAAAATCCGTCGGGCGGAAATTTGCGGACGGATTTTTTACCCAATGTGATTGTGTTGGAAGGGTTGAATCTGAAAGTAGGGAAAGACACGCTCGACCTTCTTGCCGAGGTCGGCGACGTCGTGCCCGGCAGTCACAAAAACAGGGGGCAAATTTATGGTTTGCCGCTGGTGATGGGGCCTGTCCGGCTCACCGACGACCCGAATACGATCGCGTTTGACAGCAGCACCCTGCATGTTTTGGGCACTTTAGCGGACACCTTGTTCTTTCAGGACAAAATTTGTCCGAATGCCGAACTCCTCCTCGACGCCAGCGATTTGGGCAAAACTTTTCTCTGGCAGGATGGCTCCACCGATGCCGAATTTCTGGTAAAAACACCCGGCGAATACCAATTAACGTTGCTCGACGGTTGCAATCCCGCAGCGGTTTTTTGGCAAATCGGAGCGGGGGCGGCTGTCGAAATAGGGCTTACGGAGCCTTTTTTCATTCATCAGGGCGAGGAAATTCTTTTGGAACCCGTCATTGTAAATCAGGGTGACAGCCTCGCGATTACCTGGACTGACCCGCCCGGCCATTCCCTTTCTTGCCTCAATTGTCCTGCTCCCGTTGCTGCGCCTTTGCAGACTACGATGTACGGGGTGCAGGTTTCCAACGGGGCTTGTTCCGATTCTGCCACAATCGTGGTGGAAGTGGACGAAACGCGGCGCATTTTTACCGCCAACGTGTTCTCGCCCAATGATGACGGCATCAACGATTTTTTTTACCTGCAAAGTCCCGACCAGGGTTTTATCCGTTTGTTACGCGTTTTTGACCGTTGGGGAAATGTTCTTTTTTCTTCCCAAAATTGTGTTTTCAATGAAATCTCGAATGGCTGGAATGGCAGCAGCGACGGCAAAAAATTACCGCCGGGCGTGTATTTGTGGCAGGCTGAAATCGAATTTCCTGATGCCGAGAAAAAGGTTTATTCGGGCGATGTGACGATTATCAGGTGAACGAACATTGTGCGGCGGATTTGCAAATCCGCCGTACCCTGATTTTCAAAAAAAACAAGAAAGGCCGCCCGGTTTCGGGCGGCCTTTCAAATTTATCGAATCACTAAACGTGAAAATTAATAACCAGGATTTTGTTCCAGGTTCGGGTTCACAGCCAGTGCCTGAGCCGGAATCGGGAACAACAAACGCTCCGGACCGGAGGCCGGTTTGGTGTCGCCAAACGGCTGAAGGAATTTGCCAAAACGAATGAGGTCCTGACGGCGGCTGCCTTCCCAGTAGAACTCGCGACCTCTTTCAGCGATGAGCGCATCGAGATCCAAAGAGCCGAGCGCAGAAGCGCCGCGTTTGGTGCGAATTTCGTTCACGATGTCGAGGGCTGCGCCGGCGTTGCCGGTTCTGAGCAACGCTTCGGCTTTCATCAGGAGCACGTCAGCATAGCGGAAGAAAACGTAGTCATTGTCAGCGTTGTCGCCGTTGTTGTAGTCAATCGGGTACTTGATGACGCGAATACCTGTGATTTCGAGGTTGTTACCAGTTTCCGTCAGTTTCACTTCAGGCGTGAAAGCGAGCGGGTTGCCTTTGCGATCTTGCAGGGCATTGCCGTTCTGGTCGAATTGCTGACCAATAAGGAAACCTGCGTTGATACCCGATACGTCGGTCATGCCCGGGTAGTTGGCTTTTTTGCGAATATCGCTGTCTTCGAAGCTGTTGTAGAAATCGCTCAAAGTGGCAAAACCGTTCCAGCCAGAAGGATTCTGGTTGTAGTGCAAAGTGCAGAACCAGCGCGAACGGACGTTGCCGCTACTCGTGCCACCTTTGTTCTCACCCGTCCAGATATTCTCGGAAGAAACCTGGTCGTTGTTCGGAGCAAAGTTGTCGAAGTAGTTGTCGTCGAGGCTGTACTTGGTACTGTTGATGATTTGGTCGGCATAATTGATGACCTCCTGCATATCGCCAGCCGGGAAAGACGGCGATTGGCGGTTGGCAAAAGTACCTTTGTTCAAATATGCCTTCATCAGGAGCACTCTGGCAGCGTCTTTATTGGCGCGATTTACAGGGCCATCAGGCAAGTCATTAATGATTGCTTTGCATTCGCTGATGACGAAATCGAGTGCTTCACCACCTTTCAATACTTGCGGAGGCAACAACAGGTTTTCACCGGGCTGACGGAACGGAACCTGGTTCCAGCCGTCGGCTACCGTGAACATAACGAATGCGCGAAGGTATCTTGCTTCGGCAGCCTGTTGTGGCGTAGGGTCGAAAGTCAGCGTATTGGTGGCAGCAAATACTACTTGCAACAGTTCATTAAAAGTTGCAGCAAGGAATGCGTGGTCAGCCGTCCAGGTGTGGTTGTGCAATACGCGCCAGATACCGTTGTCGTCCCAGTCCGGGCCGCGGGTTGGGCCGAGGGTTTCGTCACTAGTATGTTGTTGAGCGGCCCACATTCTTGACTGGTCCATGAAAGGGCTGCGCAAGCCGTTGTAAGCTGAATTAAGTAACTGCTCTGCAGTAATTACTTCCTTCGCTTGCTCGAGGGTCAAATCCTCTTTGAGCGACTCTTCCAGGTCGGTACAGCCGAAAAATCCGGCCAGAAGCATCAAGAGGAAAATTTTCTTGAATTTCATGATAAAATGATTTAAGTAGTTTAGAATGAAAAGTTTGCGCCAAGAATGAAAGTTCTTGCCGATGGGTAGGGGATGTACTCAATACCGGCAGAAGGCAAACCGTTAGCGCCTGTATTCACTGTATTGACCTCAGGGTCAAATCCAGTGTAGCCTGTGAAAACCAAAAGGTTTTGGCCGGTCAGGTAAAGCCGGACGTTTTTGACGTTTCTGCCAATGTTGCCAAAATTGTAGGCAATGGTAGCGTTAGCGAGTTTCAGGTAATCCCCATTTTCAAGATAACGGTCAGACGCTTTGATAGCGTTGGAGGTAGCCTCCTGATTTTCGCCTCCGAGCAGATTGGCGTCAATGTTACGCGAACCCAGGTTGCCGATAGGAATAACCGACATTTTGGTATTGTTGAAAATTTGGTGGCCAAAGGCGCCGTTGAAGTTTAAGCCGAGGCTCAGTTTGCCCATGGAGGCGCTAGTGTAGAAACCCAACAAAACGTTCGGGTTCGGGTCGCCCACGAAAGCAAGTTTTTCATCATCGGCATAGATACTTTGGCCGTCTTCACCGATGCCGAGGTGCTGACGCAGGTAGAAAGAGTTGAGCGGCTGACCATTAGCAAGACGCTGGCTGGTAGCGCCTGAGCTGCCCTGGCCGAACAATTCACCATAATCAAGTGCCGGACCGTTGTAGTCTTGCAATTCGTTTTGGATGAAGGTGACGTTCGCGCCGAAGTTCCAGTTGAACTTTTCTTTGTCAACCAACAAAGTATTGACGGACAATTCCACACCGGAGTTGACCAGCGTACCCGGAAGGTTGATCCAGTAGAACGCAGCGGGTGCTGGCTGGATGGTCGGGAACTGGAAAAGCAAATCTTCGCTACTGCGATTGAAATACTCGATCGTACCGTAAACTTTGTAGTTCAGGAAAGCAAAGTCAAGACCAATGTTGGTAGTGGTGGTCGTCTCCCATTTCAGGTCGGGGTTAGCCACGTTTTCGAGGCCTGAAGATGCCTGATTGTTCTCGTTTGTCAGGAAATAACGTTCCTGAGCAGAGCCCGGAGGAAACTCGGAGTTACCGGTTTTACCCCAACCGAGGCGAAGTTTCAGGTTGTCGAAAACGCTGTTTTCCAGGAAACTTTCGTTGTGCAGGTTCCAGGCGAAGCCAACAGAAGGGAAGTAGCCGTATTTGTTGTTTTCACCAAATTTGCTCGAACCGTCAGCACGCATGGTGGCTGTGAGCAGGTACTTGTCGCTCAGGTTGAAAATACCGCGTACAAAGTAAGACTGCAATTCTGCATCCGGCGGTTGGAAGCCGAATACGTTGCGGCTGCCAGGCGAAGAGTTTTGCAGAACATTGTTGAAATCAATGTTATCTACAGCGAAGTCTCTCGCAAAAAAGCCCATGCCTCTCTCTGAACGCTTCTGATATTCGTAACCGGCCACCGCGTTCACGTTGAGATTACGGGTGATGTTGGCAATATAGTTCAGGGTGTGCGTAAGGATTTGGTTGGTGTTTTTTTCTTCGTTGTAAGAAGCCAAACCTCTGTTTTCGATGTCTTGCAAGTTAATCCGCCTTGAAACTTGCAGGCGGCGATCACCCACACCGTGATTGATACTGTAGAAGAATTTGTAAATCAGGTTGTCGGTAATTTTGAACGAAGGGGAGATGCTTGCGATAATGTCAACCGTGTTGGCCTTATCTTTAAAAGCATCGAGCAGGGCAACCGGGTTCGTGAAGTTACCGAAGTCAGGGATAATGATGGGTGCACCCGTATCATCATACAAAGGATGGGTTGGGTTCCACTGCAAGGCGTTGCCGATAAGGCTGCCGCGGAAACCGGCGTTGGTGGAAACGGCCGGGCCATTTTCTTTCGTTTGTGCCGCGATAACGCCAAAATCAAGACCAAGCCGCTTGCTTTCGAGGAAGCTGTAAGAGCCGGAAATGTTGGCACTTACACGCTGCAAGTCGTTTTCTTTGACGATACCTTGCTGATTGAAATAGTTGAGGCCGACACGGTAAGAGCCGCCGCTGCTACCGCCGGTGATAGAAGCGCCATGGTTTTGCACGACACCAGTTCTCAAAATTTCATCGAAGGCATCGGCATTGGAGCCATAGTCGCCGCCAGTCAGTCCATACTGGCGGAGCGCCTCGCGGTACTCGTTTCCATCCAATACTTCGTATTTTTTCAAAATGGAACTAAAGCCCACGGAAGTATTGAAATCAACAGTAGGAACTCCGCTTTTACCTTTTTTGGTCGTAATGATGATAACACCATTGGCGCCGCGCGAGCCATAAATGGCAGTCGCGGAAGCATCTTTCAACACCTGAATGGATTCGATGTCGTTCGGGTTGAGATAGTTGAGCGGGTTGGATGCAGGCGTGGCGCCCAGATCGCCGGCATTTGTGCCAGGTTTGGTGGAGTTGCCTGTCAGCTGAACGCCATCCACTACCCAAAGCGGCTCGTTGCCACCCCGGATGGAAGAGTTACCACGGATACGAACCGTCGCAGCGCTACCCGGCTGACCGCTGTTGGCCAACACCTGAACACCGGCGGCTTTACCCTGGATAAGTTGGTCGGGAGCAGCGAAAATACCCTGGTTGAAATCTTTTTCGCCAACGGACACCACCGAACCCGTCAGGTCGGATTTTTTCACGGCGCCGTAGCCAATGACCACCACCTCGTCGAGCAGGCTGCCCGCTTTCATGGCGATATTGACAACATTGGAAGCGCCCAATTCTACTACTTCTTCTTTGTAGCCTGTGTAGGCGAAGCGGAGTTGGGTGCTGCCGTCAGGGACAGAAACGGAGTAGTTGCCATCAATATCGGTCACAGCGCCTCGCGTGGTACCCACCACAGACACGGATGCACCGATGAGGGCCTCTCCGCTTTCAGCATCCGTGACTTTGCCCGTCACGGTGCGTTGAGCCAACGCGGCGCCACTGAGCAGTAATAAAACAGCTGCCAGCAACCCGCCTTTGGTAAAGGTGTGCAAAAACTTCATACAAATTGAGTTTAGTTTAGTGAAAAGTATTGTTTCACAAAATGAAAGTGAAAGTCCTTCGCGGCGTCTGGGAATACCAAGACTGGATTAAAATCGCAAATAACGAGCGTGCAAAACAGGATTTTATTCGGTAAGGCGAAGACTCTTGCAGGAAGGGTTTAGGTGTGTGGTGCACCTTGTTTAAGCGGGGCTAAGGTAGTGATACGTTGGTCAAACACACAATGTCTTTTTTTTAATTTTTTACATTTCAAAAAAATCCAAATTAGATTATCATTAGAAAAGACATGCCAACTTTAGAACAGATTTAACCCGATTTCTCTTTTCAAAACAAAATTTTTCTTTGCCCAAATTTTACTTTTGCCACCCAATCTTCAAAATATGCCTGCTACCGACACTCTCCAGCGCCGCCTGCCTGCCGAATGGGAACCTCAAAGTGCTGTCCAACTCACTTTTCCACACGAACAAACCGATTGGGCCGAAGTGCTCGACGAAGTGTTGCCTTGTTTCGCACACATCGCCGAGACCATCAGCCGTTTTGAAAAAGTGCTTGTCGTTTGCCGGAATATTGAGGCTTGCAAACGGCTATTAAAAAATGCCGTACAGGAAAATTTGATTTTTGTCGAGTGCGATTCCAACGATACCTGGGCACGCGATCATGGCGGCATCACGGTTTTTGAACGTGAAACACCGATCGTGCTGGATTTTGTGTTCAACGGCTGGGGACTCAAGTTTCCCGCCGATAAAGACAACCTGATCACTCGCCAACTTCACGAAAAAGGTATTTTCTCTGCCGAAATCCAGCACGGCGGCATCGTGCTCGAAGGCGGCGGCATCGAAAGCGACGGAATGGGCACCTTGCTCACTACGGCAGAATGCCTGCTCTCGCCCAATCGAAACCCACACCTCGATAAGGCTCAAATCGAAGAACATCTGAAAACTCTGTTCGGACTTGAGCGAGTTCTATGGCTGCACCATGGTTACCTCGCAGGCGACGATACGGATTCGCATATTGACACGCTTGCCCGCTTCTGCGATCCTGACACGATTGCCTACGTGAAGTGTTCCGACCCGAACGACGAACACTTCGCCGCGCTACAAAAAATGGAAACCGAACTTCAGTCTTTCCGAAAACAAGACGGCTCGCCTTATCGCCTCGCAGCGCTTCCCTGGCCCGACGCCTGCTATGATTCCGAGGGGAATCGCCTCCCCGCGACCTATGCCAATTTCCTGATTATCAACAGCGCCGTGCTTGTTCCTACTTATCGTGTTTCGCAAGATGCCGAAGCGCTGGAAATTTTCAAAAGCCTGTTTCCTGACCGTGAAATTATCGGTATTGACTGCCGCCCGCTAATTTTGCAGCACGGGTCACTGCATTGTGTCACAATGCAGTACCCGGCCACTGTTATAAGAACCTAAACCCTGTATTTCAATGAGCTCGCTTTACGGAGCGTTAAAGGTATTTCGCGAGGCAAAAGATGAAACCGGGTAGTTCCAACCGGCTTTTCCGCAATCATTTGCGCAAACGTTTGCTGTTGATAACTTTCCTGAAATGTTGATAACTTGAGTTTTAAAAAAGCAAATAAGAATTTGTGATTTCAATTTCCGCTTCGCCTTCCTGCGGTTATTCGGCATAAAAACTGACAAATTCGAGGTTGAAACCAGCAACCCCTGATGAAAAGAACGACCATTAAAGACATCGCTCAACAACTTGGCGTCAATCCCTCGACTGTATCGCGCGCGTTGAAGGATCATCCTGATATAGGTTTGGCCTTGCGCAATCAGATCAAACAACTCGCCCACGAACTGCACTATCGCCCCAACCACATGGCGGTCTATTTGCGCCAGCGCGGTAGTCGTCTTATCGGGCTGATTATCCCGGAAGTGACGATGTTTTTTTACCCCTCGGTCATCAAAGGAATCCAGGATGTGCTGCACGAACAAGGTTACAACCTCGTGATGCTGCCTTCCAACGAATCGCTCGAACGCGAAATAGACAACATCCGCATTTGCTCCGAAAATGATGTAGCCGGCATTTTGCTCGCCTTGTCGCGTTATTCTCAAAATTCCAGTCACCTCGAAGTGCTACACGATATTGGTGCGCCAGTCGTCATGTTTGACAAAATTCTGGAGGATTTACCCTACGATGCAGTCGTTTTAGAGGATTTTAAATCAGCAGTGGTAGCAGTCAAACATTTGGTAAAAACAGGGTGCCGTCGCATCGCGGGTATTTTTGGCAACCCCCACATGCGTATCACGCAACTTCGCCTCGATGGTTTTCGCCACGCACTCGCCGAAGCAGGTCTGGAATGCCCGGAGGATTTTATCCAATTCTCCGACAATGCCTATGAGGCGGAAAAAAGCGCGCGTATGCTGATGACGAGTCCCAACCCTCCCGATGGCATTTTTGCCATGACGGACGAAATTATTATCGGCGCGTTGCCTTCGATTGCCAATTCCGGGAAGAAAGTACCTGACGAATGTTCGGTTATTTGCATCAGCGACGGTTTTTTGCCCTATTGCCTGCATCCGCAGGTGACTTTTCTTCACCACGACGGCTACCAGGTAGGGCAACTCGCTGCCCAGCAATTATTTAAATTAATAGAATCCGGCGACTACACGAATGGTCAATACCAAGGGAAAAAACTGATGCTCGAAGCGCAACTCATCGAACTCGCCACGACGCGTCGCAAACACGATTAAAACTTCCGCCATGTCAACACTAAAAATAGGTCTCGTTCAGCAATCCTGCTCTGAAGACAAAAAATCGAACATTGAAAAATCCGTGCGCGGCATCGCTGACTGCGCCGCCAAAGGCGCACAACTCGTTGTGTTGCAGGAACTTCACTGCGGCATCTATTTCTGCCAAGCCGAAGACACCCGGATGTTCGACCTCGCCGAGCCGATTCCCGGCGCCGATACGGAGATTTTTTCTGCTGCCGCAAAAAAACACGGCGTAGTGCTCGTCACTTCCCTTTTTGAAAAACGCGCGCCCGGCATTTACCACAACACCGCCGTCGTTTTTGAAAAGGACGGCTACGTCGCGGGCAAATACCGCAAAATGCACATCCCCGACGACCCGGCTTACTACGAAAAATTCTACTTCACGCCCGGCGACCTGGGTTTCGAGCCGATTCAAACCTCTGTCGGCAAACTCGGCCTGCTCGTCTGCTGGGACCAATGGTATCCCGAAGCCGCCCGACTCATGGCGCTGGCTGGCGCCGAAATGCTGATTTACCCGACGGCCATCGGCTGGGAAAGCAGCGACCCGCAAGCGGAAAAAGAACGCCAGCACGGCGCATGGTTCACCATCCAGCGTGGCCACGCAGTGGCAAACGGCCTGCCCGTTATCACCGTCAACCGCGTCGGTCACGAACCAGACTGGTCGGGCGTGACGGGCGGCATCCAGTTTTGGGGACAAAGTTTTGTGGCCGGGCCGCAGGGCGAAATCCTGCACCTTTCGAGTACCGACCAGGAGGAAAACGTGGTGGTGGAAATTGACAAACAACGCACCGAGGATGTGCGCCGCATCTGGCCTTTCTTCCGCGATCGGCGGATTGATTTTTACGGCGATTTGACGAAACGCTATCGCGACTGAAGTTGATGAAAGTTGATAGTGGTTGATGAAGGTTGATAAATCGCGGCGCACTTTACGTTATCAATCTCATAAATTTTTATCAACCCTCATCAACCTTATCCACGGGAACGGAGCGAGCCATTTTATTTTTTGCAAAAATTTGATTCCCAGGCGGTTGTCCAAATCCACGCCCCCCAAACTTTCCACCTCCGACCAAAGGTGATGATGGTAAAAAGTCGCCATTTCCGGGACACCGAGTTTCGTGTAATATTCCAGGGTTCGCCGCCTTGCTGCTTCTTTTTCATTTTCGTTTTTGTAAAAAGGCGAATCGAGGATGTGAATTTCGCCGCCGGGCTTCAGGCATTTTTTGAGAGAAAAAATCAACTGCTCCAAGTCGGGAAAATACTGCACGGAAGCAGCCAGCACGACCAAATCAAATGTATCCCGAAATGATATTCCGGGAAGCGAGCCACCCGGAACAGCGTTCCGGGATACAAAGTCAGCATACACAAATTGCAAATTCTCCCGGCCAAAAAGCCGCGCGCCTTGCGCCAGTTCGGCCTCGTTCACGTCCACAGCCCACACGTCCCAGCTGGGATTTTCCGCCAGCCTGTTTGCCAGCCAGCCGTTGCCGCAGCCGAGGTCGAGGATGCGGATTCCCGCCGAACTTTCCGAAAGTTGCCAACTTTCGGAAAGTTGTTTCCTGAAACGCTCGAACGACCTTCTTCGCCAAACCCACTCCTTCGCGTAAGGATTTGATTTTGAGATGAATGGCAACGCCCGCACGACTTCGTCGGGAAAAACGCGCCCTTCGCGGCGGCGCACTTCGAGGTATATTTTTTCTTTTTCCCGGAACGACACAGGGTCGGAGAAAAAATGAATTTTGGAAAAATCGGACATCAGGTTGCCAACCAGGCTTCTAATTGATGCCTGAAAAAGAGAACGACTACAACGGTTAAAATCGAGATGGAAACTATGATGAACACGTAGCCCAGCAAAATTGCCAATCCTCCTTTGAGCCAGGTTCCGATTTTGGATTGCTGAAAAAATTGACCGTAAGCCCAGCCAAAATAGACTATCCAAATCCCGATGGAAAAGAGGGTCATCAGCAAAGTGCCTGTGGAAATACTGCTCAGAAATTTTGAAATCGGCATGGTGACGATTGCCGCGAGACTGAGTTCGCCCATCAAAAAAGTGTTGAGGACGAAGTGTTCAGCAAAATTGTAGCCCTTGCGACGAAACAACAACCACGACCAAAAGGCAATCATGGGTATCATGAAGAACATCATAATGGCCGGGTGGTCGCTGAGTACCTGAAAAATTTTCTGTGACAATTGTTGTCCTATTGGGCTGGAACTGCCTTGCTGCTCGGTGATTTTTTGCATCATATCCTTGTCCAGGCCAAAGAAGTGAAAGAGCAAAAAACTGATAGCCGACGCCCAAAACATGAACTTGACAGGCTTGATATGCTTCACCCGTTTGCCTTCGAGGTATTCGCGGATGCTGTGACCCGGCCGTGTCAGCAATTCTTTCGAGGTGTACCAAAAACCCTGTTCGTAGTGAAAAACGCGTTGCCGCACTTCGTTGAAAACTTGTTTCGTCGTGATGCGTTTCGTTTTGGCTTTTTGCCCGCATTGGGGGCAAAATTTTCCTTCAAATTCGTTGGCGCAGTTTTTACAAACGGTCATGCTAAGATTGTTTTGCCCGGAAACATACACGTTTTCTTATTCTTGCACCCTTGAATTTTGCTACGTCTGAAAGTCTAATGTCCAACGTCCAGTATCCAAAGTCCTAACATTATGTCCACCACGAACACTGTCAACCTCGAAGCCGAAAAAAACACCGACGCTTTCAAACTCGCCGTCTCCAACCTGAATCGCCGCCTCGAAAAAATCCACGAAGGCGGCGGCCCGAAACGTATCGAAAAACTCCACCAACAGGGCAAGATGACTGCCCGCGAACGCATCGATTACCTGCTGGATAAAGGCAAACCGCGTATCGAAATCGGGGCGTTTGCAGGTGATGAAATGTACAAGGAACACGGCGGTTGCCCGGCAGGTGGGGTAGTCGTCGTCATCGGTTACGTGCGCGGTCGGCAAGTCATCGTCGTCGCCAACGACGCGACTGTAAAGGCTGGGGCCTGGTTTCCCATCACCGGAAAAAAGAACTTGCGGGCACAGGAAATTTCGATGGAAAACCGCTTGCCCATCATTTACCTCGTGGATTCGGCGGGCGTTTACCTGCCCATGCAAGACGAGATTTTCCCCGACAAAGAGCATTTTGGGAGAATTTTCCGCAACAACGCGAAGATGTCGTCGGCAGGAATTCCACAAATCGCCGCCATCATGGGCGCCTGCGTGGCGGGCGGCGCGTATTTGCCCATTATGTCCGACGAGGCTTTGATTGTGGAAAAAACTGGCTCAGTGTTCTTGGCCGGCCCCTACCTCGTGAAAGCAGCCATCGGCGAAAATGCCGACCAGGAAACCCTCGGTGGGGCTGCCACGCATTCCGAAATCTCCGGCGTGACCGACTATAAAATGCCCGACGACCCCACCTGCCTCGACACCATCAAGGATTTGGTGGACAAATTCGGCAGGTTTGAAAATGCCGGGTTCGACCGCATCGCGCCGCAACCTGCTTTCGGAAAACCCGACGATATTTTTGAAATTTACCCTGAAAACGGCGCGAAACCCTACGACACGGTCGAACTCCTGCGCCGTCTCGTGGACGAAGGCAAACTCACGCAATACAAAGAGCATTACGGCAAAACCATCATCACCGCCTATGCCCGTATTGACGGCTGGGCGGTGGGCATCGTTGCGAACAATCGCCAAGTCGTGAAAAACGCAAAGGGCGAAATTCAATTCGGCGGCGTCATCTACTCAGATTCAGCCGATAAGGCCACGCGATTCATCCTGAATTGCAACCAGAAAAAAATCCCGCTCGTGTTCCTCCACGACGTGACGGGCTTCATGGTCGGCACCCGCTCCGAGCACGGCGGCATCATCAAAGACGGCGCGAAAATGGTGAACGCTGTGTCGAACTCGACCGTGCCGAAGTTCAGCATCGTCATCGGAAATTCTTACGGCGCGGGCAACTACGCTATGTGCGGCAAAGCCTACGACCCGCGCCTCATCGCCGCCTGGCCGACCGCTAAAATCGCCGTGATGGGCGGCGAGCAGGCCGCTAAAGTGTTGACGCAGATACAAGTACAATCTTTGAAGGAAAAAGGCGAAGCCCCCGACCCGGCGGCGGAAAAAGAATTGTTGGAAAAAACGAAAGCCAGTTATCTCGCCCAAACGACGCCTTACTACGCCGCCGCCCGCCTCTGGGTGGACGCCATCATTGACCCGCGCGACACCCGCCAATGGATTTCGATGGGCATCGAAGCGGCGAATAATGCGCCGGTGGAGAAGTTTAATGTGGGGGTGTTGCAGGTGTAATTGAGGTCATTAGGGGTCATTAAAGTCATTTTTTGTGTGCGCTGCGTTTGTCATCCGCCTTTCGGCGGATCCGTCCGCTCCACGGGCGGGCTTATTTGCCGGTTTGATCGGCATTCTGTAACTTTGTAAAAATTTTCAAAAATGGTTCAAGCAACTTTCACCGTTTCCGACTCGGATTTCAACGCCGAACTTGTGGAGCGTATCAAAAGCATTTTTGCCTCAGAAGGTGAAAAGTTTGAAGTTGTTATTCGAGTAAAAAAGAAAGAAACGCCTCAGGAAGCCAAGGAAAGAATTGACCGTTCCATCGAGAATATTGAAAATGGCGAGCCGCTCGTGACCTTTTCAGGTGAAGAATTCGAGGCTTTGGCTGCCCAACTTTCCAACAAATGAAAGCCGTTCATTTTGAAGGCGCGGCCTACGAGCAGCTCGTAGAATGGGCTTCGGAAGACTTTGGCGTTTTTGAAAAAATCGTTCAACTCATAAAGGACATCAGCCGCGACCCCTTCAAAGGGCTTGGAAAACCCGAGCCTCTGCGCCACAAATACAAAGGCTATTGGTCGCGCCGCATCACACAGGAACATCGTCTGATTTACAAAATGGCCGACGGCGTGATTGTGATTGCGAGTTTGCGGGGGCATTACGAATGACCTTTTCTCATTTTCCGTTTGTCATTCGCCGAAAGGCGGATCCGTCCGCTCTACGGGCGGGTGTCGTGCGGTTTTCGGCGACGGCTTTTTTGATTTCTTCGATGGGTGAATTCATAAGGAGGGTGATTTTTGCGTCAGCAAACGTAAATGATTTACCAAGAAGCAGCAAACCGCTCAACTCTTCCGTTTGGATGAAAAACATCTTTTCACCAAACACAAAAGCGCATGACCAAACAACTTCTTCCGCTGCTCTATTTCGGCCTGTTCGCCGCTTACCTTGCCGTGTTTAATTGGAACGACAACCCGCTCGTCAGCCTGCTTTTTCTTACTGGCTCTGTGACAGGATTTGTTCAAATTGTTCGACCGAGAGCAATCTTGTTCAGGTCTCTTTTTGCGTTGGCTTTGCTGTTCTCGCTGTTTTACGCTGGCGTAATCATCAGGGTTATGCTTGAGACCGGTAGCATTATGCCGTTTAGCCCGAAAGGCAACGCGGTTTTTACAGGAAATTTGATAATGGCGGCGCTCAATTTTGTCATGGTGTTTTTCTGGTTCAAAAACGGCTTGCGCTCAGGACGCTTCACAGGTGTCACGGGGTAGAAAATCAAGCCTTCACCAACTCAGAGGACGAATTTTGCACAAAAAAGCAATAGGGTTTAGCAAATTTGCACCCGAAATGGCTTTGAGAATGGCCTCAAAAAAGTCCAGATGCTTTTGAATTATGAGCACTGAAACACTTAAATCCGAGTTTTTCTTTTGGCTGCACCTGTTCATCACGGTGCTGGCGTGGGTCGCACCCTTTCTGTTCAGCTGGCAATGGTCTTTGCCGGCATACGCCGCGGTGATGTTGCAATTCGCCGTTTTTGGCCGCTGCTTGATGAACAAAGAACACCAGCTCGCGGAAGAAGACCACGCGACTTTTTACTCTCACCTATTTGAAAAAATGGGCTTCCAACCCAATCGCCGACGGCTTAAATTCTATGTCCGCAAAGTGTGTTACCCCGTGCTGGCAGCGGTGGCGATATTGTGGCAAGAGGCGCTGGGCATGACACCTTTATTGTTCTGACACCTGCCGGGCTGTACTTTTCTTTTTGAACGACCAGGTAATCCAGACCCGCGCGGCTTCCGTGCCGTCAGGTAACTTCCCCGAAGAAGTCGCCCTGAAGACCTGCGGCTCGCCCGACTCCAGCGCCTGCTGAATCGTCGCCTCCAATGCTTTCCCGTCTTCGCAGGTAAAGAGCAAAGTCTCCGACGCTTTTTTGAAAAATTCCGCTTCCACCCGTGTCACCAGCATCGAAACCGGCGGTTTTCCTTGCAAATGCACCAGTGCTAACATCCCGGTGGAGAACTCGCCTGCTGCGCATTGTGCGGCGAAATAGGTGGAGCGAAACGGATTTTGCGAACGCCAGCGATACGGCAGGCGCACTACCGCCCGCTCGCCGTCGCAGGAGCGGAGGCTGATTCCCATGAACCATGCCGCCGGTAGTTTCCACAGCAGAAAAAAGCGCATGCGCCAGGGGGAATTGGCGATTTTGAGAAATTTCGTCATAACAAAGCAGGAACCTGAGCGGCAAATGTATTGTTTATCAAATCATTAAATTTCAGGCGAGGCTGAAACAATTTTGCGGAAAATTCTCATTTTTGAGCGCTCAAATTTGGCAAATCCCTTTTCAGCCAGCACGTTTTGTTCTTTCAAACTTTCTTTTTTTAACCAATCACACAAACGCCATGGAGTGGAGAAGGCTTAACGGCCAACGAATCGAACAGCCCCTGCTCGCAGCAGTGGAAGACACTATCCGGCGGGAAAAATCTGCCGGTTACAAACTCAAAGTTTGCATTGGTACGGATTCGCAAGTCATCGGTGAAGAAGTACATTTTGCCACAGTCATCGTGTTTTTGCGCGAAAAACGCGGCGGTTTTATGTTCATTTCAAACGAAAAAACCAGCCGCAAAACCAGCCTGCGCGAGCGCATGATTCTCGAAGTAGGCCGCTCGGTAGAGGTCGCATACGCGCTTTGCCACCTGCTCGATGAGTACGATGTAGCCCTCGAAGTGCACGCCGACATCAACACAGACCCCTCGTTTGAGAGCAACACCGCCCTGAAAGAGGCGATGGGTTACATCCTCAGCATGGGCTTCGTGTTCAAAGCCAAGCCAGACGCGTTCGCTTCGTCGTCTTGCGCCGACAAGGTCATTTGACGAGAAACGGCAGACGGTGTACGAGGGACGGTTTTATCTTGAAAAACTCTTATGCACGATAAGGGGCGGCCACGAGTCGCCCCTTTATTTTTTCAAAAATCTTCTCATTTAAACGGGGCTGCTATGTTTTTTGACGAATCCTGACAAAACTTCATCGAAACCTGCCTGTTTTCGTTCCTACTTCCCGCACCTTCGCGGCGCAATTTCATTTTAAAAAACTAAACAGGCCATGAAGAGATTCTTTCTGCCCCTATTCTTTTGTATTTTCCTGCTCCAGACCGGAGTCGCCCAGAACATCAAATTTGTGGAATACGACCTGCCCAACGGCTTAAAAGTCCTGCTCCACGAAGACCATTCGACCCCGATTGTGGCCGTGTCGGTCATGTACCACGTCGGTTCTAAAAATGAAAAACCCAAACGCTCAGGTTTCGCTCACTTCTTCGAACACCTCTTGTTTGAAGGTTCTGAAAACATCAAACGCGGCGAATTCGACGACTACATCAACAACGCCGGCGGCATGAACAACGCCAACACCTGGTACGACCGCACCTATTATTACGAGGTGTTGCCAAGTAACCAACTCGGTCTCGGCCTTTGGCTCGAGAGCGAGCGTATGCTTCAGGCGAAAGTCGAAAATGTCGGCATCGAAACCCAGCGCCAGGTGGTGAAAGAAGAGCGCCGTCAGCGCGTGGACAACCAACCTTACGGTCGTTTGCTCGAAGAAACGCTCAAACGCGTGTTCACCGTTCACCCTTACAAGAGCTCCGTCATCGGCTCGATGGAAGACCTCGACGCAGCAGAAGAGATTGACTACAAGACGTTTTACAAAGATTTTTATCGCCCCGACAACGCCATTCTTTCCATCGCCGGCGACATCGACATCGAGCAAACGAAGAAATTGATTGACCTCTATTTCAAAGACATCCCGCGTGGAAAAGGCGAAATTCAGCGCAAATTCCCGCAAGAGCCGCCCATGACCCGCGAAGTGCGCGATACCGTGTACGACAACGTGCAACTCCCGGCCATCATCTACGGCTACCACATTCCGGCGCAAGGCACGAAAGATTTTTATGCCGTAAAAATGCTCGGTATGCTCCTCAGCCAGGGCGAAAGCAGCCGGATGCAAAAAAACATCGTGGACGAACAGCAGAAAGCTGTGTTCGCCGGCTCTTTCCCGCTTGAACTCGAAGACCCGGGCGCGAACATCTGTTTCGCAATCGCCAACATGGGCGTGGAACCTTCCGAACTGGAAAAATCAATGGACGCTGTCATCGCTGACGTGCAAACCAACTTGATTTCGGAAACGGAATTTCAAAAACTGCAAAACCAGGTTGAGAACGACTTCGTGAGTGCCAACAACACGGTGGCCGGTATTGCCGAAAGCCTCGCCAACTACGAAATGTACTACGGCGACGCCAACCTCATCAATACCGAACTCGACCGCTACCGCAAAGTCACCCGCGAAGACATTCGCGCTGCGGCCAACAAGTATTTTAACAAAAATGCCCGCGTAGTGCTGTACTGGTTGCCAAAAACGAAGCAACCTTAAGCGATGGTGAACTTTCGGAAAGTTGCCAACTTTCCGAAAGTTTTGTGTACTTGCAAACCACTCATTTTCAAATTGATAAAATAAAAATGAAGCATTTTTCAAAAATAACTGCCGCGCTGTGCCTGCTTTTTGCGACGGCATTTTCCCAAACGATTTTTGCCCAGCAAACCCCCAGCGGCGCACCCGCTATCCCTACTCCTTCGGGGGATGTGCGCAAAGGCGCACCTGCCGCTGGCACCGCGCCTAAAATTCAAATCGGCAAAGCCGAAACGTTCAAACTCGACAACGGCCTCACGGTCATCGTAGTCGAAAACCACAAACTGCCGCGCGTGTCGTTCCAGATTTTTGTGGACAACGACCCCGTGCAGGAAAATGACGCTGCCGGTTACATCGAAATGATGGGTACCCTGCTTTCCAAAGGCACAAAGACCCGTACGAAGGCTCAAATTGACGAACAGGTGGACTTTCTCGGCGCTTCGTTTTCGTCCAGCGCCAACGGCGTGAACGGTGACTGCCTGTCCAAACACTCGGAAAAATTGCTGGAAATCATGGCCGACGTGTTGCTCAACCCGACTTTCCCGCAGGAAGAACTGGACAAAGCCAAACGTCAGGCTGAGAGCGGCCTCGCTGCCAACAAGGACGACGCCAACGCCATCGCTGGCAACGTCGGCTCCATTTTGCGTTATGGGAAAAATCACCCCTATGGCGAGATTATGACCGAAGAGACTTTGAAAAAAGTCAGTCTCGACCAGATCAAAAGCCACTACAACACCTATTTCAAACCCAATATTTCCTACTTCGTGGTGGTAGGCGATGTGACGAAAGCGCAAGCCGAAAAATTTGCGAAGCAATATTTTGGCAAATGGCAAAAAGGCGACGTGCCGAAATATAAATACCCCGTGCCACAAGCGCCTGCGAAAACGCAGGTGGATTTCGTCCACAAACCCGGCGCCGTGCAATCCGTCATCAATGTCACCTATCCCGTTGATTTACTGCCCGGTACGCAGGAAGCCATCAAAGGTCGTGTGGCAAATGCTTTGTTCGGTGGCTACTTCAACAGCCGCATCAACGCCAATCTGCGCGAAGGACACGGCTGGACTTATGGCGCCCGCAGTTCGCTCAATCCCGACCGTTTGGTCGGTTCCTTCAATGCCACCGCCAGCGTACGAAATGCCGTGACCGATAGCTCCATTATCGAATTGGTGAAAGAAATGCGCCGTTTGAGCACTGAAAAAGTACCTGAACAGGAATTGCAGGTCGTGAAAAACGTACTCACTGGCCAGTTTTCTCAAAGCCTCGAGCAACCGGGAACAGTCGCCAACTTCGCACTCACGACAGCCCGTTTCGGCTTGCCGGCAGATTATTATGAAAAATATCTGCAAATGCTGCAAAACGTCACGCCCGACGATGTGGCGGCAATGGCTAAAAGATACATCAACCCTGACCGCGCGCACATCCTCGTCGTGGGCAACAAAGACGACGTTGCCGACCGTTTGAAACAATTTTCTGCTGACGGAAAAATCAATTTCTACGACGTGTACGGCAACCCGGTAGTAGCCTCCGGCGCTACTTTGCCGCCCGGTATGACGGCTGAAAAAGTAGTCGAGGATTATGTGAACGCCATCGGCGGCACGTCTAAAATCGGTACGATCAAAGACTTGCAGACGACCAGCACGATGAACATGGGCGGCGCAGCCCTCACGATGAAAACCTGGCAGAAAGACGGCAAAATCGCCACAAACGTCCTGATGAACGGCCAGGCCGTCCAAAGCCGCGTTTACGACGGCACGAAAGCTGCCGAAAGCGGCATGGGCGGCGCGCGCGATTTGACTGGCGAAGACCTGAACGACCTGAAAGAACAAGCCCTTTTCTGCAAAGAAGCAGCTTACAAAACCGGCGGCTACAAAATGGAGCTCAAAGGTCTGGAAGCCATCAGCGGCAGCGACGCTTACGTCATCGAAGTCACTCGTCCCGACGGCAAAAAGACGACCGAATACTACGACATGAAGTCCAGCCTCAAAGTGCGTGAAGTCACTTCCGTCACAGGCGAAGGCGGCGAACCGACCACCATGACGATTGACTTTTCGGACTATAAAGCGACCAATGGCGTGATGTTCCCGAATACAATCACACTCACAGGCATTTTTCCTGTCCCCGTCAAAGCTATCACCAGCGAAATCAAGGTGAACGAAGGCATCGAAGACAGCAAGTTTAAATTGTGATATCCGGGACGTTGAATTTCAGACTTTGGACGCTGGAGACATGATTTTTTATGTCCCAAGTCCAACGTCTAAAATCTAAAGTCCTTGTTACTTTTGCGCACCCCGCCCCTGAACGGCGGGGTGTTTTTCTTTCATAAAGAACTGATAACCATGTTACAATTCATTTTTCTCCAGGCGCAGCAACCCACAGGCGGAAACCCGTTCCTGAGCATGTTGTTCCCTTTTTTGATCCTGATTGTGTTTTATTTTTTCCTGATTCGCCCTCAAATCAAGCGTCAAAAGGAAACCCAGAAATTCCAGGAAAGCCTGCGTGAAGGCCTCGAAGTTGTCACCAATTCGGGTATCATCGGCAAAATCACCAAGATTGACGGCCCCGTCGTGAGACTTATGGTGGACGAAAAAACCTTCATCCGCGTGGTGAAGTCAGCCATCCAGGGCGAGTACAAACCTTAAATTTTCTGCCATGCTGCGCTATTTTCTGCCTTTTGCCTTTTGCCTTTTGTCCTTTGCGGTCGTTGCGCAAAGTCCCTGGACCCGCAGCAAGGGAGGTTTTTATGTGCAGGCGGCATGGCAGTTTATTCCGACTTACGACGCGATTTTTGATCAAAATTCTCCGGACGACACGCGCAGTTTGGAAAGAGAAATCACCGAAAACGCCTTTCAATTTTACGGCGAATACGGCATTTCCAAAAAAACGACCGTTTGGGTGGCAGCCCCGTTTCGATTTTTAAAATCAGGCGAGAACGTCGGCGGAGGGCCAAATCCACCCGTCACCGCTGGCACACTCAATGGGCTGGGAAATATCTCTCTGGCGGTCAGACACAATTTTTACAATAAAAACCTGACTTTCAGCGGCCAACTGCGGGTAGATTTTCCGAACAGCCGATTCGATCAGCCGACCGGCTTGAGCACAGGATACGACGCGCTCACGCTGCTTCCGACTTTGAGCGTGGGCAAAGGTTATGGCCGGTACTACTGGTTCGCCTACGGAGGCTGGGGTGGCAGAGGCAATATTGAAAATCACTTTGTTAACGTCGGGGCAGAAGCCGGGTATAAACTGGGCAAATGCTGGCTCATTGCCTTTTCCGAATTATGGCAGGACACGGGCTCGAAAACCTATTTTGTGCCTCCAGCAAACGAAATTACAGGCCTGTTCCTTCCCAACCCGAGTTACTGGTCGTTCGGCGTCAAAGGCATTTACGAGTTCAACCGTTTTTGGGGTGTCGTCGCGACAGGAGCAGGCGCTTTTCAAGGCGATTTAGTGCCGCAGCAGCCCGCTTTTTCGCTCGGCGCTTATTTCAAATGGGATTGACAGAGCAATTTTCCCGCTGATTTAATTTTAAAACTCGCGTGTATCTGCGTGTTTTTTCTGCGAAAATCAGCGGGAAAAATTTCTTCGGCTCAACCCATAACCACCTCCAGACTTTCACAAATTTTTTCCGCTGCAAAATCCAGGTCAGCATCCGTGTGCGCTGCCGACACGAAGCCGACTTCGTAACCTGAAGGGCCGAAGTAAACGCCGCGTTTCAGACACTCGAGGTGCATTTTTTTGAAAAAATCCATGCGCGAGCCGTCAATCTCGTCCGAACGGCGAATGCGCTGGCGTGTGAACGTCGGCCAGAAAATGGAGCCCACGCTTGGGAAAGTAACTTCATAACCCCGGCGGTCGCAGAATTCCTGTAAACGCCCGGTGAATCGCCGTGTTTTCGCTTCCAGATTTTCGTAAAAACCGGGTTTCAGCAATTCCGTCAGCGTCGCGAAGCCTGCGGCCATTGCCACCGGATTGGCGCTCAGTGTTCCGGCTTGGTACACTGGCCCGACGGGCGCGACATTTTCCATAATTTCTTTGCTTGCCGCGTAAGCACCGACGGGCATACCGCCGCCGATGATTTTTCCGAAAGTCAGAATATCCGGCTGAATGCCGTACAAGCCCGCCGCCCCCTCGAAACCCACGCGGAAGCCTGAAATCACCTCGTCGAAAATGAGCAGGACGTTGTGTTCGCGGGTTTTTTCTCTCAAAAATTGTAGAAAATCAAGGTCTTGCAAAAGCAAGCCGTTGTTGGCCGGAATCGGCTCGATGATGACGCAAGCCACATCGCCGGCGTGTTCGCGCAAAGCCGCTTCCAACGCTTCGGGGTCGGCAAGCGGCACCACGATCGTTTCTTTGGCGAAAGACTCGGGTATACCTGCCGAGGTACTGATGCCAAAAGTGACCAGGCCCGACCCGGCTTTGACCATCAGCGAATCCACGTGGCCGTGATAACAGCCCTCGAATTTGATGACTTTGCTGCGCCCCGTCACGCCTCGCGCCAGCCGGATAGCGCTCATCACAGCCTCCGTGCCGCTGCTCACGAAGCGAACCATTTCGATGAAGCGGTGATTTTCGAGCATCAATTTTCCGATCAAATTGTCGTGCGGCGTGGGCGTCCCGAACGACATGCCGTTGGCGACGGTTTCCTGCACACGTTGTACCACCGCCGGATGGCAGTGGCCGAGAATCAGCGGCCCCCAGGAGCAGCAGAAGTCTATAAATTTTTGATTGTCAACATCAAAAAGATGGCAACCTTCTCCTTTTTGGAAAAAAATGGGCGGCCCCTGCACGCTTTTGAAAGCGCGTACAGGCGAGTGTACACCGCCTGGAAAATAGGTTTTGGCTTCTTCAAATAATTCGCCGCTGCGGGCGCGGGTGAAAGTACCGGGCGTGGGAAAGTTGTGTTGATTCATGGGACAAAAGTAAGGCGAGCGACTTTTTCACCTTTCGGAAAAAGCCAATTTCGATTCTTTCAAAATTTGGGACAACGTGACAGCACTTTTGAAAAAACTGAAATATCTCTGCTTGCTACCTTCCGAACGCCCTACCTTCGCCCAACAAAAATTACTAATCCATTGAATATTCCGCTCCCTTCTGCCCGTGTATTTCTTTACTTGCTGCCGTTGATGGTCGTGGGTTGCTGGTTTGGCCTTCGCAATCGCCCTGACACGGTATGGCTCGAGGCCGGTGACCTGCTGCGCCAACAACATGTGCTCATTGGCGAAGTGCCTGATTCATTACAAAGTCTTTATTGTCATTTGCACAATCTGCCTTACCGGGCGGGTGATTCTACCGCTATCCGGCTGGTTTCCAAACCTTATGTGCCGGTCATCGAGTGGATGCGTTTCAAAAAATTCACAGAAACAGCGGCTGAAAAGCGATTCATGGTGGTTTCGGGCGTCACCGGCGCGGGCGCTACGAAAATGACCAAAAACATGGCTCGCCTGCTTGCGAGTCACCCCGAAAATGTGCTGGAAATTGACTGCGCGCCGGCATTCGACCTGGATTATCACAAAAAATATATCGGTCACGAAGAAAACGACCGATTTGTGCCGGGCAAATTGCTCGAATTTTGGGAGCGTTGCCGGCAGCACCCTGAGCAAAAATTTGTCGCTGTCGCCGATAATTTTGACAAAATAAACCCTGAAACTTTCTTTGGCCCGGAACTTTGGGAATCGCTCGGCAGCCCGAGCGACTCAGCCGTGCTGGGCGGAAAAACGGTCGGCATACCCCTGAACTTCTATTTTTTTTCGGTCACGCACCTCGGCCCTGGTTCGCTCATCGAAATGAATGAGGAGCATTTCAAACGACTTGGCCGCCAGTACATTCTCCACCCTGACGCGCGCGAATTGCTCGCGCTGTTGCGCCAGCAAGCAGAAAAAATCACTGCCAAATCGTCGCCATCGCTTGATGAAAAAAGCCGTCTGGCTGCTTTGAAAGACACGACGCAGTTGCACCAGTTCCTATTTTATTTCCTGAAAACCAATCGTTTGCTCACCGAACGATATGCGCCGGGTTACCAACTGGGGCATGGCAGCAATGTGAAAAATTACTATCGCCCACAGGATTTGGCTCAATTGAAACAAACCTACCTGAACCACATCAACGCGTTGCATCCCGAGCGACCGCTCACGGAGCGCGATTTTGAACCGCTCGATTTTACGGTGCAATCGGGTGGGCTGGAACAGGGCTCCAATTTTCTGGCGCAGCAAATTCAATATTTGGAAAGTACCGGCTATCTGGTTGAAATAACGATGGTGGCTTCTACGGCTTTGCTCACGATGCTGGCAGGTTGGTGGGTATTTCGCCGGCGCGAACAACTTATCCGACGCTATGGCGAGCGAGCTCAACAGGTGTATAATGGCTTTGAAACACAGATGATTAGCGCAGAAGTAGCAGGCCGGCGACTGGAAGAAATCAAAAATGAAGTGGACGATCTGGTGATGCGTCGTCGGCTCAATTATACGGAAGGTTTGTACTTTCTTGCCTTTATCGAGGACAAAGTGAAGCGCATCGAGTTTGCCCGCAACGTGAGTGAGAATTTCCTCGAACTCTTCAACGCTTTTATGGAAGACGATATCCTGACCGAAAGCGAATACCTGAAACTGCGGCAGTTTTTACAGTCTATCCGCCACAAAATTCCTTCGGAAGTGTACGAGCAATTCAGGCAAAAGGTGGAAGCGGCTTACGCTGCTCATCATGATTAAGTTGCTGAAAATCAGTTTTTAACTGAAATAAAAAATGGCTGTCGGGTTATCCGGCAGCCATTCTTAAAAATCTATTCTAACACAAAAATTACTTACTCCTGGCTCGTTTGATGAGGATGTTGTAGGCGGCTTTGAAAAGGTAGCGAACGTCGGTCCAGAACGGGCTTTGCTCGCAGGCTTGCAGGTAACGCGCCTCGGAAGCGACGATTTCTTCCAATGTTTTAGGCAAATCAGCATAAAACGGCGGAATCAAACCGGGTTTGAATTGTTTGCGGTATTCCTGAAAATCTTGCGGATAAAGGCTCATGTAGTGGCGGCTCAGTGGGCGCACGCCGACAATCTTCAAGTCGCCTTTCAGCAGGTTGGCAATCATCGGGACTTCGTCGAGCCAGAATTTGCGGAGGAAACGACCCAGTGAATTGACGCGAGGGTCTTCCTTCAGTTTGCCGCCATCCTGAAGCCCTTGCGTTTCGTACACGTACTGTTGCAAATATTCGGAGTAAGGGTACATCGTGCGGAACTTGTACACTCTGAATACTTTACCGTTTTTCCCGACACGACGAAGTTTGATAAGTGGACCATAAGAGGCCTCGTTGTTGTAATCAGGTTCGCCGGTTTTTTCCGCTACAAAATAGAGTTTGCCTTCCGCGTCGAGGGTTTTCACGAGCCGGAAGCCGCAGGAATAGAGGCGTCCGTAAGTTTCCATTTCGGAAATAACACGGTTGCGACCTGCGGTTATAAAAAAGTAAAGTTGCTTGAGATAGGGGAGTTTGGGCCAAACCCGTTTTACCCAAAAGTCGAAGAAATAATAAGTCTTGTTGAGTGGCCAGGGGAATTTTGCCATGATACGTTGCTGGCGTTGGCGAGCCGTTTCGACACAGCCAATAAGCAAACCTCCCGGGCGCATGTATTCGTTGGCGGATTCCAGGAATTTGTTGACGAAGCGAATGTCGTTGAGTTGCTTCAGGTTGATGATGCAGCCAATACCCGACTCGTCATAACCCCTGCAGGAGACAAGATTGATAAGGTTGATGGGAGAAGAGGTTTGCAGGATGGCCGCATCCCAGGGGTTGTCGAGGTCTACTTTTTCTTCAAGCAGTTCGATTACCTGAGACGGAACTTCGGTGCTGAGCACCTTGCGGTACAGGCTGGGTTTTGTGTTGGAGAATTTCTCGGCGATTAGGTGTAAAGGTTGTTCCATTTTCAGCATTGGTTTGCTTAGATTAACACACGAGCCTCATGCTCCGGAAAAACTGTTGAATTGAAAAGAAAACAATTGCTCCAGCATGGAGGCGGCGGGGGGAGAGGTAACCGGTAAAAGACGCAAACAAGATGCGCTATCCTTCTTACGCCGGTGCGTTGTATCAAGCGGGGACTTTCTGACGTACTTTAATTAACAAATACTTCGCCAGATTTTTGATTTGCTGAGTGTTCTTCTCCTTGAGCCACAGGAGCGAATCATCTGTCCAGCGCTGCGGATGGAAATTAAACATCACTTTATCAGGAAATTTCCCATTACGAATACTCTCAATTATTTCAAAAGTGGAATGAAAAGTTAGCCCGAAATGGTTAACAACTTTGTCGCGCACACTCACCTTGTGTCCATCCCACATACGGCCTGTATCAGTCAAATAGAAGGTCTTTGAAAAATCGAGGTCGAAATAAGGCTCACCCGCAATATCGTATTTCTTGTAGTCGTAGTGCTTCCAAACGTCCTTGTTGTCGTATTTCGACTTGGGACTACCGTGCATACAAATCGTCGTGACGGACGCAACTTTCCGAAGTTTCTCTAAGTGTTTTTCAAAAAATTTGATCGCTTCGTGCGGGTTTCCGCTGGCAAAATCCATATCCTCGTAATGGTAGCCGATTTCGTGACCCATGTTGTGAATTTCCCGAATCACGCCCTCGTCGAAACTCTCCGGAACCATCCGAAAATAGTAGGTGCCGACGATGCCGCGCCGGTGCTGGATTTTGGCGAATTCGAGCGAATGCAGTTTGCGGTCGTCCACGTCGTGGCGCAGCAGAATGCTACGCCTGGCGGGTTTTTGCAAAAAATCTGCAAAGGTTTGAAAGTGAAAGTCGGCTTGTTGCAAGCTGTCGAGCAGTGCCTCGTAGGCCGACAAAGTGAAGTCTCGCATTTCGTTTTTTTTGAAGGATTAGTTTTTTAGATGTCAGATTTGTATTTGGGCTATAACCTTGAAATCTGCAGAATCAAATCAAGATTGCATTTGCAGGAGCCGCTCTTCGTACATTTTTTTGTTCCACTCATACACATTTTTCATGCCTTCAAACATCCTGACTTTGGGTTCATAGCCCAGTTTAGTGCGGATTTTCGTGATGTCGGCATTGGAGTGTTTCACATCGCCGACGCGCTCCGGGCCATACACCGGTCGAATGTCTTTGCCGGTAATTTGGCGAAGCATGTCCACCATTTCGTTGAGCGTCACCTGGTCGCCACATGCGACATTGTATACTTGGTTGAGTGCTTGAGCATTTTCTGTAAAAAGTGCCAGGTCATTGGCGTGCAGGACATTTTCCACGTAAGTGAAGTCGCGGCTGTGGGTGCCGTCGCCATTGATTTTGGGCTGGTTGCCCTCGATGAAAGCGCGGCAAAACAGCGGAATTACTGCGGCGTAAGGATTGTCAGGGTTTTGTTTGGGACCGAAGATATTAAAGTAGCGGAGGCCGACGAAATTCAGATTGTAGGTTTTGCAAAATACCTGCGCGTAGTGTTCGCAAGCGAGTTTGCTGACGGCATAGGGCGAAAGCGGATTGCCGATGCGTTCTTCCACTTTCGGCAGTTCTCGGCTGTCGCCGTAGGTACTCGACGAAAAAGCCAGCACGACGCGATCGGCGCCAGCTTCTTTGGCGGCGTGAAGGATGTTGACTGTGCCGCCTACGTTCACCTCGTTGGTGCGCATCGGATTTTCGATGGAGCGCGGTACAGAACCAAGTGCGGCCTGATGCGTCACTTTGTGAATGCCCTGCATGGCGCGGCGGCAGGTGTCGTAATTGCAAATGTCGCCTTCGATAAATTCAAATTTCGGGTGAAGTTCGAACTCTGCGATGTTCTCGTAAAGACCGTTGGAAAGGTCGTCGAGCACGCGCACGAGGCCGATGCGTTCGTCATTGAGGAAACGCTCCACGAGGTTGGAGCCAATAAATCCGGCGCCGCCGGTAATGAGTAAATTAACTTTCATGTGCCTTGTTTTCTATCAGGTTCAAAGCTTGATTGATGGTAGCAACTGTTATGCCTCTTTTAGCGCATTCGTGTACAACTGCTTCAAAATAAGCAGGCGAACAGCCCCAGTCGGTGTATTTTTCGTCCACATCGTGGGTGTAAAAAATGAGCCAACCGTTATTTTTTTCTGCCTCGCTTATCTTTTCAAAAAGATATTCCAGCGGGTATTTTCCTTCATACAACTTGACGGTTTTGAGGTTGCACAAGTCCGTTCCGTTCCGATTGATGCCTTCTTCGATGCCACGCGCACTTCTAAACCGCGTGCTGGCATATTTTTTCAAGGGGAGGGTTTCGGCGCCGAAGGGATAGGAGAAATTCTTAAAAGTCTGGCCGGGCAACAGGTTATCTAATTGCTGCTGATTTTGTTCAATATCGGCAATACCTTTTGCAGCGGTCGTTTTGGACAAATCCATGTGGCTGTAAGTGTGGCAGCCAAGTTCGCTATGCTGTGCGATGGCAGTTTTCAAGTGTTCAATCGAGAAGCGGGTTTCGGGGTCGGGGCCGTTCATGAGGGACAAAGAAATATAAAAAGTGCCGCCAAACCCGAATTTTGCCAAAACGTTTCCGCCATTGACAAAGGCTGAAATGGGCGCGTCATCGAAGGTGAAAGATACTACCGGTTTCGACAGTTTTATATCCATTTTTTTGGAAAAACTGAGATTCGCCCATTTTCTCCTGATAAACTTAATGTACCGTGTCAACATGCTGCGAGAGCTGATTAGAATGAACGAGCGGTTTGATTTGGCGAATTAAATGCTGGGTGAAAATCTGCGCGCCCTCCACGTTCAGGTGGTCGGGGTCCACATAATATTCAGGTTTTGTGATAAATGCCGTGTCGTTGGAGTACACGAACAGGGGAATATTGCGCTCCCGCGAAGTTTTTCTCAAATATTCGATGGTCGAGGACGAACCGACGGTGCGGCCAAAATTGGGCGACACGACGAGAAACATCCGGGTGCCGCGTTGCTGGAATTTGCTTACAATCGTGTCGAACAAAGCGACGGCTTCCGGGTGCAAGGGTACTTTGGGCGGTTCGGGTTCCAGCGTTCCGTTTATTTCGGTTGACATTTTTTCCAAACGCGGTTTCCAGCCCTTATCGCTTGTTTTTCCGTCCAACCCCTGAATGAAATACGGGCGAATCAGGTAGTAATAACTCGAGTTGTAGGCATACAAACGCGATTTCATCAGCAGCCACTCGAAGGTGGACGTTTCGTCCAAAATAGGCCGGATTTCCGGGTGGCTTTGATAAAAAGGCCGCAACACGCCCGCGTGCTCGTAGTTGGGGCGCGTTTCCAGGTCATTATCATCAATATTGAGAATCACCACTTTAGGCGCGTAGCGCGCCAAAACACCTTCCTGAATCGCCCGAAAATAGGGCGTCCCCTGACCGCCCCGGCTGGCATTCCAGCACGTCATACCGAGCGAGTCTTCGATGATTTGTGACACATAATTGATTTCGCCGCGCGAACTCCCGATGACGACCACGTCCTCGTTGCAGGCTTCGAGCGAGTATTTCGTTTTGTAGTAGCGCCCGTCGGGCGAGTGGTCGCGCAGCCAGTCGAGCGCCACACCTGCCAGCACATCTACGACGGCCAGAAGCGCGAGCACGATGCCGATTTTTGTAAAAAGTTTTCTCATTTTGAATGGTTGATAAGGGTTGATGAAGGTTTATGAGGGTTTATGATTATCAACTTTTATCACCTTCATAAACTTTTATCAACTGCTAAAATTGAAAATAAATAAACTGACTCCCGTCGAACACGCCAAGCGTGATAATCCAGGCCAGCATCGCCACCATCGTCGCGTAGCGCACAGGCGCCTGGCGGTGATTCAGAAGATTCACATCGGGGTAATATTCCTGCACAAATTCTATCAAAAAAAGCATCAGAATTCCCATTAGTGAGAAAGCGAAAATGCCGATGTCGCCGATGTGCGGCTTACCCTGGAGGTTGGTAAAAATGCCGCCCACGATTTGAAAAGCGTCCTGCACCGTGTTGGCTCTGAAAAATACCCAGGCAAGGCAAACACCGGCAAAAACCAGCGGAATGGCGAGAAGTCTGGGTATTTTCGGAAATTTCAACTCCTCGGCTACCCGCTCCAGAATCTGAAACGCGCCGTGAATCGCGCCCCAGACGACGAAGGTCCAGTTCGCGCCATGCCACAAACCGCTGACAACGAAAGTGGTGAAAAGATTGCCGTATGTGCGCGCCTTAGTACCCCGGTTGCCACCGAGCGGGATGTAGAGATAATCTTTGAACCACGTAGAGAGCGAAATATGCCAGCGGCCCCAGAACTGCCGGAACGATGTCGAGAAATAAGGCCGGTTGAAATTGGGCGACATGTGAAACCCGAACAGCCACGCGCAGCCGATCGCAATCAGCGAGTACCCGGCGAAATCGCCATAAATTTGGAAAGCAAAAAAGAGCGTCGCCATCATGTACGACCAGCCGTTGTGCATGTCCACATTTCCGTACACCGCATCCACGTAAAGCGCCAGCCGGTCGGCAATCGCCACTTTCATAAAAAAGCCGAACAACATGATTTTCAAACCTTTGGCTGCAAGGTCGTAACTAAACTGCTTGTGCGTCAGAAACTGCGGCAGGAAAAACGACGCCCTTTGAATCGGGCCAGCCACCATGTGCGGGAAAAACGCCACAAAGGTCATAAACGGCACGATATCCTTCACCGGCTCGAGTTCGCGCCGGTAAATATCGAAGGCGTAACTCATGGACTGGAAAGTGTAAAAACTGATGCCGACCGGCAACAAAACCTTGAGCGAACCGAGATTCAACTCCTGGCCGAAAAACGAAAACGCGTTGACGAAACTATCCGCGAAGAAGTTGTAATATTTGAAAAAACCGAGCAAGGTCAGGTTTACGGCTACACTGGCCCAAAAGAACATTTTGCGTTTGCGCTTGTCCGTTTGTCTGTACAATTCAGCGCCCACGAAGTAATCGAAGGCCGAACTAAAGGCCAAAAGTCCAAGGAATCGCCAGTCCCAAAATCCATAAAAAATGTAACTGGCGACGAGCAAAATCCAATTTTGCATCTTCGCGCTGTGCCGCCCTACCGTCCAGAACAACGCGAACACGATCGGCAAAAAGATGGCAAAGTCAATAGAGTTGAAAAGCATGATTATCGGTTTTCAAATGTCTGAAGGCGAAAGGATTAAGTCAATTTTTCACTTGTGCGAAAGATGGTTTTGCAAACTTAATTCACCTGTTTGTCGGCGGGAATTGCGGGCGCAAAAGATTTTCCCACCTTTGCCTTCACATACTTTTTTTGAATAAAATCGTACAAAAACTGCGTTACGTTCACCTTGTCGGCCAGCAGTTGGCGGCTGCGTTCGCGGAATACTTCCCGGTCTTGTTTCAAAATTTCATCCACGAGCGAAAATACTTTTTCCGAATCACTCGTGTTGAACACCGTGCCGTAGCGTTCCTGATCCTGGCAATAACTCCGCGCAATCGAATTGATGTAAATCGTCGGCGTGCCCAGCACACCCGCTTCTGAAGCAATCGTCGCGCCTTCGCTCACTACGAGGTCTGCGTAAGCCAGCGCGTGGTGGAGTTTTTCCGGCGCGATTTTGATTTGGTACTGCTTCAACTCCGACGAAAGTTCTTTCTCGGAAGTGATGAACACTTTCATGTGTTTCGAGAGTTGGCGCACCAGTTTTACCTTGTCGTCGTTGCTCAGTCCTTTGTGCCCTGCGTCGTGCGTGGCATTCCAGGAGACGAGCCGCACGATGGCGTACTTTTCTCCTTTGTTCAGGCCCAGCCAGCCGTACACTTGCGGGTTCGGTTTGAAAAATTGAGGGTGCAAATAGGCGATTTCATGGTAACCTTCATAGCGAATTTGTTTCGGCCCCAACTCTTCCGGCAGCACATCGGGCGTCAAAATCGCATCGGTGAAGGGGCGATACAGCACGATTTGTTCCATGTTGCCGGAGTCTTCGAGCGAGAGGTGTTTTTTGCCCAAAACGAACGCGGCGTGTGCGGCGTAAATGGACCCGTGGCTCACGAACAAATCGGGTTTGAACTGCAAGCCGGTGATAAACATTTGACAATCAAACTTCATCAGCCCCCAGAGTTTTCCCCAAAGGCTTTTGTAGTGTTTGCCGAAATTTTTAAAACGGAATCCCTCCGCCCGTAGCAGATCAATTTCAAACTCCTTGTCGCGTGCTGTGAACAGCACTTCTGCGCCGGCTTTCTGGAGCAGGTGTGCCAGGTGTTTGAACAAGTGAACATGCCCCGGATGGCCGATGTCGAAGATAATGCGCATTTTTGGACTTTGGATATTTTGACGTTAGACGTTGGACTTTTTAAAAGGCTTTTGTCCAAAGTCCAAAGTCAAATTGTCTAATATCATTTTATACTCTGATAAACTTTCAAACCGAGTTTGCCGACTTCGTAGAGAGGCTTATTGACGACCATTTCGTACCTGCCGAAATTCACTTCGTCGCCACCGAAACGGGCTTTAAACTCACGTACGCCGTAGTCTTGGTCAGGCTTGCCGGCGCCGAGAAAATCGAAGTGGTCGAAACCGTTCTGGAAGCCATATTCGATGGGCGCCCAGGTAGCCAGCACGCTCGGATGCAAACCTTGTGCCAAGCCATCCTCCCCACAGATGTACCATTCGTAGATGACTTTGTTGGCAAAAACCGGACACATAATGCCGCCTACCACCCGGTCTTCGTAGAGTACCACGAAGAACTTGCCGATGCCTGATTTCCAGAATTTTAGAAACAAATCGAGACCGGAAAGCGGCTTTTTTACCTTCTCTTTGTAGAGGGTGTGCAGGATTTTATAGAAGGCCACCACGTCGTCTTCCGAGCGGGCTTCGGCGATGGTAGCGCCCATTTTCAGGCTGGATTTTATCTGACGCATGCGGCTGCTGCTCATGCGTTTTTTCACGGCTGCTTCGTCGTCGGTTTTGACCAAATAATTGAGGTGCGCTTTGTACTCGAAGCCGCTTTGCTCGAAGGTTTTTTGCAAATCCGACGTGTCGAAAAAATTGCGAAACTCGACATAGATGGAGCGGCTGCTGGCGTGTTTTTTCAAATCGGCCAGAAGACCTCGCGTCACGGCTTGCACCTGGGCGGGTGAAGCGGATGCCACGAGCGGCCCGCCCCACACGATAAGGCGACGCGAGAGCCAGGACTTCACACCCCCGCCGTTGGTCTGGAACACACCGAGCAAAGAGCCGATGATGTCGCCGGCTTCGTTTGTAGCGACGAGCAGGAAGGGTTTGTAGCCCGGCACGTCTTCGATAAATTCAAAGAATTCGGCGCTTTGGAAAAAATTGCCATTGGGGTGCGCGTGCAGGAATGTCCCGAAAGCGTCGGACAGCCCGGCATTTTTAAATTGTGCGTGGGTAGGGTAGAGTTGTATTTTCATAATTTTGTTTTTGTAACGCCAACCTTTGATTGGCTGTGTCGAGCGCCAACTAAAAGTTGGCGTTACTGTTCTGCCCGCGCATTCCATCCGTAACCTTGTTTTTTGCCATTGCGAGTTTTGAAAAACTGCCACACGCCGCTGGCTTTCACGGCCAGTTCGTCGAGGTTGGAAGTATCGTTCACGCTGAGGCGTTTGAGGCGAAAGAGGTCGGTATCGAGGGTGTTGTAGCCGAAGTCAACGGTGACGCCACACTGGTAGCCGGCTTCTTTGGCCAGCGCGATGTCGCGGTCGGAGTAGTCGCCGTTGGGGTAGGCGATGGAGTCAATTTTCAGGCCATACTCTTTTTCCAAAACCTTTTTGGAGGTGATGATTTCCTCCCGCGCTTCTTCGTTGGTACAACGCGGCAAGCAGGGATGGCTCATCGTATGGGCTTGCAGGTCGAAATAATCTTTGATGTCCAAAATTTGCTGGCGATTCATGGCTTGGGGGGTCTGGAATTCGCGGTCGGGGGTGAAGCCGTAGCCGCGCAAAATTCGCAGGCGTTCCTGGTTGGGGACGCGTTTGAGTTTCGATTTCGAGATTTCGGGATGGCTGTACGTGAACCAGTAGTGCCGGTTGGTATCAATGATGCCTGCGCAGAGAAAAATCGTGACAGGCAGTTTCATTTTTTGTACCAGCGGCAGCAGTTGATAGTTTCGTACGTGGCCGTCGTCGAAGGTAATGATGAGCGATTTTTTGGGGAGCGAACGGCTGTTCGGGTTTTTACAAGCGGCAACGAAGTCGTTGAGACTGATGATGTTGTAATGTTTTGCCAGCCAGGTAAATGTTTTTTCCGCAGCTTCCCGACTCAGGTCGTGGTAGAGCAGCAAGGTCACTTTGTCTCGCTGAATGACTTCCCGGAAGAGGAAAACCAGCCCGGAATAGCGCAATATTTTATAGAGGAGTTTTTTCTTCATCGTAATGCGGTTTCGTTGGAAGATTTTTTGTCATTCTGACCGAATCCCCTCGCTATAAGAGAGAAAAACCAGGCGCGATTGCCCACGTAGATTGGACGGCTCCGCCTGCTTGGCGGATGACAAAAAAGGGTCAATCAATAAACTTGTTGAACCAGTTTTCCAGGTGCAGCCATTTCCAGATTTCCTTGCCGTGATTGCCTTCTTTGCGCACATGTTGCTCGTAGATGGACTGTACTTTTTTCACATCTACCAAACCGCGCGAAGCGAACGAAGGCGAATGAATAATGCTCCGGATGTACTCCTGGAATGCCGGTGTACGGAACCACTCGTCGTGCGGGGTGCCGAAGCCGATTTTGTCGCGGCGCATGCGGATGGGTTCGGGCAAACGACCTTTCATTGCTTCGCGGAGGACGTGTTTGGTCATGCCGTCGCGAATAATCATATTGTCGGGCATGGTCAGGGTGCGCTCTACGAGACGGTGGTCGAGGAAAGGGACGCGGGCTTCGAGCGAGAACCACATCGAGTTGCGGTCTTCCCATTTGAGCAAATGTTCGAGTTTGTACTCGAAGTGATTAATGAGCGCGTCCTGAAGCGTCGCCGAGCCATAGAGTTCGCCGGCGATGGAATTGGCATTCACCGCGTGCGCGCTGTAAAATTCTTCATCAATGTAACCTTTCTCCATCGCGCGGGTACGAGCGCGTACGCCTGCCGGCAACATGAAGAGGATGAAACTGATAAGGCCCAGCATGGAGCGATGCTTGCGATAGTAAGAAACCATTTCGGAGGCCATGCCGCCGACTTTGCCTTTGAGCAGGAGGTTTTTGAAATGGAAACCGAAGAAGTAGTGATACCCGCCCAGCATTTCGTCGGCGCCCTGGCCGTCGAGTGTCACAGTGACATGGTTTTTGGCGAGTTCCATCACCTTGTATTGAGCGTACGGGCCAGTGCTCGCAATCGGTTCGGCGTGGGCGCGCACCATTTCCGGAATGTCGGCCATGATGGTTTTGTCGTCCGGCATGATGTAGTGCATGTTCGGCAAATCATCCTTGTACAAGTGGATGAATTTGGATTCGTCGCCGAATTTACCTTCGCCATAAACGGCTGAAAACGTGTGTACATCGCGTTTGTCGAAATCGTGAATCATCGTCGAAACGATGCTCGACGAATCGAGTCCGCCGCTCAGGCAAACGCCGATGGGAACATCGCTGCGCAGTCGCAAAGCGATGGATGACACGAACATTTCGCGGAATTCTTCCGGGTCTTTGAATGGTTCTTTCAGTTCTTTCCGAAGGTCGTACCACTTGGTGATTTTCATGGCTTTTTGCACGGGACCTTCGCTTGGTGCGACCCTCATTTTGAAATAACAGCCGTGATTCACCTTTTTTATTTCGGAAAAAAACGTGTTTTCGTCCTGGTCGGTACGGTTGAAAATGAGGAAGTCGAACAGTGCGTTTTGGTCGGCGGTCGGTTTTTTACCCAAAACAGCCAAAATCGAAGGGATTTCGGAGGCAAAAATGAGCCGGTTGCCGTCAATGGCGTAGTAAAGCGGCTTGATGCCGTAGCGGTCGCGCGAGCCGAACACGGTTTTTTCCTTGCGATCGTAAATAACGAAGGTCCACATCCCGTTGAGTTTGTGCAGCATGTCTTCGCCCCATTCGACGTAGGACTGAATGAGCACTTCGGTGTCCGTTTTGGTACGGAACTGATGGCCTTTGGCTTTCAATTCCTCGCGGAGTTCGACGTAGTTGAAAATTTCCCCGTTGAAAATGATGACGTAGCGCTCATCGTGCGAAAACATTGGCTGGTGCCCGGCGGGACTGAGGTCAATGATACTCAAACGCACAAATCCGAACCCGATGCCTTCTTCGAAGAAAGTACCGTTGTCGTTGGGGCCGCGATGCTTCATCGCTTTTATCATGTCCCAGATTTGTGGCTCGGGCACGGGCGACCGGTCGAGATGGATGATTCCGGAGATTCCACACATAGTATGTTGATTTTTTAGAGTGCTTTTGATGTTATCAATTGTTTTTTCTGAACTTGCTCGTATATGGCAATGACCTTGCCAGCAATACTTTTAGCGTCGAGGCCAAGTGTCATGAGGCGTTCGCGGCCTTGAGTACGGCCTTGTTTTTCAGCGTATTGGAGCGCCAGGCTCAATTTTTTTGCAAAATCTTCCGGTTCGTAGGAAGGCGATACGTAGCAACCGGGCGTGTCGCCTGCCACCCAGGCTGCGTCGCCTGCGTCGGTCACGACCATTGGGCAGTTGCAGGCCATCGCTTCTTTCACCACGTTGGGCGAACCTTCGGAAAAGGAACAAAGCACAAACACATCGGCCACGTTGAGGTATTTTACTACGGCGTCGTGCGAGACTTTGTAACGAATGAGCAACTCGACATCGGGCAGATTCAGGATTTCCAAAGCCGATTCCACGAGTGCCACGTTTTTGTTGTGATCCGAAGGGTCGGCGAGAAAAAGGACGTATTTTTTGTCTTTTTCCAAACCTAATTCTTTGCGTAAACCCTTGTCGTACAGTTTAAACTGCTCCAGCCGAACGCCGTTTGGCACAATATGGCAAATGCTTTTTCTTGCGATGGCGTCGGCCATTTTTTGCGATTTGCAAATAATCCCCGACAAAAACGGCTGCGCGGCTTTGCCCAGTAAAATGAGCACCCAACTTTTAAAACTCCGCTTGTTTTTGGAAGTATAGGAACCGAACAGGTCGTCGCCCATGTAGGACAGTACGACCGGAATACGTCCCAGTGAAGCCAGCACTGCCACCCACCCGCAAAGAGCGTAGTGTGCGTGAATGACATCTACAGGGTTGTTTTTCAGGTGTTTGCGCAACGGGATTGCGTTTTTCAGGTAGTTGAGAAGACCTTTTCCCAAAATGGGAAAATAGGAGACTTCGACCCCTTCCTGTGCCAGCGAATCCCCCTGCGACTTGATGAACGGCGCGACATCGTAATATTGATTATTGCCGCTGACCACAAAAAGCACTTTCATCGCTGCAATTCTAACTGGTTGGAAGTGAGGGTTTCTACAAAATATTCGAGGCGAAGGAGGAAGGATTTGAACTTGTTGAAATCGCCGGGCTCGAAGACCCACTTGCCATCGAGGCGGCGATAGCGACCCGGCACACCGTCCACGAGCATTTGGTAGGGGTCGCTCTGGCCGAAGGTGCATTGCATCTCGTTGACTAAGTAGCGCCCGTCGGTAGTCTCGAAAATATCCACAGACTGCGAGCGGAAGCGGCGTTTGTCGGTCACTTCTTCCACAAAATCGAGCAGGGCGAACGGCGGATTTTCGTAGCCTTTGATGAGGCTTCCGCTGGCTTTTTCGCCTTTTACCATTTTTTTATGGGCAAAAAACGAATCGCCGATGCGCACGCAACGCCACTCGTAGGAGTGCGGGACGAATTCCTGGAAAATGACGTACTCTTTCTGCACTTCCGCATTTTCGGACTTGTAGTATTGGAGGCGCTCCATGAATTCTCTGGGGTTGGCGAGTTTTTTTATTGCCCGCACCACCAATCCTTTTTTCTGCAAATTCGGGCCGGTGCTTCGGATGGCGCCTTTGCCGGAGAAGGTGTTTTCCACGTACTCGATGGCTTCAATGCTGGATTTGAGGATGGAAACGCCGCGCCCCGAAGCGCCCACATTGGTCTTGCCCACGAGTGGCGTAGAGGCCTGCCGGACGAAATCGAGCGCTTCCTGTTGCTGGTAAAAAACCCAGGTTTTCGGATGCGGTATGTCGTTGGCGGCGAGCCAGTAGGAGAGGTATTTTTTGTTTTCGTACACCTCTATTTCTTCCAAAAAGGGATAAACGGGCAGACCGAGGATGGTGTGCAGGATGCGCACCCGCTCGTCGTACATGTTTTTGCAGGAGTTGGTGATGCCGGGAGGCATGGCGAGCAGCCCGTCGAAACGTCCCTTTTTTACGTTTTCGAGCCAATCGGCGCGCTCTATGTCCACCGTCGTGTATTCGACATAGTCGCGCATTTCGTGACAGACGGTTTCCCAAAGTTGGTAATCCTTGTCAATCTCAACTTTCAAGATGGCAAGTCGAAGTTTTCTCATAAGGTGATTATTGTGCCGCCGATACATCTGGCAGCGTATTTGAAAAATTCCTTCGGTGTGGAAACCTCAGGTGTAATCGGTTTTAAAATAATTTGGACATGCCGCTTCGGACGCGGGTGCTGGCGTCCTGGAGTTTGGGTTTTATTTTACTGCGATAGACGGAAATAAAGCCTTTGTTGGAACGAACGCTTTTTTCCAGTTTCGATTTCACGACGAACGGAACGTTGGTGTAGCTGGAAATAAAGATTTTGTACAGTTCCAGTTCGCCGTTTGTCATACCGAATTTGTAAGCCTCGCCGCCTTTGCCAAAGTCAATTTTTTTGAAGCCGTTTTGAGCCATCCATTCGCCGATAAAGTACATGATGGCTTTGCCGGGGCTGAATTTGCCGTATTCCGGGTCGTAAGCCTGGGCATGCCCCACGAGCGCGTCGCCCTGGCGAAGCGCCACGTTGAAAGCGATGCGCTCGTCGCCGACGCGGATGGAAAAACGAGTCAACGCATTGTCTTTTGCCCAGGCGCGGAAGACTTCGCGCGTGAGGTCCTGCTTATCGCTGATGTGATATTGGGATGGCGTGACGGTATTAGACCAGCGTTTCACGTGGCAGGCGCAAAATTCGTCGGACCACTTTTCCAGTTCCTCTTCGCCAGTGAACACTTCGAACACGGCGTTCTGCTGTTTTTTCAGGCGGTTTACGTAATAGCGATAGTTTTTCAGTCCGTTGAACCAATCGAGGATGGCTTTCGGATTTTCGCCTTCCAACACAGGGCAGACGGAGTGTTTCGACACCGCGATGAAAAGCCCGACTTTTTTGGCTTCTTCTTCAAGGATGCTCAGGTAACTGGCCCAGGAGGGTTGATAATTGAATATAAGTGCCCAGTGTTTTTTTCTGATTTCATCAAAAAAGAGGTTGAAAAAAGTCCGAATATCTGTTTCGTTGCAATCGCGGTGTATCGTGATAAAATTGTAATCCGATTTTATGTCGCTCAAAAGTTTGTAGGTGCCGCCGTCATTTTG
>Ga0209172_10000837_pt1 | contig 77077 bp, 80 predicted proteins | sample LarsenN4metaG_FD_184113 | JGI IMG/M metagenome (GOLD analysis project Ga0209172, IMG submission 184113) | Hot spring sediment bacterial and archeal communities from British Columbia, Canada, to study Microbial Dark Matter (Phase II) - Larsen... ... | reverse complement strand
CTCCGAGCAAGCGCGGGCATGGGCGCTCTTTACCCTTTGTTCATGGCTTTTCGATTCGCTTCGGTCCCCATGTCTTCGCTTCGCGACCGATTCCGGCCAACGGCCGAGAGCGCCGATCCGAAGGCGGAAGCGCGCGCGGCGCAAGCCCTGGCCGGTCAGCGCGGGCGCGCGAGCTTCGCCCCGCCGCCGCCCGCCGGCAAGGCGGTGACGGCGCTCCTAAAGCCGCTGCTCAAAGAAACGGGCATGGGTCTCACCGAGCTGAAACGCCGCTGGGCCGACGTCGCCGGCGAAAGCTTCGCCCGCGCCGCGCCGGAAAAGCTTGCCGGCGGCGTGCTCACCCTCTCCTGCCCGGGCGCGCTGGCGCCCTTCCTGCAGCAGCAAATCCCATTACTGGTCGAACGCCTGAAAGTGGCGGGCGCGAAAGTCAAAACCGTCCGGATCGAGCAGCGCACGGCCGCACCGCGGCCTGCTGCCAACGTCCGCCCGCTCCGGAGGGCGCTTACGCAGACCGAAGAAACCGCCCTGGCGCAGGCGCTTGACCCGGTCAGCGACCCCGGCCTCAAATCTGCGCTGATGCGGCTGGGACGCGCCGTCGCGCAGGGCTGAGGTTTCCACCGCCCCTGAAAATCTCTAAGCCTCCCCGGCTACGATCTGGAGGTATGGGTCATGATCGCCATAGGGCGTCGCGAATTGATCTTGGGCGCAAGCGCGCTGGTTCTTGCCGCCTGCAAACGCGGCGGCGGCGCGGCCGTCAGCGCCGACGACATGGTGCTCGGCAACGCGAACGCCCAGGTCACGCTGGTGGAGTACGCCTCCACGACATGTCCGCACTGCGCGGAGTTCCACGAAAGCGTCTGGGATCAGCTGAAGACCAACTACATCGACACCGGCCGCATTCGCTTCGTGTTCCGCGAATTCCCGACCGCCCCGGCCCCCATCGCCGTCGCGGGCTTTCAAGTCGCGCGCTGCGGCGGGGCGACGCCCGAGCAATATTTCATCCGTATCGGCGAGATATTCCGGACACAGCAGGCGCTGTTCCAATCGATCCCCGCCGACGCGGGTCGCCGGTATTTTGTCAACCTCGGCCAGGCGGCCGGGCTCACTCAAGAACAGGTGCTGCAATGCATCAGTGATGAGGCGGGCGCCGAGCGCGTCCGCCGCATGGTCCAGGCCGGCGAGCGCGACAACGTCACCGGCACGCCGACCTTCCTCATCAACGGCACGAAGTTCGAGCAGGCGCCTACCTACGAGAATCTGTCTCGCGCGCTCGACGCGGCCGGCGCCTAAGCGGGAGCGCGCGGCGACGTGCAAATCACTGAGCTGCGCCTCCTTGGCTTCAAGAGCTTCGTCGATCCGGCGCGCGCGCCGATCGAGCAAGGGCTGACAGGCGTCGTCGGCCCCAACGGCTGCGGCAAGTCCAACCTGCTCGAAGCCGTGCGCTGGGTGATGGGCGCGACCAGCGCCAAGTCCATGCGCGCCGCCGACATGGACGACGTCATCTTCTCCGGCAGCGCCGGCCGGCCCGCGCGCGAGCACGCGGAAGTGACGCTGGTCGTCTCAGACGCCGCCGGCCGCGCGCCGGCGCCGTTCCATGCCGAAGACGTGCTGGAAGTGACGCGCCGCATCCGCCGCGGCCTCGGCTCCATCTATCGCATCAACGGCAAGGAAGTGCGCGCCAAGGACGTGCAACTGCTGTTCGCCGACGCCGCGACCGGCGCGAATTCACCGGCGCTGGTTCGCCAAGGCCAGATCAGCGAACTCATCGCCGCCAAGCCGCAAAACCGGCGGCGCATCCTGGAAGACGCGGCCGGAATCGCCGGCCTGCACGCGCGTCGGCACGAAGCGGATCTGAAGCTCAAGGCCGCTGAAGCCAATCTCGCGCGCCTCGACGAAATCCTCGCCGAGATCGAAGCGCAGGCGCAGAGCCTGAAAAAGCAGGCGCGCCAAGCCGAACGCTACCGCGGCCTCGCGCAAACGCTGCGCGAAACCGAAGCGCTGCTCATGCATCGTCGCTGGACCGAAGCGCGCGAGCGCCACGCCGAAGCGCAAGCTCTCCTGCGCGACGCCGAACGCACGGCGGCGCAGGCCGCCGGCGAGGCAAGCGCCGCCGAACGCGCTGCCGAGGAGGCGCGCGACGCGCTGGGTCCGTTGCGCGAGGAAGAGATGGTCGCCGCCGCCGTGCTGCGCCGACTAGAAGGCGTGCGCGTCGGGCTGGAACGCGACCTCGCCGACGCCGAAGCCGCCATCGCGCGCTGCGATGCCGATGCGCGCCGCGCCATGGAAGAAGCCGAGCGGCTCTCGGCGCTGAAACGCGATGCGGAAGCCGCGCTCGCCCGCCTTGGCGAGGAAGCAATCGCGCTTGGTCCGGCAGACGGCGCGGCGGCCGAAGCTGCGCTGAAGGCGGCGCAGGACGCCGAACGCGACGCGGCCGCTCGGCGCGCCGAAGCGGAAGCGCGGCTCGAAGCGATCGCCGCCGGCGCGGCGGCGATGCGCGCCCGCATGCAGGCTATGAACGACGCGGCGCAAGCCGCCCGCGCGCGCCTGCGGCGGCTCGAAGCGCAACAGCAGACAGTTCAATCGCAGATCGACGCGCTGCCCGCCCCTGACGACATTGCCCGAAAACTTACAGAGGCGAAAGCGCGCGCCGACGTATCGCACGCACAGAGCTCAGAACTCCGCGCAGCGCTACAGGAAACGGAAGCCGCACTGAAGCGCGCGGAAACGGCCGACGAAACGGCCTGGGCCCCCTACCGCGCCGCGGAAAAGGCGCTGCAGCAGCTTGAAGCCGAAGTGCGCGCCCTCGACAAGCTCGCCCCGCCCGATGCGGCGAAATATCCGCCGGTGCTCGCCTCCATCGATGTCGAGCCGGGCTATGAGCGCGCGCTCGCGGCTGCGCTGGGCGAAGACATCGAAGCTGCGACGCATGCCGAAGCGCCGGCGCGCTGGGCTGGCGCGGAAATGCCCGAACCGAAACTGCCGGCCGCGGCGCAATCGCTGGCGCGGTTCGTGAAAGCGCCGGCGGCGCTGGCGGCGCGGCTTGCGCTGATCGGCGTCGTCGAGACGAAGGACGGGCCCGCGCTCGCCAAGCAGCTGCCGCCCGGCGCGCGGCTCGTCTCCAAGGAAGGCGATCTCTGGCGTTGGGACGGCTTCGTCCGCCGCGCCGATGCGCCCCAACCGGCCGCCGCGCGGCTCGAACACAAGAACCGCCTCGCCGCCGCGCGCGCGGAATTGAGCGCCGCCGAGCAGCGCCTGGCGCATGCGAAGGCGTCGTGGGAAACGGCGAAAGCCGAGCGCCAGCAGCTGGAGGCCAAGGCGCGCGACCTGCGCAGCGAAGCGCCGAAACGCGCCGCCGCGGAAGCGGAAGCGGCGCGCGAACTGGAGCGCCTCCAAGCCGAACGCGCCCGCATCGCCCAGCGCAGCGAAGATCTGCGCGCGCAAGCGGCGGCGCTCGATGCGGAGATTGCAGAGGCGCGCGTCGCTGCGGAGGCCGCCCTTGGCGCCGCCGACGAAGCGCCGGCGGAGACCGATGAGACGACGCTCGCCGATGCGCGCGCAGCGGTGGAAGCGGCGCGCATCGCCGCCGCCGAAGCCAGCGCCGCAGCGCAAACTCTTGTGCGCGATCGGACCCAGCGCGCGGCCCGCCGCGATGCGATCGAGCAAGAAAGCGCGCAGTGGCGCGCGCGCATTGACGATGCGGATCAACGCCTCTCGGCGCTGGCCGCTGAGCTGGACGAAATCGAACGCCGGCGCGATGCGGCGAAGGCCGCGCCGGGCGATGCGCGCGCGCGCCTCGAAGCGCTTATGGACGAAGCCGGCGCCGCCGAAGAGCGTCGCGCCAGCGCTGGCGACCGCGTCGCCGAAGCGGAAGCCGCCGCGCGCGCCGCGGCCGAACACGCGCGCGCGGTGGAGCAGGCGCACGCTGCCGCGCGCGAGCGCCGCGCCGCCGCCGAAGCGCATGCGCAGGCGGCTGGAGCGCGCGTGGCAGACATCGTCGCGCATGCTCGCGAGCAGACGGGGAAAGCGCCGGAAGAGCTGGCGGCGCTCGCCGGCAATCTCATCTCGGGCGCGCTCGGAACAGCCTCGATCCAGGAGATCGAGCGCCGCTTCGAGCGGTTGAGAGCGGAACGCGAAGCGGCCGGCCCGGTGAACCTCCGCGCTCAGGAGGAACTCGCTGAAGCGCAGGAGCGCATCGCCACGCTGACAAAGGAGAAGGAAGACGTCGCACAGGGCATCGCCAAGCTGCGCCGCGCCATCACCACGCTCAACAACGAAGGCCGCACGCGTCTGATGCGCGCGTTCGAAGAAGTCGACGCGCATTTCGCGCAGCTCTTCGCCACGCTGTTCGAGGGCGGGCAGGCCGCGCTCAAGCTCACCGAAAGCGAAGACCCGCTCGAGGCCGGGCTCGAAATCTTCGCCCAGCCGCCCGGCAAGCGCCTCTCGCACCTTTCGCTCCTCTCAGGCGGCGAGCAGGCGCTGACGGCCACCGCCCTCATCTTCGCAGTGTTCCTCGCCAACCCCGCCCCTCTCTGCGTCCTCGACGAAGTCGACGCCCCGCTCGACGACGCCAACGTCGACCGCTTCTGCCGCATGCTCGACGAGATGAAGCGCCTCACCACGACCCGCTTCATCGTCATCACCCACAACCCGGTGACGATGTCGCGCATGGACCGCCTCTATGGCGTGACGATGCCGGAACAGGGCGTCAGCCAACTCGTTTCCGTCGATCTCGGCCGCGCCCAGGCGCTGGCGGCGGAATAGTATGGACAGCCGGCGCCTCGCCGGCAGGCTCGGCGCAGGCCGGCCAGGCGCCGGCGGTCCATAAAGACCAGCAAATGTCGCAGGCCGGTTTCCTTGACCCGGGGCCCTTCCCTGCTAGTACTCCGCGCGCGCGAACGGGGGGTCTCAAGAGAGTCGCCTCGCGGGCGCGTATCGACCGTTCAATGGCTGACAGAAAACCGCCGGAGGACGCCCTTTCCGATCTGCGCCGGCGCGTGGCCGAGGCGCGGGGAGAAGGCGCCTCGAACGCCCCTCCTCCGCAGAGCGCCGCCGGCTTGGCGCTCCGCTTCGGCGGGGAGTTCGGCGCGGCGATCATCGTCGGCGCATTGCTCGGCTTTGGGGCCGACTACTTTCTCCACAGCGGACCGTGGGGGCTGATGATCGGCTTCGGGCTGGGGTTCGCGGCGGGGGTGGTGAACGTCGTGCGCACGGCGCAGGCGTACAACCGGGCCCATCCGCCGAGCCCGAACGCGCCGTCGATCCCCGATGACGAGGATTAGGACCAAGTGTCGAACGACCCGATCCACCAGTTCCACACCAACAACACCGTGGACGCGCCAATCGCGCAGCTGCCTGGCCCGTTCGGCGATCTGGCGTTCAACGACGCGGCGCTGTTCATGGTCGCGGCGACGGGGCTGACGGCCGCGTTCTTCTGGTGGGCGATGCGTCCGGCCGCGCTGGTGCCGGGCCGCGCGCAGGTGGTCGCCGAAACCGGCTACAATTTCATTCACGGCATGGTGCGCGACGCGGCTGGCGACGAAGGCGTAAAGCGCTTCTTCCCGTTCGTGTTCACGCTGTTCCTCTGGATCTTCGCGGCGAACATGCTCGGCATGTTCCCGTACTTCTTCACGCCGACCAGCCAGATCGTCGTCACCGCGACGATGGCGCTGATGGTTTTCTTCACCGTCATTGTCGTCGGCATCGCCAAGAACGGATTCAAGTTCTTCAAGCTGTTCGTGCCGTCGGGCGTACCTTGGTACATCCTATGGTTCGTCGTGATCATCGAGGTCATCTCGTTCTTTTCGCGACCGCTCAGCCACGCTGTTCGTCTCTGGGCCAACATCCTCGCTGGTCACCTCGTGCTGAAGGTGTTCGCTGGCTTTGTGCCGATGATCGCCACAGCGGGGCTCGTGGGCATCGTCGGCGCCATCCTGCCGCTTGGCATGACCGTCGGCCTCTACGCCCTCGAATTCTTGGTCGCATTTCTGCAGGCCTACGTGTTCGCGCTGCTGACGTGCATCTACCTGAACGACGCCCTTCACCCCGGCCATTGATGGCTGCTGCGAATTAGTCTGGGAGAGAGAAGCAATATGGATCCTGTTTCGGCAAAACTGATCGGCGCTGGTATCGCCGCCATCGGCATGGGCGGCGCCGGCATCGGCGTCGGCATCATCTTCGGCAACTTCCTGCAGGGCGCGCTGCGCAACCCGTCGGAAGCGCCGAAGCAGTTCGGCAACCTCATCTTCGGCTTCGCCGTGACCGAAGCGCTCGGGATTTTCTCCTTGCTGATTGCGCTGTTGCTGCTGTTCGTACCGGGCATCGGCGGCTCGCCGACGGGGCCGGCGGCGCCGGCGACTGCCGAACCGGCGGCGCTCGTGCAGCCAGTGGGCGCAACAGAAGAGCAAGGACACTAGGCAATGGCGGCTCACCCGCCCGCAACGGTCGATCCTCACGCAGCTGACGCAGCACATGGCGCTGCGGACGCGGGCGCGCATGGGGGCGAAGCGGGCGGCGGCTTCCCGCCGTTCGAAGCCGAACTGTTCGCGACCCAGCTCTTCTGGTTCGCGATCACGTTCCTGTTCCTCTACGTCGTCGTGTCGCGTTTCGTGCTGCCGCGCGTGGGTTCGGTGCTCGAGCGGCGCGCGGGCGCGGTGAAGAGCGATCTCGATCAGGCGGCGCAGAAAAGCGCCGACGCCGACGAGGCGCGCGCCTCGATGGAGCGCGCGATCGCCAAGGCGCGCGCCGATGCGCGCGCGATGATCGAGGCGGCGCGCGCCGACATCACGGCCAAGCTGACGGCTGAACAGGAAGCGGTGGAAAAGCGTCTTGGCGAGCGGATCGCCGCCGCCGAAGCCCGCGTGGATGCGGCGCGGAAGAAAGCACTCGCGGAGGTGCCCGCCTTGGCCGAGGGACTCGCGCGCGAAATCGCCGACAAGCTGACGCCGGCGCGCACTACGCCTGCGCCGCGCCAACGCGTTGCTGGAGAAGCGTGATGTCGTTCACGTTCGACGCAACCTTTGTCGCCCTCCTTGCGCTGGCGTTGTTTCTGGCGCTGCTGGTCTGGTTAAAGGTGCCGACCATGATCCTGTCGGCGCTCGATGCGCGCTCGCAGGCGATCGCCAAGGAACTGCACGAAGCGCGGCGCATGCGCGAGGAAGCCGAGAAACTCTTGGCCGAATACCAAGCCAAGCACGCGCAAGCGGAGGCTGAAGCCAAGGCCATTGTCGAGACCGCGAAAGAACAGGCCGCCGCCGTCGCCGAGGAAACGCGCCAGTCGATGATGGCGGCGATGGCGCGTCGCGAAAAGCAGGTCGACGACCGCATCGCCAACGCCGAAACCAAGGCGGTCGACGAAGTCCGCGCCGCCGCCGCCGAGGCTGCCATCGCCGCCGCCGAGCGCATGATCCGCGAGCGGATGAACGATGCGACGCAAGCCGCGCTGGTCGAAGAAGGCGTCGGCGAAATGAAGCGCAAGTTCGGCTGATATGGACCGCCGGCGTCTCGCCGCCGGCGCCAGCTTTCATACCGGAGCGCAAGCCGGCGAGACGTCGGCGGGTCCATAGCTTGCCGCCAACCGCGCGATGTCCTTATCTTCCCTATCGCCGGGCCTTAACGCGGGCGCCCGGTCAGACGGTCGTTCGTCCAAGACCCGCTCCGATCCCGCAAGGGAAGGAGCGCACCTATGACGAAGCGTCTCGAAGCCATCCTCATTGAAGTGATCGAAGGCCGCAGGCCCAGCACCTGGGTCACGCGCGCGCGTCCGAAGATCGACCGCATCGCCTGCCCCTGGGCCGTGCTGCGTTTCATCGATCCCGACGCAACCATCCTCTATGTGCCGACGGAACGCGTGCTGGAAACCGCCGCCGCCCAGAACGCCGTGGCGTTCGACATTCCCGGCGCGCCAATCTCGCACGAAGGCGAGTTGTGCAGCTTCGATACGCTGCTGAAGCGCTTCGACCTGGCTGAGGAACCCGGGCTCGCCGCGCTGGCGCCGATCGTGCGCGGCGCGGATACCGACCGGCACGAGATTGCGCCGGAAGCGGCCGGGCTGCACGCGATCTCGCTGGGGCTTGCGCAGAACTACGACGACGATCACGCGCTGCTGCGCCAAGGGCTCGTGATCTACGACGCGCTCTATGCTTGGGCCACGACGGCGCGCGGCGAACGTCATGCCTGGACGCCGGGCCGATGAGCACGCTGCTGCTGACACGCGCCGAGATCGCCGCGCTGATGACGCCGGCGGATTATCTCGGCGCGGTCGACACCGCGTTCCGGCTCTCTACGCAGGGACTCGCGGAAGCGCCGCTGCCGATGCAATTTCACGGCGTCAGCGGCGCCTTCCACGCCAAAGGCGCGGCGATGCTTGGCGAGAAAAAGCTCGCCGCGCTCAAGCTCAACGGCAACTTCCCAGGCAATCCCGCGCGCGGGCTGCCGACGATCCAGGGCGTCATTCTGCTATGCGATGCCGAAGCAGGTGCGGTGCTCGCGATCATGGATTCGATCGAGATCACGTTGCGCCGCACGGCAGCCGCAACCGCGCTGGCGGCGAAGCACTTGGCGCGCGGCGGCGCGGAGACGCTCGCGATCGTCGGCTGCGGCGCGCAAGCGCGCGCGCAGGTGGAGGCGCTGCGGGACGTTCTGCCCCTGAAGCGAGGGTTCGCGTTCGACGTCGATCCGGTGAGGGCGCGCGCGTTTGCATTAGAGATCGCGGGCGCCCTGCCCTTCGAACTTGCGCCCTCGCTGCGCGCGGCCACGCTTGCCGCGGACGTGATCGTCACATGCACCACGTCGCGAACGCCGTTCTTGGACGTGGGCGATGTCTCGCCCGGCGCATTCGTCGCCGCGGTCGGCGCGGATAATTCCGAAAAGAGCGAGATCGCGCCGGCGCTGATGGCGAAGGCGGCGGTGGTGGCTGACGTGTTGGCGCAATGCCTGGTGATGGGCGACCTGCACCAGGCCGTGAAGGCGGGTGCGATGACGGGGGAAGGAGTTCGCGCCGAACTGGGCGATCTCGTCGTCGGCGCCAAACGCGGGCGTTTGCACGCCGATGAGATTGTCATCTTCGATTCAACCGGAACTGCTATCCAGGACGTCGCGAGCGCGGCCGTCGTTTACGAGCGCGCGCGCGAACGCGACGTCGGCGCCAGGATCAGCCTCAACTAAGGGCCAACATCATGCGATACCAGATCGCACCCATCTACTGCCGCCCATGGACGCTCAACGGCATTTCGCCGCGGCTGATCGAAAGTCACTACGAGGGAAACTACGGCGATGCGCTGAGCAGGCTGAATGCGATCAGCGCCGAACTGGAGGGGCTCGATCCGGCTTCCAACCCCGACGCATTCCTTCGATTGAAGCGGGATGAGTTGCGCGCGCTCAACACCACGCTCTTGCATGAACTCTACTTTGCTTCGCTCGGCGGGGACGGCCGGGCCGTTCCGGCAGGAATGGCCGCCGCGCTCGTTCGCGACTTCGGCTCAGCGGACAAATGGCGTCAGGAATTCGTGGCGCTTGCCGAGGCGTCAGCGACCGGCGCCGGCTGGGTGCTGCTGAGCTACGTTCCGCGCGACGGACGCCTGATCAATCAAGTAGCGAGTGACGATCGCCAAAGCGTCCCCGGCGCGATTCCCATCCTCGCCATCGACCTTTACGAGCATGCCTATCACATCGACTTCGGGCCAAACGCGAGGGCCTACATCGCGGCTTTCATGCGCAACATCGATTGGGCCGCGGTGCAGAGACGGTATGACGAAGCGGTCAAGGTCGCCCCGCCGCCGCGGCTGCAACAAGCGGAATTCTCCGATCTCGCTTCGATCTCCGTCGAGGAAGTGCAAGCGTTGATCGAGGCAGGCGAGGCGATTCAACTGCTCGACACCAGGCCCCGCCACTACAGCGCCCGCTCGCATGACATCGTAAAAGGCGCGGTGTGGCGCGATCCAGAACGCGTCGACGAGTGGATCGGCGAGCTTTCGCCCTCGAAGCCTGTCGTAACTTTCTGCGTCTACGGTTTTCACATTGGCTGCGAGACTGCGCGCGCTCTGCGCGAGAGAGGCTTCGACGCACGCTACATGGCCGGCGGTCACTCGGCATGGAAGGCGGCCAAGGGCGCGATGACGCTGTTCACCGACGAGGCCGACAAGTCATGAACGACGCCGCAGCGTTCACCCGCGCCCATCCGAGCTTTGCCGAACTGACAGCGGCTAGCTTCAAGATCGGCTGCCTCGGCTTTGGCGGGCCTGCGGGTCAGATCGCGCTCATGCACCGTATCTTCGTCGAGGAGAAGAAGTGGATCGACGAGGCGCGTTACCTGCATGCGCTGAATTACTGCATGTTGCTGCCAGGCCCCGAGGCGCAGCAGCTCGCCACCTACGTCGGCTGGCTGCTGCACGGCGTGCGCGGCGGGATTGTCGCTGGCGGCCTCTTCGTGCTGCCTGGCGCCGCCGTCGTGTTCGCGCTCTCCTGGTTCTACGTTTTGCACGGGACCACGCCGCTGGTGGCCGCGCTCTTTATCGGCGTGAAGGCGGCGGTGGTTGCGTTCATCGTCGACGCGCTGATCCGCGTCGGGAGACGCGCGCTGAAGACGGGCGCCGACGCGCTGACCGCTCTCGCGGCTTTCGCAGCGCTCTATGTGTTCGGCCTGTCGTTTCCCGTCGTGATCGCCGCTGCCGCGCTTGCCGGCGCCATTGCATCGCTGCGCCCTGGGACCGCGCGCGTCCCGCCCGCACCCGCGATCCTCCCGGAAGATGCGGGCCGGAGGCCCGCGGTCCCAGGAGCGCCGTCAGCCGCCAAGTCGTTGCTGACGGCGCTCCTATGGGCCGCGCTGTGGCTCGCGCCGGTGGCCGTCGTGATGCTGGCGTTCGGCCCGCGGCACGTGCTGAGCCAAGTCGGCCTGCTGTTCAGCCAGCTCGCCGTGGTGACGTTCGGCGGCGCCTACGCGCTGCTCGCCTACCTGCAGCAGCAGGCGGTCGATGTGCAGGGCTGGCTCGCGCAAGGCCAAATGATCGATGGCCTAGGTCTTGCCGAAACAACGCCGGGCCCGCTCATTCTGGTCAACCAGTTCGTCGGCTTCGTCGCCGGCTGGCAGGCTGACGGCGGCGGTTTCTGGCTCGCGGTCGCAGCGGCCGCGCTGGCGAGCTGGTGCACCTTCGCGCCGTCCTTCGTCTGGATCTTCGCCGGCGCGCCGTACGCCGAACAGCTGCGCCGCAATCGCTTCGCCGCCGGCGCGCTGCGCGCAGTGACGGCCGCGGTGCTCGGCGTGATTGCGAGCCTTGCGCTCTGGTTCGGTCAGCACGTGCTGTTCAGCGCCAGCGCGGAGATCGCGACACCCTGGGGCCGCGCGCTCGAACTGCCGCTGCTCCAGAGCTTCAGCTGGATCGCCGCGCTCATCGCGCTCGCCGCGGCGATCGCGCTGGTGCGCTTCAAGGCCAACGCGGCGCTGGTCGTGCTGGCGTCGGCGGCCGCAGGCTGGGCGGCGTTCGCGCTTCTCTAGATCGAAGCCAGCGCCGCCAACTCCTTGACCAGCTTCGCGGCGAGAATCGCCGTCATGCCATTGATGTCGCGATCCGGGTTGTATTCGACGATATCGGCGCCCACGAGCGGCGCTTCGAGGTCAAGCAGCACATCGATGACGTCGCGCGGCGTGAGCCCGCCCGGCTCGTGGTGCGAAACGCCGGGCGCGTACGCCGGATCGAAACCGTCGAGATCGATGCTGATATAGAGCGGGCGTTCGAAGGCGAAGCTGACGCAGCCGACATCGCGCATTTCGACTTGCACGACACCGAACCGTTCGGCTTGCTCGCGCTGGTGCTTGTTCAGCGTGCGGATGCCGATCTGCACCAGACGCGAGCACAGCCCCTCCTCCATGATCCGCGCGAAGGGCGAAGCGTGAGAGCGTCGGTCGCCGTCGAGTTCGTCATAGAGATCGGGATGGGCGTCGAAGTGCAGGATCTCGACGGGGCCGTGATGCGCGGCGATCGCCTGCAGGATCGGATACGTGACGGAATGATCGCCGCCGAGCGAGATGGGAATCGCGCCTGCGAGCAACGAGACATCGATGGCGTCGCGGATGCGCGCATCGTCCTGCGCATTCTCGGCAAGCGGAATGTCGCCGCGATCGTTGAGATTGATTTCCGCGCCCAATTCGAGCCCGCGCTCGCTGGCGGCGTTGCCGTGCGGGCTGATCAGCGCGGCGCGTATCAGCGGCGGCGCTTTGGCCGGCCCGCGCATGAACGAGGAATGCACGTCCGTAGGCAAACCGATCAGATCGACGCGGCGGCCCATGGCAGTTTCACTCCGTCGCCTGGAGCCGCGGCTCGGGAGCGATCGGCTGCATTAGGCTGAAAAACGCAGCATTGACCCGGCGTTCGTTCTCCGGCTCGCAGACATCGCGCCATGGCCGCTCTTCACGCACAAATGCGCTGCCGCGCAAGACAAAAACAACGGCGCGGGCCGTTGCCGCGCCGCTGCGCTCGCCACAATACCATGCGCTCGAATAGGTCAGTCCTTCGGGGTCTATATTAAAGCGCATCCATTCGTCGTGCTCGCTCCACAACGCGCTCGAGGCAATCAACTGGCCGCGCCGATCGAGCACATAGATGCGCGAGCTCGCATAGTCGATGCAGTCGGTTGTCTCGGTGAGCACCAGGATGTAGTCGGCGAGTCGCGAGATCTTCGCTGTATTCGCAGAATCTCGCCACGGCGCCGGTGCGTCGCCCTCGCGCCAGGGGTGATGCTCAGCCACCACGCGACCGTTCACGACGAGACGATCGTTCGCGTTCAGCGCGATTTCTAGCCCGGCGATATCGGCTCGATAGCTCTCGACTGGAAACACCCAGCCGCACAGTTCCTCGCGCTCATCCTGCGCTGCCGCCTGCCCGCCGAGGCAGAGCACAAGGCCGAAGAGAAAGGCGGCCGACCAACGCAAGACCTACTCCGCCGCGACTTTCGCGCCCGTGTCATTCTGCCCCCGTCGCCAGCGCAGTTTCGGCTGACGCGCGGCGCGGGTTTCGTCGAGCCGGCGCATCGGGGCGAGCTTGGGGGCTTGCTTGAAGAACTCAACCTCGCCCGCGTTCACGCGCTCGGCGAGCGCGATCATCACGTCGGCGAAGCGGTCGAGTTCGCGCTTGGGCTCGGTCTCGGTAGGCTCGATCAGCATGGCGCCATGGACGACGAGCGGGAAGTAAGTCGTGAACGGGTGATAGCCTTCGTCCAGAAGCGCCTTGGCGATGTCGATGGTTTCGACGCCCTTCGGCTTGATGCTGGAGTCATCCAACAGCGCTTCGTGCATGCACGGCCCGTCGCCGAACGGCGCGTTGAAATGCGGCTTGAGGCGCGCGAGCAGATAGTTCGCGTTCAGCACCGCATCTTCGGCGACTTGCCGGAGGCCGTCGCTGCCGTGGCTCATCATGTAGGCGAGCGCGCGCGTGAACATGCCCATCTGGCCATGGAAGGCGCACATGCGGCCGAAAGCTTGCGTGCCTTCGGTGTGTTCGCGCAGCACGCGCCGGCCTTTTTCCATGACGATGTGCGGCACCGGCGCGAACGGCGCGAGCGCGGCGGAGAGCACAGTGGGGCCGGCGCCCGGGCCGCCGCCGCCGTGCGGCGTCGAGAACGTCTTGTGCAGGTTGATGTGCATGGCGTCGACGCCGAGATCGCCTGGACGCACCTTGCCGACGATAGCGTTGTAATTGGCGCCGTCGCAATAGAAGTAGCCGCCGGCTGCGTGCACGAGATCGGCGATCTCCTTCACCTCGCGCTCGAACAGGCCGCACGTGTTCGGGTTGGTGATCATAATGGCGGCGACGTCGGGCCCGAGGCGGGCCTTCACATCTTCGGGATGCACGCGCCCATCATCGCGCGCCGGGATTTCATCGACGGTGAAACCGGCCGCCACCGCTGTGGCGGGATTGGTGCCGTGCGCGGAGCTGGGCACCAGCACGCGCCTGCGCGTGTCCGCTTCGCCGCGCGCTTCGAGCGCGGCCTTAATCGCCAGCATGCCGCAGAATTCGCCGTGCGCGCCGGCTTTGGGCGAAAGCGCGACGGCGGGCATGCCGGTCATCGTGCAGAGCCAGTGGGCGAGCTCGTCCATCAGTTCGAGCGCGCCTTGGATGGTGGACGCCGGTTGCAGCGGATGCAGATCGGCGAAGCCTTCCATGCGCGCGACGCGCTCGTTGAGGCGCGGGTTGTGCTTCATCGTGCACGAGCCCAGCGGGAAAAGGCCGAGATCGATGGCGTAGTTTTTCTGACTGAGGCGCACAAAGTGGCGCATCGTTTCCGGCTCGGAGAGGCCGGGCAGATCAAGCGCCGCTTTCCGCTCGAGCCCGCCAAGCTTGTTCGCGCCGCCCTTGGGCTCAGGCAGATCGACGCCTGTGCCGGTGGCGTGGCCGGTTTCAAAGATCAACGGCTCGGCCTGCAAGAGGCCGCGATTGCCGGAGGTGGTTTCGGTAATCATGCGGCGCTCTTTGAGATTTGCGTCCGCTCCCCCTCGATGGGGGAGCTGTCAGCGCGCAGCGCTGACTGAGGGGGTGATACGCGAAACGATTGGGGTCTGGCCTCTGGAGGCAAAGTCCTACGCTCCGCTCGATCACCTCCTCCGGTTTCGCCGCTGCGCGCCGAAACCACCTCCTCCATCGAGGAGGAGGTGGGCAGATAATCCCGCGCGATGCGGAATGCGATCACGATAGCACCTTCTTCAGCGCATCGACGTACGCCGCGATATCCGCATCTGTGTTCATTTCGGTGGCGCAGGTGATGAGCACGTCGTCCATGCCCGCCTTCGGATTGAGCCTGCTCATGGCGACGCCGGCGACGACGCCTTGCTGCGCGAGAGTGTCGACCACGTTCTGCGCATTGCCCGAAACGCGGAGAGCGATCTCGTTGAAGAAGCGCTTCGTCAGTACTTCGACGCCCTCCACTTTGCCGAGCGCATCGGCGAGCGCGACGGCCTTTTCGTGGTTCAGCTGGGCGAGGCGCTTCAAGCCCTGTTCGCCCAGCAGCGTCATGTGGATGGTCCAGGCGAGCTGGCAGAGGCCGCTGTTCGTGCAGATGTTGCTGGTGGCCTTTTCGCGGCGGATGTGCTGTTCGCGCGTCGACAGCGTCAGCACGAAGCCGCGCTTGCCGTCGGCATCCACGGTTTCGCCGGCGACGCGGCCGGGCATCTGGCGGATGTATTTTTCCTTGGTGGCGAAGAGGCCCACGTACGGCCCGCCGAAGGTGAGCGCGTTGCCGATCGACTGGCCTTCGCCGCAGACGATGTCGGCACCGTAAGCGCCGGCCGGTTCGATGAGACCGAAGGAGACGCACTCGGTGAACGTCGCCACCATCAGCGCGCCGGCGTCGCGCGCGGTTTCGCCAATCTTGGCAAGGTCCGTGATGGTGCCGAACACGTTGGGCGATTGGACGATGACGGCCGCGACATCGGCGCCGAGATGCTTGGTCACCGCCGCTTCGTCATCGATCGCGGGCGGCAGCGCGACGATTTCAAGGCCAAGCGCTTCGCAGGCGGTGCGGGCGGTGTCGATGTAGTGCGGATGCACCCCGCCGGAGAAGACGATCTTCTTCCGCTTCGTCACGCGCGCGGCCATCATCGCCGCTTCCGCGCAGGCGGTGGAGCCGTCGTACATGGAGGCGTTGGCGACCTCCATGTCGAGCAGCATGGCGACTTGCGACTGAAATTCATAGAGCGCCTGCAGCGTGCCTTGCGCGATTTCGGGCTGGTACGGCGTGTAGGCGGTGAGGAATTCGCTGCGCTGGATCAGGTGATCCACGCTCGCCGGCACGTGGTGGCGATAAGCGCCCGCGCCGAGGAAGAACGCGGTGCGGCCGGCCGGCGTGTTCTTCTCCGCCAGGCGCTGCAAGTGGCGATGCACTTCGAGTTCGCCCTGCGCGCGCGGCAGGTCAACGAGACCCTTCAGCAGCGCGCCTTTCGGCACGTCGCTGTATAGCTCGTCGACGGATTTGGCGCCGATGACGCCCAGCATTTGCTGGCGATCAGCGTCGGTGAGGGGAAGATAGCGCACGTGATCGGTGCTCCATTCGGAAAGGAATTGCGCCTTGCTCCTCCTCGATGGAGGAGCTGTCAGCGCGAAGCGCTGACTGAGGAGGTGAGGCCCGCATCGACAGGGGTTTCGCCTCTTGAGGCGACTCCCCCAGGTTCGCGCGATCACCTCCTCCGGCCGCGCTGCGCGCGGCCGCCTCCTCCATCGAGGAGGAGGCTGGGCGTTGCGGATGAACAATCTTCAACTCAAAGCCCCTTAACGTAATCGTCGTACGCGGCTTGATCCATCAGCGCGTCGAGATCGGATTTGTTTGCGACCTTCAGCTTCACGAACCAGCCCTCGCCGTCCGGCGACTGGTTGACGAGATCGGGCTGACCGGAAAGCGCGTCGTTCGCGGCGACGACTTCGCCGCCAATCGGCGCATACACGTCTGAAGCTGCTTTCGCGCTTTCCACCACCGCCATGTCCGCGCCTTGCGTGAAGCTCGCGCCGACTTGCGGCAGCTCAACGTAGACGACGTCGCCCAGTTGCTCGGCCGCATATTTGGAAATGCCGACGACGGCTACATCGCCCTCCATCCGCACCCATTCGTGATCTTTCGTGTAGCGCGTGGTCATTGAGCCTTCCCCTTGCGAACGTATCTGTGCGGCACGAACGGCAGCGGCGTGATCGTGGCGCTGCGCGGCACGCCGCGAACCATCAGGTCGACGACGTGGCCCGGCTCGGCGTGCGCAGTCTCGACATAGCCCATGGAGATCGGACCGTTCAGAATCGGCGAGAAGCCGCCCGACGTGATCACGCCGATCTTCTTGCCGTCCTTCATGATCTCCACGCCCTCGCGTGCGGGCGCGCGGTCGTTGGGGCGAATTCCCACGCGTTTGCGCGACGGCCCCAACTCGAATTCGCGCAGGATGCGCTGCGCGCCAGGAAAGTCCTTCGCTTCGCGGCGCCGCTTCTGAATGGTCCAACCAAGATCGGCTTCGATCGGCGACGTCGTGGGATCGAGATCGTGGCCATAGAGGCAAAGCCCCGCTTCGAGGCGCAGGGAATCGCGCGCGCCGAGCCCGATCGGCTTCACTTCGGCGTGCGCGAGCAGCGCTTCGGCAAGCTCCGTCGCCTGGTCGCAATGGACGAGGATTTCGAAGCCATCTTCGCCGGTATAGCCCGAGCGCGTGACGCGCAGGCCGCCGAAACGGGGATGCAGAAGAATACGGAACTGCATGAAGCTCAGTGCGCCGAAGCTGTCGTGGACCACCTCGCGCATAACGGCTTCCGCGCTGGGCCCCTGTAGCGCCAGCAGGGCGTGATCAATGTCGGCGGTGCGCAGCTCGGCATCGGCGCCGAACGCCGCGCGCATCAGCGACCAGTCCTCGCGTTTTCGCCCGGCGTTGACGACAATGTAGAGCATGCCGTCGAAGCTCGTTTCCCGCGGCCGCGCGACCATCAAATCGTCGAGCACGCCGCCTTCGTCGCTGAGCAGCGTGGTGTAACGCACCTGCCCCGATTTGAGGCCCTGAATGTCGGCCGGTACGAGCCGTTCGACGATCGCGGCGATCTCCTTGTGTCTGGCCTCGTGGTCCCCGTGCTCGCCGTGCGGCAGCATAAAAAAGCATGGCCCCATGTGTGAGACATCGAACAAGCCCGCGTGCTCGCGCGTCCACATGTGCTCGGCGATCAGGCCCTCGAACTGGATCGGCATGTCGTAGCCGGCGAAGTCGGCGAACTTCGAGGTGCGCGCGCGCCAGAGCGCGTCGAGCGGCAGCTTCTTCGGTGATCCGGCTTCTGCCATTACGGGTCCCAGGGTTGCGCGGCGCACGCTTCGCACGTGCGGCCCCCGCTGTCCCTGGCGCCTGAGAGATTTACTCCTTCGGCGGCGCTTCGCATCAACCTCCAACGAGGCCCCGGATCGCCGCTTCGCGCCGTCCGGGGTGCTTACGCACTATCCAGCGTCTTCATCCCCCACGCGGTCCGGTTCCCTGAGAGTTTCCGGGGCGGTTGCTCCTTCGGGGGCGCCCTGTTCGGCGCTCTCTCCCGCGGGGTTCGCTTGTCTGGCCGGGGCGCGCGCGACTCGCGTCGGGGGGCCTCGTCGCGGCGGAAACTGGTCGCGCCGGCACCGCGAGTCAATCGTTCCCTGCCGCGGTCCACACGTTGGGGGACAGCAGCCGCCCCATTCGCCCTTCGTTCGCGAGATGTCGCCTACAGTACTGCTTGAACGGAAATCCACAGGTGGCGATTGGCGACATTTTCGCGTGAGTCAGGGGCGATGTTCTAAGGCCGTTCGAAGTCAGCCGAAGTCGACGTGCGCCTCGCCGCGGAGAATGGCCTCCGCTTGAGGCGTGTACTTGTCCTTCGCGCCGCCTGCGGGATGCAGGTCGAGGCCGGCGAAAAGTTTCAGCGGCGCGCGCGACCCTTTCCAGGCGCGTACGATGATGCGGCGCGCCTTCGCATCTGCGTGCGGGCGGACCGGAAACACTTCGACTCCGCCGAGGCGCCCTTCCAATGCGACAAGAATCTCGCCGAGCCGGTGCGCGCGATGAATCAGCGTCAGGTTCGAATGCGCCGTCATGCGGTTCGACCAGACCTTGATCCAGTCGCCGATCGGGCGATCCGCAATGAACGCGGCTCGCTTGGCCTCGGCCGGCGGCCTGCCTTCATCCGCGCTATCGTACGGCGGATTGAAGAAGACGCGGTCGAAGACGCCAAAGTCGGCGTTGGGATCCAGTGCATCCGCCTCGATGATTTTCGCGCGGTGCGCCTGGCAATTGAGGTCGACGTTCTCGCGCGCGAGCCGGGCGTGCAGCGGATCGCGTTCGATGCCGACGAACTCGACATCCCCCCCGCGGTCATATCCAACGGCCACCGCAAGCAGTCCAGCCGCGACGCCGCAACAGGGCTCGACGATGCGTCCACCAATGCGCTCTGGAGGGAGAGTCGCCGCCAGCAGCAGCGTATCCACATTGACGCGATAGCCGCGCGCAGGCTGCCGGATGCGCAGCCGCCCTCCCAACAGAGCGTCCTCGGTGATGTCATTGATCGGCGTCAAATCCGGCGTGCGACCCTTCCGCGCGACCCGTGGAACCTAGCTTGACCCTCGCGCACGGCCCCAGCATCGTTTTGCCGTCACGTGAAGGCAAGCGGAGGCCCCTTTGGGACCGGCGGTCGGACCAGCCAAGCAAGCCGCCGGACCTGCGAACGCGGCGGACCGGCTGGCCGCGCTTTTGGCCGAAGACCTCGCCGCCGTCGACGCCCTCATCCATCAGCATATGGAAAGCACGGTCGGAATCATTCCGAACCTTGCCGCGCATCTGATCGACGCCGGCGGCAAGCGCATCCGGCCGCTGATCACGCTGGCGTCCGCGCGTCTGCTCGGCGGCGGCGGCGACGGCCCGCGCAAATTGGCGGCGGCCGTGGAGTTCATCCATTCGGCGACGCTGCTGCACGACGACGTCGTGGACGTCTCCTCCATGCGGCGTGGCAGGAAGGCGGCGAACGTGATCTGGGGGAATTCGGCCAGCGTGCTGGTCGGCGATTTCCTGTTCGCACGCTCGTTCAACCTGATGGTCGAAACCGGCGACCTCATGGTCCTCGATATTCTCGCGCGGGCCGCCAGCATCATCGCCGAGGGCGAAGTGATGCAGCTTGCCGCCGCGAACGACGCCGACACGAGCCGCGAACGCTACATGCAGATCATCGCCGCCAAGACCGCCGCGCTGTTTGCGGCGGCGGCCAAGTCCGGCGCCGTCGCGGCCGGGCGGCCGGGACTGGAAGCGGCTGCGCTAGACACGTACGGGCGCGAACTTGGGCTTGCCTTCCAGCTCGTTGACGACGCGCTCGACTATGGCGGGCTCTCAGCGGCCATGGGCAAGAACACGGGCGACGATTTCAAGGAAGGCAAGGTCACGCTGCCCGTCGTGCTCGCGCGCGATGCGGGCGACGACGCCGAACGCGCCTTCTGGCGGCGCGTGATGAGCGGCGAGCGCAGCGAGGATGACTTCCACCGCGCGCTGGCGCTGCTGCGCCGGCGCAACGCGATCGCCCTCACGCTCGAGGCGGCGCGCGCGCATGCCTCCGCGGCGAAACAGGCGCTCCTTTCGCTGCCGTCGAACGCCTACAACGACGCGCTGACCGAACTCGCCGACTTTGTCGTCGAGCGCGCCGCCTAAACGCCCTCGATGCCCCTACGGTCGGCAAAGCGGCGCACGGCGGTAGAGATCACAATCGCCGCGCCCGCCAACGTCGCCAACGCAATGACCGGCGCGAGGCCATCCTCGCTGGCGACAAATGCGCCGATCACGCCGCACGCCGCGGTGGCCGACCAGTAGATAAAAGCTACTTCGGCGTGGCTCATGCCGGCGTGACGCGCGATCTGGTAGAGGTGCTCGCTGTGGCCGTCGAACAGCGAACGGCGCCGCCACGCCCGCCAAGCCAGGGTCACCAGCACGTCCGCCAGCAGCGGAAAGAACAGGATCGGCGGGATGAGCGGCGAAACGCCCGTGCGGTGAATGACGATCACCGATGACAGAGCAGCCAACGCGCCGGCGAACAGCGCTCCTGAATCGCCGGCGAAAAGGCGCCCCGCCGGGAAATTCCAGAACAGAAAGCCGATAATGGCGCCGACCGCACAAAGGCAGATAATGACGCCTGCCATTGATCCGTGGGCGAAAGAAACCGCCGCCAGCGCCGCAAGCCCGATGGCAACCGAGCCCATCGCCAGGCCGTTCGCGCCGTCCATGAAATTCACGCCGTTGACGACGGTGAATATCCAAAGCGCCGTTCCAACAATCCCCAGCCAGAACGGGATCGTCAGCACAACATCTCCAGCGACGGGGAACTCCGTGACTGGACCGACCGCCAGCGTCGCCGTGAGCGAGCCTGCGCTAAACAGCACGAGTTTTAGCCTGGCGCTGAGATCGCGCGCGTCATCCAAAAAGCCGATGAGCAGAAAGATGTATGAGAACGAAGCGGCTAGGGTCAGCAGCATCGCCCCGCGGGGCGCCACTTCCGTCCGCATCGTCTGCGAGAACAGCGCAAGCAGGATCAAACCCACGCCGAAGCCGACAGCCATGCCGATGCCGCCGCTCGTGGGCGTGGGCGAACCATGCGCCTTGCGCGCTGCGTCGGGCCGATCGACCGGCCCTGTCTTCATCACGATGCGGCACGCAACGAGGCTGATGAGAGCCGAGATCGCCGCCGCGGCCGCTAGCTCGAGAACCACACGCCACCTCGCCGGTGCGGGCTATCGGCGGCGGCCGGTTCGGTCAAGCCGCGCCGAGGACGGTGTCTGCGACCCACCACTCCGGATGCGCGCGCTGCAATGCTTCGGCCATCGCGGCGGCGTCATCGCTGTTTTGGACGAGCGCGAACATCGTGGCGCCGCTGCCGGACAGGCCCGCGTGCAGGACGCGCGCGTCCGCCCGCAGCATTGCGGCGAGATCGTCGAGTTCGGGCAGCAGCGCGCGCGCTGCGGCCTCCAGATCGTTGCCGAGCGCAGCGATCTCGCGGAGCGCCGCGTCCGGGTTCGTCCAGAGGGGCGGCTCGCTCGGGCGCAAATCCGCGCCCAGGTTCATTCGGTCGAACTGCCGATAGACGTTGGCGGTCGGCAGCGGGATGAGCGGATTGACCAGCACGGCGGCGAACGGCAACGCGTGCATCGGCCGAAAGCTCTCTCCTGTCCCGGTCATAAACGCGGTCCGGGCGCCCACGCACACCGGCACATCGCCGCCGAGTTGACGGGCGATCTCCGCCAGCTGCGCCGTCGTCAGCTTGAGCCCCCAAAGCTCGTTCAGCGCACGCAGGGTGGCGGCCGCATCGGACGAGCCGCCGCCTATGCCGGAGGCGATCGGCATATTCTTCTCCAGCGACAGCGCCACGCCGGGCTCGCTGAGGCCCGCCGCCTCCGCCAGCGCGCGCGCCGCGCGCAGGACGAGATTGTCTTCGCCCGCGCTCAAGCTCTCCGCGAATTCTCCGCGCACGGTGAGCGACAATCCCTCCCCCGGCGCCGCCTCCACGATGTCGCCGACGTCCGCGAACATCACGACGCTGTGCAGCGGATGCCGGCCATCGGCGCGCGCGCGGCCGACCTTCAGGGTGAGATTGACCTTGGCCGGCGCAAAGACGCTGACGCTCATCGTGTCGCCGAGCGCGCCGCAGGCTCTTCCGGCAGGCCGCGCTCAAGCTTGGCTTCGATCGCCTCGCGATTGTCCGGGTCAAAGGAAAGTGCGCGCTGCCACTGAAAGCGCGCTTCGATGCGCCGGCCGAGCCGCCAATACACATCGCCCAGATGATCGTTCAACGTCGGGTCTGCGGGCTCGAGCTCCACGGCCCGCTCGAGATACTCCAGCGCGCGCGCATATTCGCCCATGCGAAAATAGGCCCATCCCAAGCTGTCGATGATCGCGCCGGAGTGCGGGCGCAGCTCGACGGCGCGCCGAAGCATGGCGAGACCCTCCTCCAGGTGCTCGCCGCGATCGACCCACGTGTAGCCGAGATAGTTCATCACCTCCGGCTGCTCGGGCGACAGCTCCAAAGCGCGGCGCAAGTCGGCTTCGGCTTCCGGCCAGCGCCTCAGGCGCTCGCGCGCGGCCCCGCGCGAGAAGTAGAGACGCCAATCGTCGCCGTTGGCGGCGATGAGTTCGGTGTAGATTGGCTCGGCGTCTGCATAACGTTCGAGATTCCGGTATATGTCGGCGAGCGCGCGCCGGGCGCGCAGATTGCCGTCCTCGGCGGCGGCGCGCGCCATCGCCAAGCCTTCCTCCTCACGCTCTTCGTCGATGAGCGTCCAAGCCTGCATCACGCGCGCCGTGTTTGCGTAGGGCGACTGCGCAGCGATGCGGCTGAGCGCAGCGCGCGCAAGTTCTGGATGGCCGAGCGAAGACTGCACCTGGGCGAACATCAGATGCGCCGCATCCAGCTGAGGGTCGAGCATCAGCGCCAAGGTGAGCGCGGCGAGCGCGTGCGTCGCGTCGCTCTCTTGCTGGAAGATCGCGGCCAGACCGTAAAGGCCGACCGCCGCGCCCTGAGCCGCTGTCAGGCGGGTCGCCGCAACGGGCTGACTTGCAACGAGCCGCTCCCGCGCAGCGACCAGCGCCGGGTTCGATGCGTTCGCCTCTCGGCCCAGCACCGCGAGCGCTTCACCACGCCGTCCGGCCCGCGCGAGCAAATCCGCGTGCCGCTCGATTGCCGGCGGCAGGAACATGCCGCCATCCGCAGCGGCTGCATAATTAGTAAGCGCTTCTTCGTTCCGACCGGCGTAATCGAGCGCCATGGCCTGCTGGTAGGCGAACAGCCCGCCATACGGCCGGATGGACGCCAGGGGCGCCAGATCGACAATGACGTCCTCGACGCGCCCCTCGGCTGCTCGCGCCCAGACCGAAATCATGCGTGCGACCAGCGCCTCGGCCGCGCCGCCCTCCGCACGATTGAGCTCCTCCGCCGCCGCGCGATTACGGCCCGCTGCGAGATGATCGGCAGCGCGCACAACGTGTGCGTAAGCCGGCGCATCCTCGCGCGGCGCCATGCGCGCGGCCTGCCGCGCCCGGGCAATGTCGCCTGCTGCGAGCGACGCCGTGACGGCGCCGCTGAGCAGCGCATCATTGCGCGGCTCGCGCTGCAGCGCGGCGAAATATCGATCCGCCGCGGCCGCGTGATCCTGGCGCAAATGCGCGACCCGACCCACGAGATGATCGGCATATGACGCGGCATCGTGCGGAGCTGACGCGAGGGGCGTCGCACACGCGGCCAGCAGCGCGCACGCGGCTGCCGCCGAGGTTCGCGGCGTCACAGCTCTTCCCGTTGCCGCGGTCCTTCCGGCAGATCGACGCGCGGCAGGTCACGGCGGCGCGGCGCCGCTTCGGTGAGGCCGCGGCGAAGCTTCTGTTCGAGTGAACGTCGGCGGATCGCGTCAGGATCGGCGTCGAGCGCCTGGCGCCAGGCGTTGCGTGCGTCGTCACGCCGATTGAGCCGCCAGTACACGTCGCCAAGGTGGTCGAGGATCTCTGCATTCGGATTGGCGACTGAAAGCTCGTTCGCCCGCTCGATCAGCGCCCGCGCCTCCTCGAAGCGGCCGTAGAGGTAGTAAGCCCAGCCGAGGCTATCGACGACGGCGTAGTCTTGCTGACCGAAATTGAAGCCGCGCCACAACAGCCGATAGCCCTCCTCCAGCCCCTCCGGGCGCTGGATCAGCGCATAGCCGAGCGCGTTGAGTCGCATCACCGAGTCCGGCTGCTCGGCGAACAGGCCGCGCGCCACGCGGATGCCGTCGCTCCAGCCGCGCGGATCGTCCATCAGGATGGAGACGTAGAGCAGCCTGGTGTCGACGCTCTGATCGATCTCGTAAGCCGCACGCGCATCCGCGGAGGCAGCGGGGATATTTCCGGCGTAGCGATGCGCGTAGGCGCGCCAGCCCAGCACGTCCGCCCGATCCTTCGGCGTCTGGGCCATCGACAGCGCTTGCGTGTAGGCAGAGATCGCCTGATCCGAGCGCTGCGCCCGGCGATAAACGTCGGCCGCGGCCGCGATGATGGACCAGCGCTCGCCCGCGCCCGCTTGCGCGCGCTGCGCGATCTGCACGGCCTCATCGTGGCGGCCGCGCTCGATCTCGATCGACGCGCGCAGGATATCGGCTTCCGGCGCGAACACGCTCTCCGCCGGCATCTGCGCGATGATGCGCTCGGCCCCTTCGACCCCGTCCGCGTCCAGCACCTGCTGGGCGGCATAGAGGCGCCAGTCGCCCGCATCGGGCGCAAGCAGAAGCCCGATCTGCAGCAATGCGGAGCCGGAAACCGACGTGAGGCCGGCCTGCGGGTCCTGCTCGGCAAGGATTCCGGCGATGGTCTCGGTCTGTGTCAAGAACTCGGAGAGGAAGATCATCCAGCGGCCGGCCGCGCTCTTCGCATTGAGCGGCGCCTCGAACGGCTGCTGGCCGGCATCGAGCCGGCGGAGATTCTCGCGCACGTCGGCCGAGCGCGGCGCGAATTCTTCGACGATGTTGTAGAAGCGGCGCGCCTCGGCCGCGCGTCCGAGCCGGTGATGCACCAGCGCGGCGCGATAAATCGCGTGCGTCACGCGCACCGCGCCGAGCGCGCGCTGGAACTCCTCGATCGATTGCGGCTCGTCGTCGCCTGGAGGCGTGAGGTCGAGCCGTTCGGCCATCTGCGAATATACGGCCGCGGCTTCTTCCAGCCGACCCGCAGACTCGAACAGCAGCGCGCGAGCGACTTCCGGCAGCGGCGCGGGAAGATTGTCAGCGCCCGCGTCCACGCGCTCGACCGCGCGGTCCACCTGCCCCTCCGCAGCCAGGAGGAAAGGCTCCAGTGTATCGGCGATCCCGCCCTGCAGACCGCCGGGCGCGTTGGCGAGAGTCGCACGGGCCTGCTCGTACCGGCCGGCAGCGAAATCGTCGGTGAAGACGGCCAAGCTCCAGAAGGCGGCCCTATCGCCGCCCCCGCCACTCGCCAATTGCCGCCGCCCCTCGCGGATGAGGTAATCGATGTCTGCTTGCACCAGCGCCGCCGACGGATCGTCGTAGGAACGGTCCGGGGCAGCATTGGGCGGGGAGGTGACCCGCAGCTCCTGGGCGGGCTCGACGCCGGGGCGCACGACCGTCTCTTGCCGTTGGCCCTGCTTGTCCTGCTGCGCGAAAGCCGGTTCGGCCATCCCCGCGCTCAGTGCCGCTATGCTCGCCGCCAGGAAGGCCCAACGCATGTTCTTCGTCCTTTCACCCGCGCTTCGGCGGGACAACGGCCTAGAGGTTGGCGTAGTTCGGCCCGCCGCCGCCCTCGGGCGTCACCCAGTCTATATTCTGGCTCGGGTCCTTGATGTCGCACGTTTTGCAGTGAACGCAGTTTTGCGCGTTGATCTGGAAACGCGGATTGGTCCCGGCCTCGTCGTACAGCACCTCATACACGCCAGCCGGGCAATATCGTGTCGCCGGCTCGGCGTATTCAGGAAGGTTTACCCTGATCGGGATCGTGGGATCGCGCAAAACGAGGTGAACGGGTTGGTCCTCCTCGTGATTGGTGTTGGAGAGGTAGACCGAAGAGAGCTTGTCGAACGTCAGCACGCCGTCGGGCTTGGGATAGGCGATCGGCTTGTGCTTGTGCGCCTTCTCGGTGGCCGCAGCGTCCGATTTCCCATGCTTCAGCGTGCCCATGAACGAGAAGCCGCCCAGCAGGGTCGTCGTCCACATGTCGAGCATGCCGGCGAAGCCGCCCCAGAACGTGCCGAGCTTTGAAAGCAAGGGCTTGGCGTTCCGCACACGGTAGAGATCTTTGTAGATCGTGCTGTCGACGTAGAATTCCTCGTACTCCGCGAGCGTATCGCGCTGGCGGCCTTGTTGGATCGCGTCGAACGCCGCCTCCGCGGCGAGCATGCCGGACTTCATCGCGTTGTGCGTGCCTTTGATGCGCGGCACGTTCACGAAGCCCGCGCAGCAACCGATCAGCGCCCCGCCCGGAAAAGCGAGCTTCGGCACCGATTGGAAGCCGCCTTCGGTAATCGCGCGTGCGCCGTATCCGATGCGCTTGCCGCCCTTCAGGTATTGCGCGATCTCCGGATGCAGTTTGTGCTGCTGAAAGACGTCGAACGGCGAGAGGTACGGGTTCTTGTAATTGAGGTGCACGACGAACCCGACCGACACCAGCCGATCGCCCCAGTGATACATGAACGACCCGCCGCCCGTGTCGTCCTTCAGCGGCCAGCCTACCGTGTGCAGCACAAGCCCCGGCTTGTGCTGCTCCGCCGGCACTTCCCAGAGTTCTTTGATGCCGATGCCAAACTTCTGCGGATCGCACTTTGCGCGCAGCTCATAGCGCTCCGTGAGCACTTTCGTCAGCGAACCGCGCGCACCTTCGGCGAGGAAGACGTATTTTGCATGCAGCTCCATTCCGGGCTGGTAATCGGGCTTTTTCTCGCCGTTTCGGCCGATGCCGAAGACGCCGGCGACCACGCCTTTGAGCGCGCCCGCTTCGTCGAACACCGGCTCCGAGGCCGCCATGCCGGGATAGATCTCCACGCCCAGCGCCTCGGCCTGCTGAGCCAGCCACTTCGTCACGTTCGAGAGCGACGCGATGTAGTTGCCGTGGTTGTTGAACAGCGGCGGCATCAGGAACATGGGCAGAGACGCTGCGCCCGCCGGCCCCAGCATCTTGAACTGATCCTCGCTCACAGGCGTATCGAGCGGCGCGCCCTTCTCTTTCCAGTCCGGAATGAGTTCATTGAGCGCGCTGGGGTCGATCACGGCGCCCGACAGGATATGAGCGCCCACTTCCGCGCCCTTCTCCAGCACCGCAACCGAAATTTCCGCACCGGCTTCAGCGGCGAGCTGCTTCAGACGGATCGCGGCCGCGAGCCCCGCTGGCCCGGCGCCGACGATCACGACATCGTACTCCATGGAGTCGCGCGCGATCGGTTCGTCCGTCATTGCCGCCCCTTCATTTGTTCGCGGCGCGTTTATCAAAGGCGAGGCGGCTGGGCGCAAGGCGCCGGCGTCGCTTTGTCGATTCGCCGAGTCCGTGCAGAGTGCGGCCGGTGAACGCCGAACCCGCCCCACAGTACGCCGCACGCGCGCTGCTCGCCTTCTGGCGTGCGGCGGGCGTCGACATGGAAGCGGCCGAAGCGGCTTACGCGGCAGGAGCCGCGCGCGCCCCTGCACCCCCAGCCGCCGCAAAGGCAGAACCGCCGGCCCCGCGCCCGAGCGTGCGAGCTTCGACTCCCTCCACTGTGGACAACGCCCGCGCCATGGCGGCCGCGGCTCGTTCCATTGCCGAACTCAAGCAGGCCGTGGCGGTGTTCGAGGGCTGCGCCCTCAAGACCACCGCCCGCACAACAGTTTTCTCCGACGGGGTGGACGATGCCCCTGTGCTCGTCATCGGCGAGGCGCCTGGCAAGGATGAGGACGAGGTCGGCAAGCCTTTTGTCGGCCGCTCCGGCCAGCTCCTCGACCGGATGCTCGCCCAGATAGGCCTGAGCCGGAAAGAGAACGTTCTGATTTCAAACACGATTTACTGGCGCCCACCGGGAAATCGCGATCCGACGCAGGGTGAGATCGTGGCCTGCCTGCCGTTCGTGGAGCGGCTGATCGAACTCTCCCGCCCCAAACTTCTCATCCTCACTGGCAAGGCGGCCGCCCACACGGTCCTCCAGCGCGAGGATGGCGTCATGAAGCTGCGCGGCCGGCGGCTCAACTACACCCGCCAAGGGTCTGGGCTGGTCGTCAACGCCATGGTCATGCTTCATCCCGCATACCTCCTGCGTCAGCCGCAGCAAAAACGGCTGGCGTGGGCCGACCTGTTGCTTGCCGAAGCCTGGCTCGAAGAGCTTGGCGTCGCGCGGGCCGCCCACCCCTAACCACGAACGGGCTCCGATGACGCTTCGCTTGGCCCTGGCCGCCCTCTGTTTCCTCGCCGCCGCGACACCTGCGTTTGCGCAGCGCGTAGTAGCCCTCAGCGAACGGGACGAGGCCGCCTACCGCGACGCCTTCGCCGCCATCGAAGCCGGCAACTGGCGCGGCGTTACGACTGCCCTGGGCCGGACCGAAGATGATGTGCTCGAGGGCGTCGTCCGCGGGCGCATGCTGCTCTCGCGCTCCTACGGCGCGAGTTGGAGCGATTACACGAGTTGGCTCAATCGCTACGGCGAATACGGCATGGCGCCGGCGGTCTACGACCGCGCGATGGATTCCCGCTCGCGCCGCGCCCGCCGTAACGGCACGCGCGCGCCCGACCCGCAGCGCGGCGGCATCCGCCAGCTGCCGGGCACGCCGCCGCCGATCCCGGGCGACAGCGCCTCTGCGCGCGTCGCCATTGAACGCGTGGCTGAGTTCATCGGCGCGGGCGACTTCGAAGGCGCGCGCAATCTGGCCTACGCTCAGCTGGGTGGCCCGCGCAGCGGCCAAGCGCATTGGCAACTCGGCCTAGTCGCATACCGCCAGCATGATTACGCCGAAGCGGTACGCCAATTCGAAGCTTCGGCGCAGTGGCCGCATCACGGCGGCTGGGCCATGGCCGGCGTTCACTTCTGGGCCGCGCGTTCGCGTCTCGCTGCAGGCGAAACCCAAGGCGTCATGCTCCATCTCGAAGCGGCGGCGCAGCGTCCGTGGACGTTCTACGGCCAGCTAGCCGAGACACTGCTCGGCCGAGAAAGCCCGCTCACGTTCGCCCCGCCGGAGGTCGACACCGACACGCTAGCGCGCTTCATCGAGCGCTATCCTGCAGCGCGCCGCGCCGCCGCATTGGCGCAGCTGGGGCGCTTGTCCGAAGTGGAATCGGAACTGCGCCGCCTGCACGGCGATCTTTCGCCGTCCGACGACCGTACCTATTTGGCGCTCGCCATTGCGCTGCAAGCGCCGGCCGCGCAGCTGCGCGTTGCAGAATATGGCGGGCGTGACGTCGCCGCGGGCTTTTGCCCCACGACGTCGTTCGAACCGGAAGACGGCTTTGCGCTTGACCGCGCGCTTATCTACGCGGTCGTGCGGCAGGAGAGCTATTTCAATCCCAAGGCCGTCAGCGTCTCCAATGCACGCGGGCTGATGCAGCTCCTGCCGTCCACGGCGCGCGACATGGACAGATCCACGAACTACCGACGCAATCCTGCGGCGCTGTTCGAACCCGGCCTCAACATGCGCTTGGGTCAAAGCTACATCCAATGGCTGATGAGCCAATTCCACAGCGACGGCGATCTCGCCCGCGTGTTCGCCGCCTACAATGGCGGGCCCGGCTGGCTGTCGCGCTGGCTCGCGACGCAGCCCGCCGACATCGATCCGCTGCTGCTGCTGGAAATGCTGCCGCGCGCCGAGAGCCGCGACTATGCCGAACGCGCGCTCTCGCACATGGCGCTCTGCCGCAAGCGCTACGGTCAGCCGACGCCGGAACTGGATCGCCTCGCCTCGGGTCTCCCGGCGATCTACACGCCGCTCGACAGAAACTCGAGCGCGTTGGCCGCTTCGCACTAGCTTGCCGGGTCGCAGCTCTCGGCCCTGCTTGTGCGGGCATTCCGCCGACGACCCGAAGAGATGCGCCTCAAATCTTCAGCCACGTCGACATCGCGCAGCGTCGCCAAAAGCGCCACGCGACGTGCGCCCAGGTTACGGATCACATCCTTCGCCGCGTATTTGGTCGACCAACGCACGCCGCGCATCGCGCGCCCCGCCGCGGCTCCGTCGCGCGCCGCCAACAACCAGAAACCGCCATCGTGCGCCGGCCCGAGCGCAAACGGCGCGCGCCGCAGCGCGGCGAACGCCGAGGCGATATGCGCGCGGCTGATGTCGGCGCAATCCGTGCCAATCACCGCCACACGCTGATGCGGCGCGAGCGCGCGCGCCAGCCGTTCGCCCAAATCGCCGTCGCCTTGCGCGATGCGCTCGATATCGCGCGGCCACACTCCAGGCAGATCGAGAGACATCGCCTCGTCCGGCGTAACGCACAAGCGCGCGCGCCAGCGCGGGTCGCGCGCGGCGCGCATCGTGCGCGCCTGCAAAGCGCGATTGATGCGCCATGCCTCAACAGCGCCGAGTTCAGCGGCGAGGCGCGTCTTGCCCAAACCAACGCGCGGCGCCTTGGCCATGACAATGAGCGTGGGCCGCTCAGTCATACGCCTTCGCCAACTCCACCGGATCGGCGCCCATCATGTATCGCGCCATCAAACCGAGGTTGCGCCAGGCGCGCTTGTCGTAGCCGTCGCGGCGATATTTCTCCGCGCTGGTGACCGCTTTGGTCTCAAACAGCACCAGCCGCTCCGGCCCGATGCGGCGCATGATCTCGACATCCTCCATGAGCGGAATGTCCGGATAGCCGCCGACGCCATCATACAGGAAACGCGAGATCAACAGGCCCTGGTCGCCGTAGGGCAGCTTCATCACGCGCGCGCGCAGCCTGGCCCAGAACACCACGCGCTGCGCCTGCGGAGAATCATCGTCGAACGCCAGCTTGTACACAGCCGCCTTTTTGCGCGACTGCGGCGCGTTGATGAACCGCTCGGCCTCGCGCTCCCAGCCTGGCGCAAGCGCCGTATCGGCATGCAGGAACAGGAGCCACTTGCCCTTGGCCGCATCCGCGCCGGCGCGCAATTGCTTCGCGCGTCCGCGCTCTGTTTCGACGATGTCGCAGCCCGCAGCGTCGGCTATGGCCAGCGTTTCGTCCCCTGAGCCGCCGTCGGAGACGACCACCTGCTTGATGAGCCCTGCCATCAGCCCGGTCATCAACGAGGCGAGCGCGCGCGGCAGGTGCCGCGCAGCGTCCAGCGTCGGGATGACCACAGAGATCATGGCGTTTCACTCGCGCCCACCCTCGCGCTTGTAAAGGCGAAACAGCCGCCGCGCGCGCGGCTGCTCACGCGCCCGGGGCGGGCGTGGGACGGCTGGCGGTCGGCGCGGGCAAGGCCGGCTGCGGCGGAACCGGCGGCGCGGACGGCGCCGGCGCGCTGGGCGCGGGGGGCGCGTTCGCCGCCTCCTGCGTCATGCGTTCGCGCAGGCGCTGCATGAAGCGCTCCAACAAATCCGTGCGCGCCACCGCGCGTGCGACGTCGCGGATGGCCGCGCCGTCGGCGCTGACGCCCGTGGCGACAACCTCGAACGCATCGGCCTCCGGCGTGTTTGCCAAGTCGCCCGCGTATTCGCGGTAGAGCGCTCGTACGCCGGCTTCATCGCACGCCAGCGTATACGCAACGCCCGCGCGCAGCACGGCTTGGCGTGCGTGCTCGTCCAGCGGCTCTGCGCGACTGCGCATCGCAAGCAGGCTGCGCAGCTCGGCGGCGGCCCGCTGCCAATCGCGCGCGCGCCACGCTGCTTCCGCGCGCACGCGTTGGGCGTCCTCGCTGCGGTCGCGCTCGACGAGTTCGGCCGCGCCTTCGAGACGCCCGAGCTCGATCAGCGCACGCGCTTCGAGAATGCGCCGATCCGCCAGCAACGTCGCCGGCATGTTGGGCTGGCGCGAAGACGCAAGCGCCACCAGCGCGCGATCCGGCTTGTGATCCATCAAGTAGATGGCGGCGAGATCGGCGGCGACCTGCGCCCTGCTCATGCCTTCGAGCCGTTCGTCGACTTGGTGCTGGAGGAGCTGCGCGGCTTGCTCCAGGAGATCGACGTGCACCAACCGCCCCGCAAGCAGGCGCACAATGCGATCCCCGTTCGGCCCGACCGGCGTCAGATCGCTGAACTCGTAGAACAGCCCAAGCGCCTGGATCGGCTCGAGGCGATCGGCCTCCCCATCCAGGAACAGACGCTCGAACAGCGTGGACATGTCCGTACGCAGGCGCCGTGCGGCCGGATCGTGCGGGAAGCGGTCGGCGGCCACGCGCATGGTGGCGAGCGCGTCGCGCCAGCGGCCGAGTTCGGAATAGGCCTCGCCCAGCATGCCGACGATGGCGAGTTCAGTTGAATCGCCGCGCCAGCGGAAGCGCAGCGCCTCTAGCGGCTCGGTGGCGTCGGCGGCGCGCATGGCGCCGATGGCGCGGCGGATGCGGATCGCTTCCACGCTCGCGCGCACCGCCACCTCTTCGTCGCGGACGCGCGCCAGTTCGTCCAGCATCGTCAGCGCCCGCGCGCTATCGCCGCGCAGGGCGATGACGCGCGCTTCCAGCAGACGCGCGTGCAGGCGCATCGACGCGTCGGTGGCTTGACCCATCGCCGCGCGGGCGGCGGCCTCCGCGGCGGCGGGATCGTTCAGCTCGATCGCCGCCTGCGCGAGCGCGAGCTGAAAGCGCGCGCGCCAGGCTGGCGGGTGTTCTTCGAGAGCGCCGGCGCCGCGATCCAGTTCGCGCCTGGCGTCGGCCCATTCCTGATGCAGCGCCGCCGCGTAGCCGCGCCAAAGCGCGGCCGACGGATTGTTGGCCAGAGCCGACCCGTTGAGATCGGGCAGCGCCGCCGCCGTGCGGCCCATCATCACGTTCGCCGCGGCGCGCATCAGGCGGTACTCAGGATCGATCTCAACCAACTCGCCCTGGTTGATCGCGACCATGCGCAAGGCGCCCAGCGCTTCAGGTGCGAACTCGTTTTGCAGAAGATACCGCGCGAGCGCCATGCGCGCCTCGACCGGCGCGCCTTCCGCTACGCCTTCCGCCGCTGCACGGCGCGTCAGGTCGTCGATGCGCGCGCGTACCTGCGCCAGGCTCTCGCTGGTCGACGCTTGCGGCGCACCGCCCCCGGAGAGGGCCTCTTCCATCAGCGCCGCATCGAGGCTCGCCCCCAGTTCCGATCGGATGGGCGCCGTTGCGATCAGCCCCTCGCCACGCGAGACAGTGAGCACGCCGCCCGCGAAGCTTGCCGTAACGCCGTCGGCGCGCGTTTCGACCACGCCGCCATGCGCCGCCGGAAGGATCGCTGCTTCGACGGTGGCGCGGCGCACATCGACGCCGCGCGCCGGACCGCCGATCAGCGCCACCGCGATGCGGTCGCCGATCTCAGGGTCGCCGATCCAGCGCACGGCGCCTTCGCGACCGAAGCGCACGGTCAGGCGGCCGCGCCCATCCGGCGTAACCTCGCGCTGCAGCTGTGCAGGATCGCCCGCCGAAGCGCGTGCGCCGAGCGTGAACGTCCATGCGTTCTCGTGAGCGGCGGCGGAGACGAGCACGTCCGGCGGCGCCGGCACGCGCAACCCGATCACGCCCTCGCCGCGCACGACTTCGACATCGCCGTGCCGGCGGCCCGCGCGCAACACGCCCGTCAAATCGATGCGCCCATTCGCATCGAACAAGAGCCAGATCGCATCGCCGCGCCGGAACGCCGCCGCGCGCGCAGGCGCCGGCCAGGCGACCGTAATACGCGTGACGCTCGCTTCCTCCACAAGCTGCACGCGCGCCGTGCCGTTGACAGGCGGCGTCGCGGGCACAGGCGCTTCATCGGCGCCGGACGCGCTTGCGGTTTCCTGCAGACCGCCCTCGGGCGCCAGCAGATCTACGACCACCCGCTCGCCTTCCACGAAGTGGCGCTGACGCACGCCAGGCTCAAGCGTCAGCTGCAATCGCACCGGGGCGCCGGCCGCGCTGACGCGGCGCACATCGCGCACGAGCCGCGGCGGCGTCGTGCGCAATTCGGAAATGTCGATGTCCGCCGCGCGCGAGAAACGCAGATCGAGCCGATTGCCTTGCAGCAACGGCGTCACGGTGGTCGCGCCGGCAAAGCGAAACACGAGACGCGTCGAGTCCTCCTGCACGCCGACGCTGACAGTGGCTGAGGGTGCGGGCGCCATTCGGGGCGGCGGCGGTGGCGATGCCGGCGGTGGCGGAGGCGGAGGCGGTGGCGGTGGCGGTGGCGGTGGCGGTGGCGGTGGCGGAGGCGGAGGCGGTGGGGGTGGCGGCGGCGGCGCGGCAAGCGACAAATCCTGCGGCAGCGGACCGGTGGACCCGCGCAATTCCGATGGCTCCTCGGATGCGGGTGCGGTCGTTGGAACAGCCGCGGGGGACGACGGCGCTTCGGCCGTCTCTGCCGGCAGCGCGCTTGTCTCGCGCGGCGGCGTCAGCTGCAACGGCTGCGCGCCGGCCGGCGCTGCTATCAGAGCCGCCGCGGCTATCGCCAACGGTGAGCGCTTGGACTTCATCGTGCGCGCGTGCCCTGCAATCCTCCGCCCTGCGCGTTAAGCGCGCGTTTAACGACCGCCGCCGGGAGCAGCAGCCGTTTCGCCGCGCGCCCGCGCCAACAGCGCATCGCCGCCGGTCGGCGGGCGCGCCTGATCCGCCAACAGCTGAGTGAGGCGGCGCGCTCGATCGGGGTTCATGCGCCCCATCACCTCGGCGAGGTTGGCTTGGCGCATGCGACTGGCCACCTGCACGAGCACGTCGTCATCGAGGCCGTCGAACACTTCGGCCGCATCCTTGGCGCGCATGCGCTGATAGACGTCGACGAGGCCGTTGACCCGACGCTCCTGTTCTTCATCGAGATGGCCGAGCAGTTCGTTCACCGTCGTCTCCAGCTGACGCAGCTCCGCCACGCGCTCGTTCAGCCGCTGCTCCGCGGCCAGCATCAACGCGTCTTGCGTTTCCAGTTGCTCGCCGCGCGCTTCGAGCACTGCGCGGCGTTCGCTCAGCGCCTGCAGCACCTGCACTTCGGCGGCGGACAATCCGGCCATCTCCGCCAGCGTCCCCGGCGCGCATTGCGCCGCGGACGGCGCGGCGGCAGCCGGCGCGCTTGTCACATGCGCAGATTCGGCGTGCTCTGTTGTCGCGGCGGTTTCCGCCACGCTCTCCGCCATGGCTATCGCCTTCAAGCCGAGCACCGCGGCGACCGCGATCATCGCCGCCGGCATCAGCCGCACGCTGACAGGCGCCTTTGGCTCCTGCTGCGCCATCAGATCCGGCCCCGCACAGCGGCGACGTCAGCACTGGAGCGCAATCGCCCCGCGCCCAGCCCTAGCCGATCAGCGGTGGCGCGCGCATCGTTGATGCGCGCTTGCAGGTCGCGCCCCGTCTCCTGCGCCGTCGTGCGCAGCGCGCGCACCGCGGCTTCGGCTTGCGCCGTCGCTTGCGCCAGCTCAGCGGCGGCGGCGAGCGCGCCGTCCTGGCCCGAGCGCAGCGCCTGCAGTTTGCGGTCGAGGCGCCAGAAATAGACAAGGCACGCCGCCAGCATCAGCGCCAGGACAATCTCGATGGCGAATACGATCGGGCTCATCTCTTGCCTCCAAGTTTCATCATCGCGTGTTGCTGCGCGGGCGCGATCGGCCGCTCGACTCTCACAGCCAGCGAATGTCCCATGCGCCCCACGCGCCCGTCGCTGATCTCCACGGAACCGCATTTCAACAAAACGGGCGCGTCGGGCGCGGCGTCCAGCATCAGCGTGTCGCCGACCTTGAGGTCGAGCACGTTGCGCAATGGCTGCGCGACTTCATCCAGCACAGCGCGGACTTCGAGTTTGGTGTTCCAGAGCTCGCTGGCGAGGTGGCCTTCCCAGATGTTGTCGCGGCCGAACTTCTCGCCCATGAATTGCTGCAGCAGCATTTTGCGGATCGGTTCGAGAGTCGCGTACGGCAACAGAAGCTCGAGCCGCCCGCCACGATCTTCCATTTCAATACGCAGCTTCACGATGATCGCCGCGTTCGGCGGGCGGGCGATGGCGGCGAATCTCGGATTGGTTTCGATGCGGTCGAGCGTGAAGTCCACCTCCGTGAGCGGGGCGAATGCCTGGCGCGCATCGTCCAGCACTACCTCGATCATGCGCGTGACAAGCGTGCGCTCGATCGTCGTGTAAGGCCGTCCCTCCACCCGGGTGGCGGCCGCCCCGCGCCGCCCGCCGAGCAACACGTCCACGACCGAATAGATGAGGCTGGAGTCGGCCGTGACGAGGCCGAAATTGTCGAGCTGCTCGGCGCGGAAGACGGCAATGATCGCCGGCAGCGGGATGGAATTGAGATAATCGCCGAAGCGGATCGAGCTGATCTGGTCCAGGCTCACTTCGACATTGTCGGAGGTGAAGTTGCGCAGGCTCGTCGTCATCAGCCGCACCAGGCGGTCGAAGACGATTTCCAACATCGGCAGGCGTTCGTAGGAGACAAGCGCGGAATTGATGATGGCGCGCACGCCAGTGCGGCCGCCGGCATCCTCGTCGCCAAGGCCGAAACCCAACAAGCTGTCGATTTCGTCCTGATTGAGGATGCGCTCGGCGCCCTGGCCGCCCGCTTCGGTTTCCCAGTCCTCGTCTTTGGCTTGCGCGGCCTCGGCGCTCATCACTGCACCAACATTTCTTCGATCAGCACGGCGTTGACCTGCGCCGGCGCGATCACAAGGTTCACGCGCCGCAGCAGCTCGAGCCGCAGGCGATATGCGCCTGCGGAGCCGGCGAGGTCATCGGTGCGGAGCTCGCGCAGGAAGGCGTTGAATTGGTCCGTCACGCGCGGCACGTGCTCGGTGAGCGTCGCCACAGTGGCGTCGTCCGGCGCCTCCAGCGTCAGGCGCAGCTTCAAATAAGCTGGGCGGCCGTCTGGACCTGTGATGTTCACCAACATTTCCGGCAGCGCAACAAACACAACGTTCTCGCCGCGACTGATCGTGGTTCCGTTCGGGCCCGGAACGACTTCCCCGGCTGGCGCGCCGCCGTGCCCGCCTTTGGCCTTGCCGTGCCTGGCGCCGGCCTCAGCATGCTGTTCGGCGCCGCTGCCGCCGGAGAGAAGCAGATACCCAGCCGCGCCGCCGCCGCCGAGCACCAGCACGGCAGGCAGGATGATGAAAAGAACCAGCTTCTTGCCTGAGAGCTTCTTCTTCGTTGGCGCTTCCGGGCTCTCGCCGCCATCGCCGTCCGCCGGCGGGGTCGTGGCCTCGCCTTCGCCATCCGTTTCAGGCGCGTCATCCTTCTTTTTCTTCTTCCATTTTCCGAACATGGAATCGCCCACGCGTTTCTCGGCAACCTTGGTGCGCAAGGCGTGGTTAAGGATTGGTGGAAGGCCGGCAAAACTTGCCGCATTCCCCGGCAGCATCGGCCGCCCCTTCACCACGCCGGCGGAAGCGGGGCCTGGAAAATCAAGCGATTAACCACTGGCCTGAAGCTTGCATCGTTAACCAGGATGGATAACGCGCTGATGCTCGGCCTGCAGACGCAACGCGTGCTGCAACGGCGCATGGACGTGGCCGCCAACAACCTCGCCAACGTCGCCACCGCCGGCTTCAAGGCCGACGCGGTGATCTTCGAGGAAGTCGAGGACACTGGCGCGTCCGCGGAAGAAGACCCGCGCAACATAGTTTTCGTGCGCGACATCGGCTTGGCCCGCGACATGAGCCAAGGCCCGATCGCAATTACAGGCAACCCCCTCGATGTCGCGCTCGAGGGCCAAGGTTTCTTCATGGTCGAAGGCCCCACCGGGCCGCTCTACACGCGCGATGGCGCGTTTACGCTTACTGGCGAAGGACGTTTGGTGACCTCGGAAGGTCGCGCCGTCCTGAGCTCAGGGGGGGCGCCGATCGTGTTCGATCCGCAGGGCGAGAGCCCTTCGATCGGCCGCGACGGCGCATTACGCGTGGCCGGCGTCGAAGTCGGCCGCATCGGCGTGGCGACGTTCGCCGCGCCCAGCGCGCTCTCAAAGGTCGGGGACAACCTTTGGGACGCGCAAGATCAAACGCCGGGCGAGTTCGAGGGCGTCGTCGTGCAAGGCGCGCTCGAAGGTTCGAACGTGCGTCCCGTGGCGGAACTCACTCGTCTTATCGAAATCTCGCGCGCCTACCAGTCGGCCGCCCGCTTCGTGTCGAGCGCGGACGAGCTGCGTCAGCGCGCGATCGAGCGGCTGGGCCGGTGAATGAGTAGTCAGTAGTTAGTAGTCAGTAGTTAGTAGTCAGTAGCGACTGGGAGCAGCGAGTGACCGCAATTGAGACGCCAAGAGTGATGGGCCGCGTCCCTACTGACTACTCACTACTCACTACTCACTCAGGCGGAGCCTGACATGCGCGCACTTTCCATCGCCGCCAGCGGCATGCAGGCCCAGCAGCTCAACGTCGACGTCATTTCGCACAACATCGCGAACATGAACACGACGGCGTACAAGCGCCAGCGCGCCGAGTTCCAGGACATGCTCTACCAGAACCTGGAACGGCCAGGTTCGACCTCGTCAGCATCAGGCGCGATCCTGCCCATGGGCATCCAAATCGGCGTCGGCGTGCGCGCGGACGCGGTCGGCCGCATCACCGAACAGGGCGGCATCGTCAACACCGGCAACGGCTATGATCTCGCCATCAACGGCCGGGGCTTTCTGCAGGTGGCGCTGCCGTCCGGACAGACGGCTTACACGCGCGCCGGCAATCTCGCCGTCAATGCGGACGGCGAGATCGTCACCGCCGACGGCTATGCGCTCGAGCCCTCCATCACCGTGCCGCCGGAAGCGACCGCCATCCAGATCACACGCGACGGCGTGGTCGAAGTGACGCTGACAGGCCAAAGTGTCCCGCAACAGATCGGCCAGTTCGAAATCGCCACCTTCATCAATCCCGCCGGGCTCGAAGCGATCGGCGACAATCTCTATTTGGAAACGCCGGCCTCCGGCTCCCCGAACGTCGCCACGCCAGGATCTCCCGGTTTCGGCACACTGATGCAGGGTTTCCTCGAGCTTTCAAACGTCAACGCCGTGGAGGAAATCTCCGCGCTGATCGTGGCGCAGCGCGCCTACGAGATGAACGCGCGCGTGATCACCGCCGCGGACGAGATGCTGCAATCGACAACGCAACTGCGCTGAGATGCTCATGCTTCGCTGGCTCTGCCTCGCTGCCTGCCTTTACGCCCTGTTCGGCCCGGCGCCGGCGTTCGCCGATGCAGTCACACTGCGCTCGCGCATCGAGGCGAGCGGGCCGGCCGTCACCATGGGCGATGTGTTCGTCGGCGCGCCCGCCGAGGTGGCGGGCCGCGCAATCGCGCCATCGCCGCCGGCGGGACAGATGTCGTCCATCCCGATGCCAGTGCTGGCCGCCGCCGCGTCTGCGGCGGGCCTCGATTTCACGCCGCCGGACGGCGTCAGCGCCGTGCACGTCGTGCGCCCCGGCGGCGCGCGCGCGACGTTGCCGGCCAGCGGCGGCGGACGCAACAGCGCGGACGCCGCCGTGCGCCGCGGCGAGATGGTGACGCTGCAATATGCGGCGCCCGGCATTTCACTCACGATGCGTGCGCGGGCGCTCGAAGACGGCGCGGTCGGCGACAGTGTGCGCTTTCTCAACACCTCCTCCAACCGCACTATCGAAGCCGTCGTCACCGGCCCCGGCTCGGCGCGGGCCAACCCATGACGAGAGACATTCCCATGCGCACACTCGCCCTTCTCGCGCTTGCCGCCGGCGCGGCCGGCTGCGCCAGCACGCGCGCGCAGGAGTTCGCAAGCGATGCGCTCGCCGCGCCTGGCGTGGCCTACGACGCGGCGCGGCGCGCGATGGGCCCGCCTCAACTCGCGCCGGTGGAGACGCCGGAATACCTCACGGGCGGCGGCGAACGAACAATTCCTCAGCCCGCGCCCGTCGCCTACGAGCCGCCGCGGCCGAATTCGCTTTGGCGCGCCGGCTCGCGCAGCTTCTTCAACGACCAGCGCGCCTCCCGTATCGGCGACATTCTCACCGTGCACATTGAGATCGACGACAAGGCGGAGCTGTCCAACTCCTCCAATCGCACGCGCGAAGCTTCGACCTCGGCAGGGCTCAGCAACTTCTTCGGCCTCGAACGCACGCTCGATCAGATTTTCAACAACCAGTTCGATTCGGAGAACATGATCGGCGCCCAAGCAGAGTCCGAGCATCGCGGCCAAGGCGCGATCAACCGCGAAGAGAAGATCGAACTCACCATCGCCGCCGTGATCGTCGATCGCCTGCCGAACGGCAATCTCGTGCTCGCCGGCCGGCAGGAAGTGCGCATCAACGGCGAGTTGCGCGAACTCACGGTCAGCGGCATCATCCGGCCCGAGGACGTCACCGCCAACAACACGATCAACCACACCCAGATCGCCGAGGCGCGCATCTCCTATGGCGGGCGCGGCTCCCTTAGCGCTGTGCAGCGCCCGAACTGGGGCCAGCGCATCGGCGACGCCGTCACGCCGTGGTGACGCCACGCTTTCGTTCCTCAGCCCCAATTTGCGCCGGGCTCTAGATCGTCTGGAGAACTCCTGTGTTTCACGTCGGCAACGCAATCGTGCGCGCGGCTGCGGATGAAGCTCTCATAGATCGACCTGTGATCGTAGCGCCATTTCTCGCCCAGCTCGAAGTCGAAGCTGACGGGCGTAAAGGCTGCAAATCCGTTCACAGGGCATTGAGTGATCTCGCCGAACATGACTTGGCCATTGTGCAAGTACAAGTCGACCCGAGCGAAATCGAACTGTTCTCCAAGTCTCTCCGCAAGCGGGATCATTGACGCCACCTGCGGAGAGGGCTTCCCGCCCTTACCAACTTTCTTACCGCGTCTTGCAATATCGCGCATTGGGTTCAGGTCGCGATCATAATGGTCGTACGTGATATCGGAGCCTCTGCCCGAGATGATCTGCAACAGCTCAACGCGTCCGTGGAAGACATAAAACTTGTAGTCGTCTAGCATGCCCCCTGGGGCGTTCGCCTGCATTCTTTCGACGACATAGATCCGCTTCATCTGGGTTTCTGACCAAACCAGCCTTCTTGGGAAGTACGCCTGAGCCTGCCATTTCTTCATTTGGGCGCGGGTGACGTCCCAATCTTGAGCCGACGGGTCGCGCACGAAAATGTTGAGCCCAGACGCCCAAGCCGCCTTTATGACGACGGGCTCCTGTATCTCGCGGAAATCGAAACGGTCGACGTCTTCAATGATTTGAAGGATTGGCACGAAAGCGAGGTCCTGATCGAGCCTCCGCTCGGAAAGCCAAGCTCTGACTTGTATCTTGTTCGTCACGATCGGCCACACAGGATCGCGCGAGAACAGGCGGCGATGAATCGACTTCTCGTTAAAGCTCTTTGGCGCGCTGAGATTCGGCATGTAACCGAGCGCCAGTCTCCCTTTGACACGAGTGTAGACGAACCCAGTCCTCCTCTCGAATTCCAGGAAACGGTCAAAACTCGATGAGACTCCGGATGCATCCAAAAGCATGTCCAGAGTTCGCATTGCACCTTTGCCCAGCGGCGGCCTGAAGCGCCTCAGCTCCTCCACGGAACTACTCTGCATTCTGTGCGACGCCCGCATCCCGCACTTTCTTGCGCACCTCGCTCTCCACGATGCTATTCGTCCTCGCTATGACGCCGGCTTGGAAAGCAAGCATGGTGAAGCCGTACAGTGATATGAAGATAAGGGCGGAAACCTCCAGAGAGGCCGAGACTGCGATCAGCGCGCCGATCAGACCGGCTCTCAGCAAATTCCAGATCAGGAATTCGCTCTGCCGATTGAAGATGTTCACGAAGGCCGACATGGGCACGGCGACAATGGCCGCCACCAGATAAACCGACAGAGCGGACGCGAACACGCCCGCGCCTCTCCACTCGGCGCCAAGGAGAATAGGCAACAGCGTCGGCGATAGAAGAAACACGAATGCGGCCGCAATGGAGGACAAAACCAGGAGCCTCGAGGTCACGCTTTTGAGGATGACCTTCACCTGTTCCGGCCTGTTTTTCCCGATGCTGGCGAGTTCGCCATAGGCGACCTTGGTCAGGGAGGCGCTCAACAAATTCACCGGGAGGCTGACAAGCATCTGCGCCACTGCCAGCTGGCCTGCGATCGCGACGCCGTAGAAGGCCGCTACGAAGATCGTCGGAGCCTGCTGGGCGAAGGTCAGAACGAACTGCGAGGGCAACCTATAGGTCGGGAATCCGCGGTATGCGCTTGCGGCTAGGCGCAGCCGTTTGATCGATACGCGCGGAAGATTGGCCTTGAGGTCTGCAAAAAATCTCCTGACGAGGGAGGTGATGCCGCCGCTCTGGTTGACGATCTGGCCAATGATCAATCCCATTGGCGCAACGCCTAGTGCGCCTAGCCCCAGTTTTGTAATCGCGCCCGCGCCGGATTGAATCACTGTTGTCCTGGCAATGAGGCCGTACGCTTTCTTTCGCGTGGCCCACATCGAAAGCAGTTCGTAGACCACTCCTCCCAACAGAGCGATCACGATGGCCCACCAATACGGCGCGATCGCGCTCATATTCAAAGAGGAAAAAACGAAAGGACCTGCCGCCCAAAGCCCCGCCGCTATCAACGCGGCCATGATCGAGGCGATCACCGCTGTCAAAACCACAACGTTCATCGCCATTGCGTCGTTCTTCGGCAAGGGTACGGCAATGACGTAGCGCAGCGTAAGAATGGGCGTGAGAAAGGCGACGATTGAGCTGAATACGGCCAGCACGCCAAAGCTTTCGGGACCGTACAACCTGGTCAGCAAGGGCGTCGCCAGAATGCCGATCAATCTCGCGACCATGTTGCCGGACGCGATCGTGGCCATCCCCTTGAAGATCGCCCCCGCCGGACCGGAGAACGCCTTGCCGGCCAGGTTCCGAAGCGCGGAATAGCGGGGGCTGACATCCAGACTCATGCCCCTCCCTCAATCGCCCAACACTTTGGCGCCGCCCCTGCATTGCGTCGCACGCCAGCGCATTGCGGCGTTCCTCGCAGCCGGTTGCGGTAATCTACGGCTATGCCGGGAAAATGTTCCCTATGACGCCGCCGTCAAACTGGGGCGGCGAACAGTGCGCGGACTAATTCACGCGGCGTTCCCTGCCCACCCAGTACGCCTCGCGCAGCTCGCGGCGCAGGATCTTGCCGGATGCGTTGCGCGGCAGTGGCGCATCGCGGAAATCCACGCTCCGCGGCGCCTTGTAGTGCGCGATGCGCTCGCGGGCATGGGCGATGATGCTGGCTGCGTCCGGCGTGACGCCGGGTTTTGGCACCACGATCGCTTTCACCGCTTCGCCCCAAGTCTCGTCCGGCACGCCGATGACCGCGACATCAGCCACATGCGGATGGCCGTGGATCGCGTTCTCCACTTCGGCCGGATAGACGTTCTCCGCGCCGGTGATGATCATGTCCTTGATGCGATCCTGGATGTAGAGATAGCCGTCTTCGTCGAGGTATCCTGCGTCGCCGGTGCGCAGCCAGCCGTCATCATCGACGGTTGAGCGCGTCGCGTCCGGCTTGTTCCAGTACCCTTTCATGTTGGCCATGGAGCGCGTGCAGATTTCACCGATCTCGTTCGGTCCAAGCACATTGCCGTCCGCATCGCAGACGCGGATTTCCACGCCCGGCATCGGCAGCCCCGCCGAGCGCATGCGTCTGTTGCCTTTGGGATCATGATCCTGCGGCGGTAAGTAGACGATCGTCCCCGTCGTCTCGGTCATGCCGTATTGCTGGCAGAACTCGCAGCCGAACACCTCCATGCATTCCTGCAGCAGCGCCACTGGCATCGGTGAGGCGCCATACAGGATGTGCGTGAGGCTTGAATAATCGATCTCCCGCGCACGCGGCAGGCGCACCACGAATTGCAGCGCCGCCGGCACCATGAACATCTTGGCGATGCGCTCGCGTTCGATGAATTCGAGCACTTCGATTGGATTGAACTCGCGCGCGATGACGTTCTTCACGCCGTTGATGAGTCCGACGAGCCCCCATCCCGTGCCGCCGATATGCGCGGCCGGCATGGCGACGAGATTGGTCTCCCCCTCGTTCCACTCGTTCCAGCCCATCGACGCTTCCGAAAGCTTGCGCCGCGAGCGCATCAGGTTCGCGCTCGTCAGCATCACGCCTTTCGGACGGCCGGTCGTGCCGGAGGTGTACAGCAGCAAGCCGGTGTCATCGGGATCGACCTGGACCTGTGGGTCAGTCGCGGGTTGCACATCCCGCCACGCCGCGAATGTCGCCCAGTCGTGCGCGCCCTCTTCCATCGCGATCACGCTCGGCTTGTCCTGCGCTTCGTTCAGCGCGGCGCGCGCGCAATCGATCAGCTCGGGGCCGACGAACAGCAGCTTGGCTTGCGTATCGTCGAGGATGTAGGCGACTTCGCCCGGCGCGAGACGCCAGCCGATCGGCGCCATGATCGCGCCGGCTTTCGCGGCGCCTAGCACCAACTCGAAATAGTGATCGCTGTTCTTGCCCAGATACGCGATCGCCTCGCCTTTTTTCACGCCGGCGCCGATCAGCGCGCTGGCGACCTGGTTCGTGTGACGGTCGAGTTCGGCGAATGTGGTGAGACGGCCCTCGAAACTGAGCGCGATCTGCGCGCCGCGCGTCTTGGCGTGGTGGCGCGGCACATCGCCGAGCGTGGGCATCAAGTCGAACTCTTCCGGCTTGAGCGAAGCCGCCATGGCCCATCCTCCCGTCTGGTTTTTCCGGGAGCTTAGCCCAGTTGTGGCGCTCGTGAAGAGTTAGCTTTGCCCGATGCCCCGCGCCATCAAGGCCGCGAACAGCACCAGCAGCGCCACCAGGTGCGTCTCGATCACGGCCAGCCGGCGAATGCGCTTGGCTTCCGCTTCAGGCGCGACGAACGAGGCGTCCGCCCGCGCCTGCTTCACCCAGCGCATGAAGGCGCGCGTCGGCGCGATGGAGAGAAGGCCGATCAGCGCGAACGTCGCCATCTTGGCCCAGAAGAACGGCTGCACCTGATAATAGGCCCAGCCCTTCGCGCCCCAGATCACCCGCGAGACGCCGACGATGATCAGCAGGACGGCCGATATCCCGTAGAAGAGATCGACCCGCAGCAACAGGCGCGCCACGCGCCCATCCACCGGCAGGCGCAGCACGAACGCCTCCGCGGCGATCGCGCCGACAAGAATGAATGCCAGCACAAAATGCAGCCACGACAAGCCGGCGTCGTGAAGCAGCGCCCCCATGCCTGCGCTCAGTCCGCTTCGTCGCCAGGCCGCGGCGGCTCGCCGCCTTCGCGGTTGAGGAACTCGCGCAGACGAGCTGGATTTGCCGGCTTGGCGCGCTCAACGAAATATGCGGCTGCCGACTGAATGGCGCCCACCTTCTCCGCTGTGGCGCCAGCCACGAATTCCTCCGGCGAAACGCCGCGCTCGCGCGCAAGCCTCTCGACCTCGCGCTTGACGTCCTCCGGCAGATCGATGGTCATTGTATCGCTCATGGCTTTAATTTAGCCCAAGCCTCGGCCGGTTGCGGACGCAAGCTGAAATGCCTTTCGACGGGAAAGACCAAAGCAGCCAAATCGTCTAACAACCCATCGATCTCTTGTGGCGTCCTCTTGGAGGCCGCCGCATGGTCCGCCCGCTTCAGCACGGATTCCCACTCGGCAAACAAAGCCACATTAGCAACGAGCGTGATCTTGCCGTCGAGCGCCGCGTTCAGGAGACGCGCTGACGCTCCACGGGGGCTCCGAAAGCCGGCCACCAGCACATTCGTATCGAGCACGAGGCGCATGCCCGCCAAGCGCTAGCACGAGCCGCTGGAGTCTGCGTCGAAAAACGAAACTCAATCGTCCCGGTGCACGCGTTCGCGGCGTTCGTGGCGTTCCTGCGCTTCCAGCGAAAGCGTCGCGATCGGGCGCGCTTCGAGACGCGAGAGCGCAATCGGCTCGCCTGTCTCTTCGCAATAGCCGTAAGAGCCGTCTTCGATACGGCGCAGCGCTTCGTCGATCTTGGCGATCAGCTTGCGCTGGCGGTCGCGAGTCCGGAGTTCGAGCGCGCGGTCGGTTTCGCTGGTGGCGCGGTCGGCGAGATCGGGCTCGGCAACAGTATCTTGCTGCAGCGAGGCGATCGTGGAGCGGGACTCGTCGAGGATCTCCTGCTTCCAAGCCAGGAGCTTGCGGCGGAAGTAGTCCTTCTGCCGTTCGTTCATGAATGGCTCGTCGTCCCGGGGGCGATATTCTTTCACCGCAGAAGCCATGTCCTCACTCCCGCCCTCGCGAGGCGCCGCCTTATAGCGTCGGGCCTTCGGCCCGTCCATTGAGCGAGGCTTCTCAAAAAGTCCACGCAGTTTCCGCAGGTTGCGCTGCAACATTAGGCTCTCCCGAGCATCCGATCCAGCTTGGCGAGTTCGACAACGAGGCGAGTGTCGATCTCGCGCAGGATCTCATCCAACCCCTCATCTCCGGTCGGCTGAGCGGCGAACTGGAGAGTCTCCAGCTCGGCCCTCAGCGCCGCCGGCGCGCGGCCCACCAGCAGGCCGCGCCCAAGACGTTCGAGCGCATCCAAGACATCGCGACCGCGCCGCGCCTGGCGGGCGCGCCGTTGGGCGCCGGCGTCCTCGGCCTGCAGCGCGATGATGGCGTCCAGCGGCGTGACAGCGCTGACGGCCGACGCCGCAGTCGTGCGCACAGGCGCCTCGACCGCAGGCGCAAAGCCAGGCGCGGCGGCAGCCGCTTCGGCCTTCCGCACTGCGCCCGAGGGGGCGACGCCGCGGCCGCTCTCGATCTTCATGGGCGCGACTCTCCGCCTGCTGCTGTTGCCAGCGACTTAACGTTTCGTTTTTGAACCTTGCGTTAACCGAACCGCCGCGAAGTCGGCGCATGAGATTAGTTTCGCGCGCGGCGCGCCTGGGCCTCTTGGCCGTTGCTTCGGTCGCGGCCCTGGCGGCGCCCATCGCCGCGCCGGCGGCATGGGCCGGCCCCCGCATCAAGGACGTGGCTGATTTCGAGGGTGTGCGCGAAAACCAGCTCGTGGGCTACGGCTTGGTCGTGGGCCTCGCCGGAACTGGCGACAGTCTGCGCAACTCGCCGTTCACGCGCCAGAGCTTGGCCGCCATGCTGGAGCGTTTGGGGGTCAACGCCTCGAGCGGCAACCTCAACACGCGCAACGTGGCCGCCGTGATGGTCACGGCCAACCTGCCGCCCTTCGCAAGCCAAGGCTCGCGCATCGATGTGACCGTGTCCGCTCTGGGCGACGCACGCAGCCTAGCCGGTGGCCAGCTGCTGGTGACGCCGCTGATGGGCGCCGATCAGCAGGTCTACGCCGTGGCGCAGGGGCCGCTGGCGATCGGCGGCTTTTCGGCCTCCGGCCAGTCCGGCTCCTCCGTCACCCGCGGCGTACCGACCGCGAGCCGCATCGCCTCCGGCGCCCTGGTCGAGCGCGAGATCCACTTCGACATTGCCGCGCAGCGGGAGCTGCGGCTAGCGCTGCGCAATCCGGACTTTACCACGGCGCGACGCATCGCCGACGCAATCAACACCACGTTGGGCGCGGAGGCCGCGTGGGCTCTCAATCCGGGCTCAGTCGTGCTGCGCCGGCCGCAAGGCTATGCCGGAGACATGGTCTCGCTGGTCGGGCGCATCGAGAACCTTGAGGTCGAGGTCGATACGCCCGCCCGCATCGTCATCGACGAAAGCTCCGGCATCGTGGTCATGGGCGAGAACGTGAAGGTCTCCACGGTCGCGATCGCGCAGGGCAACCTCACCATCTCAATCACCGAGGACCCGTTCGTCAGCCAGCCCGAACCCTTCAGCAGACGGGGCGAAACTGTCGTTGTGCCCTCCAGCGGCGTCGATGTCGAAGAAGAGCAAGGCGGCCTCGTCGTCGTCCCGGGCGGCGTGCCGCTGCGCCAGCTGGTCAATGGCCTCAACGCCCTCGGCGTCACGCCGCGCGACATGATCTCGATCCTGCAGGCGCTCAAGGCCGCGGGCGCGATCCAGGCCGAAATCGAAGTGATGTGATGGCCGACGCGATCGCCCCGCCCGGCGCGCCGCTGCCGATGTCGCCCGCGCCCGCCGATCGCGCCGCCGATCCGCGCCAAAATGAACTGCGTCGCGCGGCCGAAGAGTTCGAAGCAATCTTTCTCGCGCAAATGCTGTCGCCCATGTTCGCGGGCCTGGAGACCGACGGCCTCGGCGGCGGGGGCATGGGCGAAGAGATTTTCCGGCCCATGCTGATTGAACGGTACGCTGAGGCGCTCGCCCAAGCGGGCGGCGTCGGCATCGCCGACTCGATCGTGCGCGAGTTCATGCGGCTTCAGGAAACGCAGCCGGAGGCAATCTATGGCGCTGATCGCTGAGGACCCCAAGGACCGCGCCGAGCAACTGCTGTTGATCACGGAACAGCTCACCGCCCTGATCGATGCGGAGACGCAGCGCATCGAGGCGCGTCAGCCCGCGCTTGAAGGCCCAGATGCGGAAGAGAAGTCGCGCCTTGCCAACGCCTACCGCCTTGAACTCGCCCGCATCAAACAGGACCCCGCCATGATCGAAGCGGCGCCGCCGCGCCTTCTCGCCCAGCTGCGGCGGGCGACGGTGGCGCTGCATGAGAAGCTGGCGGCGCATGAGACGGCGCTCGTCGCCGTTAAGCTTGTAGCGGAAGGCTTGGTGCAGGCGATGGCGGAGGAAGTCGCGCGCCAGCGGGGCGGCGACGCGCACTATGGCGGCAATGGGGAACTCATCGCCCATCAGGGACTCGGCGCAACGGTTCTGGACCGCAGCGCTTAACGCTTTGCCGCGGAGAAACCCCGATCCGGGGACGTTTTCGCCTTTCCTGTAATTCATCTTGCTCTGTGGCTTTTCTGCCGTTTCTTTAGACCGTGGCTGGGTCCGGGGGAGGAATGAAGCACGCGCGCGTGTCACGTGCCTGGCGTCCCGTGCGGGCGCACACCCGCACCCCTCGCTCTGTCGGCGGGGCGGTGACGGCGCTCGTCTTCAACATTTGTATGTCCGTGTTGCCGCTCGCGGGCGCCGCCGCACTCTTGGTGATCGCACGCGATCATCTGTATGCCTATGAGTACTCGGACGACGGCGCGCGCGCGATCAGCGCTCGCGTGGAGCGCCTTAACGGCGACTTGATCCAACTCGATTTCGACCGGCTGCGGCAATGGGACGACCTTGTCGCACTCGAATTGATGGCGGGTGACGTTCAAGCGGCGCGTGGCTTTCTGCTCTCCGGAGCCGGCATGCTTCCGCGGAGATCGGGCGCCGTGCTCAACCGCGCCGCCAGCGATGCGGAACGCGAAGTGATGGCGCTCGAACTGCTGAGCCCCGGAACACGCTCGCGCTACGAGTCCACCGTCCCCCTGCTCTCGCGCCGCGCCGCCAGCGGCGCAGCCGAACAGCGCACGCCAAACCAGGCCGTAAGCCTCGGCGATGCGCAAGATTTCGAACTCATGGCGCGGGCGCTCCTGACAGAGCCGGAAACCGACACCCTTCAATTCGTGCTGACCGGAATGGCTCTAGGGCTCGCTGGTGAAGCCGATTCGAAGCTTGTGCATGGCGCTGCGGCTGTGTTGCTGGCCAGTCGACGGCCCGATTACCCGACCGGCCTGCAGACCGAGATCAGCGCAGTCATGAATGCCGCCCTGCCCATCGAGGATTTCCGCGCCGCCGCCCTCGCCTCGGCTCGGGGCGAAGCTGCGGGCGCTTACGCGAACGCCGCCGCAGCATTCCAAGCCGCTGTCAAACCGGCCGCAATCGCGCGAGCCCGCGCGCTGTTGCTCGATGTCGGCGCCATGGCCGATGCGACTTCGGTCACCGCGGCCGCCGATCTCCTGTTGCATGCGGGCGCCGTGCGGGACATCCCCCGCCTTCGCTTGCTGGCGCAAGCAGCTGGCGATCGCGCCGCCGCGGCCGCCAAGCGTCTGCCGCGGGATGGACGTTTGCTCGACGCGGCGCGGGGCGAACTCACCGTCAACCGCGATCTCGCGATCGCGCTTGCTGTGACGGGTTTGGCGCTGCTGGGACTGCTGGTTACCGTTTTTCTCAAAGTCTACCAAGCGGCGCGCCCGCTCTGGCGTGGCGAGTACGCTGATGATGAAGACGACAGCGGCGAGCTAGTCGACCTTGGCGACATCGGCGCCGGCAATTGGCGGCCTTTGTAAGCGAATGGCGAATAGCGAGTAGATTAACGACGCGCTCGCATCACCGGCGTTGGCGGCGAAGGCGCCTGTACGGGTTCCGATCCAGATTACGCCCTGAACAGCGACAGCACGGCTTGCGGTTCGACGTTGGCGATCGCCGGCGCACCGGCGGCTTCCAGACCTTGGCGCACCTGAAGCGCGAGCAGCCGCGCGCCATCGGTGTCGAGGTCGCGCCGCACGCCAGCGGCGTTCTCGACGGCGCCGAGAAAACCTTGATGTGCTTCGAGGGCGCGCATTGAGTCGAGCAGCCTGCTCATCGCCTCTTGCAGCCGTTCGAGCGAGCGCTGCGCCGCCTGTGCGAGGCCGGGATCGCCCGCGCGCGCATCAGCAGCGACAGAAATCAGGTCGCCAGCTTGCGGCGCCGCCTTCAAACGCAGGTCGACGCCGGCGATGACGACAGGCGCACCGCCGGGTTCGGCTTGCACGGCGACATCCTCGCCGGCTGCAAGGCGCGACCCGCGCGCCAGCGCCGCATCCAGGCGTTCAGAAAACGCGTGCAGCGCCGCATCGAGCTCCGCTTGCGACGCCTCGCCGCGCGCGGCGCTCTGCGCTTTGAGCAGCATCGTCATCGCGTCGCGCCCGAGCGCGAGCGCTTCCTGCAGGCGCGCAATGCCCTCGCGCACGCTCGCGCGTGCGGCCGCGAGCGAAGCTGGGCTCAACTCGACGCGATCGTCGTTGGCTGCGCTGTCACGCCGCTCGGCGCCAGTCTGCGCCGGCCGCTGCGAATAATGCGTGTGGACGCCGAGCGCGCCTGCGCCCGCCGCGCCTGGGACAATGCTCGAAACCATCTGCCCGCCGCTCCTTCGGATCGCGCGTCCGGACGCGCACGTGCTTCACCGCAGGCGTGAAGGAAACGTAAATGCGTTAACGAAACGTTAACGCCCATGCGCCCGAAACGATTATTTTTACGTTCTGTTTACCGACCGAGCTGGGCGCGCAGATAGGCCATGACGGCGCGTGCGTAGGCGAGCTGCGCTTCGCTCGGATAGCGGCGTAGCGTTTCGCCTGTATCGGAGTCGGTCAAGGTCTGCACGAAGCGCTGGGCGCTGTCGTCGAGACGCACCTGGAGATCGGCCGGTTGGGCCTTGGCGCGCGGCATTGCCTTTTGTTCGGCCACGCTCTGCCCCGCCGCTTCCGCGGCGATGCTCGGCTCTGCCGGAGCGGGCCTCTGCGCCACTTGAGAGAGATCGGGCGCGGCCTTCGGGGAGGCGACCGGATCCATGAGTCAGCTGGCGAAATCGGCGGGGAGCCGAAGCTCCCCGCCTTCTTCGTTTCCGCGATTAGCGGAAGAACGACAGCACGATCGACGGCGCCGAGTTGGCGATCGACAAGGCTTGCGCGCCCAGCTGCTGCTTGACTTGCAGCGCTTGCAGGCGAGCGGATTCCTTGGCGAGGTCCGCGTCGACGAGGTTGCCGATACCGGCTTCGATCGAGTCCGCCAGCTTGCCCAGGAAGGTCTTCTGCACTTCGAGCGCCTTCGATTGGGCGCCCAGCGTGGCCAGATCCTTGTTGAGGTTGGTCAGCGCGTCGTCGATCGCCGTGGCGGCCGAGGCCGCGCCGGCTGCCGTCGAGATGTCGAGCAGCGATGTCATGCCTTCGAGCGCCTGGCCGGCTTTGCCGAGGCGGAAATCGAAGCCCGAGACCGTGATCGAGTTCGCCGACGAGCTGCCGCCGCCGGAGAGCGCCGTGCCGCCGACACCGTCGGTGCCGTCGAACATGCCGTCGTCGTCTTTGGTGGTCGTGGCGTCGCCGTAGAACTGGACTGTGAACGCCTTGGCCGAGCTGTAGCTGATGACGCCGGTGGTTGCGTCATAGGAAGCCGAAACTTCGCCGTTCGTGCTCGTATAGACGTTGTCGATGTAGTCCTGGATCGTGTCGGTACCCGCGACCGCGACGGAATACGTGAGGGTCTGGCTGCCGGTCGTGATCGTGAACTTCACCTGATCGTTGGCGTCGATGGTGAGGCCGGTGGCGGCCGCCAGAGTGTCGGTGACCGGGGTGGCCGCGCCGACCGTAAGCGCGTTCAGCGAATGCGGCGTCACGCCGGAATCGCTGGTCAGCACCGCAAAGGCGTTCGAGCCGCCCGTGAGGTTGGTGCCGTTGACGAGGTTCGAGCCGTTGAACGTCGCCGCGTTGGCGATCTGGTCGATCTGGTTGCGCAGCGCGTTGAAGTCAGCCTGCAGCGCATCGCGCTGGTCCTGGGAGAGGTCGTTCGCTTGCGCGGCGACCGCCTTTTCCTTCAGCTGCTTCAGGATGTCGCCGATCGCTTCCCCGGCCGAGAGGCCGACGTCGATCACCGAGGCGGCGCGGTCGATGCCGTCCTGCACCGCGCCGAGCGAGCCTACGCGCGCGCGCTGGCCTTCGGCGATGGCGAACACGGCGCCGTTGTCCTTCGCGGAGCCGACCTTAAGGCCGGTGTTCACGCGGTTCTGGACTTCAGCCAGTTCCCGGGTGGTTTGGTTGAGGGATTGGAGCGCAACGAGCGCGCCGTAATTGGTGTTGACGCTGGTCATGTGTGGTCCTTCTGGACTTGAGTTTGACCGGCCGTTTTGGCCGGCTGGACATGGCTGTCCGCAGCGCGTCAGCGCCCCCGCCCTGTTCGAAGGGAGACTTCCGCGTTGGCCACGATTTGTAGGGACGCGCGGTTAATAAGTTCTCAGCGCCGAAACGATTCTGTCTGGGCAGATTTTGCCCAGCTCACCGCCCCGCCAAGCCTTCCATCATGGTGCGGTTGATCTCGATCAGCGGATCGAGCGGCGCGCCCTCGCGCAGCACCTCGCCCGAATAGCGCGCCACCCACAGCGCCAGCGAGATGATTTGTCCGCGCAGGGTCAGCGGCAGTTTGTTCTCGGGCAGCGCGCAATCGGCGGAGAGCATGTTCCAGAGCCGGCGATTTTCGGCGAGCGCCTCGGCGACGACGGCGATGGGCAGCTGCTCGTCCTTCACGCGCACCAGGAGGGCGGTAACCTGGCCGAACGCGCGGTATTCCAGCTCGCGCGGGCTTTCAGCCTGCGTGGCCGCGCGCTGATACGCCTTGATGGACATCCCTCAACCCCAAACGCTCGGCCTCATAAGCAATGAGTTTCCGGCAGCGCATCAGCGCACGGTAATATTCCCCGCCCATTACTTCTTTGGAAACGCCGATGCATTCGGCCAGCACGCCCGGATCGCGCACCGCGCCCATGAACTCGGCGAGACGGGCGGCAAACTCCTGGTAGGCTTTGTCGCGGCCCATTTCGTCGAGATACATCAGCATGATCGGAAAATAGATGCGCTTGGCCGGCGTGTCGGCCTCGTCCGGCTGCATGATGTCCTTCTCGCGCAGCACGGAGGCCTTGTTCTGCAGCACCAGCGCCGCGCGCCGGTCCCCGTTCTGCACCACAGCCCCGTTCACGACGAACTTCTCGCCGGGACGCAGCGACAATTTGAGCGGCATCTGGCCCTCCTCCCGCTTCTGGGAGTCCATCAGCCTCAAGACTCTGCCCTTTTGGTTAACGAGAGCTTGCCCTCGGCTTGCGTCTCCGCAGCGGCAACCTCTATTGCTGGCGCGAAACGGAGAAGACATGCGCTTTGAAGGCACGAAGGATTATGTCGCCACGGAAGACCTGAAGGTCGCCGTCAACGCCGCGATCACGCTCGAGCGGCCGCTGCTGATCAAGGGGGAGCCGGGCACGGGCAAGACCATGCTGGCGATCGAAGTCGCCAAAGCGCTCGGCGCGCCGCTGATCGAATGGCACATCAAGTCGACCACCAAGGCGATCCAGGGCCTCTACGAATACGACGCGGTGATGCGCCTGCGCGATTCCCAGCTCGGCGATCCGCGCGCGACGGACATCGAGAACTACATCAAGCACGGCAAATTGTGGGAAGCGTTCGAAAGCCCGCAGCGCCCGATCCTGCTGATCGACGAGATCGACAAGGCCGACATCGAATTCCCGAACGATCTCCTGCAAGAGCTCGATCGCATGGAGTTCTACGTCTACGAGCTCGATCGCACCATCAAGGCCAAGCAGCGCCCGATCGTCATGATCACCTCGAACAACGAGAAAGAGCTGCCCGATGCGTTCCTGCGCCGCTGCTTCTTCCACTACATCCGCTTCCCCGACGAAGAGACGATGCGCGCCATCGTCGAAGCGCACTATCCAGGCGTGAAGGCCCGCCTCGTCAACGAAGCGCTGAGAATCTTCTACGACATGCGCAAAGTCCCCGGCCTCAAGAAAAAGCCCAGCACAAGCGAACTGCTGGATTGGCTGAAGCTGCTGCTCACCGACGACGTCGATCCCGAAACGCTGAAGCAGCGCGATCCGACAAAGCTCATCCCGCCCCTCGCCGGCGCGCTCCTCAAAAACGAAGCGGACGTCATGCTGTTCGAACGCCTCGCCTTCCTCGCGCGGCGGGAGCAACGGGGCTAAACATGGTGACGGAGAGGGAAAGACGCCACGCAGAGCTTTCGGCGGGATTGTTCTCGCAGCTCGCCGTAGCATTGGTCGCCGGAGCCTTCATACAACTCTTTCTGCCCGAACTCGGCTCATCGAGCGAGTCGCCGCCATGCTTGCTAACGGCCTCTTCTTTTATGGCGCAGCCCACGTTATATTGGATGTTGTGCACAGGACGCCCGCATGAGTATCGATCCAGTTATCGCGCTCTGTCTTGGGCTCGTAGTGTTCGCCGCATTCGAGACTTGGAGGGTGCTGCGCCCATTCGAGCGCGCGCGGCGCGAGCGCAAGGCGCAACAGCACGCCGCCGAATAGCCGCTGACAGGCGCCGTCGACATGAGCCCGTTCCAAAGCTAGCTTCCCATCCCGGGAGGAGGCGCGCATGCGGCGGATATGCGGCGCACTGGCAATCGGCGTGCTGGCGCTGGCGCCGCTTTCGGCGCATGGGCAGCAGCCGGGGGCCCCGGCTGACTCCCGCGCAAGCGAACTCATTGCACAGAGCAGCGCCGAAGGCGTGTTCGAGGCGCAACCGTCAGACCAGGTCATCGTCGTCCGTCATGCTCGCAGCGGCCTCGTCTGCCGCCTCGATCCGGACAATCGAAACCGCCTCATCATCTTCCCGCAGGCTGCACGTGGCGAGGACGTCGCCTGCGACTCCACGGACGGGACCGAGAGCGTCACGCTTTACGCCACACGCCTTTCGTTCGAAGTCACGCCACAGCAGCTGATCGAGGGCGCCGTCACCGCCATCCGCGAGCGCTTCCCGGACGCGCGCGAACTACCGCTGGCCGATGCGCCCGACAGTCCGCCGCTCGTGCAGAGCGCACAGTTCATGGTCACGCGCGACGGCGCGCCGTACTACACCCGCGTCACGGTGGCGCTTGTCGGCCCATGGGTGATCAAACTGCGCTACACGCTCGCGGCCCCGGACGCCGACGCCGCGCAGCGCGGCGAGGCGGCGTCAAATCGGATTTGGAACGCAACGCTGAGCGAACTTGCCCAACAACCGCTTTGAGCGGAACGGCGCGCGCGGCGCGGGGGTTCACTGGTGGAGCAGACATCGGAGCCGCCCCCATGCCCTCGCCGCAAGTCGTCGCCCATGAACCCAGTCGCCGCGTGAGGAAAAGTCGCAAGCCCGAGCGCCGCGAGAAGACCGCCGTCGATCTCGGCGATCAGGACATGGAAACGCCCACGCCCTCACAGCAGAGCGCGACCGCCGGTCCCGGCACAGGCGCGGGCCGCGAGCGCGCGCGGCGCGTGAGCGAGCGCATGCCCAAGACCCAAGGCGCTAAGGCCAAGCCCAAGTCGAAGGATACGACGATGATGGGCAAGAATGTCGAAAAGAAATTCCTCGCCCGCGCCGAGAAGGGGAAATCGACCGAGCATCTCGTCAGCCCTAAGGAGGCGATCAGCAAACAACCCCGGCGCGCGGGCGCCAAGCAGGAGCGCCGCGCCGCAAAGACCAACGGTCACGCCAAAAGTAAGTCGCGCTCCAAACGCGGTGCCCCAGCAGCGGAAGCGGCGCCGACGCAGCGGCAAGTGCTGCGCGGCAAGCCGCAACGCAAGCGCATTGTTCGCGACGAAGGCGTCGACGCTCGGTAGACGGCCACGCTGCAAAGGTTATCATGCCGCCCGCGTTCGGAGGCGGGTGCAAACAGATGCGTATATTCCTGGCCGTGCTGGCGAGTTCATTTGCATTGTCGTCCGCGGCTGTGGCGCAAACTGCGGCAGACAACACTCCGAATGCCGAACAACTCGAAGCCCGGGCGCGGGAGATGATTGACGCCGCAGGTGCCCAAGACTTCTTTACTCCCGAAGCACATCCTCCGGCCGTCGCCTTGCGCCATTCGCGCAGCGGCATGCTTTGCCGCTTCGGCTATCAGAGCGAGGCGCGAATAGCACTCGTGCCGAGTGCTTCATTGGGAATCGCAAGGGGCGATGACGTTGCATGCAGTCAGAACACGTCTCTTGGCGCAGTTACGCTTTATGCCACGCGACGTGAAACATCATTGGACGCGGCGCTCGCCGGGTCTGTCGCCGCGTTGCGGGTGATGCATCCTGATGCGCGCGCGGTCGAGCTTTCTGAATTGCCCACGGTCGATGCGGAGCGGGAAATACCGGAATCGCGCACAGCCGCGTTTCTCTTGTCAGGAGGACAGCTTTTCACGCGCATTTCGGTCTATGTGACGGGCGGCTGGGAGTACAAGCTGCGCTTCACGTCGCCAACGCCGAGGGGCAACATCATCGCCGACCTCGTATGGAACGCCATGCTTGCCGATCTAATGGCCAGTGCTGAGGTCCAGTAGTGTTCAAGCGCTTCTTCACCGAACTGCGCGCCGCGCGCGTGCCCATCACGCTGAAGGAGTACCTCGTGCTCATCGAGGCGCTGGAGAAGGACGCCATCCCGCCGAATGTCGAGGACTTCTATTACCTCTCCCGCGCCGCTTTGGTGAAAGACGAGCGCCACCTCGACAAGTTCGACCGCGTCTTCGGCCACGTGTTCAAGGGCCTCGAAAACACCGCCGAAGCCGTTAACGCCGAGATTCCCGCCGAATGGCTGCGCGCGCTGACGGAGAAGTATCTCACCGACGAAGAGAAGGCGCAGATCGAGGCGCTCGGCGGCTGGGACAAATTGATGGAGACGCTGAAACGGCGGCTCGAAGAACAGAAGGGCCGCCACGAAGGCGGCGCCAAGTGGATCGGCACGGGCGGCACGAGCCCTTACGGCAATTCCGGCTACAATCCCGAAGGCGTGCGCATCGGCGGCGAAGGCGGCCAGCGCCGCGCCGTGAAAGTGTGGGACAAGCGCGAATACAAGAATCTCGACGACAGCGTCGAACTCGGCGTGCGCAACATCAAGATCGCGCTCCGGCGCCTCAGGAAATTCGCACGCACCGGCGCGCCCGAAGAACTGGACCTCGACGCCACCATCGATAAGAGCGCGAAGGAGGGCTATCTCGACATCGTGCTGCGCCCCGAGCGGCGCAACGCTGTGAAGGTCTTGCTCTTCCTCGATATCGGCGGGTCGATGGATTCACACGTGAAGCTCTGCGAGGAGCTATTCTCGGCAGCGCGCGCCGAATTCAAACACATGGATTTCTTCTACTTCCACAATTGCCTCTATGAGAGCGTGTGGAAGGACAATCGCCGCCGCCACGACGAAAAGACCGCGACCTGGGACGTCTTACACAAATTCCCCCACGATTATCGCATCGTCTTCGTCGGCGACGCGACCATGAGCCCCTACGAAATCACCTATCCCGGCGGCTCGGTCGAACACTGGAACGAAGAACCCGGCGCCGTCTGGCTGCAACGCGTCGTGAATGTCTACGAACGCCTCGTGTGGCTGAATCCCACGCCCAAGGCGCACTGGGACCACACGCCGTCAATCCAGCTCGTGCGCGAGATCATCGGCCCCCACCGCATGTTTCCGCTCACGATTGAAGGCCTCGATGGCGCGATGCGCGAATTGAGCCGGTGAAACTCTGAGGGATCGTCGGCTTCCGGCCGGCGCGCCCTCGCTCAATGGAGACAGGACTCCTCACGGACCTCGCGGGAAACCTCCGATCAGCTTGCTCTCGCGGGACAGAGGTCTCATGTCCGCTTTTCGCCCACAACGGAATTATGGTGCTAATCGCCGGTCGACTCTTGCGCGGCAGCGAAGCTCTGAAGCATCGCCGCCTCTCTGGCTTCCGGCGAAATGTGCACGATGTAGGTCTTCTCAAGCTCCAGCGACGGGTGCATGGCGCAGAACTGCGAGAACCAGAAGGCTTTCTCAAGCGGCTCGTTGGCGTGCCATGTGGTCATCACGGAGTCGTCTTCGGGAATTTCGCCGTAGTCGAATTGCACCAAATTCGCTTCATCGACACTGGAATCCCACGCACTACAGTCCTTACCCCACGCCATCATGTATCGGCAGCCAGATCGAACCAGCCAGTCGCTAACTTGACCTTGCCATTCGGGTGTCACGTCGGCATCGACTACGACAACGGCCTTGAACGGCGCTGCATCGCCTAGACGCGGCGGCGTGTCGCCCGGGCGCAGGTGGACGTACTCAGGCGTTTCCATGGGGGCTGTTATCGCCCAATGTCGTCGGCGTCGGGAGTCCGTTTTAGGCCATCAGCCGAACAAAAGCCGAAAGAAAGACAGCACGATAATCACGGCAATGATGGTCCATTGCCAACAGCCGTGCCGTGGGTTTCCAGCCGTCCCGTATATTCGTCCTATGTCCGGCATGGCCCAGTGCACACGCCTTAGCATGGCCACCGCTTCAATCGGATAGGGGCCGCTATCGCCCAGAAACGGAAGTCGCACGTCTATCCCACAGCGCTCCGCGGCTAAAGCGCTGAAAACAAACGCCGATACAAGAAAACAAAAGTAATCAATCCCACACCTGCGGAGCTGAGCGATAATGCCTTCGTCTCTCGCATGGGAGGTCTCGTTGCTAGCCGGGCAATCCAGACGCGAGAGACGCGATCGAGCGTGATGCGTTTCTCTTTCCCCCTCCCCTTCGAGGGGAGGGGGCAGGGGGCGGGGTGAAGCAAGACGTCGGCGTGCTTGCACAAGGACCGAGCGTCGCCCCCACCCCGAAGAAGCGCGAAAGCCGGCGTGAGTGCGTTCATCGAGTTAGTCGCGCACACGAAAGCGCCGGGGTCCGGGACCATGGCTGGCCCGCACGCCGTCGGGGACTTGGGGTTCACCTGCGCAAAGAGCGCAAACCCAAGCCGGACGAATAATGATCGCCACGGGGCGCGCGAAGCGCGCGGCGAGGTTCGGAGACGGACTTCGCAACCCAAACCAAACCAGAGCGCGGATCGCGCGCCCCGCCTCCTGGCGGCAGTCGCCAGGTCGCCAAATCGCCAATCGGAAGGCGCAGGCCGACCGATGCGTTCGCGCATGCGTATCGACTGGCGACTCGGCGATTTGGCTATTCGGCGAGGCCGCGGCTTACGAACCGTGCGCGTGCTCCCCACTCGCCATCCGCCTACATATTGCCCTATTGCCCTACTGCCCTATTGCCTTCGAGATGAGACGACGGATGGAGACCTGGATGGCGCAACGCCTTCCCATCGCGCTGACCGCACTTTTCGCTCTCGCCGCCTGCGACGCTTCCAATCTCCAGTCCAAAGGCCGCGACGTTGATCCCCGCGTCGTGCAGGCGCGCGGCACGCTCGCGGAAAGCGAACAGGCGACTATCGCCATCTTCCAGTCGGCCTCGCCCTCCGTCGTGCTGGTGATCAGCGGCGAACGCGATTTCACCGGCATGAACACCGTCGCCGTCGGCGGCGGCACGGGATTCATCTGGGATGAGCGAGGCCACGTCGTCACCAACAATCACGTCGTGCAAGCGTCCGAGATCATCGTGCGCATGCCGGGCGGGGAAGACATCCCGGCCTCCGTCATCGGTCGTGCGCCGCAATACGATCTTGCCGTGCTGCGCCTCTCGCGCGTCCCGCGCAACGCTCCGCCACTGGCCATCGGCACATCGGGCGATCTGCAAGTCGGCCAGGCCGCGTTCGCCATCGGCAATCCGTTCGGCTTCGACCAGACGATCACCTCAGGAATCGTCAGCGCGCTCGGGCGGCGCCTGCCGACCGAAGACGGACGTGAGATTGCCGATGTCATCCAGACCGACGCCGCCATCAATCCAGGCAATTCTGGCGGCCCCCTGCTCGACAGCGCCGGTCGCGTGATTGGCGTCACGACGGCGATCTTCTCTCCGTCCGGCGCCTATGCCGGCGTGGGCTTTGCGGTGCCCGTTGACACCGTTGCGCGCGTGGTCCCGCAACTCATCCAGAATGGCCGCGCGCCCATCGCCGGCATTGGCATTCTCGCCGCCAACGAAGCCATCGCCAGCCGCGTCGGCGTCGAAGGCGTGCTGGTGTGGCAGACCGTGCCAGGCTCGCCGGCGGCGCGCGCCGGCTTGCGCAGCACCGATCCGGACGCCGGCGAACTTGGAGACGTCATCGTCGAGGCCGAAGGCCAGCCTGTCCGCCGTCTCGCCGATCTCACCAACACGTTGGACAGGCTCGGCGTCGGCCAGAGCGTCGACCTCGTCCTGTTGCGCGAAGGCCAGCGCGTGACTGTCAGCGTCCCGATCGAGGATATCGGCGAACGCGAAGGCGCGGGAAAATGATGCGCCGCAGCGCTTCGCTGCTGCGGCGCAACTCTTGCTCCCCCGTGGTCGCTCAAGGACAATGCACGCGGGAGTCGGGCTTGGATCGGCGGGCCTTCTTGTTTGCCGCGGCGGCGTGCAGCGCCGTCAGCGCCTCGAGCGCCCGTTTCGCGCGCGCCCAGCCCATGGCCCGCTTCGCGGAAGCGGCGCGCTACAGCGCCGACCGCAACGGCGCGGCGCTGATCGTCGTGCGGCACGGCATCGTGCTCGCCGAGGATTATCCTGGCGGGCCGGCCGCGTCGCGCTGGCCGATCGGCGCCGGCACCCGCGCGTTCACACCATTGCTCGCCGCCTCGCTGGTCAACGACCGGCTGATGACGCTCGACGAACCAGTGGCGCTGACCCTCGGCGATTGGGGCGCGCACCCGGTGAAATCCACGATCTCCATCCGCTCGCTGCTGAGCGGCGCCAGCGGCATCGGCTTTCGCCGCGGCGACCGCCGCGATCTCGCCACAGCGATCGCCGCCGAGCCAAGCGATCCGCCGGGCGTGCGCTTCCATGACGACGAGGCAGCGTATCTGATCTTCGTCGAAATCGCGCGCCGTAAGCTTGCGGGTTCGGGTCGCGAACCGGATCCTGCGCGCTATCTGACGAACCGTACGCTCTTGCCGATCGGCTGCGTGCCTATCGGCTGGCTGCGCGAGCAAAGCGGGGCGCCGCGCTTCGATACCGGCGCGGCTGTATCGGCCCGCGGGTGGGCGCAGGCCGGCGAACTCATCCGCCGCGAAGGCGTGTGGCGCGCGCAGCAACTGGTCGACGCGAGCACGTTACGCGAGGCTATACGCGGCTCGTTCGCAGAAGCGCGCGCGGGCTTTGGGCTGTGGCTGGCAGCGTCCGGGCGCTCCGACAATCGCCTCGACGTCGACACCGATTTGTGGCGTGGCTCATCGCCTGCGCCGATCGATCTCGCCATGGCGGCCGGCGCGGGCGGCCAGCGGCTTTACCTTGCGCCGTCCGAAGGCGTGGTTATCGCGCGCCTTGCGCGCAGCGACGACGATCAGCCCTGGTCCGACGCACAATTCCTATCGATGATCTGGCGCGATCTGGAACGCTAGCCGCGCGACCTGATGAGCAGACCGCCGACGAGCCCCAGCACGCCGCCGCCAAGCGCGCCGGTGATGAGATTGCCAAGGTCGTCAGCGTATTCGCCTTGGATCAGGCTTTGCCAACTGCCCGCCAAGTTGTGAACCGCCGGCACGGCGCCTGGCGCATCCGCCCCCAGGCCCGCCGCATAGCCAGCCGCCACGCCGCCGATCGCACCGATGATCGTGCGCCCGGCCAGGCCCCCGCCGCCGCGCGTCACGGCGCCCAGGACATTGCCCCCAACCGCGCCGCCAACCGCAAGAATTACCCACGGCAGAATTGTCGCCATATCCATTTTCGCTTCCCCTTCCCTCCAGCGCAGGTTTTCTTCCTGAGCGAACGAGCCGCCCTCCGCACCCGCCGCCCCCAGCATAAGCGTTCCGAAGAAATTCACAACGAAGATTGCGGCTTGGTAATCCTATGTCGGAGCATGGGGCTTCCAAGCCGCGGCGTCGGCAAGATCTTTGTTATGCACATGCGCGTGTCCCCCGCGGCGATGCCGTTGCACGGGGCCCGTGTTAGAGCATTCCCTGCGGTCGGCCCCCCACAATGATCGACGTTCGAATTGTCTGCGCACACGATGCTCTGCCTCTGGCGGAGGCGATCACGCGTTTGCTTGAAGCGGAAGGCCGCCGTGTGCGCACGGCGTTCGGACGACAGTCGCTCGATGAATTGGACGATGCGCGCGGCGCCTGCGAGGCGGTGCTGATGATCTGGTCGCCGAACGCGCGCAGCCAGACCTACATGCACGCGTGGGCGCAGGCGATCGACCCTGCGCGGCTGATCGAAGTCGCACACGGCGCCAGCGATTGGCCCGCGATCAAGCGCAAGGCGCCAGTGATCGACTTTGCCAAGTGGCGCGGCCAGCGCGGCGCGCGATGCTGGAGAGCGCTCGGCGAGAGGCTGGTCGGCATTACGAATATTCTCGTCCCGCCCAAGCCGCCATTGCACGCGATAGCAGCAGCGGGAGCTGCCGGTTTGGCCGTAGTATCGGGCGCAGTGGCGTTGCGGCTGCACACGACGGCGCCGAACGACATTGCAGGCCCGCCTATGCAGGAAGCCGCGGTGGCGGATGAACTGTCGGGAGTCGGGGGACCGCTGGAAGCAATCGAACCTGCATCCATGGAGGATGGCGTCTTGCGAATACGGCGGCATGAACCCCTGCCCCTGATCGAGGCGACGCCGACGGAACCTCTGGCGGAGCTGCCGGAAGCTGGAAGATTCGAACTTCGCGATCCGACGCTGCTGGAGCGGCTGAACGACTACAACCCGCTGCGGCGCGGCGCACGATCGGAAGAGTAGTCACCCAGGCATGCCGCGGCGTCCGCGCAGCCAGTGCATGACAGCCCACGCGTGCGCTTCATGCCGCAGTTTCACCAGCGCCTCTTGCGGCGACATCCAAAGGAGCTTGTGATCCGGCTCGCTTGGGGCGCTATCCGACGCCGAAAGTTCGACCTCATAGAACGTCGAAAGCGAATTGCGCGGTTCGCCCTTGTTGATCCAATATTGTCCCGCGCGGCCAAGTACGCGATTGGGCCAAACTGTGAGTCCCGTCTCTTCGGCGAATTCTCGCATGAGCGCCGCAGCCTCGTCTTCATCCGCTTCCACGCCGCCTCCTGGCAGATCGAACTCATAGGGCGGCGCTTTGCCGATCTGGGCGATGGCAATATTGGCTTCGCCTCGCGCGCAGATCCCGTAGGCGCTCATGCGCTCCAAATAAGTAAGCCCAGGCTGGGTGTTGCCGAACTGAAGCGCAAATCGGGTCATGCGCCCGCATATAGCGCGCCCGTCCCTGCCAGGCGACGTTCGAATGAAGGGTTGCAAGGCGGGGTGCGGCATGGCCTTAGGGAGCCATGGAAGCTAACCGGCTCGATGCCGTCGCCTTGATCACCGGAGCGGGATCGGGAATCGGCGCCGCCTGCGCGCGCGATATTGCGCGGCGCTCCGACGGCGGCCTGATCTTGGTCGATTCCGATGAGGCGGCGCTGGCCGCGGTCGCCGACGATTTGGAGCGACAGAATGCGGCGCCAGAGCGTGTTTCAACCCTGGCGTTTGACGTCGCCGACCAGGACCGCTGGCGTCAGGCCGCCGATTTCATCCGCAGCCAGTATGGGCGGCTCGACTGGGCGGTTGTAAACGCCGGGGTCGCCCACTCCGCGCCGATCGCCGACACCGACCTTGTCGATTGGCACCGCGTAATGTCGACCAACCTCGACGGCGCCTTCCTCACTTTGCGCACCGTCATGCCCCTGATGCGCGGGAATATTCGCGGGGGCAGCATCGTGGTGAGCGCATCCGCCGCCGCGCTCAAGGCCGAACCCGGCATTGCTGCTTATGGCGCCTCGAAGGCTGGATTGCTGCAACTGATGCGCGTCGCCGCCAAGGAAGGGGCGCCGAACAACATTCGCGTGAATGCGATTGCGCCCGGAGGCGTGGAGACGCCGATGTGGTCCAGCATGCCCTGGTTTCAGGACCTAGTTCGCGACAAGGGGGGCGAGCGCGCCGCATTCGACCATATCGCGAGCCTTGCCACGCCGCTCGCGCGGTACGCCAGCGCCGACGATATCGCGCGGCTGATCATCATGCTGCTTTCGGACGACTCGCCGATTACCGGCGCGACGCTTGTCGTGGACGGCGGCTATACGCTGTGATCGCCGCGTGCGATTCGCGGAGTCGGCCATGCAGCCAATTCTTCAGCGTCTTCTCGGTTTCGACCGTCTGCTCGGGCCGGCGCTCGTCCGGCTGGTCTATTATTTCGGCGCAGCTGTCATCGTGACCATGGTCGGGTTCAATCTTTTGATGGCTTTAATGGGCATGTTCGCCGGAAATGTCAGCGCCGGCGCAATGCGGTTCATTGCTACGCCGGCCGTGGCGGCCGTCGTATTCATCTATTGGCGCTTTCTCTGCGAACTCTTCATGCTCGCTTTCCTCGCGTACGAGCGCCTGGGAGAAGTGCGCGACTTGATGCGGATCGCGGCCGGACAGCCCGCCGCTCCAAATCAGGATCATCCGGCCTTCTAGACCAGAAATCGCGCAACGATGTCCTGGGGCACGCGTTTGATGCGACGCGTGTTGGCGTCGAGCAGCGCCCAGTTCGATTTGATCTGCGCCGAAGGTCGCTCGGCTTCCGCTTTGCGGATCTCGACGAAACGCGCCCAGACGGCGCCTTGCGGCGCTTCGTCGACCCACGTGCGCGCTTCAACCTCGTCGCCGGATGTGAGCGGAACGCGATAGTCCACTTCATGGCGCAGAACGACCCACACGTAATTGGCGATCATTTCGGACGTGGCCCGTGCGCGCCAGTGCGCGATAGCGATTTCCTGCGCGTAGCGCAGATAGACGATATTGTTGACGTGGCCGAGCTCATCGATGTCGGCGTCGTCGACAGGAAAGCGCTGCGTGAAGATTTCGGCGGTCATGGCAGCCAGCTTAACCCGCGAAGGATTAGGCCGCCTCGGCGGCGAATTGTTCCAGCGCCGCCAGCGCCTCGCTCAGCGCCGCGCGGACGCTTGTCAACGAGTCGGCGCGCATCGCTTCTGGAGCGGCTTCCGCTGCCTCGCAGGCGTGCGCAAGCGCCACTAGGCCGATGCCGCGGGCCGACCCTTTCAAAGTGTGGATGGCGGCAGCCCACCCCTCGCCTGCGCTACAAGCCTTCGCCCATATCTCGGCCTGCGCTCGAAAGAGGTTCGCCACCTCGGCCTGCAGCACGCGGTCGGCGCCGGTCATGTGATCGAAATGGGCGCGGTCCAGCACGAGCATGCTCCTTACTTGCGCTAACCCGCTTAAGAGCGCGTTTAAGCGATGGGCGCGCCGATCAGCATCGGATGCGCCCAGGCCACAAGCGCGATCAAGGCGAGAGCGACAAGAGCGCGCCAGCCGATTTCGCCGACGTGTAATCTATTTCGGCCCTGCGCGATGGCCGCGAACGGGATGTTGGACGTCACGGCCTCGAATTTCGCCCACGCCTCGGGGTCGCGCGCACGGCCCTTGCGGTCAATCGAGCGCGTGCCCAACAGCACCATCAGCCCGAGCGCTCCGAACAGCATCAGCGCAAAACGCTCGCCGTTTACGAGAAGATGCCCCGCGGCCCAGAAAGCGACGCCCCAAAGGAAAGGATGACGCGTGATGCGCAACACGCCGCGCGCCGGCTCGATGGCCGCAAGCCCCCGTTTCTCATAGCCGGCGAGCGTTGGGCCCGGCGTAAAGAGCCCTGTGAAGGCGAGCAGAAGTCCGAAGACGATCAGCGCGTACGCAGGCCAGCGCAGCCACGGCTCGGGCGTCCAGAGCACGTCGTTGAGCGGGTCGTGCAGCTGCTCGAACCGCATGTCGCGGTAGCCTTTGATCATCCAGGCCAGCAACGCAAAGGAAAGCAGCGCGAACAGCGCCCGATACGGCCCCTCGCCGATCTTGCGCACCAGAGCGGCGCGCAACCCCGTCGCCGAAACGCCTACATGGATCAGCACGAAGCCCGCCAGGCCCCAGGCGAACGCGTTCATAGCCGGTATCTCCCTCGCCCAGTTGCCGGACCGCTCTGGACGAGCCCGGCCAATCCCCTTATGTCCGACCCTCGCTTGAGTCCAAGGGTGATTAGCTCAGTTGGTAGAGCAGCTGACTCTTAATCAGCGGGTCACAGGTTCGAATCCTGTATCACCCACCAATTCTCTCGACGACTAGGCCCTCGCGCCGGCAAACGCAGGATCGAGCGGAAACTCGATCGCGCAGGTTGCGCCGCCATTGGTCAGCTCGCGTCGCAGCGCGCCGCGAAGCTGGCCTTCGACCAGGCGGCGGAGCAACCTCGACCCGAAGCCTTCGAGCGCAGCCGTGCGCGCCGCCGGGCCGTCGCTTTCAATCCACTCCAACACCAGGTGATCGTTCTCGCGCCGCCAGATGACACGCAACCTGCCGTGCGTGCTGGAAAGCGCTCCGTACTTCAGCGCGTTCGTGGCTAGCTCATTGATGGCGAGCCCCAACGCGACTGCGACTGCGCTCGGCAGCACAACGTGCTCGCCGGCGACGGTGAAGCGGTCACTGGCGTCGATGCTGTAGGGCTCGAGCTCGGCGGCGATCAAATCCCCGAGCGTAATCGAAGACTGGCGCGCCAGTTTCTGGTCGAGCAGCTCGTGCGCCCGGGCCAGCGCAGCCAAGCGCGCGCCCAGAGCCTTCGCGTGTTCCTGCGGAAGCGTCAGTTGCGCGAGTGCGCTCGCGGCGTTGAACGCATTCTTCACGCGATGTCGCAGCTCATCGCGAGCTGTTTCGGCGTCGGCCAGAGCGCGCGAGAGCGCCTCGATCAGGCGAACATTCTCGATCGCGGTGGCTGCGGCGCGCGCCAAAGTTTCGAGCGTGTCGATCTCCTCGGGCGCGGGCTCATAGACCTCGGCCCAATAGGCGCCGATCGCGCCGATGGGATCGTCAGACCTCACCGGCGCCATCATCATGCTGCGGACGAATGTCTGCCGGTAGAGGTCCTGCGGCACGCGCTCGTCCTTGGTGATGTCCGGGATCACGACCGTCTGCTTGTGCAGCATGGCCCACCCGCTTACGCAGGACGCCAGCGGAAACTTCTGTCCTTTCCAAAGAGGACCCATCGCGTCCTCTTCTACATAGTGGCAGAGTTCGTTGGTCCGCAGGATCACGGCGACGCCGTCTGACCCCACCAGCCGACGCGCGGTGGAGCGGATGACGTGAACAATGTCGTCTGTCGACCCCGCCCCGGCGAGGCGCTCAATGGCGTCGATCAGTGCGGTAACCGCTGATGGCGTGCGGCGGCCGCTGGCACTCATGAGCAATTATTCCTTACCGTCCAAAACCCGCGAACTAACGTTCCTCGGACGCAACCGGTTCACCGGCATGTCGGAGATGTTACCGCTGACCGCGGAAGGGTCGGCTGGCGCTGGGAACGATCAGAACCGGAAACGCACCGAGGCATTGAGGCTGTGGCGTTCGATCTGATCGCCGAACTCGCCCTCATAGCCGAGCGTGAACGTCGAAAAGCCGTTGCTGGCGTCTACGCCGATGCCCAAAAGCGCGCCGCCGTCACCAAGCCCCTCATCAGTCAGGGTGAACTCGTCGCCGGTGGAAACGACCCGGAAGGTGCGTTCTGCTTCCTCATCGAGCAGATTCGCCCGCCAGCCCACGTAAAGCCGAGGAGCAACGAGGGTCTGCACGCCAGCGCGCAAACGCCCGCTAAACTCAACGCCAACATCGCCCCACAAACGTTGCGAGCTGACGCTGTCGGCTTCGTAGTCGATCGCGGCGCCGCCGCCCTCTTCCTCGTAGCCCTGCTCGTTCAGGTACACATAGGTAAGCGCCGTCTGCGGCGTGATGATGAACCAATCGGCCAGACGCATCGGCGCCGAGGCGCGCACCGCGCCGTGCCCCTCGAACGACCACCAATCCGCTTCGCTGAGCGCGCTGAAGCCGTTGCCGATTTCAACGAAGCGACGCGAACTCATGCGGCCGGCGCCGAGGCCCGCCACGAAGTCGAGGTCGAGCGGCCCCATCGCCGCGCCGTAGTAGGCGTTGGCTTGGCCGAGGGTCGTGGCGATCTCGCCTTCAGGACGGCCCGGTTCTTCCGCCTCAGAGGTAAGGAATGAGGCGGACAGCCCGAAAAGGCCCCCGCTCTCCAGCGGTCCGTCGATGCCCAATGCGAAGCCGAAGCCATGACCGCGGAAATCCTGGCCCTGGGCAGTGGCCGGTTCCCGCGTCAGTCCATAAGCGATTTCCTGCGCCCATACCGAGACGTCGTCCAAGTCGTGCAGGCGCGTCGCAGCCAGCCGGTTGGTTGTGGCGCTCTGCATCTGCTGGATGGCGGTGGCCGCAAGTTCTGTCGCCGAGGCGGCAAAACTCGGCATCAGGTCTTCATAGGCGTCGAAGAAGTCGAACTCATTGTCGAGCGCGCCGAACGCAGCGGCGGCAGCCGCATCCTGGCGCAATGCTTCCAGGATCGGATTAAACGCAGCGCCCTGATTGGCGTTCATGCCGAGTTCGGTCGGCGTCTTGATGTCGAAATCCAGCTGGAGCGAGTTGGGCGCGCCATCGGGCGCCAACGGGTTCGTGAGCTGGATGGCCAGATTGTAGAGAAAGGACGTGCCTGCGCCCGCGATCGGCCCCGTTACATTGCTGGCGCCGAAGAGCCCGCCATTCGCTGTCAGGAAGGTGATCGTGTCCGCGGTGGGCAGCCCAGAAGGCACGGTAGCCTGAATGGCGGCGCCCGGCGCGAACGTGATGGATCCTGAGGAAGTGATCAACGTGCTGTCCGCTGGCGCCTCCGACAGCAACACTCCAAGCACGCCATTAGCGCCGAAATTTGCAGTGGTGATGCCGACATTGCCGCCCTGAAGATCGAGCGTGCCGTTGATGACGTTGATAGAGAGCGCGCTGTTGCTGTCGGAGATTTGGCCGCGGAAAAGCGCGCCGTTGTTGATTGTCATAACGTCCGCGCCGCCGCCAAAGGCGATGTCGCCGATGATCTGGCCGCTAAGCAGGTTCACCGTATCTGCCGCGCTGCCCAGCCGAATGTCGCCGCGGATCAGCACCGCAGGTCGGGTGGCTGCATCGCCGTCTACCGCATCGTCGTCCGTAAACGGGGTCGCCGCCGTCTGAGTCAGCGTGACTCCCGAAGCGTTGGCGGAAAGATCGATGGCGACCGCGGGCCCGGTGGCGACGGGAAGAACGTTGTCGGTCGGATCCGAGTCGGTCGGGATCAGCTCCGCGATAATCGATCCTGAATTGGTGATGCTGGTGAGCGTGCCGGAGAGATCGAGGATGGCGGTCGCTCCACCGATCTCACCGAACAGCTGTGCACGCAGCAAACCGCTGTTGTTGACCGAACCGAGATTTGCGCCGGCGCCGACGTATAGGCCATAGGCGTTTTGCAGCGTGTCCGAGCGTGAGATCGCGGAGACGTTTTGACGGTTCGAAAAACTCGAAACGATCGCATTCGCGCCCAACGAAACGGCGTATGCGTCGGCTTCGCGCGCGTTTGCGGAGATGGCGTTATCGTTGGTGAAGGCGTTGGTGGTTGCCGTGGAGCCCCCCAAGCCTTCGACGCGGACCGCCGTCGCGTCGAAGCCATCATAGACGCCATCGGCGATGATGACGCCGCGGTTCTGGAAACCAAACCCCGCGCTGTTTGGACCGAGCACCAGGTTCGCGGTCGGGTCGGCTGCAATCCAAATCGCCGGCGCAGACCCAAACACGCTGATCGCCGCCCCGGCGTTGTCGTCGCTCTCGTTCGAGGACCCGTCGCCGTCGTCGTCGGGGTCGTCCTCGACGCCCGTGCCTTCAAGGGTGACGCCCTCTGCGACGCTGAAGCCGACAACCACGGCTGAGCCGCCGTTCTGCAGGTCGTCCGCGTCGAGATTGGTGACGTTCGCAGGACGCAGCGCACTGTGAAAGCCAGTGACTGTCCAGGCGCCGCTGACGCTGAGTTCGCCATTCACGATCGGCGCATCGAGCGTCAGACCGGTTGAGCCCGTGCCGCGCACCTGCACCGGCGCATTGATTATGACGTCGCCGTCAACACCGGCGCCCACGCCCCCCTGGATAAGAATGGCGTGTGAATTATCGCCGGTGATGCTGAAAGGGCCGGTCGCCGTAAGATTGCCGTCCAGAAGGCCGTCGAGGCGAATGCCCGCCGAGTTGTGGCCCTCGACCGTGATTGTGCTGGCGCTGATGTTTCCGATCATGCCGGCGTTGTCGACCCAGATGCCGAAGCGGCCCGAACCGCTCGCAAACGCGCCGTCGAGATCGCCGTCGCTGTCTGTGTCCGTGGGCGAGTAGTCTTCCGTGAGGCTGATGGTCCCTGTGCTGGCGATGGTGGTCGTTCGCCCGCCGGTAACGCGGATGCCGGCGCTGTTATTGGCGTTGTTCGAGCTAAGCGTTCCGCTGTTCGTAACGGTATTGTTGGAGTCCACGGTGACCGCTGTCTGGCCGGCCGCGACCGCGATCGAGCCGCCCGTGGCAATGGTGACGTTCCCGGCGGCGACCGGCGCGGTGGGATTGGGATCGGAGGTGGTGATCGGCGTCGTCGTCGCGGTGGTGATGGTGACATCCTCGGCGCTTGCGCCATTTGCGGTCACGCCCATCGCAACGGCGGCGAAACCCACAAGGTGAAGCTTTTTCATGCGCATTTGCCGGCTTTGTCCCCTCGTCTTGGCGGAGCGTCCTCATCCCCTGGGGCCGGCGCGAGACGCCGTCCGGCCCTGTCAAAGTCGTCCGAAAGGGCGCCCTCCGCTGGGCCCTCACGCAGCCTAGGTGGCATGCCGAGTCTGCCAAACCTTGTCTATAGCCGGCGGCAGACTGGGACGCCTCGGCCGGGTTTTCCCTCCAAGCCTTCCGCGAGCGCTTGCGATCCGCCGAAAGCGGCCGCGCCTCCTGCGGCGCCTGACTTCCATCGCTAATCTTTGGTTATTATCAGCGATGTGGTAATCATAACAATTGCTTAATACTCCCGAGCGGTGGTGGGCTGTTAATTGCGCCAGCGTTCCGACATTGCCGTGATTATGCACGACCTGCGCGGCGGGGGCGCCGAGCGCGCCATGCTGCGCCTGACGCGAGGGTTTCTCGAAGCTGGCCGGCGGGTCGAACTGGTGCTTTTTCAGAACGCCGGCGATTATCTGGCCGAGATCCCTAACGGCGCCACGGTCGTCAACCTCGCTGTCCCTCGAGTTTTCGAGGGAATTCCGGCGCTCGGCCGCCATCTCGCGCTCACCCGGCCCAAGGCCCTGCTGTCTGCGCATACGCACATCAATGTCGCCGCTGCTATGGCGCGGCGCTTATGTTCATGCCCGGCGCGCCATGTCGGATCTGAGCGCAATCAGATCTCGCAGAAGGCCGCAGCCGCGCGTGGACTGCGAGCGCGCGCCGTATACGCAGCGGCTCCCCTCGCCTATCGTATGATTTACAAAATTGCCGCGGTATCTGACGGCGTGGCGCGTGACCTTCAGGCCTTTGCGCAGCTGCCCGCAAGCAAAGTCGCAGTGATCTACAATCCTGTTTTCGACGCCGACATAAAAGCGCGCCTCACGCAGCCGATGCTGCATCCGTGGGCAGGCCACGGCGGCGCGCCGTTTGTGTTGGCGGTGGGAAGGCTCGCGACCCAGAAGGATTTCGCGACGCTGCTGCGAGCGTTCGCGCTGGCGCGCCAGCATCGCGCGCTGCGGCTCCTGATCCTGGGCGAAGGGCCGCTGCGCGATGACCTCGCCAACCTTGCACGCAACCTCGGTCTCAGCCCGCACGATGTGTCCATGCCGGGCTTCGTCTCCAACCCTCTGCCATATATGGCGCGCTGCGCGGCGTTCGCGCTGTCGTCGCGCTTCGAGGGGTTTCCCAACGTGTTGGTTGAGGCGCTCGCCGCGGGCGCACGAATAGTCGCTACGCAATGTCCAAGCGGCCCCGATGAAATACTTGCCGACGGCAGGTTTGGCGTTCTGACGCCAGTCGGCGATGCGCCCGCATTCGCGGCGGCGCTTGAGCGTGTACTGGCTGCGCCACACGATCCGCAGCGCCAAATCGAACGCGCATCCCGATTTAGCGTGCAGCGTGCCGCCTCGGAATACCTGAGTTTATTAGAGGGGGAAGCGCAGCGATGAGCGTCGAGCACACTGCGCATGCGGCCGGCAGGCCCGTGGGCGCATTGGAAACTGGCTTCGTCCTTGTCGCTCTTCTGTTCGCGACCGACGCTCTCACGCCGCTTCTGTTTGCCGCCTCGCAGGAGAGCTACAACACGGCAAGCAATGTCACACGCCTGATTGTGGCCACGGCCATTTATGCGACGGCGCTGTTGATCGCCGCGTTTGGCGCTCCTGGGGTTTTGGGGCGCTGCGCCATCCTGTGATCCTGCTCGTCGCTCTCGTTCCGATAGCCTCGTTCGTCTGGTCGGTGGAGCCGGAAGCCACACTGCGGCGCGGCGCAGCGCAGGCGCTGACCGTCGTATTCTGCCTTTACCTTGCGCATCGCTTTACGCCGAGGGCCTTGCTGCGGCTCTTTTTGTTCGCAGCGTTGCTGGGGGGTATTGCCAGTCTCGCTCTTGCCGCGATCGACCCCGCGCGGGCGATAGAATTCGGCGGACCAAATGCCGGCTCCTGGTTCGGCGTTTATGGGCACAAAGCCAACCTCGGCCGCGTGGGCGCGTTCGCCATTACGGGCGCGATGCTGCTCGCGCCCGAGAGCTCGCGAGATCGCCTTCTCAAGTTTGCGGTGATCGCCGTTTTCTGTGTGCTGCTTGTGCTGTCCCAATCTCGCACGGGGTGGATCCTGGGATTGTGCGGACTGGCAGCAGCCGCGCTGATACGCTTTGCCTTTTCGCCGCGGTTGAGCGCTGCCCTGAAACTCAGCGTGGTCGCCTGCGGCATCGTCGTAGGCGGCGCCGTCCTGTCGACACTTTCGAATAGCGACGCGCTCGCGATCGTGGGTCGCGATAACACGCTATCGGGGCGCACAACTCTGTGGCGCGCCGCGCTTGCTTCGTTCGATCAACATCCAGCCTTTGGAGTGGGCTATCGCGCATTCTGGCGTGCTGGCGGGATCAACGACGTGCTGGGCTATCTTTCTGACCGCATCCTGCCCGGACATGGCCATAACGGCTATCTCGACACGCTCGCCGAGCTCGGGCTTCTCGGCATCGCCGTGCTCGGGCTGTTCTTTCTGCTGACGATCAGCGGAGTCGTGCGAGCGATCTGCCAGGGCTCGGGCGAGCTTGCCCCCTATTTTGCCTTCCTCATGATTTTCGCCATGAACAATTACGTCGCCACTGTCGCGTTCGAACACTCCGATCCGGCATGGGTTCTGGCGCTTGTCAGCGCCATCTATTTCACGGCCAAGGTCCAGCGCGGGACAACCGGCGTTTGATCGCTATCACGCAACGCATTTTACCGAGATCGTTTGTGCTCGCGTAGGTGGGGCCGCCTTCCAGGAAGTAAGGAGCGCGCTGCCCCAATGCGCGCCATAAGCGGGCTGGCCCCTCGTACCTCAGTTCTGTCAAGCGAACGTTGTGTTTGAACTGCGTCTGCAGAAACGCGCGATAACCGCAGTCGGTAAAGCGTCGAAGGTGGGGATCGTTCCACTCCTGCGCGTCGGCGTGAAACATGGTTGCGGGCCGCCGTCCGAGCATTACGGCGATCGTGCGGAGTCGAAATTCGTTCGGCACGTGGCTGAGCAGGACGCCACACGGACTCATCGCCTCGCGCAAGGACGCGAGCGCAAAGGCCGGGTTGAGCAAGTGCTCGAACACGTCCGAACAGATAACCACGTCGAATCCGGCAGCTCCGACGCCTTCACGATCGAGGTCGCGCTGGAGAAATTCGATGCCCGCTGCTTGAAAAGCCGCGCTGTAGCGGTCCCCGACATCGAGCGCGACGCGTCGCGCGGCCGGCGCGTTTGCGAGAAAATCAGGTGCGCCAGCGCCTGCCTCAAGCACGCTTTCTGGACGCAGACCGATCACGAACTTCAGGAACAGCGCACGCCATCCGCCGACGCCCTTTTCCGCGTAGGACCGGGTTAGATAATCGGAGGCGTCTATGCGCAAGCGGCGGTCCTCGCTCATGAGATCCGTTCCTCCATCAAGAGAGTTCTGTCATGAGCGCGCGCGGCCCCAACCACGATCGCAGCTGTGACGAGGTGATAGAGGACGCTCAGCAAAACAAAGGCGAGCACCGCTTCCAGCGCCGTTCGTCCCACCGCGGCCAATACCGGGATGGCCAACAAGCGCCACGCAAAAATTGCGTCGATGATTAACATCGGCTTTTGGAGATGCAGCACAATGATGAGGGACGTAATCGGCAGAGCGATTAATCTGGCGCTGGCCCAAACTGCCAGCGCGACGACGAAGTCCGCCGCCGGAGACCATCGTTCGCCGAAAAGAAAGGAAATCAGCGGGTGTGCAGCGAGCGCGATCAGTCCCGTAGCCGCAACGACTGGAATTGCGATGAGGCCCGTATAGGCGGCGACCGGCGGCAGCAACGGGCGGCCCGCGCGCTCGATCTCGGCGAATCTTCGCAGAGGAATGCGCATGAGAGCGTCCGACAGCAGCATGCCGGGCCTGTCGACTAAACGCTGGGCAAGAAGAAAGAGCCCCCCTGCATGAGCGCCAAAACCGCCGACAACAAGCAAAGGCGGAAACGCTGTTGCACTGCGCACCAGCAGCTGACGCGGCACCATCCAGACGAAGTCGAGGTGCCGCCTAACGGCAGCAAGAAGCAGACGTGGGCGCTGGCTCAGCGCATCTCCAGGACGATAACCTGAGGGCAAAGCGAGACAAAGGACAGCCACCATGGCGGCCATGCCGGCGATGCGGCCGAACACAAGCCCCATCGGACTCCAGATCGAGAAAGCCAGCGCGATCTGCGCAACATTGGGCAGTAAGGTCTGATTCACTTTGGAGGCGGCGATCGGCCCGTATCGCTTCTGCCGCGAGAGCGCTGCGCTAAGGATGTTGAAATGCGTTTGCGCGAGCACCCCAATAAAGCAGGCGGTGGCGAACCCGATATCCAGCGGTCCACCCAGTGCGCCCGGAAAGTACGCGGCGATGATCGCAACAACGCCCACACATAACAGGGCGCCGATAGGGCTGAGCCAAAGCGAGGCGGCGTATATCGAACGCGCGCTACGCTCAGAGCGCGCCACGACCACTGCACTATCGAATCCAAAGCTGCTGACTGCGCCGCCGACGATCGAGACCGTGAGCAACGCCGCGAGCTGGCCCCAGGCTGACGGCGCATAGAGCCGAGACAAAATCGGCAGCGTCGCAAGCAGCAAGACTTGGGCTATTACGCTGCCGCTCAACAGCCATCCCCAAGCACGGGCTTCTTCGCCCTTGAGTGCAGTTAGGAGTCTGCGCACCACGAGAATCCATTTTGCGTCGTACGGGCGATCATTGCTCTGCGGATTACGTCGAGGGCAATTGCGTATCGAGGCGTTGCGAACCTTTGCCGGCGGTAGGCGTCAGCAGGATGCGTTCGAAGCCGTCGATCATCCGGTCGAGCCCAAAGCGACGGCCCACGTGCGATTTGGCGGCCGAGCCCAATGTTGCGCGCAGATCCGCGGAGGAGATTAATCGCGCAAAGGCCTGCGTCCACTCCTCAGGCCGCGAAAGCGGAAGCAACCAGCCGCATAACTCGCCTTCCCGCGTCTCCAGAACCTCGCGTTGCATGCGTATATCGCTTGTGACGATCGCGAGCCCCTCCGACATCGCTTCGAGCGTGGCATTGCTCATCCCCTCGAATGCGGAGGTTTGTACAAACACATCCGCGGCACCCAGAAGGTCGGCGACTTCTCCGGGACTTAAGGCGCCCAGGAAGCGGACTTGACTCTCGACGCCGAGAGCTTTGACGCGCGCGACCAAGCTCTCCATTTGCGGACCGTCCCCCGCGATCAGCAATATTCCCCCTATGACGCCCGCAAACGCGTCGAGCATGAGGCCATAGTTCTTTTGCGCCTTCAGGCGGCCTACGGCCACGAACGCTACGTCCTTTTCAGAGAGGCCGAACTTTCGACGCGCCTCCTCGCGTGTGAGAGAAGACGCGCGCCAGTCGATCCCGTTCTCGACCACCGCGAGGCGCCGACGATATCCACTTGGATAAGCAGCGAAGCTTTCTTCGACCGAGCGGGAAACGCATACGTTGGCCGTGTAAAGCCATTCGCCGCAGAGCCGGTCGGCTACGCGCATTAAAAAGCTATGCGCCCATGATGGCGTGCGCTGGGAGGCAATCCGTCTCGGGACCCCCACGAGCGCCGCGGCGCTTTGGCCCACGATGCAGGCGAGCGGCAGAAAGGTCACCACTGCGTCGGGCCGTGCTGCGCGCAGTTTTGCGATCACCCGCAAGGGCAGCTGCGCGTATTCCCAAACGGAGAGTCTCGGTTTGGCGAAGAATGTGTAGACCCCCGCCCGGCCAGCAAACGTAGACTGCTCTTGATAAAAGTACCAAGTCTCGGTCTCATGCCCGCGCGCTCTCAACTGCTCCATCAGTCGCAGCAGCGCCGCCTGTGCCCCGGCGGCGTTCATGAAGGAAGCCATGCCGACGATACGCATCCTAGAGCCAATAGGCTTCGCGGATGATGTCGACCGCCTCGCTCCCGTCTTGCAGCAGGAGATCGCACTCGTGCAACGCTGCAAGCGCGCCAGGCAGCCGGTGCAGCTTGTAAGTCGCGTCTAGGGACGGTCTGAACAAGCCGCAGCGGGGCCGGTTTTGCAAGGGATTTGCGTGGGCGAGAGCGGCTTTTGCGGGCGCGCGGC